>Ga0181529_10000621_pt1 | contig 50703 bp, 47 predicted proteins | sample PEATcosm2014_Bin_36_FD_119763 | JGI IMG/M metagenome (GOLD analysis project Ga0181529, IMG submission 119763) | Peatland microbial communities from MTU Mesocosm Facility, Houghton, MI, USA - PEATcosm2014_Bin10_30_metaG | ecosystem: Environmental > Terrestrial > Soil > Wetlands > Peat | place...
CGGACGCCGGCCCGGTGGTGGGGGGCAAGAGGGGGGGGGGGATAGAAAAACCCAAAAAAAAATCAAAAACAGGGGAAAAATTTAACAAATTCCCCCCCCCCCCCCGTGGGAAAATTTGCTTAGGTGTCTCTCCGGTTGGCTGCCAAGAGCTCTTCCTCGCACTTGCTCGATACGGCGGCTCCCCGCAGTCCCGGTCCTAACGAACTACGGTGAACCTGCATTCATCGTTGCAGTTGCTCTGTCAACCGTGTTTGCTTGCTGTCGCGCACCCTCCCAAACCTCTCGCCGCGACTGCATCTGGAAAGTTGGTCCCGGCTATGGTCATCCTTCAAAAGCATGAGTTTGACCCCGCGGCTTTTCTGGCAAGCACAGGACTGGGGCGGAGAATTGTCCATCTGGAGCCTAGGCAGCCCTTCTTCTCCCAGGGAGACGACGCGGACTCGGTCTTCTACCTGCAAAAGGGCCGTGCCAAAATCACGGTGGTATCGGCAACCGGCAAGGAGGCCACCATTACCCTGGTCTCCGAGGGCGAATTCGTAGGTGAATCGGCGCTTGCGGCCATGCCTGGCCTGCGCTTGTCCACGGCCACGGCTATCACCCCCTGCGCGGCCCTGAAGATACGGCGGGACGAGATGATCCGCGTGATGCACGAGGAACATGCCTTCTCCGACCTGTTCATGAAATTCCTCTTGCAGCGCAGCATGCGCATCCAGGCCGATCTGATCGATCAGCTCTTCAACTCCAGCGAAAAGCGGCTGGCGAGGATTCTCCTGCTGATGGCCGAGTTCGGCCGCCCAGGCGAGCGGGAGCAGTATATTCCCAAGATCTCCCAGGAGACGCTGGCGGAGATGATCGGCGCCACCCGCTCCCGCGTCAGCTTTTTCATGAACCGTTTTCGCAAGCTTGGGTTCATCGATTACAACGGCCGCATCCAGGTGCACAGGTCTCTGCTGAATGTGATTCTGCACGACCAACTGCCCGACGATAACGCTGAAAAGCCGTCCATCCCCGGTTATCCCGCAGAGTAGCTGACTGCGGATCGGCCGCTCCCCGGCTGTCGTGTGCGGATTTGAACAGCGCGGATTTTCAACGAACTCCATACTCGCTCTTACTTCCTCGGGGATGCTCCAGGTGAGGTGAAAGATGCCGGATACGCGAGCCAGACTCCTCATCGTGGACGACGAACCCTCCGTTCGAACGTCGATGTCGCTCCTACTTGCCGAGATTGGGTATGGCGTGCGTTCTGCCCACGACGGTTTCTCCGCACTGGCCGAATTGCGGAATGAAATTCCCGACGTCCTTCTCTCCGATCTCAACATGCCGGGCATGTCCGGCTTCGAGCTTCTCTCAGTGGTCCGGCGCAGGTTTCCCTCGATCCAGACCATCGCCATGAGCGGGGCTTTTTCCGGCGACGAGGTGCCTTCCGGCGTGGCCGCCGATGCCTTCTATCAAAAGGGCAGCAGCTTAGGTTCCTTATTGAGGATCCTCGCCACACTGCCCCCGGTCAGCCGAATGCTGGCTCACCATCCCGCCACTCCCGTCTGGGTTCAGTACAACGGACACGACTCGTCGGGTGCAGCATACGGGACGATCCCCTGCCCGGAATGTCTGCGTTCCTTTTCCCAGGCTCTTGGCTCCTCAACCGAGCAAATCCGCGAGACGAACTGTGTCCATTGCGGCAGTTCGATTCGCTACGCCATTGTCGAGCCGGCTGGCTGCGCTCCAGCGAAGGCCTTGGACCGGACTCGCGACGAAGGGCAACTCCAGCCATGTAACGCGGCCCAGCCTTGCAACTGAAACGAGAAAGAGAAGCCCAAATGCACATCATTGCCGAGCTGAACCTGCTTTTGCGCGATCGCGTCGAATTGCCTGCCGGTCTCAGGGTAGCGACCGAAGAGTTCCGGGAAGGCTGGAGCTTCGCCCGGACAGCCGACGCAAAAAGGCTGGAGAAGAAGATTCAAACGCGAGGATGGAGTTTCATCGAGATACCCGACGGATCGTTGCGCTGCGGTGTAGGGGATACATCGCAGGAAGCGATTGCCAGCGCACTCAAACTGGCGCTTCGCCGCATCGGCAAGCACTTCAATGCGGCGGAATTGGAACACATCGAATTGACCGAATATCCGTGGTTCTTCCTGGCCAGGATTCGAGTCCATCCCTGCCGGATTCAGCAGGGCACCGCTCTGCCAGAACTGGATGGGGCCCCGCGGAAGCGCGCGACTCCAGTGCAAAGGCGCCTGCCGCGCCGTGCTGCCGCGCTCTATCCGCAGTTCGGCAGCGCCCTGCCACTGCTCAAGCAGATGCTGACTTCAGGTCGAATCCCGGAGGCTAGAACCCAATGAGAATCCTGCGAACCGCGATGATCTTGTACCTTTTGATTGAGGCGTTCTATCTCTACCCAGTGGCCGTGCGCCTGCGCGCCCGCTCCCGCTGCAATTCCCTGTAAAGATCGCTCTTCGACTGCCCCAGCTCCCGCGCCAGACGCTTCAGCGCGTCCTTTTCGTCCACGCCGGTTTCGGCCTGGATGTGCGCCAATCGCTGCCCTATCTTCACGGGCGCGCCGGCGGACTGCGCGGCAGCCGGGGCCAGCGCCTCCACCAGCAGGGTGATTTCGCCGCGCACCCGGTCGCGGGCCGCCAGTTCCCGCCGCACTTCCGCCGCCGTGCCGCGCAGGAACTCCTCGTGAATCTTGGTCAGCTCGCGGGCCACCACTACGCGCACGCCCGGCCCCCAGACGGATTCCAGGTCGGCCAGCGTCTCCAGAATGCGGTGTGGCGCCTCATAAAAGATCAGCGTGCGCGCCGCCTGGTCCGCACCCGCCCTTCCGGCCTCGGCTGCCAAGGCCTCCAGCCGCGTGCGCCGCGCCCCGGCTTTCTCCGGCAGAAAGCCCAAAAACGAAAACTCGCCGCTGGGCAGTCCCGAGGCCACCAGCGCGCTGAGCGCCGCATTGGCCCCGGGGATGGGGATGACCGGCACACCGGCGGCAATCGCCTCGGCCGCCAGCCAACCGCCCGGATCGCTGATGCCCGGCATTCCCGCATCCGAGACCAGAGCAATTCTTCCGCCTGCCTTGAGCGCTTCCAGCAGTTCCACGGCGCGGTGGCGCTCGTTATGCTGGTGGCAGCTTACGGTAGGGGTGGCAATGTCGAAGTGGTTCAGCAGCTTTTGCGTTTGCCGGGTATCTTCGCAGGCGATCCGGTCGGCATGCTTGAGCACTTCCAGCGCGCGCAGGGTAATGTCGCCCAGGTTGCCGATGGGGGTGGCCACCAGGTAAAGCCCGGGCGCCAGCGCAGGAATCTCGTCCGCGGCCATATGCGCCGTCAGTCTCCGGCTTCCTGGCGCTCGATGCGGCGCTGTTCGGCCAGCAGGGACATCGAACTCATCAGGTTTTGCACGCTGACAATGCCAACCACCCGCCCGCTCTCGGTGACCGGGATCAAAGCCAGCCCGTGCCCGGCAGTGAGGCGGCGAATGGTGGTTCCCAGCGTATCCTCGGGCCGCGCCACCTGGAAGGCCCGCGACATGACCGACTGAATGTAGCCGTTGCCGTCGCTGCGCAGGGCGTCTACGATGCGCTGGCGGGAGATGATGCCCACCAGTTGCGGGCCGCGCACCACGGGGAAGTCCTCTTGCAGAGAGTGAACACAGCGCACCAGCGCGTCGGCCAGCGTGTCGGAGGGCGAGAGGGTAGCGAAATCGGTGAGCATCACCTCGCGCATCTGCACTGTATCCACCACCGACTGGAAGAAGACCCCCTGGTCCTCGATCTGCGCGCCAATCATGATGAAGATGCCGGCAATGGGCAGCCAATAATTGTGCAGCAACATGCCGCCCACCAAGGTGAGCAGCGCCAGCGCCTGGCCCAGACTGGCAGCAACACGCCCGCCGAGCGCGAATCCATGCTTGTGGGCGAAACTTCCGCGCAGCAGCCGCCCGCAGTCCAGCGGATAGGCAGGCAGCAGATGAAGCAGCGCCAGGCCGGCCTGCATCCACACCATGCTGCGCAGCAGATAGGCGGAGGTAATCCACGGCTGGCCGAGGAGATTCATCTCCGCGCTGGCGCCCATAAAGGCAGCGGTCAGCATCAGCGCCATGACCGCGTTTGCCAGGGGACCGGCCAGCGCCATGGCAAACTGCCCGCCGCCCCGGTTGGCGTTTTCCTGACTTTCGGGATTGGCATAGGCATAGAGGCCGCCGATGGGCAAAAGCAAGATGGCCCGCAGGCGCAGGCCCAGCCAAGCCGCCACCAGCAGCCGCGCGGTCTCCCGCACCACGACCGCGGCCACCAGCACCAGGAAAAGCCCCAGCCCGCGCGCCATTCCGTCCGCGGCGCTCAAACCCAGGCAAACCACGGCCAGCAAAGGAAAAAACGCATGGACGCGCACTTCGACGCCTATCCAACGGCCCAGCGGGATTGACCAGCCTCGCATAACCCGATTGTAGTAGGTCGCGCTCCGGTATGCTGGTTGTCGATGCGCATCATCGCCGGATCGTTCCGTTCCCGCACGCTTCAGGCTCCGCCGGGGCTGGCTACCCGCCCCACCAGCGACCGCCTGCGCGAGACCCTGTTCAACGTGCTTGCGCCGCGCATCCAGGGTGCGGCGTTCTTGGATTTGTATGCCGGTTCGGGCGCGGTGGGAATCGAAGCGCTCAGCCGGGGGGCGGCCCAAGTGACCTTTGTCGAGCGCGCGCCCGCGCCGCTTTCCGTTATGCGCGCCAACCTGGCCAAACTTGGAGTGACCGCGGGATTCCGGATTCATGCCGTGAGCGTGGGCGCCTGGCTGCGCAAGCCGGTCAGTGAGCTGGCCTACGACCTGATCTTCCTCGATCCGCCCTACGACGCGGCCCAGGAGTACGCGGCCACCTTGGGCCTGCTGGGAGGAGCCGCGGCCAGCCGGCTTGCACCCGGCGCGCTGGTCATCGCCGAACACCGCCGCAAGGAACGCCTGGGCGACCGCTACGGCTGCCTCGAACGCACCCGCCTGCTGGAACAGAGCGACGCGTCGTTGAGCTTTTTCACCGCCGGTTCGGCCCAGGCGCAGGACTAAAACAGAACTAGAATGGTCCTGCGCGGGCCCTCGAAAACGCCACCTTGACAGGAAATACTTGTTCCGAAACCCGCAATCGCAAGGATGGAATGAAATGAACCCCTATCGAAGCCTGATTCTCGCGGTCGCTCTGGTGACCGCTGCCGCCTTGCCCGCACAGAACGCCCAACCCTGGCAGATCGGTCCCTTCGCGCGGCCTGCCTCCGGCAATCCGGTAATTGCGCCACGCCCTGAGTCGGTCTTTGCCGACCCCATCCTCAAGGCGCCGGCTCATTGGGAAGCGCTGCACACCTTCAACCCGGCGGCCATCGTGCGCGACGGCAAGGTGGTGGTGCTGTACCGCGCCGAGGACAACTCCGGCGCCATGGCCATCGGCGGGCACACCTCGCGGCTGGGCATGGCCGAGAGCGCCGACGGCATCCACTTCACCCGTCGCGCCGATCCGGTCTTCTTCCCGGCCAAAGACTCCCAGAAACCGCGCGAGTGGCCGGGCGGCGTCGAGGACCCGCGCATCGTCGAGCGCGAAGACGGCCTCTACGTCCTCACCTATACGCAATGGAACCGCGTCACCTACTCGGTGGGCATCGCTGCGTCGCGCGACCTGACCCATTGGACCAAGCATGGCCCCGCTTTCTTCAAGGCGGCGAGCGGCAAGTATGCCGGGCTGAAGTACAAATCGGCGGGCATCGTCACCCAGCTTGACCCCGGCAAGAACCGCCTGATCGCCGCCAAGATCGACGGCAAATACTGGATGTACTGGGGCGAGGGCGCCATTCATCTGGCTACTTCGCCCGACCTGATCCGCTGGACACCGGTGGAAGACGCGCAGGGGGCTCCCGTCGAACTGCTGCATCCGCGCGCCGGTCGCTTCGACAGCAGTTTTCCCGAGACCGGTCCGCCGCCCGTTTTGACCAAAGCGGGAATCGTGGTTCTCTACAACGGAAAGAACGCGCCCCAGGGCGGCGATCCGGACCTGGGTCCGAACGCCTATGCCGCCGGGGAAGCGCTCTTCGACGCCAGGAACCCCGCGCATCTGCTCACCCAGACAGACCTCCCACTGCTCAAGCCCGAGCTGCCCTACGAAAAGACCGGCCAGTATGCGGCCGGAACCACCTTCGCCGAGGGGCTGGTGTACTTCGACAGCCAGTGGTTTCTCTATTACGGCTGCGCGGACTCGCTGGTGGCGGTGGCCACGGCGCCCTCCGCGCCGTACACCGCAACGCCCGAGTTCCATCTCAAGAACGGCGATACGGTGGTTCTCTACGGCGACAGCATCACCGAGCAGAATCTCTACAACCAGTGGGTGGAGTTGTACACGGCGACGCGCTTCCCCGCGATGCGCGTCCACTTCTACGGTGCGGGAATCGGCGGCGACCGGGTGACCGGCGGCATGGGCGGCCCGATCGACGAGCGCCTGGCGCGCGACGTCTTTGCGCACAAACCCACGGTAGTCACCGTGATGCTGGGCATGAACGACGGAAGTTATCAACCGGCGAGCAATGAAATTCAGAGCACTTATACCAAGGGCTTCGAGCACTTGCTGGAATCGATTCGCTCCCACGCTCCGGACGCGAGGATCACGCTGTTGGGACCTTCGCCCTTTGACGAAGTCACCCGCCCGCCCATGTTCCCCGGCGGCTACAACGGAGTCATGCAGCACTTTGCCGATCTGGACCGCGATCTGGCAAGCAAGTTCAATGCGCACTTCGTCAATTTGAACCCGCCGGTGGTTGCGGCTCTCGATAAGGCGCAGGCTCTCGATCCGCTGGTCGCGAAACTGATCCTTCCCGACCGCGTGCATCCGGATGTCCTTGCTCACTGGGTGATGGCGGAGACGCTGCTCAAGGGATGGAACGCGCCCCCTCTGGTTTCGTCGGTAACCATCGACGCACGTGCTCTCCAGGCGACCGAGGCGCAAAACGCCGCGGTTGAGCACGTCGAGCGCGACAAGAACACGCTTCGCTGGACCGAAACCGAGAAAGCGCTGCCTCTGCCTCTGATCCGCGACAACGCGCTCCAGGCTCTTCTGCTGGACCTGACCGACATTGAGCAGCAGCTCAACCAGGAACCGCTGCGCGTCACCGGGCTGGACGCCGGACAGTACAAACTGTCCATCGACGACGGCGTAATCGGCACGTTTTCAGCGGAAGAGTTGGCCAAGGGAATCAACCTGGCCGACTACGCAACGCCCATGCGCGCGCAGGCGCAGCGGGTGGGCTGGCTGGTGCGCGACCGCGACCAGGCACACTTTATTCACATGCGCATGTTGATTCAGAAAGCCGACACCGGCGCCAAGCCGGGCAAAAGCGACCAGATGGATGCGTTTGAAGACCAGCAAGAAGACAGGATCTACGAAACCGCCGCTCCCCAGCCGCACGCCTTCTCGCTCGCAATGGCTCCAAAAGACTGATCCACCGCAAATGATGGGTGCCCCATCCTTGGCGCGTATTTGTTCTTGCGCCAAGGGTGGGAAACCTCAACCCTCAACCGGTTCGGTGCCTCCCGGTCCGGCTTTCCCCGGTCACTTGCTATCGAGGAGCGCCTTCAACTGCTCTTCCATCGCATTCAAATCCGTTTCCCCGCGAAACTCCGCATCGACCTCTCCATCGCGGCCGATGAGATAAGTGACCGGCAGCCCGAGGATTCCTCCGTAGAGTTCTCCGAGCTTTTCGTCCCCCATGGCCACGGGATAATTCAACTTGAGCCTTGTCGAAAGGCTGCGCACCAGAGCCGGATCGTCATCCATGGAGATGCCCACAATCTGCAAGCCGCGCGCTGCGTATTGCTCCTGCCACGAGACAAAACGCGGCATCTCCAGCTGGCATGGTGCGCACCAGGTGGCCCAGAAGTTCAGCAGCACCACTTTGCCCCGGTAGGCCTTGAGATCGACAGGGCGGCCCTGCAAATCCGTCAGGGAAAACTCTGGCGCCTTTTTGTGCAACAGGGACGGCGCGGTTTCTTGCGCCGAGCCGGCTGCGACACCGATTGCAATCAGCAAGGCGGGCAGTGCAAAGAAGCGGAGCAAGCACGCCCGATGCGCCACCGATGCCGGGCGCCCCATCCTTGGCGCGCTTTTGTTCTTGCGCCAAGGGCGGCAAGCTGCCGTACTCCTCTCGGTTCCGTTCATCTGCGCCATGCTAACCTCGCGCTCCGGCGCCACGCCCGAATCAGCGGCCTTTTTCAACCGCGTATCCTTTGCCGACCCAATCGGTCCCGAAATTGTCTGCCAGATAAAGCACCTTGACGTTCGTGAAGCCCATCTCCCGGAGTTTGGCGAATGCCGGTCCCACATTCGGGCAGCGGTTCCAGGGGCAGCAACCGCAATAGAGCACGATCGTCGCCTTGCGCGAGAGCGAACTCACCCTCTGCTGAAGCGTTTGCAGCCCTTCCGGCTGAGAGCCGGCGCCCGCGTATTCCGATCCGGGGATATGCGCCTGCGCAAAAAGAACGTGAGAGCCGACCTGCAGCACCAGGGGCTTGGCCGCTCCGCCCTTTTGCAGCATCTTGTTCAAAGCCTCGGCCTGAATTACCTGCGCCTGCGGAATCGAGAAAGCGCTCGACGATTGCACGGCCCCTGGCCCGGAAAACTGCGCATGGGCACAAAGTGCGAAGAGAAAAACAAGCCATGCAATCGTTCCCGTCCGCATGGCCATCCGCTTCTTCATTGAGAATCCTCCCCGGCCAGTTTATCTCTCCGGTCCGCTTGTCCCCGCCGGAGAAGCACTTGCCAGCCGAAGCGCTTCGCTGTAGTATCAGACTTGCCTATCAAGCGGCTGACGCTTGCCACCCGCAGAGCGGGAAGAGCAAGCTCGCCGAGCAAGGATACTTCGCCGAACCGTGCAATCCTCTGAAACCGGAAGCGGCGAAGGCTCCCGTAAGAAAGGCATCACCAGAGGAAAGCATCGGCCGCACCGTATCGATCCAGACAACCGGATGGAATTCGTGCAGGGTTTCTGCTTACATGGCGGCAAGGCTCCGGGGACAATGGTGAGTTGCGCTTAGAGAGTAAAGACTGCGCGATTTTCCTGAATCCTGCAATGCTTGCAGATTGGACCGTCCCGTTCCCGCTCCAAGGCGGAACAAACGGTTGACAAAGAGAGCCCACAGCCCGGCAGGAAACGGCCGAACCTAGAAACGCAATGCACCAGGCAGCAAAGTGCCAGGAAGTACACGCATGACGACAGAACTGACGCAGCCCCCGGCAGAGCCAGGGCCAGCCCAGGCCAATGGCCAGGGGCAGTCGCAGGGGCATCGGCGCCGCCGGCGCCGCCGCAAGAACAAGTCCAGCCAGCAAGGCGCCCCTCAAGCACAGCAAGCCCAAGCCCAACAGCCGCCGGCCGCGCAACCGCCGCCTCCCCAACCCCCGGCGCCGCACCAAGCACCTGCCACTCGCCGCAAACAGGCAGCGCCGCACCAGAGCCACCAGGCTCAGGGACAGGGCCGGAAGAAGAAATCCTTTCAGAAGAGTGCGCCCTCTGCGGCTTCGCCCGGCAACAGCATGTCCAATCCTTCCCAGGGCAAGCGCAAGACCAAGCAGCGCGGTCCCAGGGAGTTTGTCGGTCCCATGGACCACAGCTACCGGGTGGCCAATGGCAACGTGGCCGACGGCCCGCCCTCGACCATTCAGATCACCAATGGCGGCCATTATCAAGACACTTTCGTGGCGGCCCCGACCGTGCCGATTCGCGAAGACGCGCCTACTCGAATCTTCTGTTTCATCGAGGATTTGTTCTTCCTGGCCAAGATTCAGGAGACCGCGCGCAAACTGGGCGTGAAAGTGGCATTCATCAAGGGCGACAAGGAGTCGGTGGCCAAGCTGACCGATTTGCCCGAGGAAGAACGGCCCAAGCTGGTGGTCTTCGACCTGAACAACCTGGCCGCCAAGCCCATGACGCTGATCCCCAAGCTCAAGACCAAGCTCAAGAAGGCGACCTCGATCGTTGGCTTTCTCAACCACTTGCAGGGAGAGCTGAAAGCCAAGGCCATCGAGGCCGGGTGCGACGCCGTGATGCCGCGGTCGGCCTTCTCGCAAACTCTGCCCAACCTGCTGCGCCGCTACGGCGTGGAAGAGGAAGAAGACCACACGCCGCAACCCATGTAGGCCGGGCAAATCGGCAAAACAAAGAGGGCGCACCCGCACTGGGAGCGCCCTCTTTGCTTGTTTCTCGCTTTTGTGACACTCAAGGCTCCGTGTCCCATCTTTGCGATTTTTCCTGTCGCAAGGGTGGGAAAGCAGCGCCCTCAGTCAGCCCGCTCTTCAGCGTAGGAATTTGGCGATCTCAAATCCGGCCCTACCCCGGAGGCCAGGCCAGCGGCCGTCCGCCGAGCAGGTGCAGATGCAGATGGTCCACGCTCTGGCCGCCATCGGGCCCGGCATTGACCACCACGCGGTAGCCCTTCGGCAGTCCTTTGGCCCGCGCGATCTCCGCCGCGACGCTGAGCAGGTGGCCAAGCAATGGACGGCTTTCGGCATGGGTGTCAGCCAGCGAGGCGATGTGCTGGCGAGGAACGATCAGCAGATGCACCGGCGCCTGCGGATTGATGTCCGCGAAGGCGTAGCACAGCTCGTCCTGGTAGACGGGTGTGGAAGGAATGCTTCCGTCAACGATCTTGCAAAAGAGGCAACTCATAGCGAGACCAGTTTACACGGAGCGCTGGAGCCGCCGGGTTGCGGCAGCTTCCGGCGCTCCCAGGTTTATTGCGCAGGGATGCGATACACGTTCACGGAGTAGGGGCCAAGCTGCACAGAAATTGCTCCGGCTTTCACTTCGAGCGTGGAAGACTCCGGCGCCACGGCCACCGGGTGTTCGAAGCTGTTTTCCGCATTGAGGTCGGCGCTTCCCAGCGTAGTGACCTTGACCGGACCCAATGGCTTGGCTCCGTTCAGCCTGATCTCCGCCTGCCGGCCGGCGGGCGAGTGGTTGACGACCTTCACGATCAGTTCGTGGGTGCGCTCGTCCAGCGAGGCGCTGGTGTAAAGCTCGTCAACTGCCTGAGGCGTAACCGGCACGATGCGCGTCCCAACGTTGTTGGCAAACACCTTCTGGACGTAATAATTGGGAGTGCCGTAAGAACGCAGGTTGTCAAACCAGATTGCGTCCGGCTTCCATTGCCATGCATCCACATGCGCCATCAGCGGGGCATAGGATGCCATTTGCACCACATCGGCATTGCGCTCCAGGCCGGTCATGAAGGCAGCTTCGGAGATGGCGGCCTTCCAGTTGTTACGATTCTCTTGACTCGTTGCTTGCACCGTCTGGGCGGCATACTCGCCGGCGAAGATCTTCGGCCCCGAGCGGTCGTACTTGTCGTAGCGCCCGCTGTTTTCCAGGAACCACTCAGGGCTCATGTAGTAGTGTTCGTCCACGATGTCCGGGTGCAGCTTGCGCCAATTAGCCCACGCGCTGTCGAACAGTTCCCCATCGGGAGACGGTCCGGCGCTGACCACCAGCTCGATCTCCGGGTACTTGGCCTTCAAGGCCGCCGCGAAGACCTTGTACCGCTCCGTGTAGCGCGGTCCCCACTGTTCGTTGCCGACGCCGATCATCTTCAGGTGGAAGGGCTCGGGGTGGCCCATCTGCGCGCGCAGCTTGCCCCACGGCGAATCCACTGGTCCGTTGGCGAATTCGATCAGGTCCAGCGCGTCCTGCACATACTCGTTGAGCTGGTCGAGCGGGGCTGTCTCGCTGGAGTTGAACTCGCACGCCATTCCGCAGTTCAAGATGGGCAGCGGCTCGGCGCCAATGTCTTCGGCGAGCAGGAAGTACTCGTAGAAGCCCAGGCCGAACGACTGAAAATAATCCAGAGTCGGCCTTTTGTCGAACTCCATATTCCAGCGATTGATAATGGTTTGCCTTTGCGCAATGTCTCCCACCGTGTTCTTCCAGCGGTAGCGCGTTGCCAACTGCCGGCCTTCCACGATGCATCCGCCGGGGAAGCGCAGGAAGCCGGGGTGCAGATCGTAGAGCAATTGCACCAGGTCTTTGCGCAGTCCGTTCTCGCGGTGTTTCCAGGTATCCAGCGGGAACAGCGAAACCATGTCGAGATCGACCGTGCCCTGCTCGTCGACAAACAGGTTTAGCTGCGCCTGCGGTAAAGTTTCGTTGGCCCGGATGACGGTCTCATAGCGTTTCCAATGCCCGTCGAAACCCTCCAACTTCCCGCTCCCGACCTCGTGGCCTTTCTCATCCGTAATGGTGGCCCGGATGGCCTTCGGCCCGCCACTGCGCACATAAGCGGAGAAGCGGTATTCGGCGCCCTTTTCAACTCCCATGCCGCGAAAGCCGGAGTTGTAGAAGCCATACCCCGGTTCGTAAACGCGCGCCCTGAGATAGTGCGGATTGGCCGCGTTGAGCGGGTCTGCGGTGCGGACGCTCAGCTCGCCTTTTGGCTGATCGAGCCCCTTGCTGCTGACTGTCATCACCTGATGCCATCCCGTCAGCGACTCCTGGAACTCGAACGACCGGTTCTTGACCAGCTCCGGATACAGCCCGCCGTCGGCGCCGAAATTGATGTCTTCAAAGAAGATGCCGAACAGGGTTGGAGAGATTGCCGCACCAGGGTGGGCGGCATCGACGGAGATGACGGCGGCTTTCGCCGATTCCTGCCCGCAAAGGCAGGCGGGAAGGAGCGCAAGGGCGAGGAGTATGAGCAAGCGTTTTCTGTTCATAGGACTCGACTGTCATCCTAAAGCCTTCCGGTGAACCCGTCTACCAGTCTTGCAGTTCTACATTGTTGCGAGAAAGCGTTTCCCACCTTGTACGCGCCGGGAAAGCTGCTTCCATCCTCAATCCAAAGCCCTTAACTCGGCGGACTCAACTCGTGTGGTCCAGCACGATCCTCCACCCCTGCGCCCCGTTGCGCCACACCAGCGAGAAGATGCCGTCGTCCTTCTTGGCTGCGCCCCTGGCGCCGCGCTCCAGGTGAAAGTGCCCCGTCACCACGGCAAACTCCGCCTTGCCGCAAGAGCCGTCGAGCAGGCGCACCTCGATCCCGGTAAAGCTCAGCGTGCCCATCTGCTCGCGGCTGGTGTAGGCCTGCTTGTAGCGCTCGAGAATCGGCCCATAGCCCTTGCGCACCGTGGAGCCGATGAAGGTAGTCTCCGGCGAGTCCTCGTAGGGCGCCATAAAGGCAGTGATGTTGCCATGGTTCCAGGCCGCGGCTTGCGCGGCCATCGCTGCCCGGATTGCCGCCTCGCCGCCGACGGCCGGCTTCGCTTCAGGCTGCGCGGCGGGTTTCGCCGTGGGCTCTGTGCCAACCTGGCCGCGCACCGCGCCAACCCCAAGAGCAGCAAGAAAGACAACCAAAACCAGGAAATTCCTTCGCATCGGAATGCCTCCGCGTTCAGCTTACAATGGCTGCATGACAGCGGCTGCCCCCACCGCTCCTTTTCGCATGGTTCACGCAGTCTGCTCCCACGACTGCCCCGACTCCTGCGGCGTTTTGGTCACCGTGGACAGCGACGGTCGGGCGGTCAAGGTCGCCGGCGATCCCGCGCACCCGGTGACGCAGGGATTTTTGTGCGGCAAGGTGGCCAAGTATCTTGACCGCGTCTACGCGCCGCAGCGCATTCTCTATCCCCTCAAGCGCAAGCCAGGCGTGGCCAAGGGGCCGCTGGTAAAGGGCAGGGAACACGAAGCCTTCGAGCGCGTCCCCTGGGACGAGGCGCTGGACGCCGTTGCAGCCCGCCTCCAGGAGACCGCCGAGTGCTACGGCCCCGAGTCCATCCTGCCTTACAGCTATGCGGGCACCATCGGCCAACTGGGCTACGGCTCGATGGACCGCCGCTTCTTTCACCGCCTGGGCGCGAGCCAACTGGACCGCACCATCTGCTCGGAAGCTGGCGGAGCGGGCTGGAACCTGGTCTACGGCAAAAAGCTGGGCACGCCCACCGAAGACTTTCGCCTGGCCAAGTTGGTGCTGGCCTGGGGCGCGAACATCCACGGCAACAACGTGCATCTCTGGCCGATGATCGAGCAGGCCCGCCGCAGCGGAGCCCGGCTGATCGTCATCGATCCCTACCGCACCCGCACCGCCGCACTGGCCGACTGGCATATCGCCATCCGTCCTGGCACCGACACGGCGCTGGCCCTGGGCATGATGCACGTCATCCTCAACGAGGGGCTGGAAGATAGCGGATATATCGCCGCGATGACTCACGGCATCGACCAACTGGCCGCCCGCGCACGCGAGTACCCGCCGCAGCGCGCGGCCGCCTGGACAGGAATGACTGCCTCCGGGATCGAGCAACTGGCCCGCGAATATGCCACCACTCGGCCCGCGGCCATCCGCATGAACTACGGCGTGCAGCGCTCCGAAAATGGCGGGACTGCCGCCAGAACCATCGCCATGCTGCCGGCGCTCACCGGCGCCTGGAAATACCGAGGCGGCGGCGGGCAGCTTTCCACCTCGGGCGCTTTTGCCTGGGACAAGCAAGCCCTCGAACGCCCCGATCTGGCGCTGGCTTCTCCGCTAGGGCGTGAGGCGCGGGTGGTGAACATGTCGATGCTCGGCCAGGCGCTGGCCGAGCAGGGATCAGGGGTCAAGGATCAGGGATCGGGACCCGCAGTTCACGCGCTGTTTGTCTACAACTCGAACCCCGCGGCGGTGGCGCCCAACCAGAACGCGGTGCGGCGCGGGCTGATGCGGCCGGACCTGTTCACCGTGGTCCACGAGCAGTTCTTTACCGACACCACCGACTACGCCGACTACATTCTGCCCGCTACCACCTTCTTGGAGCAGACCGACGTCCAAGGCGCCTACGGCCACTACTTTGTCCAGCTTTCGCAACAGGCTATCGATCCGCTGGGCGAGGCGCGCTCCAACGTCTGGATGTTTGGCCAACTGGCGCAGCGCATGGGATTCAAAGAAGCGTGCTTCCGCGATACCGAGGAGGAGATGGTCAAGCAGGCGCTGGCCATCGGGCCGGACGGGCACTCGGCCAACCCCGGCATGGAGCATATCTCGTTTGAGGACCTGAAGCGGGAGGGGCACATTCCGCTGGGATTCCATCGCGAGCCGGAGACGAAGCCCTTTCAGCCCTACACAGCGGGTCTGCTGCCCACGCCTTCGGGAAAGATCGAGTTTTACTCCGAAGAGCTTGCCGCCGCCGGCCTCGATCCGCTACCCGCATTCATCCCCAACGCGGAATCCCGCTGGGGCAAGGATGCCGGGCGCTTCCCGCTCGAGTTCCTGGGCCGCAAGGCCGACAACTACATGAACTCGACCTTCGCCAACCTCGACGGCCACCGCAAGATGGAAGCCCGCACCCGCCAGCGGCTCGAAATGCACCCCCAGGACGCGGCGGCGCGCGGCATTGCCGACGGCGACCCGGTGCGCATTTGGAACGATCGCGGCTCGCTCAGCCTGACCGCGCTGGTGAACGGTAGCCTTCCGCCTGGCGTGGTGGCGGCGCGCATGGATTGGGCCAAGCTGAATGCCGGCGGGGCCACGGTGAATGCCCTCACCAGCGAGCGGCTCACCGATCTGGGCGCGGGCGCCACCTTCTACTCCGTACTGGTGGAAGTGGCCAAGGCGCGAACCACGTAGGGTTTCGCGCCTCGAACCGTGCAGGCGGGCAGCTCAGCCACCGCGCCGTGACCTGTTTATTGAGTGGCGACAAAACAATCCGGATTTGCGCTGGCGCCGTTGAAAGTGCCAACTTCGTTGATGCAGGAAAACCCAACGACGGTTCCCGTAACCTGGGCGCTCTGGCCCGGATAAACTCTCGTTACTTTGACCACGGCGCCCTGCGCGTGGGTGATGGATGGTTTTGAAATGAGAAATCCGAGCAGGATGCCGGCGGCGAACGCCAAGCAAACGAGCCATCTATTTTTCATGGTCATCTCTCCTCCCTGGGATTTTACGAGATGAGCATCCGCGCGACAGGAGTCACCAACACGATGCGGCGCCCGGTCGCGGTTCCGAAAGGAAGATGCTGATAGCAAGAGTCGGGATTTACGGGTCTTCGCCTGTCTTCAGGGTTCTTTCCGCGACCCGTTCAGCCCCTGAGGCATGCATTTCGGGCGTTTTTTCCAAGCACAGGCCTTCTTCTTCCTATGTAAAAGAACGCCTTTTCCGGGAGCTGCCCAGAATCAGGTCGGCGCTGTACCCTTAGAGCCATGAACTGGACATTCCTATCCGTTTTCCTTGGCGTGCTGGCGGTCTTTCTCGTATTGAAGCGTTCCGGCCAGATTTCCGCCAAGGATGCGCGAACGCACTTGAAGAATGGCGCCTTGGTCGTCGACGTAAGAACTCCTGCCGAATTCAATTCCGGGCACTTGACAGGAGCGATCAATCTGCCGCTCGACGAGATTGAAGCCGCCCTGCCGCGTCTGGTGAAGGACAAGAGCCAGGTGCTCCTTCTGCATTGCCAGAGCGGGATGCGCAGCGGCGTGGCCAAGGGCAAGTTGAAAGCCATGGGTTACCCAAACAGCTACAACATCGGGTCCTTTGCCAGGGCACGCAAGATCGTGGAAGACAAGTAAACGGCGCGGGTTGGACAATCGCGCTTGACGTTTTGAAAGGAAGGCGGCAATGAAACAATTCTTGGCCCTCGGTCTGATGCTCATGAGCGCGGCAGTATGCTCCGCTCAGTCCAACGCCGTCGCGGGGGAGTGGCATGGCATCTGGACCAACCCGGCTGGAACGGTCTACAGCGCGGAGATGACGCTGGAAGCTGGCCCTGGTTGCAAGACGTGCGCGGTGCTGAGCAGCGGCTCGATCCGGGGCAGAATCGTCTGGACGTTGCGCAAGGTCGGGCCGAAGGCGCCCCCGGAGCAGGCACTCCAGGTGGACATGTCCACAACCGAGCTGGTCAAAGGCGAGATGAAGGGCGCGGGCCTGCTGGTGCTGGACGGCTACCAGATCGACGACCCGCATGGCGTCAAAGCCCTGGACAAATACCGGCTGGCCGTCTCCGACAATGGCACGGTGCTCGGCGGCATCACGCTGAATGGGGGGTCCTGGACAGGTCAGTTCATTGCCATGCGGGCCCAGCCCTGAAGCCTGACTTGGAGCCGCCGCCCGTGATCGGGGCGCTCTGATTTTTGCCTTCTTCTGCATTGCTCTCCGCCCATCCGCGTGCTCTTGAGCGGCATGCCGTTCTATGATGCCAAAGCGGGAGTCCCGGTGGTTGATAAGATGGGAAGTTCGCTTCTAAGAGGAGGCATTTGAATGCCCAGCACCATGCAGGCAGTAGTCAAGGCTCACGCGGCACCCGGAATTGAGGTGCGCGAAGTCCCGGTTCCCGCACCCGGCCCCGGCGAAGTGCTGGTTAGGGTGCAAGCCGCCAGTGTTTGCGGAACCGACCTGCACATCTTCAATTGGGACCCGTGGGCGCAGGGCCGCATCAAGCCGCCGCTGATTCCGGGCCACGAATTTGCCGGCGTGGTGGCCGGGGTGGGACGCGGCGTGACCACCGTGAAGGAAGGCGACCCGGTCTCGGCGGAGATGCATGTGGCCTGCGGCAAATGCCTGCAATGCCGCACCGGCGGCGCGCACATCTGTCAGCACGTGCGCATCCTGGGGGTGGATGCCAACGGAGCCTTCGCCAGCTACGCCATCATTCCCGAAACCAATATCTGGAAGCTGTCGCCGTCGATCCCCCACGACTACGCCTCGCTGCTCGATCCGCTGGGCAACGCGGTGCATACCGTGCTAGCCGGGGAGATCGCCGCCAAGACCGTCGCCGTGACCGGCTGCGGGGCCATCGGGCTGTTTTCCATCGCTGTGGCCAAGGCCTGTGGCGCGGCCAAGGTCTTCGCCATCGAAGTCAACGACCATCGCCGCGGCGTGGCTGCGGCCATGGGCGCGGACATGGCTCTGAATCCGGCCACCGACAACATCGAGAAGCGGATTCTCGACGTGACCGGCGGCACCGGCGTGGATGTGCTGCTGGAGATGTCCGGGCATCCGGAGGCCATCCGGCTGGGCTTTGCGCTGCTCCGCACCGGCGGGCGCGCTTCTCTCTTGGGGATTCCTTCGCGGCCCTTCGAGCTGGACTTTGCCAAGGACATCATCTTCAAGGGCGCAACGGTGCAGGGCATCAACGGCCGCAAGATGTTCGAGACCTGGTTCCAGATGGAGGCCCTGCTGGCCACCGGCAAGCTGAACCTGGAGCCGGCCATCACCCACCGCCTGCGGCTGGACGAGTTCCCTCAAGCCATGGAATTGCTGGCCTCGGGCGAAGCCATCAAGGTGATTCTCAAGCCGGAGTGAGGCCCCGATGTGATTCCGGCAGCCAGATTGGCGCGGGCTTCATGAAATGCAGCTCCAAGGCTTGCGCACAAGTACAAGCGGCGGTCCAGAACCTCTGGACCGCCGCTTGCGTTTCAAGCGAGTTGTTGTTCGACGCTTACCGCACTTCTCCGATATAGACCCCGAAGGGGCCTAGCTGGATGGAATCGAGCGAGGCCGGATCGGCGGCGCCGGGCGTCTTGAGCAGGGTTTTGGTCTTGCCAGCCGTGCCGGGGACGCTGAGGCTCACCGTCTGTGGTTCGGCGGTAAAGTTCGCCGAGACGACGACCGCGGGCTCTCCGGCGGCCTGCCGCATCCAGCTCAACACCTTGGTGTTCGAGGTATCCAGCATGACGTTCTCCCCTTGCGCCAAAGCCGGGACCGTCTTCTTGAGGCGGATCAGGCTCTGGTACCAGGCAAAGAGCGAGTTGGGATCGCCCACTTCCGCCTTGACGTTGACTGTCGCGTAGGTGGGCGGGACGGGCAGCCAGGGAGTGGCCTCGGGCTTGGTGAAGGCGGCGTTGGCGGTCGCGTCCCATTGCATCGGAGTGCGCTCGCCGTCGCGGCCCTTGTAGACGGGCCAGTAGGTGATGCCCACTGGGTCCCTGACGTCTTCCTTGCGGGCGGGCGGCGTGGTCTTCATGCCGATCTCGTCGCCGTAGTAGAAGAGCGAGGTTCCGCGGCTGGCAAAGAGCACCGTGGAGATGACCCGTTGGATGTCGGTGTTGTGGACGCCATCGCCGTAACGCTCGTCGAGGCGCGGGTTGTCGTGATTGTCGAAGACCAGCAGCGGAGTATTGCCGTTGAGCTGCGTCTCCGCGTCGGTCAGCTTGGCGCGGAAGGCGGCCACGTCCAGCTTGTTGATAAAGCCCAACTGGGTGTCCATGGGCAGGTGAAACTCCGGCCTGGCGGGGGTGCCGTACTGCTTGGCCAGTTCGGCGATGTTGGGCAGGTAGGTTTCGCCGATGAAGATGCGGGTGCTGGGGAACTTGGGCGAGTTGAAGGTGTCGGAGTGGGCGCGCAGCTCCGCCATCACGTCGTGTACGCCGGGCAGGTTGTCGGTCTTGGAGTTGTCCAGCACCGGATCGCCATCCGGCTTCATCATGTCCTTGCCGTCTTTGTCCTTGACGATGCCTTCGTCGGCCAGGTTGGGGTCCTCGAAGAGGGTGGTGATGGCATCGAAGCGGAAGCCCGCGACCCCGCGCTTGAGCCAGAAGCCGATGATGTCCTTGAAGGCCTCGTGCACCTTGGGGTTGTCCCAGTTCAGGTCCGGCTGCTGGATATAGAACTTGTGGTAGTAGTACTGCCGGGTCTTCTCGTCCCACTGCCAGGCGGTGTGCCCGAAGGCCGACTGCCAGTTGTTGGGCGGGACACCCTTGTCGGTGGCGGTTTGTCCCTTTCCGTCGTGCCACATGTACCAATCGCGATAGGGGTTGGTGCGCGAGGAGCGCGACTCCAGGAACCACTTGTGCTGGTCGGAGGTATGGTTCATCACCATGTCCATCAGCACCCGGATATGTCGCTTGCCGGCCTCGGCCACCAGGCGGTCGAAGTCCTTGAGGGTGCCGTATTGAGGGTCGATGTTCTCGTAGTCCGAGATGTCGTAGCCAAAGTCGGCCTGCGGGGAGGGATAGACCGGGGTGAGCCAGATGGCGTCCACGCCCAGCTCTTTCAGGTAGTCCAGGCGCGCGGTGATGCCGTTCAGGTCGCCGATGCCGTCGCCGTTCGAGTCCTGGAAGCTGCGCGGGTAAATCTCGTAGATGACGGCGTTCTTCCACCAGTTCTGTTCGCTGGCGGAGTTTGCAATAGCTGGTTTCGGTGTGGATTGGGCGGGCATGGTTTGCCCTCCCGCGGATAGCGCCGCGGCCCCCAGAAACAGGGATATGGCGCCGCTTACGATGCTCTTGGTCCAGTGCATAGCGGTCTCCTCTTTGTCTGCCCGCAGCTCATGGCTTCGGCGGCGGTGCGACGCATGTACAACTATCATATTTTGCGCGGGCCGCCGAGGAGATTTTTGTTGCGGCCCGCGGCTGGGTTCGGTGAGTGCGTTTTCGCAAATTGTGCAGACCGGAGTTTTGCTGTTTTCCCACCCATCCCGCTGGAATACGCGGAATGGATGGGGCACAGAAGTCCATTGCGAGAGCAAGATATGCTCTAGGTTATTCGACCCTGGCCACCAGCGCCCCGAAAGGAGCCAGCTCGACATGGCCAAGCCGCAGAACTCCGCTTGTTGGCGCCGCCGAACTGTAAAGCGGCTTGGCTGTGTTTCCGCGAACTCCCTTGGCCGCCAGATGGAAGGCCACCGTCCGGGGCTTGGCGCTCATGTTCAAGGCCACCACGACGGTCTCCTCCCCGTTTCTGCGCAGAAAGGCAAAGACATTTGGATCGTCTTCGTTGACCGCTTCGTAGGAACCGTCGCGCAGCGCAGGGTCGGTCTTGCGCAGCGCCAGCAGCCGCTTGTAGGCGTTGAAGATCGAGTCCGGGTCCTTCCTCTCCGCCTCCACGTTGTACCGGGCGGCGCTGGGCGGAACCGGCAGCCAGGGCTTGGCGGCCGCGGTAAACCCTGCATTGGCCGATGCGTCCCATTGCATCGGCGTGCGCTCGCCGTCCCGGCCCTTTTCCTTGGGCCAGCCCAGTTTGCCGATGGGATCGTGCACGTCTTCAATGCGCGCCGGGTCGGTAGTTCTCATGCCAAGTTCTTCGCCGTAGTACATCTGCGGCGTGCCCCGGGTGGCCAACAGCAGCACCGCCATCAGCTTGGCGATCTGGTCGTTGTGCACCCCGTCGCCGTAGCGGTCCCACTGCCGTGGCTGGTCGTGGTTGCTGAAAAAGTACTCCGGCTGCCCGTGGGCGGGGTTGTTCTCCACCTCGTTGAAGAGCTGCCGGAAGCGCGCCGCCGAGAGCCGGTTCACGTCGGCAATCTGGAAGTCCATGGGCAGCTGCACCTCGTCGCCGTTGCCGTACATCTTGGAGAGTTCCTCGATGTTCGGCTCGTCCGCCTCGGTGATCAGAACCGGGTTCCCTGGATAGCGGTCCACCACCCGGCGCACTTCCTTCAGCACATCGTGCACTTCGGGAAAATTGTCGGTGTACTTGTGCTCGATGTTGCGGTCCCCGTAAGCGTTGAATCCCGGCTTGTACGGGTCGTCGTGCAGATTCGGGTCCTCGAAGAGGCGCGACACCGCATCGATGCGGAAGCCTGCTACGCCGCGCTTCATCCAGAAGTCCAGCACCCCGTCCATGGCCGCATGAACCTGGGGATTGCGCCAGTTCAGGTCCGGCTGCTGCGCGTAGAAGTAGTGGTAGTAGTACTGGCCGGTCTTTTCGTCGTAGGTCCAGGCGGAGTGGCCGAACCACGACTGCCAGTTGTTGGGCGGCTGGCCGGGCCCCTTGCCGTCCCGCCAGATGTACCAGTCGCGCTTGGGATTGGTGCGCGAGGACCTGGACTCCTTGAACCACGCGTGCTGGTCCGAGGTGTGGTTGATCACGTAGTCCATGATCACCCGGAGGTGGCGCTTTCCTGCCTCGGCAACCAGGCGGTCGAAGTCCTCCAGGGAGCCATATTCCGGGTCGATGGCCGTGTAGTCCGAAATATCGTAGCCGTAATCGACGCCCGGCGAGGGATACATGGGGGTGATCCAGATGGCGTCGATCCCCAGCTCCTCCAGGTAGTCCAGCCGCGAGGTAATGCCCTTGATGTCGCCCACGCCGTCTCCATTCGAGTCCTGGAAACTGCGCGGATAAATCTCGTAGATGACGGCGTTTTTCCACCACTCGTGCGCGGCGGGTTGGGTTATGGATGCGGATTGCGGCGTGGGATGCGGAGGCGTGCCCTGCCCCGCTGCGGTCAGCGCCAAAGCCCCGATAGACAGGGATATGGCACAGCTTGCGATGTACTTGGTCCAGTGCATTGCAGACTCCTCGTCTTGTTCCGCTGCTCGTAAATTCGGCAACGGTGTGACGCAAGCCAAGCTATCACATTTTTGCGGGTTGGAGGGACCGTTTTGCCGGCCGGCCGGCGATGGTGAAATTGGTATCCTGCGCTTTCGGAATAGAAGAGACGCCAAGGCTATGATTGCGGCTCATCCGTCCCGCGAACAGACTTGTTTCAGCCCCTTCGATGGCCACCTGCGGAACCTTCGACCTGCTGCTTCCGAGGTTCTGCCGGTGCTATCGTAAGGGTCAGGTGCAGCCATGCCGGAAGATCTCACCCTCTACCTTCATTTTCCGTGTTTCGACGGCGTCATCTCCGCCGTGCTTGCCGCGGAGTATCTGGAGCGCAAGCGCGGGTGGAAGACCGGAGAGATTGTTCCGGTCAATTATTCCGACCGCGGGGCATGGGCAGCGCGGCGGCTTGCGCGGCCTGCGGCGGTTGTCGACTTCCTCTATCACCCCGAAGCCGATTTCTGGGCTGACCATCATCAAACCAGCTTTCTGACGCCAGAACTGGAGGCGAGGTTTCGGCGCGAAGACTCTTCCAACCGGCTGTACGATGCGGGAGCTTCTTCCTGCGCGGAGGTGATCTGGCGCAAGAGTTCCCGGACGCTGCGCGAAGCGCGCTTCCGGGAGATGGTCGCGTGGGCGCGCCGCATTGATGGCGCGCGCTACAGCAGCGTGGAAGAGGCCGTTTTCGGAGATGCTCCGGCGCTGCGCATCAGCTTCAGTTTTCTGCGCGATTCGTCCGCCGAGTATTGCCGCTTCCTGGTGGAATCGCTGCGCGCCAAGACTCTTGCCAAGGTGGCCGCCAGTCCGCGCGTGAAAGAGTGTTACCGCAACGTGCGCAAGGCCATTCAAAGCGGCCAGCAGCTTTTCCGCAAAGCTGCGCGCATGGAAAAGGACGGCATTGTCGTCTTTCATGTGGAAGACACCGGAGACGCGCTTGTGAGCCGTTACGCGCCGTATCTGGTTTATCCGCAGGCCCGCTACTCGGTGGGCATCGCGGAGAGCGGCAGCGGGGCCAAGATTACCGCCATGCGCAATCCTTGGAGGCGATTCAAGAGTGTCCAGTTGGGGCAGATCTTCAGCCACTATGGCGGGGGCGGGCACCAGCGGGTGGCCTCGGTGCTGCTCAAGGACACGCAGGATGCAAAGGCCACCCTGGGCGGAATCTTGAGCGATCTTCGCGACGCCAGCGCCCCCCGCAAATCCTTGCCAAAGGAGGCCGCGTTCAGTGATTAAGCAGTTCAACTTTTACGACATATACGGCTATCTGCTTCCCGGCATGTTATTGCTCGGACTCTTCTGGCTGCCGTTTGGGTTGCTCACCCAATCCTGGCCCAAGCAGGAGGTTTCCGATGCCCTGTTCCTGGCGGTGATGGCCTACATCCTCGGACACATATTGCAAACCATTGCCAATACAGCCGTCCCATCCACGGTGCCAGACGGGATGAGCGTGCAGCGGTTTCCATCCGACCTGTTCCTGGATAAAAGCAACTCGAAATTCAGCGCGGACTTCAAGACGCGGCTTGCCAAGCAGGTTTCCACCCTGTTCGGCCTGGACGTAGGAGCCGGCCAGGACGGAGATGGGAAGAGTGCGGTTTCAGCCAATCGCCAGACTGCTTTCTTCCAGGCCCGTTCTTTCCTGATCGCCCGGAAATCGGCGCATTATGTAGAGCAGTTTGAGGGGCTTTACGCCATGATGCGCGGCCTGTCCTGCGCGTTTCTCGGCGGGGCGGCTTATCTTGCGGGGTGGGGGCTTTCCTTCCACCGGGAGCAGCGGGTTCTCCCGGCGGGGATGGCGATTCTTCTGACGATCGGCATCGCCGGAGCCTTGATCTGCTCCGCACTGACGCTCTCCCACAAATTCAATGCAAAAAGGGCCATCTTGCGGCTGGCGCTTTGTTTGCTGCTCGGGTTGCTGTGCGCGGGGTTCTGGGTGGGCGTAACGCAGCCGGACGGGTTCCTGGTTCACGCTCCCGCGCACGCCGAATACGCCCTTTGGGCCGGCGCCTGCCTGGCGCTCATCGCAGCCGAACGGTGCTTCTCTTCTTACCGCGCCTTCGCGGAGAAGTTTGCGTTCACCGTGTGGCACGACTTTTCTGCCTACCTCTCGTTCCAGCCGGCACCTGAACGATCCTCCGACGACGATTCGGACGAAGATTAGCGATGCTTCGCTGGCAACTCTGCCGGGCCTTGCTTGGTCCCCAGGCCGATGCCGAATTTCGGATCCTCGCGTGTCCCCTCGATGTGGATGGGGACCTGCGCACCCGCTCCGTTCTTCTTGAAGAAGCGGTCGGCAGGCTTCAGCAGAAATCCCTTCCAGCCGCCCACCATCTGCGAGACGGTGGCGTCGGTCTTGGCCGTCCCGGCAAAATCCAGCGTTCCGCCCTCCAGCCCATAGGCGCCCTTGAGCTGGATTTCGGCGCCGGGGACGGTGTATTGCAGCTCGGGAAGAGCGATTGCGCCTCCCGCCAATTGAAAGTGCCCCAGCATGGCGGAGTGGATGCTGGCGGGGTCGGTGGTCTTCAGCTCGCCGGGCCGCCCCTGCCCGCGCAGGCTCAGCTCTTCAATGCGGTCCTGAATCTTGGCGCTGGTGAAATGCGCCTGGTCCAAAGCAAAACTGCCTTCGAGCGTCATCCGCTCATGCACCGGCGCCGCTCCCGGCGGAATATGCAGCGCGGCTTTCATGGTGAGATCGCCGGTCAGCAGCGGCGTCGCTGAGTGGCTGGCCAGACGCAAAAAGTCCTCGATCCGTGCCCGGTCCATGTCGATGCTCAACGCGATATCGTGTCCCTTGCTCTGCGGCGGACCGCCCGCCTCCACAGCCAGCACCCGCACCACCTGCCCTTGCGCGGAAAAGTGCGAGTGGCCAAGGGTGGCTTCTACCGGCTCCAGCCACGTATCGCCGTCGGTTGCGTCCACCTTGGCGTGGAAGTGTGCGTGCAAAGGCAGGGCGTTGCCGAAGTGCGTCAGGCGAAAGTCAGGCACGTCGGTGTCTCCGTCTGCCACCAGGTCGCGTAAGGTGCCCTGGTAGTGGCCGGTGGAACTCAGAATCCCCGCGATTCCCTTGAAGACGGATAAGTCGGCGCGGTCGAAGCGGTAGTCGCCGGAAATGGGGCTTTCGCCGGGATCGGACGCCAGCCACGGCCCAAAGCTGCCCGTCGAGTGAATCGTCCCTACCGGCCGCGGGTTGGTCAGCTCCGCGTCGAACCCCATCGGCCCGGCGGAACTGACGTTGGTCAGCTTGAAGTGGGCAATCGCAAAGTCCAGCGGCAGCTTGTCCGGCTTGCTGGTGCCCAGCACCAGTTGCGCCACGGTGCATTCGATCGTATCGATCTGAAAAGTAAGCAAGCGCACGCCGCTCTTGGGTTTGGCTTCCGCGACAGCGGCGGGAGGGCCCGCGGGTCCGGAGTTGCCCGCGGTCACCGCCGGCGGGGCGGAAACGGTGGCATGTTCAAAGTGCGACCGGGGCGGCAGAAAAAGATGCAGCCCCTTCAATTGCACTTCGTTGATGTGCAGCGGCTTGCCCGGCTGGTAGCGCAGCGGAGCGTGGAAGCGAAACTCGTCCAAACCGATCAGCGGCGAGCCCTGCCCCGCGGTTCCTGGAACGGTCACGCCTTCCACCCGCGCCGGCGGCCAGATGCGCAAGCCCTTGCCTTCGGCCCAAAGTCCGTTCATCAGCGAGACATGGAAGCTGTCGAGTTCTACGCGGGCATGAAAGCGGTCTTCGAGCGCCTCCACGATGCGGGCCCTGAGGAACGGCTCAATCCGGTGCAGAAGCACGGAAATAACTGCGGCGGCCAGCGCCAACACCAATAGCAAACAGCCCGTGACCCACATGATCCACCGTTTCCTCTTCCAGAACGATGCACGATCTCCCACCGGACTTGCCTCCTGATTCGTATCAATTGTCGCAGGATGGCCTCACGGCCATTTTCTTAATAGACGGTGAATACCGTAAACTTCTTGGCACGGATGCTAGCTCACATTGAAAACCTCGTAAAGCTGCAAGCAGTGGATCTGGAGCGCGCCCGGCTGACCCTCGACCTGCGCGCCCTGCCCGCGGAAGTTGCCCAGGCAGAGGCCGCGTTGGCAGGGGCCCAGCGTCAGGCCGCAGAAGCCTCGGCCGCGCTGGAGCGCGAGGAGTCGTTGCGCACCCGCCTGGATCGCGAGATCGCCGCGCATCGCAAGAAGGCCGCGCACCTGCGCATTCAACTCGATTCGGTCACCACGCCGGCCCAGGTTCAGGCCATCGAGCACGAAACTCAGTTTGCCGACGCCGAAGCCGAGCGCCTGGAGAACGACGAGTTCGCCAGCCTGGAGCGCACTGAGGCACTGGAAACCGCCTTGGCCGCTGCGCGCACCAATGTCGAGGAGCTGGCCGTAGCCCTGGACAAGACCCGCGCCCGCGCCGCTCTCCGTAAGAAGGAATTCGAGAACGAACTGGCTGTGCTCGGCGCCGAGCGCGAGCTCCTGCGCCCGGCCATCGGGCCGGAGTGGCTGGTCCGCTACGACCGCCTCAGCGGCTCCCGCGGCACCGGACTCGCCCGCGCCGAGAATCAGCAGTGCACCGGCTGCCGCATGGGCGTCCGCCCGCAGACGTGGAATCAGCTGCGCGAAGGCGAGTTGCTCACCTGCGACAGTTGCGGCAGGCTGCTCTATTGGGACCCGGCGATGGCGCCGGCTTCCCAGGACCCGCAGCCAGCCACTGCGCCAGCTGCCGGTCACCGTATTCGCAAACCCAAGGAAACCACAAACTAAAATTCCGCCGCTTTTCCCGTACCCCCTTCCCTGCTAACCTCTCCTTTGGAGGGCAGAGGGAACTGCGGGAGCCTTCCGCGTTTCTGAGGAGCATTCGATGCTGCGGATTTGTGTGGATATGGATGAGGTCATGGCGGACACTCTCGCCGAGCACATCCGCCGCTACAACCAGACCTTCGACGAGGACGTCACCCCGGAAGACCTGGCCGGCAAGGGCCTGTGGGAAGTTACCCCGCTCGATCGCCAAAAGCAGCTGCGCGCCTTTCTCGACGCCGAGGACTTCTTCGAAGACCTGGCCCTGATGCCCGGCGCTCAGGAGGTTCTCAAGGACCTCTCCGCGCGCTTCGAAATCTTCATCGCCACCCAGGCCATGACCGTGCCCAACTCCCTCGGCCCCAAGTATCGCTGGCTGCAGCGCCACTTCCCGTTCATTCCCTGCACCCATTACGTCTTCTGCGGCAACAAGTCGATCCTGCGCGCCGACTATCTCATCGACGACCTGCCCAAGAATCTGCTCCGTTTCGAGGGCCAGGGCCTGCTCTACACCGCTCCGCACAACCTGGCCGCCACCGGCTTCGTCCGCGTCGATAACTGGCAGCAGGTCGCCGATTACTTCGCCGCCCAACCCGGTTGAGGGCGCGCATCGAGGCAAGCTACTTGTTTGCTTCTTCGCCGGTCCGTGCCTGTGCAATGACCGAAGGCCGCGCGGCTGGCGTCGAGCTCGCGGCGCGCAAAGGCGCGTTCGCCGGCGGCTGGTGCATGGTTACAATGATCGCCGTGGCCGGCTTCTTGCCCGCGCACTGGTAGGCGTGCGGCGTGCTGGCGTCGAAGTACACCGCGTCTCCCGGACCCAACGTGCACTGCTGCTCGCCGTGCTGCAGTGCCAACTCCCCCTCCAGGACATACAGAAATTCGCTCCCTGGGTGCAGGTGCGCCTTGGGTTCCATGTCCTTGGCGAGGGGCACAAACTCCGCAAAGTAGGGGTCCATATGCCGATCGGGCACCATGTAACCCAAGCTCTCGAAGAAGTAAGTCGGCAAGTCCACGCCAGTCTGCGGCAGCCTCACCCGCTCCTTGCGGCGATGAATGCGGAACAGCGCGTGCGGCTCGGTCTCGAAGAAATAGGACAGATCTTTCGAGAACACCATGGCAATGCGCGCCAGGTTGCGCAACGTGGGCACCACCCGTCCCGTCTCAAGCTGGGAGAGAAAGCTGGCAGAGAGGCCCGTATGCTTGCCCAGCTCCACCAGCCCCATGGATTTCTTGAGCCGCAAGCGCTTGATCCGCTCGCCGATGTGCTTTTCGGCAATGAACCGCTCGGCCGTCTCGGGATCGACCTGGGTCTTTTGCATCACATCGTTCAGAATCTCGGCCGGTTCGTTCATGGACCCTCCATCCAGCGCGTGCGGGCGCCTCACCGAAGCGCGTTGTTGCGCAGGTGAACAATTCTTCTTATCGCACGAAAACCATTTCGCGTCCATACCTTAATTGTGTTTATCGAGGAGAAGCGGCTGTCCATCCTGTCAATATGGTCGATTTCCTTCCCGGCAATCCTCGATTCCTCCTCTCTGGCGCGTCTGGAATGCTGGGCACAGCGCTCCACCAGGCTCTGACCACCCGCCATTCTTCCGTGTTGCAACTGGTGCGTCATGCGCCCGCCGGGCCAGGCCAATTGCAATGGAATCCTGCCCATGGCTTGCCTATCGCGCAACCCGAAGCCCTGGAAGGTTTCTCCGCCGCCATCCATCTGTCCGGGGCCAATGTCGCCGGGCATCGCTGGACTGCGGCCTACAAGCGGGAAATGGCGGCCAGCCGCGTGGATTCAACCCGCGCCCTGGCGATGGCTCTTGCCCGCCTCCGCCAGCCGCCGCAGACGTTACTGGTTGCCTCGGCCGTCGGCATCTACGGCAACCGCGGGGAGGGGATTCTGGACGAGAGCTCCGCCCCTGGCACGGGCTTCCTGGCCGATCTTTGCCGACAGTGGGAGGCCGCCGCCCTGCCTGCCGTCGAAGCCGGCATTCGCGTCGTGCATCTCCGCTTCGGCTTGGTGCTCGGTCCCGGTCCCGGCGCGCTGGCCAAGATGATCCCCCTCTTTTGTCTGGGACTGGGCGGCCCGCTCGGCTCCGGGCGACAGTGGATGAGCTGGATTTCGCTGGCGGACGCCGTCGCCGCCATCGTCTTCGTCCTGGAGACGCCCACGCTCGCCGGCCCGGTGAACCTTACTGCTCCGCAGCCGGTCACCAACGGCGAATTCACCCGCGCCCTGGGCCACGCGCTGCATCGCCCGGCCATCCTGCCCGCGCCCGCGTTTGCTTTGCGCCTGGCTCTTGGGGAAATGGCTGACGAAGCGCTGCTGGCTAGCTCCCGCGTTCACCCCGCCAAACTCCTTGCCGCTGGCTTTCCGTTCGCCCATCCCACCGTGGACCAGGCATTGGCCGCCGCGCTCAGGGCAAACGCATGAAGGAAATGAACCATCAAAAGCAACGGGTTTTGAAAGGGCACGGCTGAAGCCGTGCCCTTTCAAAGCAGTCCCAACCCGATTTCCAATGTTCATGCGATTGCCCTGCCGCCGCACGAACGCTTCCCCAATAGAGCGCCGCGCCGCGTTATTCTGGATAGTCCGGCCGCGCAAGCATTCTTCCGGCCCGCCAAGGAAACCCATGTCTGAAGACCTCACCACCCCCGAAGCCCCCCACACTGCCGCCGCACCGCAGGCGCCCGCTCCACCGCAGGTGGCCCCTGTAGCTACGATTGCCACGCTGGGCCAGCACGAAGGCCAATCCGTCACCTTGCGCGGATGGCTCTACAACCTCCGCGAGAGCGGCAAGCTGCTGTTTCCCATCTTTCGCGACGGTACCGGCACCGTGCAGGGCGTAGCTCACGTCAAGAGCGTCCCCGCCACGGTCTTCGAGACGCTGAAAGGGCTCACCCAGGAGTCTTCGGTGATCGTCACGGGCAAGGTCCGCGCCGACAAGCGCGCCCACGGCGGCTTCGAGCTGGACATCGAGGATGTCCAGGTGATTCAGCGCGTGCCCGAGTCCGACCCCTATCCGATCACGCTCAAGGAACACGGCGTCGACTTCCTCATGGAGCATCGTCATCTCTGGATCCGCTCCCCGCGCCAGGCCGCCATTCTGCGCATTCGCGCGGAAATCATGAGGGCCGCGGCGGAGTACTTCGATACAAACGGGTTTATCCGCACCGATCCGCCCATTCTGACGCCGGCCGCCTGCGAAGGCACTTCGACGCTCTTCCCGGTGGACTATTTCGGCGACCCCGCGTTCCTCACCCAGTCCGGCCAGCTCTATATCGAGTCCACCGCCCTGGCGCTGGGCAAGGTTTACAGTTTTGGACCCACCTTCCGCGCGGAAAAGTCCAAGACCCGCCGCCATTTGACCGAGTTCTGGATGATCGAGCCGGAAGTGGCCTACTGCGACCTGGACGGCCTGCTGGAATTGGCCGAGAACTTCCTTAGCCACATTGTGCGCAGCGTGCTCAAGAATCGCGCTTCGGAACTCACGGTCATCGGGCGCGACCCGGCCAAGCTGGAAGCCATTTGTCCGCCGTTTCCGCGGCTGCGCTACGACGTGGCTGCCGAGATGCTCAACCAGGCCTATAAGGACGGCCATCTGGAAGCGCCGTTCGAGTATGGGAACGACTTTGGCTCGCCGGACGAAACTTGGCTCAGCTCGCAGTTCGACAAGCCCGTCATGGTCAATCGCTACCCGGCAGACGTAAAGGCCTTCTACATGGAGCCGGACCCGCTTGACCCGCGTTTTGCCATGTGCGTGGATGTGCTGGCGCCCGAGGGCTATGGCGAAATCATCGGCGGTTCGCAGCGTGTTTCCAGCTACGAGTTGCTGAGCGCCCGCATCGAGCAGCACAAGCTGCCCAGGGAAGCCTTCGAGTGGTATCTCGATCTGCGCCGCTATGGCAGCGTGCCGCACTCCGGCTTCGGCATGGGCATCGAGCGCGCCGTCGCTTGGATCTGTGGCCTGGATCACGTGAGGGAGACCATTCCCTTCGCGCGCACGCTGCACCGCATCTACCCATAAGGCGTTTCGCGGATCCTGCCACGCGTTCGTGGCACGATCCGCCGGCTCGTCAATGCAACGAAAGTTGTTGTTATGGTGGCGTGCAATGCCGATAGGGTGAAAGGCATGTTCCCGGTCAGGCTACTTGGCGCAATGCTGGCGATGAGCCAGCTCATGGTCCCGTTCGCGGGCGCGCAGCAGTATGCCTTTCAGGAAGATCGCCAAAACAAGGGGCTGAACAGCCTGACGGTGAACTGTCTCCTGCAGGACCATACCGGCGTGGTATGGGTCTGTACGGAGAACGGCCTCTACCAGTACGACGGCTCAACCTATATCCGCAAGGGCGCCGAGCAAGGTCTGCTGGATAGCTATATCGTTTCCATTCATGAAGATGCAGGCGGGGAACTATGGGTTGGAACAACCAACCGCCTGTATCACGGCGACGGCAAGCACTTTACTGCGCTGGCCGCGGCGAGCGAAGTGCACAGCCGCGGCGGGCAGTTGATCGGGTCGACCGGTCCGGGCCACGTGCTGGCCGTTAGCGATCACCAACTTTTTCAGATGGTGCGCGCCGGATCGGAAGGAAGATGGCAGGCCGAGCCATACTTTGCCCAGCCTTCGCTGGACGCACACCCCCAGCTCAAAGCCGTCAGCAGCGTCTACGCCAGCCGCGATGGATCCATCTGGGCAGGGTGCGGCAGTTCCATTTGCCAAATCTCCGGAAAGAACGTGCGCGTATGGGACGCAAAGCAAGGCGTGGTCCCCGACACCTGGGCCTGGTTTCTCGAAGACTCGGCGGGCAGGCTGTGGGCGCGCGGATTTCAACACATCCTTCAGCTCAGTCCCCACGGCGAGAGATTCGCCAATGAAGATATCTCGCCCGCGCCGGTCACCTTCAATAGCCCCTTCCTGCCCATCGTGGAGGATGCCCGCCATCGGATTGTGACCCGCACCGATAAGGGACTGGCAATCTGGGATCAGGGCCACTGGCAGATACTCGACGCAGGAAACGGCCTGAGCGGCCCCGGCGTTCTGGCCTTGATGACCGACCGCGACGGCATTCTCTGGCTGGGCACGTATGGAAGGGGCGTCGAGCGCCTGCTGGGCAGCGGCGATTGGGAGACCTGGGCGTCGGGGCACGGCCTGGCCGGTAACATGGTGTGGATGATGGCCAGGGACCATTCGGGAACCATGTGGGTGGCGACCGAACATGGCATTGCCACCCTGGATCGCGCGGCCGGGCGCTTTGTGCCCTGGCATCCCAACCATAGCGTTCCGAGCGGACAAGTCATTTCAGTGCAGGAAGACCAGGAGCACGGACTCTGGTTTTCCGCCTTGACCGGGCAGATGGTCCGTTACGCTCCCCAGAGCCGCAAGATGCAGCAGTGGAAGACGCCCTCCGGCACGCGACAGGCCTGGCAGGACTCCACGGGCAGGGTGTGGGCGTTGACCAGCAGCGGACTCAACACTTTCAATCCGGCCACCGGAGCCATGGCCAAGGTAAAGAACTCCGCCGTCTCCGATCAGGTGTTCTATGAAGCCTGCGAAGACGCCGGACACGGCATCTGGTTCGCCTCGCAAACCGCGCTGGTGCATCTCTCTGGCAACCAGTGGAGCAAGATCAAGTTCCCCGGACGGGACCCGTCCAACGGATTCGCCACCCTGGCCTGCGCCAAAGACGGCACGCTCTGGGTGGGCGGCTCCTCGACTGGCGTGCTGCACGTGCGCGTCCAGGGGGATGTGGCCACCGCCGCCTCGCCGCAACCGCCCCCTGAGCTGAGCTCCGCCGAGATCATGTTCCTGACGCTTGACCGGCGCGGCTGGCTCTGGGTTGGCACCGGTTTCGGAGTGTATGCCTTCAACGGCAGCCGCTGGAGGCACCTGACCGAAAAGGACGGGCTGGCCTGGAACGACTGCAATGAGGACGCGTTTCTCGACGACACCGATGGCACCGTGTGGATTGGCACTTCGAACGGGCTTTCGCACTTGTTGCACCCTGCGGCAATCTTCGACCAGAAAGGCTTGCGCATCGTCGTCACCAGCGCCATGCTGGGCAAAGAAACGGTCCCCGTGGGCTCCTGGGCTTCCTTTGCCTGGACCCGCGAACCGCTACGCGTGCACGTTGCCTCTTTGCCCTTCGACGATCGCTCCTCGATCGTCTACAAATACCGCCTGATCGGCCTGGACCAGGATTGGATTGCCACCGAGAGCCCGGACCTGCGCTATTCGGCGCTTCCCGGCGGCGATTATCGTCTCGAGGTGTACGCGGAAGACGCCGATCGCGACGTTCGTTCTCCGCTCGCCGTGCTCTCTTTCCGCGTGCGTCCGCCGTGGTGGAACAGCCTTGCGTTCGAGGCTGCTGTGCTTGGGATCTTGTTGCTGCTCATCTATGCCGTTCTCCACTTCCGCGAGCGCGGACTGAAGGCGCGCCAGGCCCGGCTGGAAATCCTCGTGCACGAGAGGACCGAGGAACTGGAAAAGGAGAAACAGCAACTCACCGAAGCGCGCGAAGCTCTCCACTTGCAGGCAACCCACGACGCGTTGACCGGACTGCTGAATCGCGGCGCAATCTTCGACGTGCTCAACCGGGAGATGATCCGCACCCGGCGCGACAACGGCATCCTCACCGCGGTGATGATCGACATGGACCATTTCAAGGCCATCAACGATTCCCGTGGGCACATGGCAGGAGACGAAGTGCTGCGGGAGGTTGCCCGCCGGCTGGTGGCTTCGATCCGTCCCTATGACACCGTGGGCCGCTTGGGTGGCGAAGAGTTTCTGCTTGTGATGCCCGACTTCGATGCCGCCAAAGACCAGGATCGGCTGGCTATCGTGCATCGCGCCGTCTGCACCGAACCCATGCAATTCCCCGGCGGACTCGTCAAGGTCACCTGCAGTTTTGGCGTCAGTATCCTCGATGGCGACCTGGAATTGTCGGCGGAACAGTTCCTCGATCTGGCCGATAGGGCGATGTACGAGGCCAAGCGAGCGGGAAGAAACCGCATTGTCTACGACGCGACATTGCAGGCAAGCTGAAACACCCACGGCACCGCATCCGGACCTCAGGCCTTGGCGGTTTCTTCATCGGCCGCCGCAAGGACCGCGGTCAGGCTCTCACGCAACGTCCAGCCGGCGATGAGCAGGCTGGGCGCGGCGGTGGGTGGGGCGTCGCCCAGGGCGGCGAGCGGCGTGTACAAAACCTGCTGGCCGGGCTGCGCGGCGCGGGAGACAACGGCGCAAGGCAACTCCGGCGGCAAACCCTGGTCCAGCCACTCCTTCGCCAGCAAGCTCAGGTCGCGGCCAGGCATGTACACCACGCGAGTCGCATCTTCAATTTCAGGCAGCGACGACGCCTGGTGCGATGCGGCGTGATGGCCGGTGGTGAAGAGGACCTTCGAAGCACGGTTGCGGCCGGTAAGAGAGCAGCCGATGGCGGCGGCGGCGGCGAAACCGGCGGTGATTCCGGGGACCACCTCGAAGGGCACACCGGCTTGGGAAAGGGCTGCCATCTCCTCCATCGCGCGGCCGAAGAGCAGCGGGTCTCCGCATTTGAGGCGAACCACCCCGCGTCCAGCGCGAGCGCCATCCACCATCAGCGCGTTGATTTCGTCTTGAGTAATGTTCTTTTCCCCGCAGCGTTTGCCCACATGGACAACTTCGGCGCCGGGCCACGCCAGACTGAGAACCGCCTGCGGAACCAGATCGTCGTGCAGGATCAGATCGGCTTGCTGGATGAGCCGCAGCGCCTTGACCGTCAGCAGATCGGGATCGCCGGGGCCCGCACCGACGAGATAGACCTTGCCTGTGGGGCCGTCGTGTTCGGCAAGAGGCGCGCGCGCCAATTGCCGCGACGGGCAGGATGCGGATTCGCAGACCGGCCGCTGCGCCAGGCGATGCAGCAGAAGCCGGCGCGCCTCGCTTCGGGGATGGGTTTCCAGAACTTCGCGCCGCAATTCGCCCAGGTTTTTGAGCCACGGACCAAGGTCCGCGGGCAGTTGCTCGTCGATCTCGCGGCGCAAGCGCTGCGCCACCGCGGGACTCTCTCCGGCGGTGGAGATGGCAATCTGCAGATCGCCCCGGCTGACCACCGAGCCGAAAAAGAAATCGCAATTGGGAATGTCGTCGACGCTGTTGCAGGGGATGTTCCGCTCCACCGCTCCGCGATAAACAGCGGCGTTCACTTCAGGCGAATCGGTGGCTGCGATGACCATGAAGTTGCCGTCGAGATCGGAGGTCTCAAACGGGCGTCGCAGCCATTCGAGCTTGCCTTCGCTGGCAAGTTGCCGCACCTCGGGCCTCGCCTCGGGCGCGACGACGCGCAGTTCGAGTCCTGTCTTCAGCAGGCTGCCGATCTTGTCGAGCGCCACGTTGCCGGCCCCCACCAGCAGGCAGCGGCGGCCATTGAGGTTAAGAAAGATCGGCAGAAGGCTCATGGTTAGCTCCTCAATCGGCTGCTGCCGGCAGCCGGCCGGCGGGCGTGTCCCGCTCGACGGCGGCAAGAACCTCGCCGGCCAGATGGGTGCGGAGTTCGTCGTTCGAATGGCGGCCAAACCAGGCGCGTAGATTCTCCTCGCGCCCGCGGGTGGCCAGGTAGTGGCGCAGCAGCCGCTCGATGGCCTCGGGCACCAGGGGCGCGGGGCAGCGATAGCCTACCGGGCGCGCAATGGCCGCATGCTGGCCCACCGCTCCGCCCAGGCAGAAGTAATATGCGTCGGTCAGCTTGCCCTCGTGCTTGATCTTCTTGCCCTCGATGCCGATGTCGGCGATCCAATGCTGCCCGCAACTGTTGGGGCAGCCGGTCACGTTCAACCGCAACTGCTGATCGAATTCCGGCAGGCGCTCTTCCAGTTCGTCCACCAGCCAGCGGGTGAAGCCTTTCGTTTCCGTAATGGCCAGCTTGCAGAATTCCGTGCCGGTGCAGGCCACGGCGCCGCGCCAGAAGGTCGAGCCTTCCACCTGAAGGCCGATCTTCCCCAACTCGCGAACCAATTCCGCGGTCTTGTTGTTGGGAATGCCAAGGAAGAGTAGATTCTGGCTCACCGTGGTGCGTAAAGCTCCACTGCCGAAGCGATCCGCCAGATCGGCGGCGGCCTCCAGTTGCTCGCCGGTCAGCCGCCCCCGTAGCACGGTTGCTCCCACCGAACTGAAGCAAGCCTGACGCTGCCGTTGAATGCCAACGTGGTCGCGCAGAATCTCGTCGGGCGCCTGCTCGGGCGCGCCGGGCAGCAGAGTGAAGTCCAGACGCGACTGGATCTCGGCCAGAAAGCTCTCGGCGGTCCATCCCTCCTTCAGAAAGAGATATTTGAGGCGGGCGCGGTCGCGGTTCTCGCGCAGGCCTTGCTGCTCGCGGAAGATTTCCGCCACGGCCCGCACCACGGGAACCGCCTGCTCGGGAAGAACAAATGCGTTGAGACGCACGGCAAGATGCGGCTCCTTGGAGAGGCCGCCGCCCACACGGAGAGAGAAGCCCACCTGGCCGTCGTGTTTCACCGCGGTAAGGCCTACATCGTTGATCTCCGGGTGAGAACACCACGAGGGACAGCCGGTGACCGAGATTTTGAACTTGCGCGGCAGGTTATGGAACTCGGGATTTGCTGTAAGCAGTTGCGCGATCTCACGGGCAATGGGCGAAGCATCGAAGATTTCGTCGTGCGCCACGCCGGCCAGCGGGCAGCCGGTCACGTTGCGGACCACATCGCCGCAGGCCCCCTTGGGCGACATTCCGATGGCGTCCAGGGCATCCACCACTTCGGGCAGCGATTCAATGGTCAGCCAGTGAAGCTGAATTGCCTGTCGAACGGTAATATCGGCCAGATTCCTGGCGTGCTTCCGCGCGAGTGAGCCGATGGTGCGGAGCTGGTGGGAAGTCACAATGCCGTTGGGGATGCCGATGCGCATCATGAAGTAATCCGATGTCACCCCTTCGCCGCCCTTGCCGCCGGTCGCGCCCACGCCGTCGCCCTGGGTATAGATACCCCACCATTTGAAGTACAGGTTGGCCCACGCTGGCAGCACGCTGGAGCGGCCCTCGCGCGCAAAGGCGCGCACCTCGTCAAACGCCTCCCAGGGGTTCTTGTCGCGCTTCAAGCGCTCCGCCCGTTGCGCCTTCGATTCCTTTTCCGGAACAATTTCAGTCATTTTCCCCTCGCTCGATAAAAATAGAAAGCCCGCGGCAGCTACGGCTGCATCGCGGGCTTGATGAAAACCTTGGACTCTTTATGGAACTTTCAGACCCAGGTCAACCGTGCGCGCGAGGCGGCGTGCAGCGGCGACAACAGGACTGACCGGTCATGTGTGGATTCTATCCTCAGTTTGTCCAAAAAGCAAAACCGCTGCGGTCGGCGTCCCCGCGGCCAAGCCGGCGAGGCAATCGCCCGGCCGTGATTGAAAAGTCGCACACGCGAAAAACGCCACTCCAATCGGAGTGGCGTTTTTGTTTTCTCCCGCGCTGGCCACTGGCCTCCCAAATATTTTGTGGGCGGTGGTTATATCCATCGCACCTACTGCAGGCTTCCCCGGCCGGTTTCCCTTTTCAGGGCCGCTTCGTTGGCGGTAGCTCTTGCCGGGTGTCTGCTTTTCTTTGGGCTGGCCGGACTTCTTTCCAGCAGCCGGTTCATCACTGGCACCCTCCTAATAGCAATCGAAGCGCCAAACTGGCATTGGTTTGTTTTCAGCGGGTTGCCCAGTTTCCTGTTTTGCTGTTTTCTACATTATGGGAGGGTTGAGGCGAGAATAATGCAGAAAACCATAGAATCAGCTCTCAGCGTTGGCACTGTGGACAATAGTGCGTCCCCCGCCCGGCAAGCAAAATGCGCTGGATCGGGGTCTGGCAGCGGCGGCAAGGCTGGCCGGTGCGCAGATAGACGCAATGCTCCAGTTGGAAGAAGCCGCGCACCCCGTCGGCATCCACATAATCCGACACCGAAGACCCGCCCAGGCGGATGGCGTGCTCCAGGACTTCGCGCAGCGCTTGCCGCAAGCGCTCCAGCTCGGTCTTGGTCAATCGTCCAGCCATCCTCCGTGGCCGCAAACCGGCCCGGAAAAGGCTCTCGTCGGCGTAGATGTTCCCCACCCCCGCCAGCAGCTTTTGGTTGAGCAGAGCTGCCTTGATGGCCAGCTTGCGCCCGCGAAACAGATTGGAAAAGTCCTTTTCCGAAATGTTGAGCGGATCTCGGCCGGGCGCGCCGAATGCCGCGCCCCGCTCAAGATCGCGAAACTCAAGCCGCCCGAAACGGCGCGGGTCCACAAAGCGCAGCTCCCGGCCGCTGGCCAGGCTCAGACGGGCATGGGTGTGGACGGCCAAAGGTCCATCGGGGGTGGTGACGAGCAGCCGCCCGGTCATGCCCAGATGCACAATCCATTGGGCTTGCGCTCCAATCTGCTGCCCGTCCAGGCACACCCCGCCAACCGCCCTGCCGCTGCCGGCCGGTCCAAGCTCGCAAACGATGTGCTTTCCCGTGCGATGCACGGCGAGAATGGCTCGCCCTTCCAGTCCTTCGGCCTGCTGCGCCGGCGGCGTCTTGAACGGTTCTTCGTGGGAGCCGAACCAAACCTGGACAATGCGGTCGCCGTTCACCCGCTGGTGGACGCCGCGCGCGATGGTTTCTACCTCAGGCAGTTCCGGCATCTGCTTATTGTAGAGGTCTGAAAGCCCTGGGCCAGGGCGTGTCTTCCGAAGGCGAGTCTAGCTGAAGTCTTCTCTGAGCTTATCTTCGTCTTCCGCTTCCTTCGCCCGGAACCCGCCCCACTTCTCCAGATACACCAAACCCAGGGAGAGCCCGACAAGAAAGACCCCGACGGAGGAGTACTCCATAATGCTGAGCCGTCTGTCTTCGTCTTCGGTTTGGTAGACCACCGTGCCGTCGATGTTGCGCGGAGTCATGCGCATCTCTTCCGGCGCCGGCGACCTTGGCAGGGTGTCCCGATAGTGTGTCGAGACCATGGCGGAAATGATCAGGCCAGCCAAGCCAGGCAACAGGAACAGTAGCGAAATGAACCTGAGCGTTGCTAAGTACCTGGCTTTCATACTTTCTTCCTCTGTCTGGACAACTCCCCTACCATCCTTGCTTCTGAGCTTGCACCACGTTGCGCCAGTTGCGGCGCGGTGGCTCGTCTTTCTGGGGAAAGCGCCACACAAGACTTCAGCGGAAGATTACCAGTCCGGGAGACCCTTCTGGGCAAGCGGCAAACCTGACAGGCAGACTGACTCCCGCTCTTACGGTGAATAGACGCCACTTTCCCAAAACAGAAAAGCCCGGTCGGATTATAGACGATTCTTTGCAGGACTGGCCAGGATTTTGTTGGGAGTGTCCGCGTGTAAATCTGCACGTCCTTCGCTGTGAAGATTCATTGCCGCCCGTTTCCGGCCGACAAGTCCGATCTTCTGGTCATCGGGATGCGGAGGCGCTAAAAGCCGGCCGGCAAAACGAAAATCGCTCCGTCTCCAGGACTGCAACGGCACCGGCCTCGCCCCCGAGAGGCTCGAGAGGAATACATCCTGAGCCGGAGGCGGCCCACATGCGGGGTGCCCCATCCGTGCAGCGTCTTGGCTCATGCCGCAAGGGTGGAAAGCAGCCCCCAAAAGCACTCTTTACCGCAGCAAAGCAAACGCCACCAACGTCTCGCCCTGCTGCTCGATCTCGTCCAGCAGCCTGGCCTCGACCTCATGTGGAACCGTCATCTCGCAGGCTGCCACCTCTTCGTCGCTCGCGCCTGCGAAGCAAAGCTCGCAGTGGCCCAGCGCCTCGCCTTCGCCCATGCGCACCGGAGGCCCGAAGACGCGGCAGGTCATCGGCCGCCAGGCGTACAGGTCGCATCGCCCACTGGCCGGGTCGAGCGCCGGGCAGGCCGCCTGGTTGGCGAACTCCTCGAAGCGCTCCTTTTCTTCATCGCTCTCTCCCAGCAGGCCGGTCCGCAGGTCGCCGGGAAACTCCGCCCCATGTTCGGCGATCCAGGCCTGCGCGCGGCGCTCGATCTCCGCGGCCAACGCCGGCTCTGCCGCCCGCAGCGCCTCCATTCCGGCAGCCAGCCGCAAGGCATCCAGCGGCCCGATGGCAAAAGCCCCATGGCAGCACTGCGTGCAACCCGGCCGACAAACCAGCCACTCCCCGGCCCGCCGCGCCGCCTCGGCCAGCGCCGCATCCACGATCTGCACCAGTTCGCGATCCCCTTCAGGCAAGCCCATACTGCCGAGAATATCCGATTGCCCCGAGTCCCGATTTTGCGCTAATCTGCCCGCGGAGGCTTCCCCATGCCAGAATTCCGCGCCACCATCATCCCCGCCCATCGCTACAACAACGCGCCCGCCGCCATCGACTGGCTCTGCATGGTCCTCGGCTTCGAGCGCCGCGCCGTCTACGAGGGAGAAAACGGGATCATCCTTCATGCCGAACTGTCGCTCGGCAACGGCATCGTCATGCTGGGCTCCGCCAAGGACGACGAGCATGGCCGCAACTTCAAATCGCCTCGGGATCTGGGCGGCATGGAGACGTGCGGCATTTATCTCGTGGTGCCCGACGCCGATGCGGCCCACGCCCGCGCCGTAGCCGCCGGTGCGACCGTCATCCGCCCGCTCCAGGACACACCCTATGGCAGCCGCGAGTTCGCCGTCAAAGACCCCGAAGGCCATACCTGGAGCGTGGGGACCTACGACCCTTGGGCTGCGCACAAAGAGTAGCTCGATCATCAGCCTGGAGGTGCGTGCCGGTTTTGGCTGAAAGGCGATCGTCAAAAAGCGATGGGCTTTCCTACGCTTCGTGCAGCCTGCACAAGTTCGCGCATCTGAAGCTCGAAGTGCCGAACAAAAGGCTCATCGCTATCTTCAACAGCATGCACTTCCTTCAATCGGTCCACTTCGATCGAGAGGAAGCCAACCTCTGCCGAGGAGAGGAAGTCTCCACTATGCACCCCGTTATAGAGCACCTTGGTGAGCAAGATCGGAAAACGGTGCGGTTCTGTGGCCAGAAGCTCTCGCAGGAACCCGATCAACGTGATATTCCCGAGCCGGTGGGAAACCAGTTCACCCCATGGTGCGTGTTCACAGGCAGTAGCTCGCCATTTGAAGAACGCATCTTCATCCGCATCGGGTTGGTCGCAATTCAGACCCAGACCGCCGTCCTCATCGACCAAGACAAGTTCCGGTTGGGGCGGAGGCGTGCGGACTTTACCCCGCTCATAACAATCGCAATAGACCGTTGCGTCCAAGCTCACAGATCGATGACCTCCCCGGTGTTCAGACAAATCCAAGGGAACACAAGACCGTCGATACCCGTCTCAACCCCATCCGGCCCGCCCATCGGTGGAATTACCCAATCGCCCTGTCCCATCCCTCCAGCTTCTTCTTGAACTCCAGCATGAACCTGCAGGCGTCCGCGCCGTCGATGAGGCGGTGGTCGAAGCCCAGGGTGAAGTGCTCCATGGTCCGGATGGCGATGGCGTCGTTGCCCCCGGCGTCGGTCAGCACCACAGCCTCCTTTCTCATCCCGCTGATGCACAGGATGGCCGATTCGGGCTGGTTGATGATGGGCGTGCTGAACTCGTCTCCGAAAACGCCAGAGTTGGTCAGAGTGAAGGTAGATCCGCCCACCTCGTTGGGCATCAGCTTCTTGGCGCGGGCGCGCTGGGCCAGGTCGGCAATGGTGCGCGCCAGGTCGGCGAAGCTGCGCTCCTCGGCCTGCCTGACCACCGGCACAATCAGGCCCCACTCCAGCGCCACGGCGATGCCTAGATTGATGTTCTTGTGGTAGCGGATGCCTCCGCTTTCTAGCGAGGCGTTGACAATGGGGAACTTGCGCAGCGCCTCGACGACCGCCATGGCCACAAAAGGCATAAAGGTGAGCTTGACGCCGTAACGCTGCTCGAAGCCCGCCTTTTCTCGCGCGCGCAGACGGGCAACCCGCGTCATGTCCACCCTGTAGACGGTGTGCACATGCGGTGCGATCTGCATGCTCTCCACCATGCGCCGGGCGATGATGGCGCGCATCTTGGTCAGCGGTTCCAGCCCCTCCGGCAGCGCCTGCACCACCTGCGCCACCTGCGCCACCCGCGGTGGGGCCAATCCTGCGGTTGCGGAGGAAGCGCCTCCAGGACCGTAGGCGCTCAGGTGGCGCAGAATGTCCTCCTTGGTGATGCGCCCCTCCGCGCCCGTTCCGGCGATGCGGCGAAGATCGAGCTGATTTTCCTTGGCGATGCGCCGCACCAGCGGCGAAGAGCGCAGACGCCGCCCATCCACCACCGGCGCCACCTGCGCTGCGGCCAACTCCGGCTTCGCTGGCTCGATGGTGGTTACCGCCGCGGGAGCGGGTGCATTTGCGCCGGAGGCGCGATTGGCCGCACCGCAGGTGCCGCCGGAGGCGGGGTTGGCTGCACCGCAGGTGCCGCCGGAGGCGGGGTTGGCTGCAGCGCAGGTGCCGCCGATGACCGCGACCACGGTATTGATCTCGACCGTTGTCCCCACCGGAACCCTGATCTCCGTCAGCACGCCTCCCTCGGGCGCGGGAATCTCCGCGTCCACCTTGTCGGTGGAGATTTCGAACAGCGGCTCGTCCTTTTCGACGCGGTCGCCCACCTGCTTGAGCCACTTGGTGATGGTGCCCTCGAAGATGGACTCGCCCATCTGCGGCATCACCACAGGAGTGCCGTCGCCGGCTGAGCTGCCAGTGGCATAGGGTTGTTCGGCTTGGGGAACTCCCGATCCCTCAGGAGCTAAAGCCCCCGCCGATGGGGCCGGGATCAGGCCCGTACCCTTCAACGCAGCGAAATCTCCCGGAGCTGTTTGGGCGATCGGGAAAGAACCGGCTGTTCCCTGTTCCCTGTTCCCTGTTCCCTGCATTTCACCCTTTTCCCCCACCACGGCCACGACCGTATTGATCTCCACCGTTGCGCCCACGGGAACCTTGATCTCTGTCAGCACGCCGGCCAACGGCGAAGGAATCTCCGCATCGACCTTGTCAGTGGAGATTTCGAACAGCGGTTCGTCTTTCTCGACCGGGTCACCGGGCTTTTTGAGCCACTTGGTAATGGTGCCCTCAAAGATCGATTCGCCCATCTGGGGCATGACAATGTCGGTTGGCATGGGTCACTCTCTCCGCGTTGCGGGACTCGGCACGCGCGGAACCAGAATCACAGTGCGCTTGTGAATTTTGTTCAGGTCGCCGCCCCTGTTGGTCGCGTCGACTTGAACGTTGAGGCTTCGGGGAATGTCGATTCTGGTTCCGCTAAAGCGCGCCCGGCTTCTGCCGGATTATAAATTGCGGGCCATACAAGAGTTGAGCCGGGAAACTGCGAGCCCGGACCTGATGCCAGGCTGGGTGCCTCAGGTCTCGTCTTTGTGACCTGGGAAACCGCAAACGCTCGATAGCCGGATCTTCCAGGCCAATACCGGCTAGGGAACCGCCGTGCCCCATCCTTTCCGCGGCCTTTCAAAGACAAAAGCGGAAGGGGTGGGAAACCTACCCTCTCAGCCGGCCAGGCTTGGGATTTCTCGTCAGTATCGCCGGAAAATTCAAAGTCTCAAGCCTGAACTGGAGGGTCTTCCCCATGGGTCAGCCGTTCCACCTCAGCCGGAACCCGCAGCGGCGTATCCTCCGCCGGAAACTGCCTCGGAGCGGCCTCCGCCTGGACCCGCAGTGCATCGAGACTTTCCACTGCCAGCACCTGCTCATTGAGAACCAGCCCAAACTGCCTCGCCGCCCGGTGAGCTATCGTTTCGAGGCCGGGCAAGTCTTCGGGGTGCTCTACTTCCCGCTCCAGGCTGGTCACCGCATGGTCGGGGATGCCGCAGGGAACGATCAGCTCAAAGTCGCGCAGGTCGGTGGTCAGGTTGAAGGCGAAGCCGTGCGAAACGATGCCCCGCGAGACATGAATCCCGATGGCGCCAATCTTGCGTTCTGCCCCGCCAGAGCCGGCCCGATCCCCGACCCCTGATCCCTGATCTCTGATCACTTTGTTTTCCCCGCACCACACGCCGGTCAGCCCGGCGATCCGGCCGGCCGGCACGCCGAACTCGCCGCACAGCCGGATCAGCGCCTCTTCCATCAGGCGGACAAAGTCCACCGGCCCCATGCGGCCGCCGCTGGGGTTGCGCAGGCTGCGCAGGTCGAAGATGGGGTAGCCGACCAGTTGCCCCGGCCCGTGGTAGGTCACATCGCCGCCGCGGTTGATCTCGTGCAGCGTCACGCCGCGCCGCGCCAGCAGCTCGTCCGAGGCCAGGACATTGGCCCGGTTGGCGTTGCGCCCCAAAGTCAGCACCGGCGGATGCTCCAGCAGCAGCAGCACATTCTCCACCCGGCCCTCAAGGCGCAGCGCGGCGATTTCCGCTTGCAGCCGCAGCCCCTCGGCGTAGTCCACCCGGTCCAGATAGAGATACTGAATCATCCCGTCCTGATTGTAGATGCGGGAATGGCTGGCTTGCGGGCTTGCCAGGAATATCGTCGCCACGATTTACGCTTCGACCACAATTTGTTCATTGAATTGCATTCCCCTGGCGGTGCAATGAATGCCCGGGGACAAAATAGATGCTGCATTGCCGCCGTCACACTGAACAGGATTCCCGATGTAACCTTTCACTGGCCGGTCGCATCAGTGATAGCATGCTTGTCCCGCGCATTCGCTCGCGGGCGTCTACTGCCTCGATTCGCCCTTTGCTGTTGTGGGCCGTTATCTTCGGGATCGTCCTTCCGGGATTTCCGCCTTTGACTTCCGTCTTCGCCGCAACGATACAAGAAGCCGCAAAAGAGACGACAAACAAGACGGGCGATCCGACTGCGGATGGGTACGTAGGTTCGGCCGCCTGCGCCCGGTGTCACCGTGACATCTTCCTCAGCTTTACTCGCACCCGCATGGGCCGCTCCCTGGTCCGGGTCACGCCGGGACTTATCCAGACCCTGTCGCTTCCCGGCTTCTTCTACAGCGGCGCACTCGACCGGCGTTTCGAGGTATTCAGCCGGAACGGAAAACTCTACCAGAGCGAGGCGCAGATCGGCGCCGGTGGACAGGAGATCTTTCGCGAAACCCAGGAGATTGACTGGGTTATTGGAGCAGGCGCCAACGGATTCGGCGCGCTGGTCAAACGTGGCGACTACCTATTTGAGGCGCCGCTCACTTTCTATGCAAAGACGCAGAAGTGGGAACTCTCGCCCGGGTATGAGCGCGTCGACTATGGATTCAATCGCCCCATCCAGGCCGAATGCATCTTCTGTCATAGTGGCCGGCCGAAGCCGGTCGAGACCTTCACGGGGAAGTTCGACGCCACCCCGTTTTCCCAGTTGGCGATCGGTTGTGAGAACTGCCACGGTCCGGGCGAGAGCCATATCCGCGCCCGCAGCGTCCGTGGATCGAGCCTCAAGAGCGCGCAGATCGTCAATCCGGACCGCCTCAGCGCGGACCTGGAAAACAACATCTGCATGTCGTGCCATGAAGGTGGCGATAGCCGCATCCCGCGGCCGGGCAAGAGTTACCGCGACTTCCGTCCCGGAGAACCCTTGGACGAAACCCTATCCATCTTGATGGTCCCCCTGAACCGTGAGAAACCCCGCGATAGCGACCACGTGAATCACTACTTCGAGATGTCGATGAGCCAGTGCTATCGCGCCACCGCGGGGCAGATGCGCTGCACTACCTGTCATGATCCGCATGTGGAGCCCTCCCCGGCCGAGGCGCCAGCTTTCTTCAACGCCAAGTGCATGGGTTGCCATGCCAGCCGCCCGTGCACTTTGCCTGCTGCGACGCGCCAGAGCGCCACTCCCGCCGACAACTGCATCGGCTGCCATATGCCGCGCCGCGATGTACCCGAGACCGCGCATACCAGCCTGACCAACCACCGCATCCTGGCCCGGCCCGGCGAGCCGTGGCCCGATAGCGCTTTCGGGCAATCCATCGCCGACCCGCCCGGCCTGGTTCATCTGAACCGGGTCCCCGGCCATGCTGACCCACTGCCCCCGGAGAGCCTGCTTCTGGCTTACAGCGAAATCGGAGAACGCCTGCCGGAGTATGCCTCGTTGTACTTGAAGACCCTCGGCGCGTTGCAGCAAGCCAACCCAGATAGCGGGCCGGTGCAACTGGCGCTGGGCTATCAGGCCCTGCGAGACGGACAATTGCCCAAGGCTCTCGAGCATCTGCGCCGTGCCATCGAGTTGGACCCGCAAGTTGCCCTCAGCTATGCCTACCTCTCCGAAGCCCTGAAGCAGAACAACGAGATCGACGCGGCCATTACCGCCATCGAGAAGGCCGTCCGCCTGGAGCCCTACAACCCGGAGCTGCAAAAAGCCCTCATCGACCGCCTGCTCGCGGCAAGACAACCCAAGAAAGCCGAAACCGCCCTGCAACACTACCTCGAGGTTTTTCCCCAGGACGGCTCCATGCGCGAACTGCTGCAGCGGGTCCGGCAGTAGGGATCGGTCCGCTCCACCGGAGTGCCGCACCCCGCCTTCCTCTGGCGCCGTTTTACGGCTATGCGCCACCCTCCCGCGGAAGCACGCCGCCCGGCGGCCTGGCGCGATCGGCCCTTCGCCTCAAATGCGCGCCTGGAACAGGCCTGCAAATGCCGAACGAACCCGAAGGAAGACGAGGAACCATAGAATCGTGGCAAAGAGTCCTGTCCCAATGCTCTTCGGAGCCATGAAGATGTGGAAGAGAAGGATGTTGACCAGGACCGGACCGAGCAGGACCAGGGCCAGCGGCACATAGCGGTCGATCAGGAAGAGAATCGCCGACACCACCATGACCAGGCCCACGGCGTAGAAATAATGCGTGTCGTTGAGCAGGGTCGCAAATTGTCCGGCCTGACCCGCGGGCATGGGGCCGGTGGGGATGAAGTGGAGGACGGCATTGAGGCCGAAGACCAGAAACATCAAGCCGAGCAGATAGCGAGCGACAGCCGCAGCGATCTTCATGGAAATCTCCTTGAATTGGGGTGATTTTGGGGAATCGAGAGGCTTCTAATGCTCGGCATAGCCGGACCGAATGAAACCGCGGTGCCCTCTGTACGAAATGGATGGCGGCTTTCCACTGGTTGATTCAAATGTTCGGGAAATGCCGCCGCGCCGGAACCGCGGTGCGGAGAATTTGATACATTGTCTCTAACACGGAGCGCCGCTGAAGTTCATTGCCTAATTCGTCCTCTCACACATTGCCTCGCCGGCAGAGGCTGGTTGAGGTGTGTCTCTTCCCTAACCGCAAGAGAGGATGATCTCCGTGGTCAAAGAACAATTTGGATGGAATAGCTTTTTCGAGAGCCAACTCGGCGGCGGACTTCCCGGCCGGGTAGCCTCGTCGAACCATGGGCGGTTCCTGGTTTGGATCGACACCGGCGAAGTGGAGGCCAGCGTCAGCGGCCTGCTGCGCCGGGGCGACGGGCTGTGGCCGGCGGTGGGCGACTGGGTCGTCCTGCGCGAAGATGCCCAAGTCATCGTCAAGGTACTCGACCGGCGCACCAAGCTCAGCCGCAAACAGCCGGAGCGCGAGGTGCGCGAGCAGGTGCTGGCCGCCAACATCGACGTGCTGTTTATCGTCAGCGGCCTGGACCGCGACTACAACGAGCGGCGCATCGAGCGCTTTCTGGTGATGGCGAGGGAAAGCGGCGCGCGGCCGGTCGTATTGCTGAACAAATCCGACCTGGCCGATGAACTGGGCCTCGACCTGGCCGATGTGGTGGCTCGGACGGCAATGTTGAGTCCCGGCGTTCAGGTGATCCCGCTGAGCGCCAAGACCGACCACGGCCTTGACGCCTTGCCCGCCCAGCTCAAGCTCGGCGAGACGGCCGCGTTGATCGGCTCGTCGGGCGTGGGCAAATCCACCATTCTCAACCGTCTGCTGGGCGATGAGCGGCAGCGCACCAGCGCGGTCAGCGCGGGCAACAGCCGGGGACGCCACACCACCACCACGCGCCAGTTGTTCGTGATGCCCGGCGGCTGGCTCTTGATGGACCTGCCCGGACTGCGCGAAGTGCAGCTCTGGACCTCGACCGAGGACCTGGCCGATAGCTTCGACGATATCCTGCAGTTGGCCGGGAACTGCCGCTTCCGCGACTGCGCTCATGCGGGTGAGCCGGGCTGCGCAGTCGAAGCCGCGGGGCTGGCCCCGGCGCGCCTGGCCAACTACTTGAAGATGCAGCGCGAGCTGGCGCACCTCGAGGAGAAGCTCGACCCCAAGCTGGCCAAGGAAACCCGCGCCAAGTGGAAGGCCATCGAGAAGTCTGTCCGCCACCACCCCAAACGCAAAGTTTAGGGACGAGCGGCACATTCGAGTGCAATCAACCTCGTCCCGCGGCTTCATGTTTTCCCAGTTAGCAGTAAACTGTTAGCAGTTTGGCGGGGAAAAGCAGCCATGAGGCCGTCCGAGGCATTACCAAAGCACCGGGAGACGATCCGCCGACTTGTGCAGGAAGCCGGCATGGCCAACCCGCGCGTCTTCGGCTCCGTGCTCCACGGCGACGACGTGGAGGGCAGCGACCTGGATATTCTGGTCGATCCGGCACCGAGCGCCAGCCTGCTCGCGATGGAGAAGCTCCAGGCCCAATTGGAGAAGGTCACCGGCATCAAGATCGATCTCCGCACCCCGGAAGAGATTCATCAGCGCTTCCGCGGAAAGGTTCTTGACGTGGCCGCCGCGTTGTGAACAAAGAATATCTCACCGCAAAGGACTTCCTCCTCCATATCCTGGAGTCCGCTGATCGTGTCCTTCGTTACACCAAGGGCATGGGCCGCAAGGAGTTCTCTGCCAATACGATGGTCCAGGACGCCGTGATTCGCAACGTGGAGATCATCGGCGAAGCCGCCAACAACCTGTTGGAAGTCGCTCCCGACATTGGCGCCAGGTATCCGTCGATTCCCTTTGTTCAGATTCGCGGAATGAGGAACCGCGTCGCGCACGGCTATTTTGCCGTGAGCCTCGCGATGATCTGGGATTCCGTGCAGGTTGACATTCCAGAACTCCGGCAGCAGATTGCGAAGGTGCTCGGGGAGCTGCAAGAGGAGAAGTAACGTGGAAGAGCAAGAGCACGAAGGCTACGGAAAACAGTCAAAGGTTGAAGGGCTTCTCTATCATTACACAACGCAAGAAGGACTGCTCGGTATTATCGAAAAGCAGAAAATCTGGGCGTCGCATCTGCAATATCTAAATGATAAGAGTGAAGGACAGATTTTTACTAAATTACTTCTGGAGGAATTCAATCAGCGTGCCACGAAAGGACCCGAAGGTCCTTCGTCGCAACTCATGATGCTCGCACAACTCCTGAGGCTTTCAGTCGATCAGCCTGAAAGCAAAACTCAATGCGCAGACAAAGAAATCCTTGATAGTGGATTAATCGCATTTTCTTGGATAAGGGACCAAGACGCCTATGTGGCCTCGTTCTCTGAACAAGGAGATCTCCTCAGCCAGTGGCGGGCTTATTCAGGTGAGGCCGGTGGTTACAGCATTGGCTTTACGCGATCATATCTAAAATCCGTGGGTGTGCATTTCCTTGAGACTCGAAAAGAGAGCTTCTACAATGATTTGAATTCGCTCGCAGCATGCCAATATTGCGACAAAAAAGAAGAAGAATCCTTGATGCGCGAAATTGAGCGAATCGTGGATTTGTACATCATTGAAGCAGATCAGGCCAATTGGCAAACAGTCTCCGAAATGAAGGAAGGATTCAGAACACTCGATGCAATCGCAAAAAAGCACTTCTTTCCGCTCGGTAAACGGCGTGCAATCACGAAACATCCGGCGTTCCGCGAAGAAGCCGAGTGGAGGCTGGTTTTTCAACTTGAACAGACCGGCACGACTAATTCAGAACCGGAGTTCAGGCTTGGGCGCTCGATGCCTATCCCTTATCTCAAGGTTGACCTCACTTGGGAAAATCAAGCACTTGAAATCCCCGAGATAATCGTCGGTCCGTGTCCTCATCCGTCCGAAGCTGCAAAATCTGTCCAGATGCTGTTGAGAAAAGAAGGTGTCCGAAGATTCGAAGTTAAGAGTTCAAAAATCCCCTACCGCAACTGGTAAAGCCCCGAACCCTATGCGAGCGAATAGCGAGCGACTGGCCCCACCGCAGGTGGCTTACCGCGCGCTTTCGATTTGCCGGCTGATCCAGCGGCTGAGGCTTACGCCCTCGACGGCGGCGCGGAGGACGGCTTTGCGGTGCAGTTCCGGCTCGGTACGCAGCAGATTTTTCCGTTGAAGGCGCGGTCGGGCTGCTGGCCGGTCTCCGCGCAAAGCTCCAGGTAGCTGTCGATGCTCTCGCGGAAGGCGCGCTCCAGTTCCGCAGCCGTTCTGCCCTCGAAGTGAATCACGTCCCGAAGCCCGGCGACACACCCCTTGTACTCCATCATGTCAACCTGAAAAGCTCCCCTCAGGGGCTGAAGCCCTCATTGATTATGCGCACGTTCGGCACGACTGAAGTCATGCCCTGATACAGAACGAAGACAAGAAACAACCGCAGGTCCTTCGACTCCGCTGCGCTCCGCTCAGGATGACAGAGCGTAGGACAGGGATGCAGATTCGGCAAAACCGGAAGTGGGGTAGACTTAGGACTGGCAGGAGGACCGGGCGGTCGCTGCCGGAGGGCGTGCGCAAGCGCGGTTCTTCGGGGGAGGAAAGTCCGAACTCCGCAGGGCAGTGTGCCGGATAACGTCCGGGACGCGGGCGTCAAGGCCCGTGGACGGCCAGTGCCACAGAAAAGATACCGCCCCGGCCACCCCTCTCTC
>Ga0181529_10000627_pt1 | contig 50350 bp, 39 predicted proteins | sample PEATcosm2014_Bin_36_FD_119763 | JGI IMG/M metagenome (GOLD analysis project Ga0181529, IMG submission 119763) | Peatland microbial communities from MTU Mesocosm Facility, Houghton, MI, USA - PEATcosm2014_Bin10_30_metaG | ecosystem: Environmental > Terrestrial > Soil > Wetlands > Peat | place...
TCTCCGCAGAGCCTTACCCTCCGCCCGGGTGCAACCAGTATAGCCGGCCCGAAACATCAACCTGCGGGGATGTTTACACAAAACTCTTGACACCGCCGGTTGACAACCCGCCGCAGAATGCCATCCTGCCCCACAACTGCTCTTACCGGTGCGGGCGCCCCAGGATTCGATCGACACTGTACTGCCCGCTGAACCCGACAGCTCCCCTGACATCGCAACTCTCCGCGGCCGCCTTCAGAAACGCCAGCCGTTTGACATCAGTCACGCGATAGAGCTCATGCAGGAGCGTCCCCGAGGGGTCGCATTGCTCCATCCGCCGCTGCACCTCAGGTTGGCCGGCTTCGTCTCCCAGAAGAAACAGGCTCACCGCGGCTGCCGATGACGTGTTGGCGTCGTCATCCCCCATCAGACCGCGCAACACGTCCACATTATCGGGACCGGCATCGGCCAGACCGACCGCCGCCTGGTACCGCACGGACGCATCCTTCGACGCTGCCAGGCCGCGATAGAAATTGCGCGTCGAGGGCCCTCCGATATCCTTCAGGGCGGCCAGAATCTGTTCGGTGGTCAGCATGTCTTCGCCGCTGAACTGGCCTTTGGGCGCTTCCGGCGTCTTGGCGGTTTTCAGGGCGTCCCAGTTCGCCTTCAGCGCCTCCACCGTTTCGAACTGACCGTACCCCCACACGATGCCCTGCGTCATCTGTCCCATGTACGCTCTGCCGCGCATCGAATCGGACCGCGGCGCGACGGCCAGGTACAAGGCGCTCAGCGCCGGGACGGCCTCGGAGGCATGTAATTTCCCCAGAGCCCACACAATAGAGACGCGAGAAAGTCCGCTCTCCAAATCCAGGGCCGCCAGCAGTGCCGGAATCGCCGTTCGATCGCCCATTAATCCCAGAGCCCGCGCGGCATTCGATCGCGCCACGCGGTCGGGAGTGCGCAAGGCGTCGAGCAACTGAGGCCGAATGGCCGTTCCCGCCGCCGCCAACACGGCTTGCGGAAATGTCGGCTGGCTCCAGTGCACCTCGCCCGGCCGATAAGAGCGGAGCAAGAGATCGACGGAGGCTGGATAGCCGGCCACAGCGCTGCCGATCCGGCCGGCGCCCGCGTCGTGAACCCGGTCGGTATACGCTCCGATCCGTTGGCGCAGCAGCAGCGCCATCACTTCGGGCGTGGGCTGTTTCGCCAATTCATCGAATATCGGAGGGATCGAGTTCGGGTTGTACGGCTCGTTCCGGCGCAGCATCGACTCGTAATAGTGCAGCGGCACCAGCGTTCCAAGTTTGGCGAGTCCGTAGGCGCAGGAATCCTGGACTTGCCCGTCTGCGTCGCTGAGGCCCTGCTCCAGGAAGGATCTCCAGTCTGCGAGACCGGCATTCGCAACCGCGCGTACCGCCAATCGGCGCACCGGGAGAAAGGCGTCGTGGATTGTCGAGCCCAGGATTCCTACCCACGCAGCGTTTCCCTGTACCCGCGCAATCGTGTCCAGGGCCTTCATCCGGACGAACGGGTTCGTGTCCCGCAGCAGCGGAGCGAGTGCCTCAGGGGTAAATCGAAACAAGGGAAGTCTCTCGGCGGCCCGCTGGTCCAGCAGCGAGCCGGTCTCCCGGACGTCGAAAACAGCGGCCACCTTGGCCGTCTCGCTTCCCGCGAGCACCACCGCTCCCCGGGTTCCGCAGAGCACGTGCTTGCCCCCTACGGTGACATCCGCGAGGACGGGGCCTCCCAGCCAGGGCATGGCGCGCTCCATCTTCGGCTGGGGCGGCGCCGGGGGTTTGCGAACGATCAGGGCCGGTTCACCGGCCGGCGAGAACCGTCTGGTCTTGGTATCGAAAAGTACCGGAGGATAGCGAACGTCCTTGAAATCCGACGCCCGCCGGAACGCGGCGGTGACAATCTCCAGTTGTCCCGAGGGCGACGCCTCCACGCGCTCGACACTCGCATTGGGCAGCCCGTCGGCATGCGTGTAGACCTGGAAGATGGCCCGTTTCGGATCGTACTCAACCATGCCTGCATCCGCCGCGAAATACAGTTTGCCGCCGAGGGGCGCCAGGGATACGATGTGGCTGCCAGGCGGACCGCTATTGAAAATCCGGAAAATCCGGAAGCCGCCGTCCACTAACGCCACACCTCTCCCCGTGCCGATCCAGGTCTCGCCGGTAGGGCTGGGGACCGCCTGGTTGGCCCGGTCGAATGGCAACACATCGGAGAAGGATGACGCTGCGCTCGCGCCGGAGCCCTCAAACGACACGTGGCGCGTCTCGCCCGCGGAAGTGCGGAACCAAAGACCGCCCTTGGCAGGCGATGGCGGGCCGCCCGCCGACTCCTGGTTTCCGGTATAGGTCGTGCTGGAATTGCGCTCAGCCGTGACCGTGGCGCCATCCGGGAATCGCACGAGATAGCAAGGTCGATAAGGGCCCGCGTGGCACAAGCTGACTCCGTCCGGCCGGCGCCACGAACATTCTCCCGTCCAGGGCTCACCCGAGGGCGCGCCCGGAAAGGAAACTTCGGAAACCACGTCCCGCCATGCCACCAGCCGCTTCAGCACGCCATCCCGCGGGTCGTAGAACCAACGGCCGAAGACCGGCTTGCCTTCCAGGTGGCCGGTGTAGTTGTCGCCGGGCATTTCGCCCGAAGTGAGGACCTGCACTCGCTTTGCCGTCAGGCTCTCCCGGTCAATCTGGTACAGTGGCGAATCCCGCAGCGTCTCCGGTCCCGGGTCGCCGCCGCCGCCTACCGCGAACCCCTGGGTCACAGGAGCCGGCGGCAACGCCCCCCACAGGATTCCATCTACCAGCCCAATCAGGTGAAGTTGTTGTCCGGTCTGCGAATCGCGCGGGACCGCCCACGCCGCGGTGCGGGTGTCGAAGCGGTGTGCCCCGCCGCCGGAACGCACCCAGATGTAGCGTTCGTCAAAGAAGAATGTGTCCCAGGATGTCCATGGACCTTCGAATCCGGTCTCCAAGGGTGCAAAGAGACGAAGTTCGCGCGACCGGGTATCCAGCCGCGCCAGATTGCGTCCGCCGATCCACAAAAACTCCGCCCGGAGCGCCAACTCGGTGATTGGCTGGTCAAGGTTCGCCGCGCCGATGCTGGAAACTTCGAACGAGGGTAGCGCGATTCGGAAGAGTCCCTTGTCCGTCCCCGCCCAGACTGCATCTTCGCCGGCCGCCAGCGCGAAGACCGGATGGGCGAGCGCGACTCTTGTCACCGGGCGGCCCGCGTGATCGTACACGGCCAGGCCCCAAGGATGGCCTGTATAGACGTACATGGCGTCGATCGTGAGGGCAAGCACATCCTCGTTGGAGGCGAGCACGCGGACGCCCGGCGGCAACTTCTCGGACCAGCCGAAGTCCCGGCCGGCGGCGGGCGGATGCTTCGCGGTGTTCCGCCACTGCAGTTGGGCTCGTTCCGGAGCCCACTGCGGCGCCGCTAACGCGGGCAGGAATTTTACGGACAATTCCGACTGGGTCGCGTGCTCCAGGGCCACGGCGATTACGCTGTGGGCCGCCGAAGCGCCCTCCACGTAGCGAAAGGGGTCGTTGCCGCGGGCAACCCGCAAGCCCAGTTCGATCAGCTTTCCGAATGCGCGCGACCGCTCATAGATACGGGACAACCGGTAGGCTACGTCGAACACGTCGCCCAAAGGCGAGCGGATGCGCGGGACCTTGAAGCCGGAATAACTAGCGGGCATACCCGGCGCAATCAATGCCTCCAGTTCCCGGATTGCCGCGGGGCCGTCTTGCGGCTCGGAAAGCGCCAGCAATTCCAGCCGCGAAACCAGGTCCTTGGGATGCGCCGCGGCCAACTTTTGCAACAGATCGTGTAGCTGCGGCGTTCCTCTGGCGCTGAACCTCTTCTTCCACACATCCAGATCCCAGATGTCGGACGTGCGCGCGAGATCCTGCGCGGCAGCCTCGCTGTCCCCCAGAAACCAGTGAGCATCGGCGCTGGCCGCGGATCCACGGAGCAGCGGCAACTGTGCGCGGAGTAGCTCTTGAAACTCGGCCGAGCGCCCGGCGGCCTGAAACCGATCGGCGGTGCGCTGCAGCCAATCGAACTTGGCGATGCGATCCTCATCCTCCAGCAGGTCGCTCAGCGCCGCCAATTCGCCATCGGGGTGTCCCTGAGCCGCTTCCAGACGGACGAGTCGTTCATCCAGGTTCGTGCGGATGGTGCGCTCGGTCGCCGGTGGCCGTGAGGCGCCCAATATGGCGATCCATTCAGCGTCGGGCAGATTCAGGTCGTCGAGCTTCCCTGCCAGCGCGCTGGTATAGGCGGAGACCGCTTCGGCGGGCCGCTGGAACTCCTCAAAGATCGCCCCGTGTCGAATCGCTTTTGAGGGACCGTTCCAGCCGCTCTCGTCGATGTATTGCAGTTCCTTCGCCAGCGCGCCTTGTGTGTCGCCCTGGTGCAGCAGCACCCAGGCTACCACCCGCTTCATGGCGGGTTGCGGGCTTCTTTCGAGCGTCTCCAGCAGTTCCTTGCCCCGATGCGCTTCCGTGAATTCGACGTAGGCCAAACGCAGAAATTCGCCGGCTGTGACCCCGGTTTCCTGAAGGCCGTATGGCCCGGTCCGAGGAACTGGATACCCCATGACGCGATCCAAATCAAGCTGCAGGATCTCCTCTTGGAGGACTGCGATGGCGCCGTCGGCCTGACCGCGTTGTTTCAGGTAGGAGGAGTAATCTCCGGCGAATTGAAGGGCCAAGGGGAACTCGGCGTCCCTGGAATGCATGCCGCGATGCACTTTCCACATCCTCAAGTACTCGGCGTCCGCGTCGGACCAGGACTGTAGCGCGACAAACCGCCGGATGAGCCAGTTGTCGCGGTGGCTCCCGGAATTCGAACGCGGCAGGCCGCCAGCTGTGGCCGCGAAGCTGAAAGGGGACTGCGGCGGCTCGACCGGATAGTCGGATCGCTTGACGTAGGCCGTGGCCACGTCCCGATACGCATGCAGAGCACTGCCCGAGTCTCCGGCGGCCAGCAGCAGGTCGCCGCGGACGAGCGTGAGACGAGCGCGGAGAGCCGGTTCGCTGTCCCTAAGCAGCGGATCGATCAGTGCAAGATACTCTGCGGGGTGAGGCCTTGCTATCCGTGCTGCAAGGTATTCCGCCCCCGGCAAAGTCAGATACGCTTGAAATGCTTCATGCAGTTTGTTTTCCGATTCCAGTTGGCGGGCCTTCGACAGGTCTGCAGGTTGTCCCCAGGCAAGCGCCGAGGAAAACAGCACGATGAAGTACCTTCGCATGTACGAACTCAGTATGTACCTTTTTTCCAGTCACAGAATTTGAAAATATTTTTAACTCACTACTCCTCAGCAGCTTGCCGGAGATTTCGAGAATCCCGCGACCCCGATTTCCGCAGCCCGCATGAGATGGTGGAGTCGAGGAGGGGGCTTTGGCAAGAGTCTTGCCACGCGTTTCCATAAATATCCCCTTTTCAATTACTTACAAAATTGCCCGTGGCAAGACTCTTGCCACGGTGAGGATCCCGATGAAAGAACAAACAACCGAACTCGCGCCTTCCGACGGCGCCCTACTCGAACTAGGAAAGGTTCTCGGACAAAGTATTGCCTTCGGAACCATCGCCGGACGTTGCTCCGCAGCGCAGGCGGGCGCCATCCGGCAGGCCCGCACCCAGAAAGTCCACGAACGCTTCCACCTCACCTGGAATGAATTCTGTCCGCAGCATCTCAAGATCAGCGGCACCCAGGCCGACAATCTCATCCGCCTGCTGGAAGAGTTCGGCCCCGACTATTTCGAACACACCCAATCCGTGCGCATCTCGGCCGATACTTACCGCCTGGTCGCGCCCTACATCCGGGACAAGGCGCTGCAGTTCCAGGAGGAAACGCTGGAGCTGAATTCCGCCAACGTGCAGAAGGTGGCCAAGACGGTGCGCGACGGGCAGCGCGCCCTGCCCGCGCCGGCCGTCCTGCCCATCCTCTCCGAACGCCTGGACGCCATCGACCGGCAGATCACCGAGGTCGTCTCCGCCCTGCGCGAGGTGTCCCGCGACGCGCGCGAAGCCGAACCGTCGCCGCTCTTCCGGCCGATGTTCCACGGCATCCTCATCCGCATCCAGACCGAGATCCGCCGCGTCGGCCTGGAGAATGGCATCGTCTGAGGGGTTTGGGGGGCAGGCTGTTAGGGGATCCTCTGGACCCGCCGGGTTCCTAACCCGCCTGGGCGGTTCCAGCTGGTCCCTCGAAGGCCGCCGGAACTGCAGTGCCAAGAAAGGGACCCAGAGGGGCAGTTGTAACACCCCACAACCAAACGGCTGGTACGGCGCAGTCTTAGTCGATATCCGGAGTGGGATTCTCGCGGAGATACTTCTTCATCTCGTTTTCGGGTTCGACGTGCTTGGGCCAGCTCAGCATCAACTGAATGGCGTAAACGGGTGCGGCGAATACCAGGGCTAACAGTATGTAGGAAAACGGGGACCAGTCACCGATCCATTGGCCGAAAGCGCCCAGGCGACCGGCCATCATGGCTCGCGTGGTGGGACCGATCAACAGGAACATGACTGCGAAGATGATGGCACCTTTCATCGGCACTCTCCTTCGAGTCCCAGCTTACCCGTATTTGTCGGGATTCGTTCTATAGTTAACAGTACCGATAGTACTGGTTAGTGCCGGTTAACGAGGATTTCCACCCCACCGAGGATAGTCCGCCCGGGCATCACCACGCCTTGAATCTCCTGATACGAGGTATTGGTGATGTTGGCTAACTGGAGGAAGGGATGGACCTTGCCGCGCGACCAGGCGGCGTAGAAATCCCACAGGACATAGGGATCTTCGGTGAGGCGGTTGAGGACGCCGAACCGCGTGCGGGCGACGATGCCGCCGGGGAGGCTTCCCTGCCAGGCGACGACGCCGGAATCGCGGGGGTACCCGAAGGTGTACTTGGTCTGGCCGATGGGGACGGTATCCTGCACGCCGAGCAGCCAGGTATAGCGGAAATCGAGCGTCTGGGTGGGGGACAGCGCCAGGTGGAGGGACGATTCAACGCCGGTGAAGTTGAGGCTGTCGATGTTGAGGGCCTGGTAGACGGAGCTGCCGGGAGCCAGGTAGTAATCGATGCCGTCGCGCTCGCGCCGCTCGAAGACGGTGACGCCGGCGCGAACGCGGGGGGCGGGGTTCCAATCGAGGCCGGTTTCGTAGGTCCAGGAGTGTTCGGGCAGCAGGTGCGGATTGCCTTGATTGGCGGGATCGGAATAGTAGAGGTCGGTGTAGGTGGGAACGCGGAAGGCGCGGCTGGCGGAGGCGCGTAGTTTGAGGTGCGGTGTGAGCCATGCGCCGCCCGAAATCGACGGGCTGAACTCGGCGCTGAAATCGCGGTAGATCTCTTCGCGGGCGGCGACGGAGAGCGAGAAGCGTTTGAGGGCGCGGAAATCGAGCGCGGCATAGGCCGCAGCGCGGCTGCGCGCGTGGATGCCGAGATTATTGCTGACGATGGATTCGTGAATGGCCTCGAGGCCGTAGGAGAAGGTGGTATTGGCGGCCAGGGGATCGGAGCGGCGGAGGGAAGTCTGGAAATCCTGGTCGTGGTGGTGATTGGTGTAAATGGCGGGATCGTCGCGGAAAAGCACGAACAAATCGCTATGACGGCGGTAGGCGAAGTCGAACGAAGTCCTCTTGCCAAGGGCTTGGCGGAAGCTGAACCACCAGGTTTTGGTGTCTTCCCAGGAGGGATAGGGACCGTAAAACTGGTCGGCGCCGAAGGGGTGGTCCATGTAGGCGAAGGTGAGGGCGGTCCAGCCGAGGGCGGTTTGCAGTCGCGTGGTGGAGGCCAACTGGAGATTGCGGTAGTCGCGGTCGGGGCGGAAGCCATCAGAGAAATCGCGGGCGAAGGAGAGTTGCTCGGAGAGAGCGCCGAAGGTATCGGCGAGGGAGAGGCGCTGCTGATTGGTTCCGTCGTTGCCGAAGGCGGTGCGGAGACGGATTTCCCATCCCTCGGGCGGGGCGGTGATGATGTTGATGACGCCTCCGGAGGCGTCGGAGCCGTAGAGGGCGGAGCCGGAACCGAGCATGACTTCGACGCGCCCGACGGAGTCGAGGGGCACGGGGATGTCCATGTCGTGGTGGCCGGACTGCACATCGTTGAGGCGCTGGCCGTCGAGGAGGACGAGGGTCTGGCCGAAGGTGGATCCGCGAATGGAGAGGTCGGTCTGCACGCCGTCGGGAGCGCGGGCCTGGAGATCGAGCGAGGGATCGAGGCGGAGGGCGTCGGCGAGCGAGTTGAGGAGGAGACCCGACTCGCGGACGGGGAGCACGAAGACGGAGCGGTCGATTTCGTCGAGCGCGACGGGCTGGAACGTGCCGGTGACGACGACGGTTTGGGTCGGCGGCGAGGGCGGCGCGGGAGCGGCCGGCGGCTGCGCGGGCGATTGGGCCAGACAGAGTCCGGCGGAGATGAGGAGAAGAACGGGAATTTCGGAGTGCAAATGGGTATTGTACATCGGGTAGGGAAGGGAGAACTGTAACAAGCGATAATGGACCTTGTTATGAACTGGAACGATGCCGCCGAAGACCTGTTGAATTCGATTGTGGGAGAGACGCCGCGTCCGGTGCGGGAAGCGACGGAAGAGAAGCTGCATGGGCTGGCGGAAGCGCTGGCGGAGGAGGACGGGAAGAATCGGGTGGGCGTGGAGACGGTGATTGTGGCGTGGGTGCGGTCGACGCCGGAGACGCTGCGGGCGGACTTGCCGCGGATGATGGAGAAATTCGGGCTGGATCCGGAGGAGTACCGGCATTTGCTGGAGTAGGCGCAGGCGTTTCCCATGAAGAGCAAGACCAACGCCCTGCGGATGTTGGAAACGGCCGGCGTGCCGTATCGGTTGAAGGAATACGAAGTGGACGAGAGCGACCTCAGCGCGCCGCACGTGGCGGAGGCGATCGGGATGCCGCCGGAGCAGGTGTTCAAGACGCTGGTGGGTCGCGGCGACAAGTCCGGGGTGCTGCTGGCATCGATCCCGGCGAATGCGGAGCTGGATTTCAAGGCACTCGCGGCAGCCAGCGGAAACAAGAGCGTGGAGTTGGTGGCGGTGAAGGAAGTGCTGGGGTTGACGGGGTATATCCGCGGCGGGGTGTCGCCGGTGGGGACGCGGAAGGCGTATCCGTTGTACCTGGAAGAGACGGCGCAGTTGTGGGAGGAGATCTCGGTGAGCGCGGGAGTGCGGGGTTGCCAGATGGTGTTGGCGCCGGGCGACCTGGCGCGGGTGACCGGGGCGACGTACTGCGCGATTGGGCGGTTTTTGTAGGGGCGCGGGTTGACAACCACCGCGGGTCTGGCGACCTGCCCCACCTAAGACACGCGGTACGCTAAACGTTATGGCTGGATTTCTGAAGCGGGTGGCGGTGTGGTTGCTGGTGTGCGGAGCGCTGGCGGCGGAAGTCCGGTCGCTCACCATCCTGCATAGCAACGATCTGCACGCCCACTTGATGCCGCTTGAGAATGGCAAAGGCGGGTTCGCCACCATCGCGGCGGTGGTGCGGCGGGAGCGGGCGGGGTGCACGGACTGCATCTATCTGAACGCGGGGGACCTGGTGCAGGGGACGCCGGTCTCCACGCTGTTCCAGGGACTGCCGGTGTGGGAGATCGCCAACCTGCTGGGTTTCGACGCGGCGACGCTGGGCAATCACGAATTCGATTACGGATGGCGGCAGGTGGGCCAGTTTCTGAAAGGCGCCAACTATCCGGTGGTAAGCGCCAACGTGGTGGATGCGCGGGGGACGCTGATTACCCATGAGGCGTACACCATTCTGAAAGTCAACGGGCTGCGCGTGGCGGTGATCGGCGCCATGACCGACAGCCTGCCGTCGCTGACCAATCCGAAGAATATGGGCGAATGGCACGCGATCCCGGTGGTGGCGGCGGCGCGGAAAGCGGTGTCTGAGGTGCGGGAGAAAGCCGACCTGATGGTTCTGCTGGGGCACATCACGGCGGAGGAAGAGCTGGACTTCTTGAAGAACGCGCCGGAAATTCCGGTGCTGGTGACCGGGCACGTGCATAGCGGGTTGACGGAGGCGGTGACGCGGGACGGGCGCATCGTGGTGCGGGTGAAGAGCTACGGCGAAGAGATCGGGAGGCTCACAATGCAGGTGGACACGGTGAAGAAAGCGCCGCTGGCGGGATGGAAGTGGACGCGCATCGCGGTGGATTCCACGGCCATTGCACCGGCCGCCGATGTGGCGCGGGAGGTCGGGCGGTGGGAGTCGAAAGTCAGCGCCCTGGTGGACCGGCCGCTGGCGGTGGCGGCGCGGCCGTTCGACGAAGCCGGGGTGCAGGGGCTGATCGAGCGGGCGATGCGCGATGCGACGGACGCGGATTTCGCCCGCATGAACTCGGGCGGCGTACGCGAGACGCTGCCGCGGGGTCAACTGCTGGAGCGCCACATCTGGAATATCATGCCGTTCGACAACCGCGTGGTGGTGGGGACGTTCCGGGGCCGGGATCTGCCGGCGGTGGTGGTGGGCAATCGCAAGGTGGACGCCGATAAGGAATACACGCTGGCGGTGACCGATTTCACGGCGGCGAATCAGGCGACGGCGGAGAATCTGGGGACGACCGGGCTGGTGTTTCCCAAAGAATACGGCCTTCTGCGCGACATCCTGATCGACTGGTTCCGCAAGCAGAAAGTGATCGAGTAGGAACGATGGCGCAGGGTCTGCTGATCGTGTTTGCCGGTCCGCCGTGCGCCGGCAAGAGTACGCTTGCCGGGGAACTGGCGCGCCGCATGGCGATTCCCTGCCTGTCGATGGACGCCACGCGGCGGCGGATCCTGCCGGGTGCGGCGCACACCCGTGCGGATCGGGAGGCGGCCTATCGCGCCATGCACTTCGCGGCGGAATTGCTGCTCCGAGCGGGGGCCAGCGCGATCCTGGACGCGCCCTATGGCCACGCGGAAGACCGGGTCGAGCTGGCGCACATCGTGGCGGTGAGCGGGGCGCGCTACCGGCTGGTGGAATGCCGCGTCTCGCCGGAGACCGCGGTGCGGCGCCTGCGACAGCGCGGCGCGGACGCGGATCGTCCCGACTTGACCGAAGAGGTGGTGGCGCAGGCGGCGCGCGAATATCCGTATACCAACTCCGGGCTGGTGCTGGATCTGGACGAATTGCAGCCGGAGGATGCGCTGCGGCGCGTGGCGGAGTTCATACTATAGAGATGGCGATGAGAACTGCAATGGCCGTGCTGACGGCCGCACTGGTCGTGGGGCTGGCGGCGGAACTGGCTCTGGTGCAACCGAAGGACCTGGCCGCGCAGGTGGCGGCGAAGGGGTCGAACGCAGTGATCTTTCACGTGGGGCCAAACCTGCTGTACCGCGGCAAGCACATACCGGGCGCGATCTATGCCGGTCCGGGATCGAAGGCGGCGGGGATCGAGGCGTTGCGGGCCGCGGCGGACAAGTTGCCGCGGACGCGCGAGATCGTGGTGTACTGCGGGTGTTGTCCGTGGGCGAACTGCCCCAATGTGAAGCCGGCGGTTGCTTTGTTGCAGAGCATGGGCTTCACGCACGTGAAGGCGATGTACGTGGAGACCAGCTTCGGCGCGGACTGGATCGATAAGGGCTATCCGGTGGAAGCGGGGACTGCGAAGTAACAGTTCTTACGGCTGCGCCAGGCAGTGACCATCCTCCGGAACGGTTTCGCTACGGGTGTTTCCGCACGCGGCGAAAGAGGATCGCGATGGGCATGCAGAATAGCGCCAGGTATCCGAGCAGGCGGAAGTTGTCGACATAGGCCATCAGGGACGCCTGCTGCTGAAGCATTCCATAGACCGACGCCAAAGCCCGCTGGTGAGCGTCCCACGGGTCGATGCCGGCGCGAGACAGGCTGTCGCGCAAACCCTGAATCATGGCCATGGCGGCGGGGTTTCCCGGGGTGACGTTGGCCACCAGATAGTTCTGATGCACTTGAGCGCCGCGCACCAGGAAGGTGGTGACGCAGGCGATGCCAATGCTGCCGCCAATATTGCGGACCAGGTTGTAGACGCCGGCGGCATTGCCGATCTCTTCCTTGCGCAGTCTGCCCATGGCCATGGTGGTGAGGGGAACGAAGATGAAACCGCTGGCGAAGCCGTTGATCAGGTTGGGGATGGCAACCGAAGTCATGGAGATGGAGAGATTGACGTGGCTCAGCATCAGGGTGGAAGAGCCTAAAATGCCGAAGCCACAGGCCAACAGAATCCGGCCATCGACGTAATTCGCCAGGATGCCGGCAATTGCCATGGAGAGCATGGCGCCAACGCCACGCGGACTGACCGCCAAACCGCTGTCCAGTGCCGGGTAGGCCATCAACGTCTGCAGGAACAGGGGCAGCAGGGCGGTAGATCCGTAGAGGACAAACCCGTACAGACCGGTAATCAGCGTTCCGACGCTGAAATTGCGGTTGCCGAACACGCGCAACTGCACAATCGGCTCGCCGGCGGTAAACTCGCGGAGCACGAATGCAACCAGGGCGCTGACGGAAACAACGGCTGTCCAACAGATCCAGTTGGCCCCAAACCAATCGGCCTCCTGTCCCTTGTCCAGGAGTAACTGCAGACTGCCCAGGCCGACGGCCATGAGGCCAAAGCCGAGGTAGTCGATTGCCCCGCGAAAGGCGCGCTTGATGTAGGGAGGATCCTCCACGAACATGTTGACCATCAACAGCGCGAGTACGCCCACCGGCAGATTGATGTAAAAGATCCAGCGCCAGGAGTAGCTGTCGGTAATCCACCCGCCCAACGTGGGGCCGATTACGGGGGCGACCACCACGCCGATGCCATAGGCCGCCATGGCCGAACCATGTTTCCGGGGCGGGAAGCTTTCGAGGAGGATGGACTGTGCCAGGGGTTGCATGCCTCCTCCGCCGGCGCCTTGCAGGATGCGGGCCAGAATGAGGACCGGCATGCTGAGGGCCAATCCGCACAGGAGAGAGGCGCCGGTGAAGACCACGATGGATATCATGAGCAGGCGTTTGCGCCCGATCCGCCGGGTGATCCAACTGGTGGCAGGAAGCATGATGGCATTGGAAACCAGGTAGCTGGTTAGGACCCAGGTGGCTTCGTCGGTCGATGCGGAGAGGTTGCCCGCGATGTGCGGCAATGCGACATTGGCGACCGAGGAGTCGAGCACCACCATGAAGGTCGCGAGCATTACCGACGACGCGATCATCCAGGGATTTGCCGAGGGAGTCCAAGGGGCCGGCGTCGCATCGACGGATTGTGGCGGGCTGCTCATGTAAGCCCAACTCGGAATGCTGGAATGACTCTGAAGTCATTATAATATACTTATGGGTCATTCCCGATTGACGATGGGCCGGGAATACCCCAGGCAAGGTGGAGGTTCGTGAAAACCAAGCAGCAAGTGGTGGCTGAGTTCCGGCGGCAGGAGATCATCGATGCCGCCCGCTCGGTATTCGCGCGCAAGGGCTTTGCGAGTGGAATCATGGATGAGATCGCCAGCGGGGCGGGGCTCGCCAAAGGCACGATATACCTGTATTTCCGATCCAAGGAGGAGCTTTACAAGGCTGTCTTGCACCACGACATGGAAGCGCTGAAACTGGACACTCTGAAACGCATCGACGCGGCCGGCGGCCTGAGGGAGAAGATCAGGGCGTTCACGGCTGCGCGGCTGGAAAATGCCGACGCCAAAAGAGAACTGTTTCGCATCATGGATAACGAATCGGCGAGCGCCTCGTTCACGCGCAGTCAATACCGTGCCTGGCTTAAGGAACCGGTGTTGCGCCTGGCCGCGGAGATCGAAGAAGCCGGCCGGCGCGGCGAGGTGCGCCCGGTGCATCCGGAAATGGCGGCGTGGGCCATAGCCGATATGACGCGCGGTGTAATTCAACGAAGACTGCTAGGCAAAGGCGATGCGGATCGCGTGGCGGATGCCGGGTTTTTGCTCGATTTCGTTTGGGCGGCACTCACATCTCGACCCGGTGCCTAAGACACCCGGCGGTTTGCCCCTATGCTCTGTTCCGCGGCCGTTCTTTGCGGACGTAGTCGGTATCCTGCTTGGGAACTCCGTCGCATTCAATGGCGATGGTGGTCACGGGATCGTCGGGGGCGGTTTCGGGCAGGCCGGTCATGCGCAGGCGGAACTCGTCCTGGTCGAACTTGACGGATTGGCCGCCGGCGAAGAGGCGCACCGATTTTACTTTGTTGCGCAGGCCGCCCATCGAAACCGTGCTGCCGGGCCAGAAATACACGTGCATAAAGAGCGTGTTGCCCTTGCGTGAGAAGCTGGCGAAAGCGGAACGGTGGGGGTCGCAGGTTTCCGACTGATAGATGGTCGGGCCATTGCGCTCCATCCACTTGCCTACGGAGCTGAAGATGCGCACGGAATCCTCGGGAATGGAGCCGTCGGCGCGGGGTCCGATGTTGAGCAGGTAGTTACCGGTGTCGTGCGCGCAGGTGATGAGATTGCGGACCACGGTCTTGGGCGACTTCCAGTTGTCGTCGCCGCGGTTGAAGCCCCAACTGTCGTTGAGGGTCATGCAGGATTCCCAGGCGCGTTGATTGTCGGCGGTAATGCGCTGCTCGGGGGTCTGGAAATCGCCGTCCAGTTTATTGCGGTTGTTGACCAGGATCTCGGGCTGCAACTGGAACACCATGTCGTTCATCTTTTCGGACTCCCAGCCTTTGGCGTCGAGCGGCCAGGAGACGTCGTACCACAGGATGTCGATCTTGCCGTAGTTGGTGAGGAGTTCGCGGATCTGTCCGTGGATGTAGTCGACGAAGCGGCGGCGGGCCTGCTCGTCGGTGGCGCAGCGGGCGCCGTCGGGATGATGCCAGTCCATGAGGGAATAGTAGAAGCCAACGCGCAGACCTTCGGCGCGGACGGCCTCGACGTACTCCTTGACCAGGTCGCGGCCCGGACCCTGTTTGGGCGCGCAATAGTTGGTGAGCTTGGTGTCAAAGTGGCAGAAGCCCTCGTGGTGCTTGGTGGTCATCACCATGTACTTCTGCCCGGCCTGTTTGGCGAGGCGGGCCCAGTCGCGCGCGGCGTTGGGCTTGGGCTTGAAGCGGAGGGCGATCTGCTCGTATTCGGCCACCGGGATGCCTTCATTCTCCATAGCCCATTCGTGGCGTCCGAGGACGCTGTAGAGTCCCCAATGGATGAACATTCCGAAGCGGGCTTCGTGCCACCACTTCAGGCGTTGGGCGCGGTCGGCGTCGCCTCCGGCGGCCCGGACGGGGGTGGCGGCGGCTGTCGCGGCGGCCGCGCTCATCAGTTGCAAATAATCGCGTCGTGTCATGGAGGATCTCCTCAGGTTTCGGTTGCCACTGCATAGTTTAACGCTAAACCTACCGATGGTGAGATAATTTCGGCATGATGGATCTGACGAATCGGGTGGTGCTGATCACGGGGGCGAAGGGCGGGCTGGGCTCGGCGGTCACGCAGGCGTTCTTGGACGCCGGCGCGGTGGTCGTGGGCACGTCGCGCACAATTTCCGCGTCGGACTTCGCGCACAAACGCTTTCACGCGATGCCGGAGGACCTGGCGGACGGGGGCGCGGTGGCTCGGCTGGCCGGCGCGGTGGTGGAACGGTTCGCCAAGATCGACAGCCTGATCCATGTAGCCGGCGGTTTTGCGGGAGGCACTCCGATTCACGAGACCGATGACGCCACCTGGGACGGCATGATGAATCTGAACGCGGGCGCGGCGTTTCACGTGCTGCGGGCGGTGATCCCGCACATGCGCCGGGCGGGGCGGGGAAGCATCGTGGCGATCGGGAGCCGGGCGGGCGTGGAGCCGGTGGCGAACCTGGCGGCGTACAACGCGTCGAAGGCCGCGCTGCTTTCGCTGGTGCGGACGGCGGCGCTGGAGAATCGCGACGCGCGGATCACGGCGAACGTGATTCTGCCGGGCACCATCGACACGGCGTCGAACCGGGCGTCCGATCCGGCGGGCAACCACGCGCAGTGGATCGCGCCCGAGCGTCTGGCGGCGCTGGCGCTGTTTCTGGCGTCGGACGCCGGGGCGCAAATCACCGGCGCGGCGATTCCGGTATACGGATTCCAATAAGGCGGCGCGGTATGATTGGATTCGTGCGCACCCTGTGTCTGGTAGTCTTTGCGGCGGCGGCTTTCGCGCAGCAGGGCACTACGCCGAAGGGCTCGGCGGAGGAATACCCGGTTCACGGCCAGGACGGCACCACGGGGATCGGCGCCGAATACATGGTGCACAGCTTCTCGCGCGGGGACGCGGTGTATCTGGCCAAGGATTACCTGGTGGTGGAGGTGGCGCTGTTTCCAGCGGCGGAGCAACCGATCGAAGTGAACTTCGCGGATTTCGCGCTGCGCGTCAACGGCAAAAAGCAGACGCTGCAGCCGGTGGCGGCGAGCATGGTGGCGGCGTCGCTGACGCATCCGGAATGGAGCAACCGTCCGGGTGTGGAGGCAGTGGCAGGCGCGGGCAACGGGCAGGTGATTTTTGGCCGTCCGCCGGTGTCGCGCATCCCAGGAAATACCGACCCGAATGCGCAGGGCCCGACGATTCCGCAGGTGCCGAAGGAGAATCCCGGCGGGATTGAGCCGCAGCCGCGTGAAAAACCGGAGGCTTTGGTGGTGGACACGGCCCTTCCGGACGGCGCGCAGAAGCGGGCCGTCAGCGGCTTTCTGTATTTCGCGTACGCGGGAAGGACGGCGTCGATTAAGTCGCTGGAACTGGTCTACCGCTCGGCGGTGCTGCGGCTGCGGTAGGGGCGCCCTGGAACCGCGAGCGTGAAGCGAGCGGCCCGAGCGAGGCGGCGCATTCCCAAGACCCCCGATCCGCGCACGCCGGAAGAACCATCTGCCGCTCGGGCCGCTCGCTTATTTTATGCTCGCGGTTCCAGAACGCCGCGGTCGCTCCCAGCTTCAGACTCCCAATGGACCGCGACTCGACGTGATCGCCTGCCCCACAACGCTACGGCACCGTCACGGCGCGCTCGATCTGCTGAACTCCCGCCGGATCATGCCCTTTGACGATCGCTTTGATCTACCTACCGCCGCAGCAACGTGCCAGACCGCGTCTTTGGGAAGCCGCGGCACGAAGTGGTCGCGGCAGGGCCTGCCGATTCGCCGGCCGGCCGCACGGTCTGGCGGATTGTTTTCGGATGGCGCGTCGTCTGGGCGCAGCTTCCACAGCCGGCTTCAGTGTACTTTCACGGTCAGGACCAGAAAAATGTTAACGGAATCGTCCAGGCCAGTGCGCACTTTGCCGAGCACCAGCTTCTGGCCTTCGTGGATCGCGACGTCGGTGGTGATGCCCGTGCTCAGGTACGTACCGCCCGACGGGATGCGCAGAGAGAAACTGAAAGGGTCCACGTTCACGGTCTTGCCGTCGTTCGAAACGGTCGCATTGCCGTAGCTGATTGTGTAGGAATACGCGGTGCCTGACGAACTCGCTCCAGGCAGGATATTGGCTACTTCGGCATGATGGCGGACGTCGGTGGAGACCGTATCGAGAAGCTTGTAATCGGTGTAAGCGAAGGTCTTCTTCATCTCGGCAACCGCTTCCTCAATGGCGGCGGGGATCGGCTGTCCCGGCGGACTGCCATAGTGAACGGAGGCCCACACCAGATAGGCTACGAACTCGACCCGCGGCGGCGGCGTGGGGGCCACGTCGTACCGTTTGAGCAATTCCAGGGCCTTCTCCATGACCTCGGGCGGCGTATTCCCGTTGGGCTGGATGAAGGCGGTTTTGAAGGGACCGTTGAGTTGGATCATCACCCGGTTATCGCTCAACTGCCCGACGAAGTTCACGATCTCACTAGCTCGCTCGATGTCCACGTTCTTGAACTCGTAGGTGATGGATCGCCTGCCAGGCTCGGGCGGCTTGGTTTGCGCGGCCGCCAACCCGCCGAGCAATAATACGAGCGCGAGTTTATTCATTTGCATCTCCTTTTGATTCTGGTAGAAGAAGGATCGTGACGTTGGGATTTCCGGTGGCAATCTCCCTGGCCCGTGGGGGCGCGGGATGTTGCAACTCGTACTGAGTCCGGAGGAAATCGGCAAACCTCCGGTCCAGGTCGGCCCGCGGGTCGCGCCGCCGTGGCTGGACCTTCGGGATACTCGATGACACCGCGGGCACCGCGCGGGCCACCTGAACTGCGGGAGGCGGCACCGAGACTTTCGCCACTGGGGCCGGTGGCTGGCGGTGGAGCGGCAGTTTCACAGTCAGCAGAACCGCCGCCGCCACTGCCAAAACGGCCAGGACCTTGGGGCGCCTGCTTCGCTGAACCGCGCCCCTGCGAGCCGCGGTACGAATAGCGGCATAATCGATCGCGAAGGTTTCCGGCGGAAGCGTCTGCAACAGCCGAGCGTCGCGGGCCAATCCGACGGCTAAGGCGGCGCAAGAGGGGCAATCCCGCAGGTGCTCCGCAGCCTCCGGATCGCCGCCCGCCACGCGCTCTTCCCATTCCCGACAATTCATGAAATCACCTCCTCACGCTGTTGGAAGAACCGGCGCAACTTCAAGCGGGCACTAGAAATCTGGCTCCGTACAGTGACCTCGGATGACCCCAGAGCACGAGCGACTTCAGCGGTTGTGAACCCCTGCATTTCGCGCAGCAGAAGCGCCGTCCGCTCCTTTTCCGGGAGGGTCGACAGACCGGCGCGTAGGCACTCTTCGCTTTCGCGCCCCGAAAGGCGGCGTTCGGGATCGGGCATGGAATCGGGTATTTCGACGGCGGTCGCCGAGATGGGGATCAATCGGGAACGCTGCCGGCGGCGGCCGATATCGTGGCAGGCATTCACGGCCACCGCGCCGAGCCACGGTCCGACGCCGCGCATGGCGTCGATTTTCCGGATACTCAGGTGCAGCCGGATTAAGGTCTCCTGGACGGCGTCCTGGGCGTCGGCGACATTGCCCGTCATGCGCAGGGCGAGAGCGAAAATGCGGTGTTGATGAAGCATAATGAGTTGCTCCAGAGCCTCCCGGTTGCCGCTTTGGGCCCGCCGCAGCAAATCCGTTTCGGGAATTTCGTGGGCCGTAGGCGGGTGCATGGTGGCGATCGTCACGGTAAGTCCCAGCCGTCTGTCACAAGCCTATACGTTGGCCGACGCCAGAACGTTGAAACGCGCGATCCGGTCGGACCGCCTCCTGTTCCTTGCTAGCCGCGCAGGAGGCGGAACTTGAATTCTCTCGCGGGACGGTTACTTCGTGGCTGAAAAATCGCTTGGGTGCATGTAGATGTCATCCACTTTTTGCACCAACTGATCGGTCTGCTCTTCCTTCATCATCGATTGAAATGCGGGATCGGCGAACATTTCCGCCCAATGCTGCTTCGCCGCCGCACGATTGGGGTGGGCCAGAAGGTAAATGAAAGTATCGTCGGAAGCCGGCGCGTCGTCCGGCACCCAGTACCCGACGGCGTCCAGTCCGTGCTTCGCTAGCAGCTTCGATGCTTCCTTGCGAAATCGCGTCTCCAGCGCCTCCACTTTACCCGGCGTCGCATGATAAATGCGGAGTTCGAAAACCCGATCGGAGTTTGCCCGCGCCGTAACCAGCACACCGGCGGCAAACGACAGCAGAGCGACGCCGCACACCGTCCATCCATTCGATTTCCAGCGGTTCAGTGCCATGGTTGGCAGCGTATCAAATTTCCAGCGGCGGCGGGCTAACCATTCTCCGCGGCCCGGCGTGGGGCCCGTGCTCCTGACCGGGAATGACAGCTCTCTCTACGGCACCGTTACCGCGCGTTCGATCTGCTGAATTCCCGCGGGATCGTCCAGACTCGTCAAATCCCCCGGATCGTGCCCTTCCGCGATCGCCTTAATCGACCGCCGCAGCACCTTGCCCGACCGCGTCTTGGGAAGTTGCAGCACGAAGTGGACGCGGCAGGGCCTGCCGATCGCCCCCAGGATCTTGTCGACAACGGCCATCACTTCGGCCTCCAGCTTGGCGCACAATTCCGGCGTCTCGATCAGCGCCGCATTCTTGACCACGGCGAATGCCAGCGGCGTCTGCCCTTTCAGATCGTCGGACACGCCCACCACGGCCACTTCCGCGATGGCCGCGTGCGAGCTGATGGCTTCCTCGATCTCGCGCGTTCCCAAGCGATGGCCGGCCACGTTGATCACGTCGTCGGTTCGTCCCAGGATGAAGTAGTAACCATCCTCATCGCGGATGCCCCAATCGAAGGTGGTATAAATCAGCCGGTCCGGGAAGCTGTTGAAGTACGTCTCTTTGAAGCGCTCGTCCTGTCCCCAGACCGTGGTCATGCAGCCCGGCGGCAGCGGCGGCACCACGCACACCACGCCCTTCTCATTCGGACCCAGTTCTTCGCCGGTGCCGATCTGCAGCAGCCGCACATCGTAGCCGTATGCCGGGAACGACGGGCTGCCGAATTTGGTCGGCAGATCCTCCACGCCGGGGAATCCGCTGAGCAGCGCCCAGCCTGTTTCCGTTTGCCAGAAATGATCGTAAATGGGCTTGCCCAGCGCCTCCGCGATCCACTTGGCGGTGGGCTCGTCCAGCGGTTCGCCGGCAAGGAACAGGCGGCGCAGGCTGGACAAATCGTACTTGGTGAGATACGCCGGATCCTGCTTCTTGAGCACGCGCAGCGCGGTGGGCGACGAGAACATCACCGTCACCCGGTAGTCCTGCACGATCTTCCACCACGCGCCGGCGTCCGGCCGAATGGGCAACCCTTCGTACACCACCGACGCGATGCCGCAGATCAGCGGCCCGTACACCACGTAGGAATGGCCCACCACCCAGCCGATGTCGGACGTCGCGAAGTACGCTTCGCCCGGCTGCACGTCGTAAATGTATTTCATGGACGCCGCCAGCGCCACCGCGTAGCCGCCCGTGTCGCGTTGCACTCCCTTAGGCTTGCCGGTGGTCCCCGAGGTGTACAGAATGTACGAGGGATGGCTCGATTCCACCCACGTGCACGGGACCTCTGCGTCCATATTCTGCGCGCGCAGCGTCGCATAATCCAGATCGCGATCGGGCGCCATGGCGATGCCCGGGTCCAGCCCGCGATTGACCAGCAGCACGTGCGCGGGCGGCGTCTGCGCCAGGCGTAGCGCCTCGTCCACCAGCGGTTTGTAGCGGATCGATTTGCCGTTGCGCATTCCCGCGTCGGCCGTCACCATCACCTTGGGCTGCGCATCGTCGATGCGCGTGGCCAGCGAGTGCGGTGCGAATCCGCCGAACACCACCGAGTGGATGGCGCCCAGCCGCACCGTGGCCAGCATGGCGAAAATCGCCTCCGGGATCATGGGCATGTAGATCAGGACGCGGTCGCCCTTGCCGATCCCCAGGCCCTGCAGCACCGCCGCCATGCGCATCACTTCGGCGTGCAGTTCGCGATAGGTGTAGACCCGCTCTTCGCCGGTCTCGGTGGAGATGTAAATGATGGCCCGCTGATCGCCGCGGGCGGCCAGATGCCGGTCCACCGCGTTGTAGCACAGGTTGGTCTCGCCGCCGACGAACCACTTGGCGAACGGTGGCGACGAGTAGTCCAGCACTTGCTCGAAGGGCTTGTGCCAATCGATTCGAGCGGCCTCGGCGGCCCAGAATTCGTCGCGCTGCTCGATGGAGCGCTTGTGGAACTCGCGATAGCCCATGACGGCCTCCTGATTAAGATGGTGCTCTTCCCGAATGTCGCTTGCTGATGCGCGCGGCTCTGATCGGAGCCGCGACCGTGAGGGAGCGGTTGGTGGCCGCACCACTAGCAACAGCCCATTTTGATCTGGTGATCCGCCGTCTCCGGCGGGCCGAACGCTTCGGCCGGCGGCGGGGCGCCATTCAGCACTTTGATCCAGCGCCGCACGGCGTCGAACAGCACCAGCAGCACGCCCGCAATGAAGATTCCCATCAGGACGGAATCCAGGTACCCGGTGAACCACTGTCCCGGTTTCGACGTCAGCGGCCAGAAGATGTTCTTGATGGACAGCACTCCCGCCGTCACCGTGGTGACGCCCACGAAGCACATGGGAACCGCCGTCAGCACCGCATATTTGGCCTTCCCCATATTGATCAGGAACGTCGTAACAATGGCCAGTGCGATGGTGGCCAACAACTGGTTCCCGGTGCCGAATAGCGGCCAGATAGTGGAAATGGTCCCGGTGTAGATCAGGTACCCCCAGCCTCCCACCACGCAGGTAGTGGCCACCAGATTTCCGGGCAGCCACGCGCTGTTGCCGAAATCCTTGTGGACGCGCCCGCCCAGTTCCTGCAGAACGTAGCGGGCCACGCGTGTTCCAGTGTCGACGGTCGTCAGAATGAAGAGCGCTTCAAACATGATGGCGTAGTGGTACCAATACGCCATCAGCCGATCCATGCCGGGCAGTCCCTTGAAGATCTGCGCCATGCCCACGGCCAGCGATACCGCGCCGCCCGTGCGGCCCGCCAGCTTCTCGCCCACCTCGCGCGAAATCATATCGAGGTTCACGGTGTGCAGGCCGAGTTTGGCAAACACGTCCGGCGCCGTGTTGATAGCGAAGTAGTCGCCGGGGAACATGGACGTGGCGGCGATCAACGCCAGCAGCCCCACCAGCGATTCGCAGAGCATCGCGCCATAGCCGATGAAGCGCGCGTCGGTCTCTTTGTCGAGCATCTTGGGGGTGGTCCCCGACGACACCAGCGAGTGGAAGCCCGAAATGGCGCCGCAGGCGATGGTTACGAACAGGAACGGGAACAGCTTGCCCTTGATAATGGGTCCGCCGCCGTGGATGAATTGCGTAAACGCCGGGAAGCGGATATCGGGATGCACAATGAAGACGCCGATAATCAGGATGGCGATGGTGCCCAGCTTGACGTACGTCGACAGGTAGTCGCGCGGTTCCAGCAGCATCCACACCGGCAGCACCGAGGCGATGAAGCCGTACGCCATCATCAGGAAGGTGATCTGGTGCGGCGTAAACGTGAGCGCGCCCGCCGCGCCGGTCCCCGCGAACCAATGGCCCGCCATCACGGCTGAGAGCAACAGCACCACGCCGAAGATGCTCGGACCGGTCACTGTGATCTTTCCGGCGTGGCTCTTGAACATCCAGATGCCCATGATCAGCGCGATCGGAATGGTCGACCCGATGGTGAAGACGCCCCACGGGCTGTTGGCCAGCGCGTTCACCACCACGATGCCCAACCCCGCCAGCGTCACCAGCAGGATGAACAGCACCGCGATCATGGCCACCAGCCCCGCGAACGGGCTGATTTCGGTGCGCGCGATCTCCGCCAGCGACCGGCCCTTGTGGCGTAGCGACGCCACCAGCACGGTGAAATCCTGCACGCAGCCGGCCAGTACCGCGCCCACCAGCAGCCACAGGAACCCCGGCGCGAATCCGAATTGCGCCGCCAGCGTGGGTCCCACTAGCGGACCGGCTCCGGCGATGGCCGCGAAATGATGGCCGAACAGCACCCATTTAGGCGACGCCACATAGTTGTGGCCGTCTTTGAAAGTATGCGCCGGCGTGGTGCGCCGGTCGTCCAGCGCCAGCGCCTTGGCGGCCAGAAACGCGCTGTAGTAGCGGTACGCGATGGCGTAGACGCACAACGCGCCGAGCAGAACCGGGAAGGTGTTCATCGAGCGGTAACCTCCTGTTGCGGGTAGACCTACCGGTCCGCCTGGTCGAGCCGATCGGCGATCAGCTCGGCCGTATGCCGTACTTCAATGGGCGCCCCATCTTTGTCCAGCCCGCCGCGGATCTGCATGGCGCAGCCCGGGCAATCCATGGCGACGATGGCGGCGCCCGTTTTCTTGATATTGGTCAGCTTGCGCTGCAGAATCGGCGCCGAGATCTCCGGAAGCTTCAGCGAATACGATCCGCCCATGCCGCAGCACATGTCGGACTCGTACATTTCCGTCAGCTCGTAGCCGGCCATCCCCAGTAATTCGCGAGGCGCGCGCTCGGCCTTCAGCGTCTTCTTGAGATGGCAGGAATCGTGGTACGTGATCTGGGCGAGATGGTCGCCTTCCTTCAGGGTCAGCCGGCCCGCGTCCACGAGCTTCTTCGCCAAGGTTGAGAAGTCCATCACCTTAGCAGAAAGCGCTTCGGCGCGGGGGATGCTCTCGGTCATTCCCAGGCTGGCGAACGTCTTGGCGAAATCGTGTTTCAGGGCCACCGTGCAGGTGGGGCACGCCGACACCACATACGCCACGTCGTCTAGCAGCAGGGCGTCGATATTGGAAGTAGCGTTGCCCGCGGCCGTTTCATAGGCGCCGCTGAACCGCGCCGGCGCGCCGCAGCATGTCTGGCCCTCCGGGAAGACTACTTCCAGGCCGGCCTTATTCAGCACCTTCACCACCGCTTCGCCGGTTTCCGGATAGGCGAAATCGATCAGGCAGCCGGCGTAAAACGCGACTTTTTCTTGTGACTTCGGCTCTTGCGATTTTGGCTGCTCGATCTTCAGGAACCGGTCGCGGAACGGCTCCGCCGCAACCGCCGGCAGGCTGCGAAATTCGCATAGGTCGGAGAGAAACATCGGCAGGTGGCGGATGAACCCGTCCTTGGCGAACGGCTTCTGTACCGTCGACGCCGCCCGCAGCAGCGTGTGGAACAGCCGCCGGTTGTTGACGATGCCGAACGCCGCCTTTTCCTTCAGCGACGGACCCTGCTGCTGCACCAGCCTCCGCCGCAATTCCAGAATCATATCGGGAATCGGCACCTTGCCGGGGCAGACGTCCACGCAGTTGCCGCACTGGATGCACAGTCCCTGAATGTCCTCGGACTGCTTCAGTTCGTCGAACCACGCCGTGAGAATGGTCCCGATGCCGCCCGTATAGGTCTTGCCGAACACGTGGCCGCCTACCAGCCGGAACACCGGGCAGACGTTCAGGCACGACGCGCAGCGGATGCACTGCAGCGCTTCCTTGAACATCGGGTCGTCCGCCATGGCCGTGCGGTGGCTGTCCATCAGCACGATGTGCAGGTTCTTCAAAGTGCCGTCGGTATTGGGCGACGGGCCGGTAATGATGGACACGTAGCTGGTGAGCAGTTGCGCCGTGGCGCTGCGCGGCAACGCTTTGAGGATGGGCAGGACATCCGCAAAATGCGCCACCAGCTTCTCCACGCCCACAATCGCCACGTGGATCCTCGGCAGCGTGGTCACCAGCCGTGCGTTGCCTTCGTTGGTAATAATGACGATGCTGCCGGTCTCCGCCACCGCGATATTGGCGCCCGAGACGCCCATATCCGCGTTCAGGAACTTGGTCCGCAGTTCCTTGCGCGCCAGCTTCACCAGCGCCGGAATGTCCGCCGCCAGCCGCTCGTTCACCTCTTTGCTGAAGACGTCGGCCACTTGCTCCTTGGTCATGTGGATGGCCGGCATCACCATGTGCGATGGCCGCTCGCCGGCCAGTTGCACGATCCACTCGCCCAGGTCCGTCTCGCTGGCCGCGATGCCCGCCTCTTCCAGGTGTTGGTTGAGATGAATCTCCTCCGACGCCATGGATTTCGACTTCACCACGCTCTTGACGCCGTTCTCTTTGGCCAGGTTCAGTATGTACTGGTTGACGGCCTGCGCATCGTTGGTGCGAAACACGTGGGCGCCGCGCGCTTCCGCGTTCCTGGTGAAGATCGACGCCAGTTCTTCCAGGTGACCCGCGGCGTAGCCTTTCACTTCCGCGATACGTCCGCGAAGTTCCTCGAAATCGATGCCTTCGTACACCTTGGCGCGGCTGACGCGATAGGCTTCCGAGAACCGTCCCAGCGCGCCCGTCAGATTGGCGTTGTTGACCGCGGAATGAATGGATTCCTTGAAAGCCGTGCTCATCAGTTCCTCCCCAATTCATCCACGAATACGATCACCAGCCGCGACGGCCCGTGAACCCCGATGGTGAGCACGCGCTCGATATCGGCCGTCCGGCTGGGGCCCGTAATCATCGAGATGTAGTTGCATCGGTCGGGATGGATTCGTCCGAACACCGCCGGCATATCCGGCTCAATCGCGTCCGTCGGAACCACCGCCACGTGGATCACCGGCAGCGCCGAGGCCAGCCGCCGTTCCACCGGGCCGGCATCCGTCACCAGCGTTCCCGTATCGGCGATGGCCCATTCCAGTTGGCTGATCCCGATCTTGGAGGCTTCCGCCGCATCGCGCGTGACGTCGAACGTCAGCCCCGGCGCCTGTCCGGCGAGCTGCGCGCGATCCACGCCGTCGAGCAGCGACCCCGCCGCCCACACCGCCCGCGATTGCGGAGCGTCGGCGACGTTCTGCTCCCGCAGGAAAGCCAGAATGAAATCCACCGCCTCGGCTTTGGTCGCCAGGCGATGCACCTCGGCGCTCACCGCTTCGGCGCGGGTCTTGAAGGTATCAAAGAGCGGAGCCATTGGTTGTCTCACTTTCGCCTTCGGCGCGGTACGCATCCGCCAGCAGCGAGATAAAATGCCGCACCCGCTGCGTGCTTCCGTAGCGATGGGTGCTGTCCAGGAGTTGCATCATGCACGCCGGGCAGCCGGTGGCCACCGTGCTCGCCCCGGTCGACGCGGCATCGGCGGCTTTCCGTTCCGCGATGTCCGACGAGGTCTCGAAGTGCGTCAGCACGTAGGATCCACCGCTGCCGCAGCACGCATCCGGCTTGGCCATCTCCCGGAAAATCACTCCAGGGATGGCCCGCAGAATCTCGCGCGGCTCGCGCGCTACTTTCATCGATTTCTTCAGATGGCACGAATCGTGGTATGTGACCACGGCTTCCACCCGCCCCGTGGGTACGCGGTATTTCAGGATGTCGGTCAGATACGTCGAAATATCGTAGGTATGCGCGGCCCAGTAGGCCACCTTTTCGCCATATACCGGGTCGTCGCCCAGCAGTTCGCGGTACTCGTGCTGCCACGCCCCGCCGCAGGAACCGCAGCCGGTGAGGATGTATTTGGCCCGGCTTCGTTCCATGGCGTCGATGTTGTTGCGCGCCAAGGTCCGCGCGCTCTGGACGTCGCCGTGCACCAGCACCGGAGTCCCGCAGCATTGCTGATCCTTGGGGATCACGGTTTCCACCTGGTTCACCTGCAGAACGTGCAGCAGGTCCATGCCGGCGTCCGGGTAGAAGTAGTTCAACGAGCATCCCGTAAACAGCGCCACCCGCTCCCGCGCTTGCGGAACTGTAATCGTTTCCGGCACGCGGTCGCGCAGCGGATGGACCGCCGGCGCCGGGAACAGGCGGTCCGCGCCGAAGCCCGCGTCCTTGCCCAGAATGGCGAAGGGCGAGCGCGGCGAGATGGCGCGGAATCGCGGATTGTCGCGAAACACCAGCCCTTGCAGCGCCGCCGCCACTTTCATGGTGCCGTCGAGCACCCCCGGATGCTTCAGCGCGCCGAAGATGGCAGCCTTCAGCCACGGCAGTCCCTTGGCCTCCACCACGGCGGCGCGCAGCGACAGCATGATGCGATCGAACTCCACACCCGAAGGGCAGCTTTGCATGCACGACTTGCAGACCAGGCAATTGAACAGCGTGTCGATCACTTCCGGGTCGTCCAGCGCCAGATCGCCAGCCAGTACCGCCTCGGCTACGCCGATCTTGCCGCGCGCCACCGCTGCCTCGTTTTTCTCCGTGGCATAGACGGGGCAAACCGACATGCACATGCCGCATCGCATGCACTTGTCGAGCTCCGCCTGCAGTTTGGCCCGCGCTTCATCGGCCGGCATGCGTGGCCTCTCTGGCCGGTACCAGTTTCCCGGGATTCAGCAGGTGCGTGGGATCGAGCGCATCCTTGATACTGCGCATCAGGTCGAGACCGGTCTCGCCGATTTCGTCGCCCAGAAACTTCATCTTGGCGATGCCGATGCCGTGTTCGCCCGAAAGCGTGCCGCCAAACCGCAGCGCCGTCTCAAAGATTTCTTCCACTGCGCGGTGGACCCGCTCCATTTCCTCGGCGTTGTTCTTGTCTGCCAGGATGGTGGGATGCAGATTGCCGTCCCCGGCATGGCCGAACGTTCCCAGCACCAGGTTGTACTTGCGCCCGATGTTGCCGCAAGCCACCAGCATGTCGGTGATGTGGCTTCGCGGCACGGTAGCGTCTTCCAGCACCACGGTGTTGTTTAGCGACGCCAGCGCAGGCAGTGCGGCGCGCCGCGCGGCCCAGAGCTGGTCGCGTTCCGCGTCGGATTTAGCCAACCGCAGTACCCCGTGGTTTTCGGCCACGGTGCGGATCACCGCTTCGGCCTCGGCCTGCACCACCACCTCCGCCATGCCATCCACTTCGATCAGCAGCAGAGCCTCCGCGTCGGTAGGCAGTCCCACGTGCGCGTACGCTTCCACGGTTTCGATGGTCATGCGATCCAGAATCTCCAGCGTCGCCGGAATCACCTGCGCGCGGATGATGCCCGCCACGGTATTGCCCGCGTCCTCGATGGTCTGGTAGGTGGCCAGCATGGTGCGGCGGAACTTGGGCGCCGGGATCAACTTTACGGTGATCTCGGTGATGATCCCCAGCGTGCCTTCCGACCCCACGAAGAGGCTGGAAAAATCGTAGGCCGTGACGTTCTTGACCGTCTTGCCGCCGAAGCGCACGATGTTTCCGTTGGCCAGCACCACTTCCATGCCCATCACATAGTGCTTGGTGACGCCGTACTTCAATCCCCGCAGGCCGCCCGAATTCTCGGCCACCGATCCTCCCATGGTCGCGGTATTGACCGTGCCCGGATCGGGCGGATACATCAACCCGTGGGGAGCTACCGCATTGTTCAATTCCTGAATCACCACGCCCGGTTGCACCGTAGCCGTCAGATTCTCCGCGTCCACTTGCAGGATGCGGTTCATCCGCTGGAACGATAGCACGATGCCGCGGTCGAGCGGAATGGCCCCTCCGCTCAAATTGGTCCCCGCGCCGCGCGGATAAATGGCGATGCCGCGCATCCGCGCCAGATTGACGATGTCGCGAATCTCCCGGGAACTGGCCGGCATGACGACGGCGTCCGGAATCTGCCGCGGAACATCGGCCGTCGCGTCATAACTGTACGTCACCAGGTCCACTTTGCGGGTGAGGACATACTCTTCACCCACAATCTCCCGCAACCCTTGGATGGCCGATGGATCGATCATGACGTCCCCCGCGTTATGTATTCCAACTGCTCCAAATCCTCGCAGCCCGCGACGGTTTTATGTGGGGCAGGCCGCCAGACCCGCCGTGGCCGACAGCCTGCCCCACCGTCACAACCTAGAAGTAGAACACCTGCAATTGCGTAGTAAACGCGTTGCTCGGACGAATGGTCGAGCCGTTCTGCGGCAGGGCCCGGGTATATTGGACCGTCCACTTCAGGTTCTGTCCGTGGATGTAATAGTTGGCGCCCATGCCCCAGCGGTTGATGTCCTTGGTGCCGTTGACCGCCAGAACGAAATCCTGGGTTTCGAACTTGGCGAAGGGTTGCAGCTTGGCCTTGTGAATATAGTAGGCCGCTTCCATAAGGTAGTTGTTTTGATCGGGTATCGCGGTGAATTTCTGGCGGCCGTCCCAGTGAAAGTAATTGAAATTGAGGCCCACTTCGTCGCCGCCGTTCACCGGCGTGTCGTTGGCCAGGTTGGCCGTTTCGGAGCGGTAACTTCCCTGCTTGTCACCGCCGATGTCGATGGCCAGAATTTTGCGTTTGCCCAGCGCCGTGCCGGCGTAGGCGTATTCTTTCTCGCGATCGAAGAAGTCGTATTGCAGATACAAGGCCGGCCGCGGGGCGTTGCGCCCGTTGGCATCGCGCTCGCCGTCGAAAATGCCGCCGCGGTATTGCAGCCGGTCATCGAAGAAGTAGCCGCGGGCCTGGAAGCCGACGTCGCGCAGGGCCGATTCCACCAGCGCGCTGTTGGACACCGTGGATACCGCGCTGATGTTCACCGTGTAATAACTCAGCGTGGATTGCAACCCTTGGCGCGAATTGGGAACCAGCATTTCGCCGGCCGAGAGCTCCAGGTGCGTGTTCACCTTATAGGCGGCCCAGGCGTCCTGAATGACGAAGCCGGGCGACGTCGCGTTGCCCGTGGTCAGCGTCTTGGTAGCCGCTGTTCCGGCGGGCGACAATCCCAGCTTCGGATCGTCAGTCTGGAAGAAGAAGCTGATGTTGTCGCCGATGGTGCCGGCCATCATCAGGCGGGCGCGCAGCAGGTAGAAATTCTGGGCATACCCCTGCGGACCGGCCGTGGCCGCGGTGGCGTCCTGTGTCCAGTCGGCCCAGAACTGGCCCTGAATCCCGAACTTGAGCGTAATATCCTCGGTCTTGAGCTGAAGCTGTGCCGAAGCCGGCGCGGGTAGCAGCGCGAGCATGAGTGTGCACACCATGACGCTAAGCAGCGTCCGTTGGAAAAGAGTAGTCGACATGGGTATCTCTCCTGTTTGTTCTTCGTCGTTGTCTGCGGTGCGAACTGTGCTCACTTCGCCACCACTGGAATCATCCACGGAAATACATAAGCCATCAAAAACACCACCACGCCCACCAGACAGGCGAGCGCGATACTGTGCAGGAAGACATAGCGCAGAATGCTGCCTTCGTTGCCTTGCTGTCCGGTGGCTACGCCGGCCACCACGATGCTCTGCGCGTCGATCATTTTGCCCATCACTCCGCCCGCGCTGTTGGCCGCCGCGGCCAGCACCGGAGCCACGCCCACCTGCCGCGCGGTGATCTGTTGCAATCCTCCGAACAGCACGTTGGAGGAGGTGTCGCTGCCGGTCAGGGCTACACCCAGCCAGCCGAGCAGCGGCGAAAAGAACGGAAACAGAACGCCCGTGCTGGCAAACGCCAGCCCCATGGTGGCGTCCAGCCCGGCATAGCGCGTCGAGAAGCCCAGCGCCAGCATCGCCCCGATGGTCAGCAGCGACTTGCGTATGCGCTTCAGCGTTCCCAGGAAAATCCAGAACAGGTTGACCGGCGTGAAGCCCAGCAGCAGGCCGCCCAACGTGCCCGCCAGCAAAAGGCTGGTGCCCGTGGCCGACGCCCAGTTGAAGACGAAAATGGCCGGTTCGGCGGCGGCTTTGGCCACTACCGGCGGCGTCCGCGTGACCGCTTTATGCAGGCCCGGCACCTGAATGCTGACCGATGAGACGCCGCTCATGAAATTGGGATGCCCGGCCGCTCCGCCGTTCAGGAAGTTCTTCACCGGAGTGAGTCCCCAGGTGAAGACGAATACCGAAAGCAGAATCCAGGGCATCCACGCTTTCAGCTTTCTTCCGCCGGTGTGGACCGTCCGGTTGGTGAATTCGGCGGCCCGCACTCCGCGATCTTCGTGCTCAAACGACCACACCGTTGCCGGTTGCCAGAACTTCAACAGCACCACCAGCGACACCATGGAAACCACCGAGGCGCCGATAGCGGCCAGCGAGGGCCCGATATAGTTGCTGATGACGTATTGCGTCGCGCCGAACGTCAGGCCGGTGGTCAGGCAGGCCGGCCAGACTTCCATCATCTGCTTGCGGCCGCACATGGTCCAAACCACCCAGAACGGAACCGCTACGCAGAACAGCACCAGAATGCGGCCTGTCATGGCGCTTAGCAGGTCCACCGGCAGTCCGGTGACGGTCGCCAGCGTGATGGTGGGGATGCCCAGGGCGCCGAACGCCACCGGCGCGGTATTGGCGATCAGGGCCAGGCCGGCGGCTTGCAGCGGCCGGAAGCCCAGTCCGATGAGCATGGCCGCGGAGATCGCTACCGGCGTTCCGAATCCCGCTGCGCCTTCAATAAACGCGCCGAAACAGAAAGCAATCAGCAGTACCTGGATGCGCCGGTCGCTGCCCACACCGGCGATGGTGTCCTTGACTACTTCGAAGTCGCCCGATTTCACCGTGACGTCGTACACAAAAATGGCGCCCAGCACGATCCAACCGATCGGGAAGAGGCCGTAAGCCGCGCCCATCAGGGCCGCGCGGCCGGCAAGATGCGCCGGCATTCCAAACACCAGGATGGCCACTGCAAGCGAGGTGGCCAATCCGGACAACGCGGCCCAATGAGCTTTCGCATGGCCGAAGCCCAGTAGCCCCAGCAGAACAACGACTGGAAGGGCGGCAACCAGCGCGGAGAGGCCGAGGCTGCCCGCGACTGGCGTGTAAATTTGTGTCCAATTAGGCATTTAAGAGCTCAAAATCTGATTTAGTAGTATATTTCCACAGGTTAAACACTGTGGTCAATCAGGTAAAACAACTAGATCGAGTCTTAAGGCCTTCCCACAGGCACCGGTTGGTCGACAAAGGGCACCGGCTCGATCCCGGCTACCGCGGCCAGGAGCGAATCGTCGTCCGGACCGCCGCCGTTCAGGACGCGCACCATCTTGCCTTCATCCAGTTCGTTCTCCCACTTGGCAACCACCACGGTCGCCACGCCGTTGCCCACCAGATTGGTCAGCGCGCGCATTTCCGACATGAACCGGTCCACGCCGAGCAGCAAAGTGAGGCCCGCCATCGGTACCGTTCCCACGGCTTGCAGCGTGGCCGCCAGGGTGATGAACCCGCCGCCGGTCACCGCCGCCGCGCCCTTCGAACTCAGCATCAGGATCAGCAGCAGGAACGCTTCCTGCGACCAGGTAAGGTGGGTGTTGGTGGCCTGCGCCACGAAGATGGCGGCGATCGTCAGGTAGATGGACGTGCCGTCCAAATTGAAGGAATAGCCCGAGGGAATCACCAGCCCGACCACCGATTTGGAACAACCCAGCGCCTCCATCTTCACCATGATGCGCGGCAGAACCGATTCGGAAGACGAGGTTCCCAGCACGATCAGCAACTCTTCCTTGATGTACTTGATAAACTTCCAGACGCTGAAGCCGTGCGCGAACGCGATCAGGCCCAGCACCACAAACACGAACAGGATGCTGGTGATGTAGACGCACGCCATCAGTTTCGCCAGGGGAATCAAGGTTTTCAGGCCGTAGTGTCCCACGGTGTACGCCATCGCCCCGAAGGCGCCGATGGGCGCCGCCTGCATGATTAGTCCGATCACCCCGAACATCAGGTGGGCCACCTTTTCGCAACCCGCGATCAGGGCCTTGCCCTGTCCTAAGGCCGCCAGCGCCAGCCCCACCAGGATGGCCAGCAGCAGAACCTGCAGGATTTCGCCTTCCGAGAACGCCCCGATAAACGTCTTCGGGATGATGTTCATGAAGAAGTCGGTGGTGCTTAGTTTGTGTCCCTGGTCGGCATAGGATTGGATCGCGCTGGCGTTCAGCTTGCTGGCATCCACATTCATTCCCGCGCCCGGCTGAATCACGTTCACCACAAACAGCCCGATGAGCAGTGCGACGGAAGTGACCACTTCAAAATAGAGCAGCGCTTTGATGCCCACGCGCCCCAATTTACGCATATCGCCGATGCTGGCGATGCCCACCACTACTGTAAAGAAGATGATCGGCCCGATCATCATGCGGATGAGCTTGATAAATCCGAGACCCAGGGGTTCCATCTTTCCGGCGGTGGCCGGAGAGACGACTCCCAACAAGACTCCTAGTAGGATTCCAACGATGACTCGAAAATAAAGGGTTCGATAGAACTTTTTCTTCGGCGTGGCAACGGTCGGCATCTGCGTCACGAGGACCTCTCTTGGTTGCGGTGGCAGCGAGGCGGCGCGGCCTCGAAGGTGTGCGTCCGAACAGGACTATTTACCTTATTTTAAGACCTAAAGACCTGATAGTTGTTTAATACCACGGTGCGTGCAAAAAGGATAGTCAGGTAAAACACCTAGAGGTATACGCGTATAGACCGGCGAGTCTTCTGTGGGCAGGTTGTGAACAGATTCTCCAGGCTTTGTCCGCCTGGATCATCGGTTGTATTTCATGGCTCTTGATGCGATCGCGAAGCTGCTCGAAGCGTTGTTGCAACTCCTTGGGCGCACGAGTGTAGAAAACGAACTCCCGCATTCCGCCGGTTGTAATGATTGCAACGAGCAGCGACTCTGCCTGCTCCTGCAGCGAATAGCGGATGACATTCTCGATCGCGCCAAGCTCATCATCTCCTGATCTCCTGCCGGCGAGGGCAACCCCGTAGGCTCTGGAGCGCGAAGCGGCACCGCGATGCCTGCCTGATGTTCATAACCCGGCAGCCCGCCGAACCCGCGGTACCCGGCATTCAAGCGCACGATCATCACTTTTCCGCCGTATTGCCCCGTACCCACGGACCAAGGGTCGTCTATTGGAAGCCGATCTGTGCTTGGCGCCTTTTTCTTGAATGGCCACATGGTAGGCGATCTCCCCACCCTCGAACCATACACGGTGTTCGGCCCGATGTGCGCAACCCGCGCTCCCGACCTTCGGCGCCTCTCCGGATAGACGACACCGCGAGTCCGGTGACTGTGCTGAATCGAAGTCGCGCCGGCGAATCCCTTTACAGTCCCTGAAGCAACCACACGTCCACGGTCCCCGGAGAAGCAGCGAACGCCAGATACCTTCCGTTGGGCGACGGTACTCCCCAACTCGCGATGTACGACTCCGGCGCGTTCAAGACCGTCGCATTCCCGGCCAGATCGACATACGCAAACGTCACCGGTACGCGAAGGCCCCCGTTGGACGTCACTCTCGTCGACACATACCAGCCCTTTCCATCCGGTGCCCAGTTTAGTGTGTAAAGGCCGGTCCAGGCTTCCACCACCACGTCGGATCGGAGCGTCCCCGCGCGGCCGCTATCTCCGCCCAAGGGGATAATGTGGATGCGCGCCTCGTCCGGGTCCGGGCGCACCATCGCCACCGACGATCCATCGGGCGAAATCCCCCAGTCCGTAAGGGCATAATCGGTGCGCGCCAGTTCGCGCAATTGCGACGCCTGAAATCCGTTCGCCGGCGGGTCCGCCGACGGGTCGATTTCGCGAAACACCATCTGGTTCTGCTCCGCCAGGCTCACCACGCAGAAATTGGTTGGCCGGCTGGTGCAGTAGTAGTTACGCATTCTCGAATCGTTCAGCATCATTTGCGGAAGCCCGCCCGACAGCGGTATCCGCATCAGGCGTTGCCCGCCGTTCGGCATTGGTTGCCGATAGAGCATCCATTTTCCGTCCGGGCTGAAACGGGCGTATGTAGAACCCGGCTGGCCTCCTAACAAAACGTCTTCATCCGGCTTATCCAGCGCGTGTTTGAAAATGCGGTAATCGCCGTCGCGATTGGATTCGAAAACCACCGCGCGCCCGTCCGGCGTCCAGGAATGAAGAGCGCTGTCGCTCCCGCGAATATTGAGCCTTCGGATCTCCTCCAACCGCTTCCCGCCGTTCTCCAGCCGCGCCACGAACACGCCCAATTCCGAAATCCTCCGCAGCACGGCCAGGCGGTTTCCATCGGCTGAAGCCGTGAGCCGGTACTCGCTGATGCCGTCCCACTGCCGGACCAGACGGCCGTGCTCCACGGGCCTGCTGTCCTTCAGGTCCACCCGGACTTCAATGAGCCTCGCGCTGTTCGCGGCGCCCTGAAGGAACAACATCCGGCCGTCGCGTAGAATCGTGAAGTCGCCAACGAAACCAGTGGCCGAATGGAACAGGCCGGGCCGCCCTGCTTGCACATCGAACGACTGGAATGACAACCGGAACTGGAACCACAACTGCAGCGGCGTCCGAACCGTCGATACATATAGGATGGTCCGCGTTCCCGGGTACCATTGGGGCTCGCTAACCGAACTCCCCGCCGCCGCGGCAACCACCTTCTGCGCCTGGTCCCCGGCGGCGTTCATCACCCAAATGGAATCCAGCGAATTGGTGGTGAAAGCGATCAGCGCGCCATCGGGCGACACCGACACGTCACGGACATCGTCGCGCAGCAGCGCCGGCGCGCCGCCGAATACCGACACCGTCCAAAGCTGCGTTCGCAATCCTGGCGACGGCATCGCCGAAAGCAGCAGCCGGTGATTATCGGGAAACCACGCAATCTGGTACATCCGCGCGCCCGCCGGCGAGGCCAATTGGTGCACTTCGCCGCTATCCACGATCTTCAGATACACGCCGCTGTTGTCGGCATATGCCAGCAGGCTGCCATCCGGAGATATCGCCGCATCCAGCACCGGTGCGCCGAAACTGGCCGTCAGTTTCCGCTCCGTCAACGGCGTGGCCGGTGTCTTCGGGGTCCACACATACCAGGCGATCGCCGCCGCCGCTATCGTCGCCATTGCCGCCGCGCCTATCCACCGGCGTTTCGCGGTCCGCGCCGGCCCCGGCGCCGCTTCCGAGGACGCGGTGGCCGTGGCCGCCGCCGTTCCGCGCCCCGTGGTGTCGCGCCGCAATCTCTTCAGCTCTGCCCGCAATTCGGCCGCGCTCTGGCAGCGCAACTCGCGATCTTTCTCCAGAGCCTTGACCACGATCGCGTCGAACGCCGCTGGCAGATCGGGATTGTGCTTTGAGGGCGGAAATGGTTCCCAGTTCAAAATGGCATCATAGATCAGGGCAATGGTGGCGCCGGGGAAGGCCTGCCGGCCCGTCGCCATCTCGTAGAGCACCGCGCCGAAGCTGAACAGATCGGCGCGAAAATCCAGGCTTTCGCCGCGCGCCTGCTCGGGACTCATGTACGGGGCCGTCCCCATCGCCTCGCCGGAGCGCGTGAGCATGGGGGTGGACGCCTGGTCGCCACCGGTATCCGCCTCCCCGCTCCGGCTCAGCTTGGCGATCCCGAAATCCAGCACTTTGACGGCGCGGCGCTCGCCCGCGGAACTGCTAATGAAGATGTTCGCCGGCTTGATATCGCGATGGATGACTCCTTTGGCGTGAGCCGCATCGAGGGCGTCCGCAATCTGGATGGCGAATTCGAACAGCTCATCCGCCGTCAGCGGTTTCCGCTGAATCCGATGCCTTAGCGTCTCCCCTTCCAGGTACTGCATGGCGATGAAGAGACGGCCCTGATCTTCATTGATCTCGTAGATCGTACAGATGTGCGGGTGATCGAGGGCCGAGGCGATGCGCGCCTCGCGCCGGAACCGCTCCAGCGTCAGATGGTCGTGGAGAAGGCTCTCCGGCAGGAACTTGAGGGCGACGAAGCGCCCAAGCTTGGTGTCACGGGCTTTGTAGACCACTCCCATGCCGCCATCGCCCAGCTTCTCGAGAATGCGATAATGCGCGACGGTCTGTTTGCCCGGGCCGTCCTCGCCCTCTTTCGGGATCTTGCCAGGCTGCTGCCCGGCCAGCATTTGCGCCGCGGCTTCCATGGCCGGCGATTCCAGAAAATCGCCCGCCTCGGCATCGCTCGCCAGCATGGCCTGGACCTGCCGGAGCAGTTCCCGGTCGTCTCCGCATGCCTGCTCGAGGAAGGCCTTGCGCCCGGTGTCCGAAAGCTCGAGGGCCGCCTGATACAGTCGGTCGATCTGCCGCCAGCGATCAGGTTCCAATCGGCCGCCCTTCGTTCAATTGAAGATGCAGCCACGCCTTGGCCGCCCGCCAGTCGCGCATCACGGTTTCCGGTGAAATGTGCAAAGCCTCGGCCGTTTCTTCCACGCGCAAGCCGCCGAAATAGCGCAGTTCCACGATCTGGCTCTTGCGCTCGTCGATGGCCGCCAGCCGGTTGAGGGCGTCATCCAGCGCCACCAGGTCCGCGCCCGGCTCCGCCGCCATGGCCAGCGATTCGTTCAGCACCACCCGTTCTCCGCCGCCCGATCGCTTCTGGTAGCCGCGGGCGCGCGCGAAGTCCACCAGAATCCGCCGCATGGTGCGCGCCGCTACCGCCAGAAAATGCGCGCGATCGCGCCAGCCCACACCCTGCAAATCCACCAGCCGCAGAAAGACTTCATTCACCAGCGCCGTGGGCTGCAGCGTATGATCGTTCCGCTCGCGCGACATATAGACCGTCGCCAGGCGATGAAGCTCCTGGTACACGATGGGTGTCAAACGATTCAGCGCCTCCTGGTCGCCCTCGCTCCAGGCCAGCAACAGTCGAGTCACATCGATTCGGTCGGGGCTTGTTTCCACAGCGATCTCGCGAGTAGCCTATTTTGAAATGTTAGCACTCGCATGGCCAGGCTCAGGAAGTTCCCGCATCGCGCAAACGTGACAGTTTTCCGAATCCGTTCCCGCTTACTGAGTGAAGGAGCGCAAATGCCTCAACTTGGCACTCATCGTCTACCGCCGGCGCCACAACCTCCCGCCCGTCCAACCCGCGGCCCAGGCGCCATGCCGCCGCTGCCCCAGACGCCGCTCTCGGGCGCGCCCAAAGTGGGAGCACCGGCGCCGGCGCCGTTGGCTGCTCCCGCGCTGCTCGCCCCTCCGCCCATCGTGCGGTGCTTTTTTGTTCCGCCGCCCAACCTGCCCGCGCTGCCTCCGGCTCCGCCGCCGAAACCCACCTGGATGGCCGTGCGCAATCCTTCCGCGCACAATGTCCAGCAGCAATACGTCGACCAGCGCCTGGAAGAACTCGAAGCCGAACGCAGGCCAGGCATGAACCAGTCCCTCAAGGTGCTCAATGGTTTGCTCACCAGCCAGCCCCGGTACGCGGGCAAGAAAATCCCCAGGAAAGAACTGGAGCGGATTTATGAAGCCCTGGAGCGGAATTTGCAGTCCGCTGAACTCACCATCAATTTCGATGCCGCTAGTTTTTTCGGTGACGAGAACGATTCCGAAACCTATACGCAGATGTACCAGCAGGCCGTGAAGAACGGCCGGATGGAACTCCGGAGCACCCAGTTGAATAACGCCCAGGATCGCGCCAGGGTGGACGATCAGGTCACGTTTCCGGCCAACTGGCAGGGCGTTCAGACCCCGCAGCGCCGCGGCCTCTCGCCCGGACGGCAGGGCGCCGACCGCATCATGCGGCAGATGGATACTGGCGGACTGGTGCCCTCGGCAAGCACCCAGTTTGCGTACAACGCCTCCAACAAGTATTTCAATCCCGACACCAAGCAACTCTTCACCGCGCTCAACTTCGGCCGCCGGCCGCACGGGTCCCTGGCCTACTGGGGCTACAGCTACTTCGCCCTCAAGAGCGAGCTCAAACCGCGCTGCTTCTACTATCCTGGAGATACATTCGAGCAAAAAGACAAGCCCCACTGCGCCAACGCTCTCCAGGTGCCGTACGACAACCTCGGGGCAATCCTGGGTAAGAGTGACGCCACATCAACCGGCAGATACCACAGATATCTCAACAGCGAGATCGTCAAAGCATGCGTCGAGGGACAGATCCTCCGCGACGCCGGCATTGCCACCGGTTCGATCGAGGCGCACTTTTTCGGCGAACTCCGCTTCAGCGAACACGTGGACTACATGGTGATCTCGCCCACTCAAATCATGAATAGGCTCGCATGGCCTCGTCTGGTGGAGAACGCCCGCAAGTTCGCCGCGAAGCACGGGTTCAAACTGTACCAGATGGACTGATCCGGCCCACCGTTTCCTGACAGTTTTCCAATCCCGTTCCCGCTTATTGAGTGAAGGAGTGCAACATGCCCCTACTTGGCACACATCGTCTACCGCCGGAACCCCCGGCCCGTCCAACCCACGGCCCGGGCAACATGCCGCCGCTGCCCCAGACGCCGCTCACCGGCGCGCCCAAAATGGGAATGCCCGCGCCGCAGCCGCTGACGGCTCCCGCGGCGCTCGCTCCTCCACCCATCGTGCGGTGCTTTCGTGTTGCGCCTCCAATGATGGCCCCACTGGCTCCGACTCCGCCGCCGAAACCTGCCTGGATGGCCGCGCGAAATCCTTCCGCGCACATCGTCCAGCAGCAGTACGTCGACCTGCGCCTGGAAGAACTCGAAGCCAACCGCAAACCGGGCCGTAAGGCTGCGCTTGCAGTGCTCCAGGAGCTACTGTTGCGGCAGCCCCGGTATGCCGGGCACAAGAAGGTCCCCGGCAAAGAGTTACAGCGCATTTATGAGCAGATCGAGCGCAACCTGCAATCGGCCGATCTGACCATCAATTTCATGGCCGAAGCATGGTTCACCAGCGAGAACACTTACGAAACTTATACCCAGATGTACCAGCGCAACGTCACCACCGTGGACGGCAAGATGATCCTGAAGGATGGTGGAACCGGCGGCGCCGCCGGGGTCCGCGCAGTGGCTGACAATAACATCACGTTTCCGGAACATTGGCAGGGAGCGCCGCCCCCGGTCCCACCGCGGCGCGGTCTCTCGCCCGGCCCTCAAGGCGCCGGTCGTATCATGGCGCAAATGCACACCGGCAAGGTGGAAGAGGGGAAGAATGCGTGCACGCTAAACAACAGGCACTTCAACCCGAACACCAAGCAGATCTTCATGGGGCTCAACTACGGGCGCCGGCCGCACGGAAGCAGCGCCACTTACGGTCACAGTTACCTGGTGTTGAAGAGTTCGCTGAAGGCGCGCGCTCTCTACTACCCCGGAGACACGTTCCTCGCGGTAAACCGCACTGGTGTCATCAGACAGGCGTCGTACGACAACCTGGGCGCGCTCCTGGCGCTGGATGCGACCGCTACCTCTGTCTGGGGGTTGGGTGAAGTTACCAAGCGGAACAGCCTGGAGATTCTGCAAAGCTGTTACGAGGGAAATGCGCTCCCCGATTCCATGGGAATGGAGGACTTACTGGAGGCGCATCACTTCGGCGAACTCCGCTTCCGCGATCACGTGGACCACATCGTGATCTCGCCCACTGACAACCAGGGCAAGAATTGGCCCGCGATCTTGGAAAACGCGCGGAAGTTCGCCACCAGGAACGGCATTAAACTGTATCAGACCAGTTGAGCCCGCCGCGCCCGCCGGCATCGGCAATTCCCGCTCGCCCCCTATATGGACGTCAACCCCTCGCGCAGCGCATACCGCGTCAGCTCTATGGTGCTATGGATCTCCAGCTTATCCATAATGTTCTGCCGGTGCGATTCCACCGTCTTCGCGCTGATCGACAGCAGGTGCGCAATCTCCTTCACCCGCTTGCCGTCCGCCAGCAATCGCAGCACTTCCTGCTCGCGCCCGGTGAGCATCTGCAGCGGCGACGACACCGGCCGCTCCGCCGCCGTGGTCTGACGGACAAAATCCTCCACCAGGCTCCCCGTAATCGCGGCGCTCAGATACGGCCGGTTGGCCACCACGCTACGCACCGCCTGGTTCAGTTCCTCGAAGGCGCTATCCTTCACCAGGTAGCCCAGCGCGCCGGCGCGCACCATTTCGCTGACGAAGCGCCGGTCGGAATGCATCGAGAGCGCGATCACCCGCGTCCCGGGACACTCGGCGCGAATCTGCCGCGTCGCGGATATGCCGTCCATGCCGGGCATCACGACATCCATAATCACCAGGTCCGGCCGCAATTCGCGGGCCAGCGCCACCACTGTTTCTCCATCGGAGGCTTCGCCCACCACCGTGATGTCCGGCTGCTGGCTCAGCAGGCTGCGCAGCCCTTCGCGCAGGATTCGATGATCGTCCGCCAGGAGAATTCTGATGCTCATGCGTGCTTTGCCTCGCCTACCGATTCTGCCGCCATGTCCAGCGCGCGGTCGAGCGGCAGGTGGATCTTGACCGCCGTTCCGTGCTGCGGCTCGGTGCGCAGCCAGACCCGTCCTCCCAGGTCCGACACGCGCTCCTGAATATTGAACAGCCCGAAGCCGTCCTTGGACTCCGAGACGTCCGTCTTCAGATCCGAGAAGTCCGAAAGACCGGTCCGGCGGAAGCCTTTGCCATTATCTTTTACCAGGACTTCCACGCAGTCGTCCAGCCACCGCAGGCGCACCGCGACGTCGCTGGCGGCGGCGTGTTTGGCGACATTCACCAGCAGCTCACGAACGGCGGAAAACAGGAAGACGCTGCTTTCCTCCAGCAGCGCACCCGATTCGCCGAAGCGCGTGAAAGCCACGCGGTAGCCGTATTGTCCGGCCATGTTTTCCGCCAGCCACTTGAGCGCCGCCTCCAGGCCGAGCTGGTACAAAATCGGCGAGCTCAGTTGATAGGTCAACGACCGCGTCTGCTGCAGCGCTTCCTCCACCAGGTTTTGCACTTCCGCCATTCCCGATTCCAGCCGCGCGTCGGGCGCCAGGCTCCGCATGGGAGCCAGTTTCATTTTGGCGGTGGCCAGCAGTTGGCCCAGGTTCTCGTGCAGCTCTGCCGCAATCTGCCGCCGCTCGCGCGACTCCACCACGGTCAGTTCCGCCGCCAGTTTCCGCAGCTTCCGGCGGTACTGCTCCAGCTTCTCCTCGGTCCGCTTCTCCTGCGTGATGTCGCGAATCACGCTCACCCAGCTCGCCAGCTTTCCCTCTTCGTTGTAGAGCGGCATCACCATGTGCTGCGTGGCGAAGACTTCCCCGTCCTTGCGCCTCATCTGGAAAGCCGGAATGCGCAGGTAGCCCGATTCCTCGATGGCGCGCATCGCCAGGTCGCGGAATTTCTCAAATGCCTCATCGTCCACGTGCAGCAAGCGCACCGACTGGCCTACGATTTCCTCGCGCGTGTAGCCGAACAGCTTGCTCGTGACCGGATTGCAATCCACGATGATGCGCGATTCGGCGGCGATGATCAGCAGGCTGTCGCGCAAACTGGCAAACGTCTTGTTGAGCAGTTGCTGCGATTCGCGCAACGCTTTCTCGGTGGCTTCCCGCTTCAGAATGTCCAGGCGCAGCCGGCTGTTCAGGTTTTCCAGTTGCGCCGACCGGCTGGCCACAATCTGTTCCAGGTGTTCCTGCTGGTCCCACAGCGCCCGCTCGGCCGCCTTGCGCCGGCGAATATTGAGCCACAACAGGGAATTCAACAGAATCAGGAACAGAAACAGGGCTACGCCGGCCAGCGTGCCCGCGCGGTGCCGCTGGAAGAAAGACGTCGGCATGTTTTCGATCACGCTGTTCTTCGGCAGCCCATTCAGCGGGATGCCGAAGCGCTGCAATTGCGCATAGTCGAACATGAACCGATTGGGCCGGTCGGGAGTGAAGCGCACCACCGGAATTGAGTCCGCATTCTCGCCGCGAAGCACGCGCAGGGCGATTTTCCCGGCCGCCACTCCCTGATAAAATCCGCTGATCAGCTTCCCGCCCACCATCCCGTAGCCCAGGTTGAAATCCCACGCCCCGTAAATGGGCGCGCTGCTCGCCGCGGCGATGGCCTTGGCGCTCTCGTCGTATTCGAAAAACCGGCCGGTCTTATCGTGCGAGAAGAAGGAATAGAACACCAGGCCGTCCACCGGCAGCGCCTTCAACCTCGCCAGCAGATCCGGCATGCTGATGTCTTCCAGGAACGTGAAGTCCACGCGTTCGGCATAGGCTGGCATGAGCCGCACCACTTCATCGTGCACCGTCTGCCCGGTCTCGCTGATCTCGTTGACCACGTAGACGTGACGCGTTTCCGGATGCAGGCGGAGCGCCAGCTGCAGCGTGTCGTTGACGTCGGCTTCTTCGCTGACGCCCGTAAACTGGCTGTGGCCTACCAGGTCTTCCTGTTTGAAATAATTGACGCCGCAGAATACCACCGGCGTCTTGGGGAACAGACGGTCGCGGTATTCGCGCAGAAAATCGAAAGCGTTGTTGTCGGTGGCCACAATCACGTCGAAGTGATGCGACGCGAACTTGCGGGCATACACATCCGGGAATTGCACCAAAGAATCGCGTCCGTAGAACCGCTTGGTGTCCATGTACTCGATGTAGATGTTGGTGGCGCCCAGTTCCGGGAGCAGAACGGAATCGATGCCGCGGCCTTCGTCGTCCGTCCAGCGGTATCCTTTGTAATAGGAGTGCAGCACTAGCACGCTCTTCCCTTCAAGGGTTTTCGGATGGGTTGCGGGAAGCGGATCGTCTCCGCGGAACGCCGGCGCGGCAAAGGCGATAGCGAGGCAAAACAAAAGCCGGTACAACAAAGAACCCTTCCGACGCGGCATCGAGCAGCGCGGCCTGCGTACTTCGCTGAGAAACACCTCAGCTATAACACGGATGGTACCATGCAGACGACGGGGCGGACCAAGATGAAGTCGAACAACATGGAGTGGACCAACGATGAAGAGATGTTTGCTCTAATCCGCTCTTCTTTGTACACGCCCGTGATCGGCGACATTCTGGACGCCATGGGCTTCTGGCATCAGTTTCTGCCGCAGCCCATCCGCCCCATACGCGACTCCATGCGCATCGTGGGCCGAGCCATGACGGTGCAGATCGCCGACGCCGTGGGGCCGCAGAAGCAGCCGTTCGGACGCTTGACCGAAGCGCTGGACCAGATCCGGCCGGGGGAGATTTACCTGGCCACCGGAGGGTCGCTGAATTGCGCCGCCTGGGGCGAGATTCTCACCGCGACAGCGCGCACCCGGGGCGGCGCGGGCGCTGTGATCGACGGGTTTCATCGCGACACACCGCGCGTTCTGGAGCAGAACTGGCCGGTGTTCAGCCGTGGCGCCTGGGCGCAGGATGCCGGAGTCCGCTCCAGCGTCATCGATTTCCGCTGTCCTGTGGAAATCGGCGGCGTGCGCGTCAACCCGGGAGATCTGGTCTTCGGCGACATGGACGGTGTCCTGGCGATCCCCCGCGCGGCCGAGGCGGAGGCCGTCACGCGCGCGCTCGAGAAGGCGCGCGGAGAAAAAGTGGTCCGCCGCGAAATTGAAGCCGGCGCGTCCAGCACCGACACCTTTCGCAAGTACGGCATTCTGTGAACGCCATGAAGCGCTGTCTGCAAATTCATCCCGGCGATAACGTCGCCACCCTGCTGGAAGATGCCGCCGCAGCCGAAAGCATCGCGGTTCTGGGCGCGCGGAACGGCGCAATGGCGCTGCTCGAGCCGATCCGCCTCGGTCACAAAGTGGCGCTCAGCGGCATTCCGGACGGCGGCGCGGTGGTGAAATACGGCGTCACCATCGGACTCGCTACACGCGCGATCCGCGCCGGCGAGTGGGTCCACCTGCACAACACGCGGAGCCAGGTGGACGTCCGCTCTTCGGAGTTCGATGCCGAAACCGGCGCCGCCAGGGACACTGTTTATGAATGATCGCTGGCAGGGGTATCTGCGGGCCGACGGCCGCAAGGGGATCCGCAATCTGGTGCTGGTGGTCTACACCGTGGAATGCGCCCGGCACGTCGCGCACGAGATCGCGAGCGGCGAGGATGGCGTCCACGTCATCGGCTTCCCCGGTTGTTATGACAACGACTACGCGATTCGCTTGATGCTGGCGCTGGCCCGCCATCCCAATATCGGAGCCGTGCTGGCCGTGGGATTGGGCTGCGAATATACGCAGCCGGAGCGGATCGCGGAGATTGTGCGCCAGTCGGACCGGCCGGCGGAATGGTTCTACATCCAGGAACACGGCGGCACGCGCAGCAGCATCGCCCACGGCAAAGCGCTGGTGTCGCGGTTGCGGTCGCTGGCGCGGGAACGCGCGCCACGGGTCTCCATGAGTTGGGGCGACCTGACCATCGGCGCCGAATGCGGCGGGTCGGACGCCACCTCCGGCCTGGCCGGCAATCCCGTGGTGGGCGCGTTCTTCGACCGCCTGGTGGACGCCGGCGGCCGGGCGATTTTCGAAGAGACCGTGGAGATGGTCGGGCTGCGCGAAGTGCTGGTGGGGCGCGCCGCGTCGCCCAAATCCGCGCGCGAGGTGGCCGCCGCGTACGACAAAGCGGTGGGCTACTGCCAGTCGGTGCACCAGTACTCGGTCTCGCCGGGAAACTTCGCCGGCGGTCTGACCACCATCGAAGAGAAGAGCATGGGCGCGGTCGCCAAGAGTGGCCAGCGTCCCATACAGGGTGTGATCCGCGTGTCGCAGCCGCCGCCCGGTCCCGGATTATGGCTGCTGGATTCGGTGCCCGACGAACATTTCATGCAGTTCGGCTACACCAATCCCAACGATACCGAAGGGTTGATGGATCTGCTCTCGTCCGGTTCGCAGATCCTGCTCTTTGTCACGGGGCGGGGGAGCGTAATCGGCTGCCCCATCGCCCCGCTCATCAAAGTGACGGGCAATTCGCAGACCTTTCTGCGCATGAGGGAAGACATGGATTTTGACGCCGGCCGCATACTCAGCGGCGAAGTTACGCTGCAGCAGGCAGCCGACGAACTGATGGAACTGGTCGCGGCGGTCGCTTCGGGCGAAGCCAGCAAACCGGAAGCGCTGGGCCACCGCGAGTATTTCATCATGTACAAACACCAGGAGACGCCGTCGCTGGAGGCCGGCTGTCGTGCCTGACGCCTTTTCGCTCAAAGGACAAGTTGCGCTGGTCACGGGCGGCGGGACCGGCTTGGGATTCGCCATCGCCGCTGCGTTCATTGAAGCGGGCGCGCGCGTGGCCATCGCGGGACGCCGGGAATCGGTGCTGCGGGAAGCTGCCCGCGCGCTCGGGCCTTCCGCCCTGCCGATGGTGCACGACGTCACGGCGAAAGAGGGCGCGGGCGGGCTGGTCGGCGAGATCGAGAAGCGGCTCGGGCCGGTCGGCATCCTGGTGAATAATGCCGGCACTCATCTGAAGAAGGACGTACTGCACACCTCGGCGGCGGAATTCCAGTCGGTACTCGATACCCACGTGCTGGGAGCGCTGTCCGTCACGCAAGCCGTGCTGCCCGGCATGATGGAGCGGCGCAGCGGCGCGATTCTATTCATGGCGTCCATGACCACGTTGATTGGCGTGCCCAACGTGGTGGCCTATTCGGCCGCGAAATCGGCCTTCGCCGGAATGGTCCGCGCGCTGGCTTGCGAGCTCGGCGGACAGGGAATCCGCGTGAACGCCATCGCTCCGGGATGGATTGAGACGCCCATGCTCCGGCAGGCGCTGGACGGCGACGCGCCGCGCGCCGCCAAAATCCTGGCGCGCACTCCCATGGCGCGCTTTGGCGAGCCGGCCGATATCGGCAATGCCGCCGTCTATCTGTGCTCGCGCGCCGGACAATTCGTCAACGGCATCGTGCTGCCTGTGGACGGCGGAGCCAGCATTGGATTCTGAAACGTGGGGTGACATGACGGAGGCGCAGATATGAAGATTACCGCCATCAGGATTCGCGTGATTTCGAACCCGCACAGCGCCATGGTGACCGCCGGCATCAAAGGCGGAAAGGCGGCGCACGATCTGGTATTCCTGCAGGTGCAGACCGACGAAGGATTGGAAGGCCACGCCTTCGCCTGGGGCGGCCGCAGCGGTCTGGCCACCGCGCACCTGATCGGATCGATCATCCGGCCCCTGCTCATCGGCGAAGATCCCTTGTGCCGGGAGATGCTCTGGCAGCGGGTGCGGCAGATGGATCGCTGGTGGGGCTTTCTGCCAATCTACGCGCACGGACCGGTGGACGTGGCGCTGTGGGACCTGGCCGCCAAGGCCGCCGGACTGCCGCTGTACCGCCTGCTGGGCGCTTATCGCGAGAAACTGCCGGCCTATGCCAGCTCGCTGATTCTGCCATCCGCCGAGCACTTCGTCGCGCAGGCGCTCGAGTACCGCTCCAAGGGATACCGCGCGTATAAGCTGCATCCCTGGGGTGATCCGCACCGCGACGTGGAGGCGTGCGCGGCGGTGCGCGCGGCGGTCGGCGACATGGTGCTGATGTCCGATCCGGTGGCCGGTTACAACCAGCAGCAGGCGCTGCGCGTGGGGCGGAAATTGGAGCAACTCGACTACTACTGGCTGGAAGAGCCGCTGTCGGATTACGACCTCTATGGATACCAGGAGCTCTGCCGCGCGCTGGAAATTCCCATCGCCGGGGTGGAATCGACGCCCGGTGGCCTGTTTTCCACGCCGCAGTACATCGCGCAGCGCGCCGTCGACCTGGTGCGCAGCGATGTCTCGTGGAAAGGCGGCGTCACCGGACTGATGAAGACCGCCGCGTTGTGCGAGGCGTTCGGCATGAACTGCGAAGTCCACACCACCACCAATGCGCTGCTCGACCTGGCCAATCTGCACGTCTCCTGCGCCATCCGCAACTGCGAGTATTTCGAGATCCTGATTCCCCAGGAACCGTTCTGCTTCGGTGTGAAGAATCCCATCCGCATCGATAGCGAGGGCTTCGTGCATGTTCCGCAGGCGCCCGGTCTGGGCGCCGACCTCGATTGGGACGCGCTCGACAACCATACCATCGCGGAACTGCCCTGATTCCGGCTACACTGCGGATACGGAGGGGGACCGATGAAGACCTTTGTGCTGGCGCTGGCGTTTGCCTGCGTTCTGCCTGCGCAGAACAGCGGCGCGAAATCCTGGGATCCGAAGGCCGCGGCCGCGTATCTGGACGGGCGCATGGCTTGGTGGGCCGCCTGGGCGCCAGCGGCGCGCGACCACGAGACCTTCTGCGTCTCCTGCCACACGTCGCTGCCGTACGCCCTGGGACGGCCGGCGTTGCGCGGCGCGCTGGGCGAGGCGGGCCCGTCGGCGGACGAACGGCGGTTTCTGGAGAACGTCTCCAAACGGGTGTCGCTGTGGGACGAGGTGGAGCCGTTCTATAGCGACGCCAGGAACGGCGCGCCGAAATCGGCGGAAGCGCGCGGCACCGAAGCGGTGTTGAATGCGCTGATCCTGTCGCGGTACGATGCACGCGCCGCCACAGACGCTCTGCGCCGGATGTGGGCGCTGCAACGGACCAGCGGCGAGAAGCGCGGGTCGTGGGTGTGGCTGAATTTCCATAACGAGCCGTGGGAAGCCGACGATTCGGAATTCTGGGGTGCGTCGCTGGCTGGCCTGGCGGCGGGGCTGGCGCCAGGCGGCAGCGAGTCTCGCGAGAACCTGGCGCTGCTGGGCGGCTATCTGCAGCGCGAGCAGGAGCGGCAATCGACGCTCAACCGGGCGATGGCGCTGTGGGCGGCGGGCAGGTTGACGGAGTTGTTGCAGGCGGCGCAGCGGGCCTCCATCGCGGTGGAAATTCTGGGCAGGCAGCGCGCGGACGGCGGCTGGAGCGGATCGTCGCTGGTGACGAAGGAATGGAAACGGCGCGACGGCACGCCCATGGATTCGGCAAGCGACGGATACGGCACGGCGCTGATGGTGGTGGCGCTGGAGCAGTCGGGCCTGGCGTCGGCGAAGGCGGGGATTGCGAAAGGTGTGGCGTGGCTGAAGAGGAATCAGGACGCGTCCGGCGCGTGGCTGTCCACATCGATGAACAAACAGCGCGACCCGGGGTCGGATGCGGGGCGATTCATGAACGATGCGGCTACGGGATATGCGGTGGAGGCCCTGAGAGGAAGGTAACTGCGGGACAGGCCACCGGATCTGGTGGCCTGTCCCATGGGGACTTTCTAGAAGGTCAGGCGGAGCGCGAGCTGTATGGCGCGCGGCGAATTGGTGTCGGTGGTGATGTAGCCAAAAGTGGAGCTGGTCGCCGACAGGCTCGGCGATCCGAACACCACGCGGTTGGTCAGGTTGAAGGATTCCGCGCGGAACTGCACCTTGATATTTTCGTGCACCACGAAGGTCTTCGACACGTTGGCGTTGAAGTTGTTCATGCTGTCGATGCGCAGGTTGTTGAAATACGTGGGGAAGGTCCGGTAATTATTGGAAAGCTGCTGACTGGACACGGTGTTGAACGCCGACGTATTGAACGATGCCGTATTGGGCAGGTTAGCATGATAATCGAGCGGCGCCCCCAGATAGATCAGGTTGCCCCAGGCAAGCGGAGCGCCGGGGAAGTAAGTATAGCTGCCGCCGATTTGCCAGTTCCCCACCGCGAAGATGAGCACCTTGTTGGCATTCGCCAGGAAATGCTTGCCCCTGCCGATCGGCAGGTCGTACGTTCCGCTGACCACGACGTTTTGGGGCCGATCGTCGACCGACAGGGTTTTGGCCAGAATAAACGATCCCGAGTTGAGATAGGTGTCTTTCTCCATCAGGCGGGAGTAAGAGTAGTTGAGGAACAGCAGCAATCCGTTGGCCAGCCGCTTATTGAGCCGGAGCGCGAACTGCTCGAAATAAGAACTGCCGTTGCCATTGCTCGACACGGTGACGCCGGAAAACTCGGGGAACGGCTTGAGCAGGTTCGAAACCGAAGTGGTAGTGCCGTTCAGGCTTTGGCCAGGCAACAAACCGGAGAACGGGTTGGTGACGATGGCGGCTAGCGCATTGATGGTGGTGGCATCGCGGAACGGCGAGGTGCTCAGATATTGCGCCGGCAGGGCGCCATAGTTGTAACTGGTGGGATTGTGGACCGAATGGTTGCCGATATAGCCGACTTCCAGCGTCATATCTTTGGATAGCTGGTGCTGAATATCGAAGTTCCAGCGGAGGCTGTATTGGGGCAGAAGTTTGGGACTGAAGACCGTCACGCTCTGACCCAGGTAGGTGTTCAAGCCGAGAGAACTGCCGGTGGGCAGCGAAATTCCCGTGGGGAAGGGATTGCTCAGTGTGGTGGCCGGCGTCAGATAACTATTGCTGGTGGCGACGTACGTCGTGGACGCGCTGAATCCCGGCTGGTTGGGGGTGACTGTGCCCGGGTTGACGTAGAAAATGCCGACTCCCGTGCGGATCACGGTACGGTTGTGCAGGGCCGTGGGCGACCAGGCGATGCCGACGCGTGGCGCGAATTCCTTGTTGGACGTAGTGTACGGATTGCGGTCGCTGGATGAGGCGAAGAGAATGCCGCCGGTGGGAAGGAACGCGCTCACGGGCACCTGCGCAATGGGGCTCTTGGCGTAGGCTGCTTCGGCGGCCGCGGTTACCTGGTTGGTAGCGGTAGCATCGAAA
>Ga0181529_10000632_pt1 | contig 50249 bp, 29 predicted proteins | sample PEATcosm2014_Bin_36_FD_119763 | JGI IMG/M metagenome (GOLD analysis project Ga0181529, IMG submission 119763) | Peatland microbial communities from MTU Mesocosm Facility, Houghton, MI, USA - PEATcosm2014_Bin10_30_metaG | ecosystem: Environmental > Terrestrial > Soil > Wetlands > Peat | place...
ACTTTGCCGATCCGGTTAACTGCCGCGAGTACCTTTAGCTCGCTGCTGGCCGATGGGCGTCGTCTGCCCCAAGTGCGGAAGCAAGAACGTCCTTTTCATGGAGAAGTATAATCGGTGGCATTGCCGGGAGAAGCACGCTGCGGAAGGTGGAAAGGGCGCCAAGAATGAAGTGGGAATATAGGGTTGAACGGATTAACGTTGGCGCGGTGAATAGAATCGAGAAAATCCAAGAACAACTGAATACGCTCGGCCCAGAAGGTTGGGAAGCTTTCGCCACCCTTTCTAGTGATGGGAACACTATCGGTCTTATTTTGAAGCGCCCAATTTCAAAGTAGCCTATCCGACGCTGCCGAACTTCCCGCCACTTTGCCAAGTATATTATTACCAAATTTCCACAAGTTCAGAAATATTTTTGCGGAACAGCCATCAAAACAGCCATTCGCGCGAGAAAAAGAAAACCGCCTTTTTGGGCGGTTTGTAAAGTACTTATTTTATTGATGTTATGGTGGACGCGGTAGGAATCGAACCTACAACCTGTCGGTTAAGAGAGGACGAGGAGGACGCAGAGGAAAAACATTAGCCGCCGATTCACTCAGAGAAACGCAGATTAAGACATAGTTTGTTTCGATCCGCGATTGTCTGCGTGAATCTGCGGCTTATTCTTTTGCTTTTGTCTTGTTTACCTCTGCGTCCTCCGCGGTGAAATTTACAAAATCTCGCGGTTCACCACCCACGGCAGATCGCGAATACTTCCGGAAGCCTCCAGCACATTGATCATTCCCTGCACTGCGCGGCCGGCCATGCCTTTGTCGGGATCGGCCGAGAGGCGGGTAATACGGCCGGCGCTGGCGAAATGCGGAAACAGGCGGCAACGGTCTTCAATCGCCGGATCACGCAGGGGAGAATCGGCGGGGAGTGGTTCGCGTTCATAGACATCGAGCGCGGCGCCGGCAATCCAGTTTTCCTTCAGGGCACGCGCCAAGGCCGCCTCATCCACCACCGGGCCGCGCGCATCATTGATCAGATAGGCCGTGGGCTTCATCATGCGAAGCGTGCGTTCGTTGATCAGGTGATAGGTGGGCGTTTTGCTCTCCTGCTCGCGCAACAGCGGCACGTGCAGACTTACGAAATCCGCCTCCCGCAACGCTTCTTCTAATTCCACATACTGGATCGTGGCCCGCGCGCGCGTGCCTCCGCACTGGTGCTGCAGATCCATGATCGCCTGCACCTGATGGACAAACCGCAGATTGCGATACACCGGGTCAAAACACAGAACATTCATATCAAACCCGGCACATTTCCGGATCATGGCCATGCCAATGCGCCCGGTGCCCAGAATGGCGATGGTTTTGCCCGTCACTTCGTCGCCCAGGAACGGCAGATAGGGATGCCAATAACCCCATTTGTTTTCGCGCACCATGCGCTCGGTGGACCACAAGCGGCGGGCCAACGAACCCATCATGAAGAAGGCGAACTCGGCGGTGGCTTCGGTCAGCACGTCGGGGGTATGGGTAAACGGAATGCGATGACGATTGGCGGCGGCGCGATCGATATTATCGACGCCCACGGCAAACTGCGAGATCACTTTCAGGTGTCCATCTCCGGCTTGGAAAACCTCCTCATCGATCGGATCGCGCAAAGTAGTGAGCAATCCGTCGATGCCGCTACGCAGTTTTTCCAGCAGCACCGCCTTGGGCGGCGGCTCCGGATGCGGATAAACCTCGACCTCATAACCTCGGTGGCGCAGTACATCCAGGGCTTCCTGGCCAATATCACTGGTGACAAATACGCGAAATCGTTGAGCTGACACGACGACTCTCCTTGCCGCGTTTCATTGTACCCATTTCCCCGAATAGTGCGGAAAACGGCACCAAAACCGCTCTCCGCTACCAATCAATGATGCAGCTTACGAGAATCCAGCGAACTGGCGCTATAATTACTTACCGTGTACAAGTACTCCATCGTCGTACCTTTTCACAATGAAGAGGAGAATGTCACCGAGCTCTATGACCGCCTCAAAGCGGTCATGGAAACCATTGGTGAGCCGTTTGAGATCGTCTTTGTCGACGACGGCAGCTCCGACCGGACCTTTCCCCTGTTGCGGGACATCGCCTCGGTAGACAGTCGCGTGGCGGTGGTCAAGCTGCGCGGTAACTTCGGTCAAACCGCGGCGCTGGCCGCCGGCTTCGACCATGTACAGGGCGAATACGTCATCGCCATGGATGGCGACCTGCAGCATGATCCGGCCGATATCCCCAACTTTGTCGCCAAGCTGAACGAGGGGTATGACGTAGTCAGCGGCTGGCGGCAGGCGCGCCCCGAGAGTCTATTCCTGCGCCGCATCCCCTCGCGCATCGCCAATTGGCTGATGGCCAAGCTCAGCAACGTCGAAATTCACGACTTCGGGACCACCTTTAAGGCCTATCGCAATGAAATTCTGCGGGAAGTGCCGCTCTACGGCCAACTGCATCGCTTCATTCCCGCTCTGGCCTCGCAGCAAGGCGCTACGATTTGCGAGATCCCCATTACCTGCGGCGCTCGCGTGGCCGGCACTTCGCACTACGGTATATCCCGCACCTTCCGCGTCTTCTTCGACCTGATCACCATACGCTTCCTGCTGCGCTATCTGTCGCGCCCCCTGCACTTCTTCGGCACCGCCGGCATGTTGGGCATCCTGAGTGGAGGGATGATCGCCTTCTGGCTCGCGGTGCTTAAAGTGTTCTGGAGGGCGGACGTGATGGCCGCCCACGGCCCGTTGATGATCTTTTCCGTGGTGCTGATTCTGGGAGGCGTGCAACTGCTGGGTCTGGGATTGCTCGGCGAGATGCAGGTGCGGCACTATCATGAGCCGTCACGCGCGCCCTATTCCGTAGACCGGGTGCTACGCTCCAACCCTGACGAAGAACCCGCCAATCGATAGTAGACCGTCCCCCGTCTCCCGTTCCCCGTCCCCCGACCGGCGGTTTCGATGCCCGCCACTGTGTGAGCTTGAAGGCAGAGGACCCACGGGACGCCGGGCAGGCGCTCACCTGGATTATTCGCGAAACCTGAGAGCTTCGGTTGCCTAAGGGTGGAAGCACCGGCCTTTAGGCCGGTGAATTCAGGAAGCAAAAATGGCGGCTTTAGCCGCGGGCGGCCGGGCCTAAAGGCCCATCGGACAACAAACGTCGGTTCACCGGGCTAAAGCCCGGTGCTTCTACCTGTGTGTATGCCCGAATCCCGACTCCAATACGTTGAAACTCCAGGACACGGCTTCAGTCGCGCCCTTTCGAATCGAGCCAACCTTGGGTTAAACATAAATGCCCATCTGCCCATCCCCTTGCGCCATTTCTGTGGCGCAAGGGGATGGGGTTTGCTCAATTAATACTGGTAGGATCCCAACCGTCCGAGCCGGCCAGGAAAGTGTCCGTGGCATATGCCGAATCCGATGTCAGGTATTTCGCATACGACTCCCGTTCCTTGTCGAGATATCCCGCGGCGCCGGTTCCGGTCGAATCGTATTCCCCAAGATAAGCGGTCGCCAAATAATTCGTGGAACCCGGAACCCATTCGATCCAGCCCGCCTTATTGATCGACGCGTTCATGACCGTGTTGATATATACGACTCTGGCATACGCCGACCAGGGACGTCCCAGATACAACGCGGTCATGCCGGAAGTCGAGTCCACCGTGGAATTCCAGAATACGAAGCCGCTGGTTTCGCTGGAGTACAACCGGTCCTGAGCCGTAATCGTGGCCTCGTCGCTGAGGTTGTCGTGTTCATCCGCCTGGATGGTACAAGTGTCGAACACGGTGGTTCCGTCTCCAAAAATGAAGTCGACATTGCCTTCGATATAGCTGTCATAAAAATACTGGCGGGCCGCCACGCAATCGGTCGAGCTATAGCAACCATAGTGATCGGAATAGAGCGTGTCCTGACGCCCAATAATGCGCACATTGCGGAGCACCGAGCGGTCCGCATAAAGGTACAACGCCACCGCTTGGGCGCCGGAACCGTCCTGCCCATTTGTAATATCGTAGGTGTTTTGGATAGTCAGGTTATCGGCGAAGAAATTGGTGGCCGCACTGGTAACGGTCATCGTAGCCGATGCGGAGGTCGAACCCTTGGTGGCAGCGGAATTATTGTAGGTAATGACAACACTGCTGGCGGTGGATTGCCCGCGAAGTTGCACGTTGGGTTTGCTGACGGTCACAACTTCCGTGTAAGTGCCCGAATAGATGTCGATGGTGCCTCCAGTCGAAGGCAAAGCGTTAACCGCCGACTGCACCGTGCTGTACTCCTTACCCGACCCTACGGTTAGAGTGGTTGCTTGAGCCACAGCGATTGCGAATACTCCCACACACAATACAGCTAGTATTCTGCAAGATTTCATAAAGAGATTTCCTCCTACGAATGGCCGGAAACGCCGGCCGCGTGATTTTACTTCGGGGCCGATACCGAGCCTGACGTGCTGCCTGTTGTTTTTCAGGCCAAGACTTTACAAATGGAATAATGGGGCCGACTTACAGAACGAAAGGGCCGGGATGAAGCTGAAAAGCGCCTGTTTTGCACAGCCAAACAGAACTCTCACTCTCTTAATATCAGCAACTTACGATCAAGTCAATTGCTAATCTTAAGGAAATCTTAAGCAATCTTAAGAGCCGGAGAGGCAGTCGTCGGCCTTCGGTCGTTGGTAGTCGGCCAAACCAGGGCAGCCGATGGCCGCCGGGGTTGTCTGGCCGACAACCGATGACCGAAGGCCGACGACTGCTCTGACGACTGCTCTAGGGAACCTGCAAAGCCACTAAGTGATACACTATGGCGGGTTTGGCTATGCCTTCTAAGCTCAATAGTGAATTGCGTTTAGCCAAGCGCATGTCGCGGCTGGGCACCGAGACCGCCTTTGATGTGCTGGTGAAAGCACGCGCCTTGGAGTGCCAGGGCAAAGATATCGTTCATCTGGAAATCGGTGAGCCCGACTTCGATACCCCGCCAAACATTGTGGAAGCTGCCGTGGACGCCCTGCACCACGGCTATACACATTACGGCCCTTCCCCGGGCCTGCCAGAGTTACGACAGACCATAGCCGACTATGTGGCGACAACCCGCGGCATCCCCGTAACCAGCCAGGAGGTGGTTGTCGTTCCAGGTGGCAAACCTATTATTTTCTATAGTATACTGGCACTTATTGACGAGGGGGATGAGGTTATTTACCCCAACCCTGGCTTCCCGATTTACGAGTCGATGATCAATTATGCCGGCGGTCGCGCAGTGCCGCTGCCGTTGCGTGAGGACATGGATTTTCGCTTCGACATCGGGGAACTTGCCCGTCTCCTCACCGACCGTACCCGGCTGATCATTTTGAACTCGCCCCAGAATCCCACCGGGGGGGTGCTATCTCTCGGCGATCTGGAAGATGTTGCCGCGGTCATCGGAGATCGCGAGGTAATGATCCTCTCCGACGAGATTTACAGCCGGTTGATCTTTGAAGGCGAGCACTGTTCAATCGCCGCCGTGCCCGGATTCAAAGAGCGCACCATCATTCTCGACGGCTTTTCCAAGACTTGGGCCATGACGGGTTGGCGCATGGGATACGGCATCATGCGTCCGGATCTGGCGGTTCATATCTCCCGGCTCATGACCAACTCGAATTCTTGTACGGCTTCCTTTACCCAGAGGGCTGGTATGGAAGCAATGAAGGGCGATCAATCGGCGGTGGAATACATGCGCGCCGAGTTCAAGCGCCGCCGCGACGCTTTCCATGAGCGAATCAACCGCATTCCCGGATTCTCCTGCCGCTTGCCGAAAGGCGCCTTCTACATGTTCCCCAACATCACCGCCACAGGATGGCCTTCGCGCAAGTTGGCCGATGCCCTGCTGGAAGAAGCAGGCGTGGCCGCACTCTCCGGCACGGCGTTTGGACAACTGGGAGAAGGCTATCTGCGCTTCAGCGTCGCCAATTCCATCGAGAATATTCACAAGGCATTGGACCGGATAGAATCATGGGGAAAGAAGAATTTGTAAGGCCATCGGGAAGCCGTCGGCTGTCGGCCCTCGGCCTTCGGCCAGAAGAACCCGTTTCAGAAAACCCGTTTCAAGTTGTTCATTTCAGGAACCTATCGGAGAACCTCGATGGATGAGGAAGAGTTTGATGCAATCATGAAGTCGCGGCCTTTCGGAACGGAGGACGCGATGCGCTGGGAGGCTCAGTTCCGCGGCGACATGATGCTTGGTTCTGCGCTATGGGGTAGAACTTCCGATGATCTGCGGCGTCAACTGCTCGCGCCGCATCCTGAAATCCCCCCAGGCTTTGGTTTGGCTGATTTCCGGAACCTGTTGCAATGGACCGCGCTGATGACGGCAGACGTCTTAGCGGCTCAACGGCTGCGTGGTTTGTCTCCCGCGGTGTTTTCTGCCCCAACCATTTTTGTCCGCACGCAGGGCTTCACCGTGTGGGAGGCCCGGTGTGAAATAGTCCGCCGCGCGATTGATTACTTGGAAAAGCGCTGAGTAACTGGGTAATTAAGGACAGAGTCATCCCAATTTTAAATTTCAAATTTGTAATTTGAAATTTAAAGCCGGGTTAGGCTGGGACTTGAGCTTCCCCATGGCGGGTTTCAATTACAAATTTCAAATTACAAATTTAAAATCGGATGTAATCAATTCCCCGATTACCCGATTTCTCAATCCACCGCCACTTTTCCCCGAAACATGCGATAGACAAATACGAAGTAGCCGATGGCGAGAACGATCCCGATGCTCCACCACACCAGGCCAACCTGCAGGCCGTGCGCCCCGGTGGCGGTGTTGTAGATGGTAAGCGAGTACTGCGGATCACGGGCCGGCAGCACATTAGGATAGGCGCCCACCGCCGCGCCGCCCAGCATTCCCGCCAGATAGACGCAGGAGCACACGAACGCACACTTTTCGTGCGTCGCCGCACGAACCACGTCGTGTTCGGCGCGCCCCAGATAATAAAACAGCGCGATCAAACTGCCGAAGACAAGCACCGGAATGAAATACCACACCGGATAGGCACGAAAGTTGCCCAACACCGACGGCTGCACATGAATCGTCGCCGGCAGACTCACCAGGGTCAGCAACAACACGACTGGCCAAAGAGTCTTGGCCACGTGGCGTGCACGCTGATTGAGCTCCCGCTGGGTCTTGGTGAGCAGATAGAGCGCGCCATGCTGCGCCAGAGCGGCAAAGGCCAGGACTCCAGCAATGACCGTATACCAATCGAGAATGCCGGGATGCGCGCCGATGCGCCAATGAGTCCACAACGGCTCAAAAAAGTATCCCGACTGATCCAACGGTACACCGCGAATCACATTCGCCAAGGCGGCGCCGAAGAAAATAGTCAGCAGTGAACTGGCCAGAACGAAAATGCCGTCAAAAAACGCGCGCCAGACGGGAGCATCCAGGTGGCTGCGTAGTTCCACGGCAAGTCCGCGCCCCATCAACATCCAGAGCACCATCATCAGGGGCAGATAGAAACCACTGAAGCTGGAAGCGTAAAGCAGAGGAAAGGCAAAGTAGAGCGTGCCTCCGGCGGCCAACAGCCAAACTTCGTTACCGTCCCAGACCGGCCCGATCGCCCGCAATACCTGACGGCGCTCCTCTTCGCTGTGCGCCACACAAAAATGACAAACCCCGGCGCCCAGGTCGAATCCGTCCAGGACGACGTAGGCAACCACCATCAAAGCCACAATCAAAAACCACAGGGTCGCCATAGAACCTCCCATAAGTCGTTTGCCAATCAATACAGTTCAGACCGCCGGCAAATTTTAAATTTGAAATTTTAAATTTAAAATTGCTCCGGCTCGGGTCCTTGCTCAATTTCGCGGCGAATGAGGAACAAGAACAGGATCGCCAGCAAGGTATACATGCCCAGGAAGCCCAGCAGGGTAAACATGCCATTGCCGGCCGACACATTGCGCGAATAGCCCTCGCTGGTACGCAGCAAACCGTAGATCAGCCAAGGTTGACGTCCGATCTCGGCCGTCATCCAGCCGGCGGTATTGGCGACATACGGCAAGGGGAACAACAAAAGCAGGACCCACAGGACCGGCTTGGTACGGTACAAAGCGCCGCGCCACAAGAGAAATGCGGAGATCACCAGCACCGCGATGAAGATTGTCCCCAATCCCACCATGATGTGGTAGCTGTAATACAGCAGAGGAATGTTCTGCGGCCAATCCTGCGGCGGGAAGGCATTCAGGCCTTTGACCTCGGCGTTCCAGTGCTTATAGGTCAGGAAGCTCAGCATTTTGGGAACGCTGATCGGATTATCGATGGTCCGGTTTTCCACATCCGGCTGGCCAATCACCTGCAGCGCAGCGCCCTGTTGCGTGGTGTAGAGCGCTTCCATGGCCGCCAGCGTCACCGGCTGGTGGCGGGCCACCATGCGTCCCTGGGCATCGCCCGTAGGGAATAACTGCAAGCAGGAACAGATCAGGCCGGCAATCACTCCGGTCTTCACAAATATGCGGCCGTGCTCGAGGTGTTGATTGCTAAGCAGATAAAAGGCCCCTACCGCGGCCATGACCAACGCTCCGGTAATCACCGCTCCACTCATATTGTGGGCATATTGCCACAGCGCCCAGGGATTCAACACCAATGCCCAGAAGCTTTGTAATTGCAGACCATGCGCGCCTAGCGCGTATCCCACGGGATGCTGCATCCAGGCGTCGGTAGCGATAATGAAGTACCCGGAGAGCCAGGCACCCAGAAAGACCATGACCGCCGCTCCCCAGTGGCCCCATTGGCTCAGGCGCTTTTCACCATAGAGGAACAGTCCAAGAAACGCCGATTCCAGGAAGAAGGCGAACATGCCTTCCATGGCCAGGGTCTGTCCAATCACGCCGCCGGCATATTGCGAGAAGTGCGACCAGTTGGTGCCGAACTGGAACTCCATGGGAATGCCCGTCACTACCCCGAGGACAAAGTTGATGCCAAAGATTTTGGCCCAAAAACGAGCCGCCTGGTTGTACCGGTCGTCCTTGCGGGTTAGCGCCAACGTTTTCAGCGCCACAATCAGCGGCGCCAGTCCCATCGTCAGTTGAGGAAACAGATAGTGGAACGTCACCGTAAAGGCAAAATGCAAGCGGTGAATTAAGAGTGCACTTTCCATGAACCCCCTCCTGAAGAATCGGGTAATTAAGTAATTTGAAATTGGTAATTTCAAAATTTCAAATTGAAACCCGCCAGCGTCAGAATTCGTGGCTAGTCGCTCCCGGTCTTCAATTACAAATTACAAATTTGAAATGCGACAAATTTCCTTATCGCTCACGTCCTCAAATTGCTCAATTCCCCGATTACCGAATTACTCAATTGCCCTTGGCCCGTTTGCGTGCCGCTTCGGCCTGGCGTTGCTCGCGGCGGCGGCCGGCTTCTTCAAACCGCCGCTGCTCGTCCGGGGTCTCCGGAACAATAGGGGGTACCGGCAAATGGCGGCCGTAGCGGTCGATGGCCACAAAGGTCAGATAGGCGGAACTGACGTGGCGGCGAGTGCCGGACATGTAGTTTTCCACCCATACTTTCACGCCCGCTTCCATCGAGGTTTGAAAAGCCCGATTGACCGAGGCCTTCAAAATCACCACGTCGCCCACCTGCACGGGAACCAGAAAATCGAGATGATCGATGGAGGCCGTCACCACGAAAGCGCGCGCATGCCGATGGGTAGCTAAAGCTCCGGCCAAATCGATCCAGTGCATGAGCGTACCGCCCAGCAAGGCGCCCAGGGGGTTAGCGTCATTCGGCAGCACCAACTGCGTGGCTTCCGATAGCGATTCGCGCACCGAGCGCGGGGCAAGATTTGCGTCTTCCTGATTCATAGCTCTTACTCAGAGGCTCAAGAATAGAGCATCTGCATGAAACCAAGCAACCAGCAACAAGCAATGGGCCAGCATCAAAGCAATAAGCAATAAGCAATAAGCCAGCACTGGCATTTCGCTGGCGGGCTACGCCTGCGCGCGAATCGAAACTTAACGGGTGTGTCGTTTTTGATTTTTCCGGCTTGTTGCTTATTGCTTATTGCTTATTGCCTTTACCAGGCATTCCGCCATGCGCTGAATGCAGCGATTCGGATGGGAGATCGACCAAACCTTCGCCGTAGGGTCGTACTGCAGCACCCCGGTTTCGCCGGGACAATGGTTTCGCTCCAGAACATAGGTAACGTCGATCCGGTCATCCAGCAAGGTCAGGCCGAAACGCACGGCATCGGCCATCCGCCCCGCCGGCAAATTTGGGCACTGCCGGGCATAACCCAAATTACAGCCATCCCGTAGCCGCTCGTCCCCAGGTTCGACTTTGCCGATGGTGCAAAGGCCGCGAAAGCCGTCGCCCAACGGCAGACGCCGGCGGTGGGGCCAAAGTTCCGCCTCATGCCGTTCGGTCGGATAAAAATATGGGCAAGCCATGGTTAATCAGGTTTCAAGGTTTCAAAGTTTCGGAAGTTTCGGAGGTTTCGGAAGTTTCGGAGGTTTCGGAGGTTTCGGAGGTTCGATCGGCACCACCACCCATTGGCCACAGGAAAGTGCATGCACGACCCAACCTTGAAACCTTGAAACTTTGCCATATTGAAACCTTGTATCATCTTGCCATGGATCGTGCCGCCGCTTTAAAAGAAATCCTCGAAAAGAATCCCGACGATGCCTTCGCGCGTTACGGGTTGGCGCTGGAGTACTCGCGTGCCGGCCAGGTGGAGGTCGCCCTGGGCGAATTCAATTCCCTGCTGGCCCGACACCCCGACTATGTGGCAGCCTATCAGATGGCCGGACAAATGTTAGCCTCCGTCGAACGCCGTGAGGAAGCCAAGGACTATCTGCAACGAGGCATCGCCGCCGCCCAACGCGCAGGCAATGCCCACGCACGCTCGGAAATGGAAGGTTTGCTGGACGAAATCGCACGATAAGCAACAAGCAATAAGCAATAAGCCACAACGTGTAGGTCGCCGAAGTGCGACCTTCCGGCTTGGGGCTTGTCGCTTATTGCTTATTGCTGCTCTTTGATCATCTTCGCCATAAAATATTCCACCATCGTTGGCCAGAGCTGATACAAGGCAATAAAAATGCGGTCGCGCCAGGGGACGACGACCTCGCGCTTGCCTTTCAAATAGCCGCGCAGCACGGCCTGGGCCACGCGATCCACGCTGATCCCCGTTACCGGCGAGCCTAATTGGCGGCTCGAACGTCCGCGGACCACATTGTCCTTAAAGCCGGTCGCGATATAGCCAGGGCACACCGTCAAAATACGAACCCCGGAGTTTTTGAGTTCGAGCCGTGCCGCCTTGCCTATCGCGTTCAGGGCGAACTTGGTGGCCGAATAGGCCGCACCCAGCGGCAAAGGAATGTGGCCGGCAACGCTGGAGATGTTGACGACCGTCCCCCCACCTTGCCGCAACATCACCGGAATCGCCACCTGCATGCCATGAATAGCGCCAAACAGGTTGGTATCGAACATTTCGCGGCAGGCGGCCATATCCATCTCGGCCACCGTATCATGTAAACCATGGCCGGCATTGTTGATCCAAAGATCCAAGCGGCCGAAGTTGTGCAGGCTCAAACTGAGCAAACGTTCGATGTCCTCGCGGTAGCGCACATCACAGGTCAGCGCCAGCGTACGCTCCGGATGGCCCACCCGGGCCCGCGCCGCTTCCACCCGTCCCGCATCGCGCGAGGCCAGGATCACACTGGCGCCCTCCGCGACCAGCAGCTTAGCCAAGGCCTCGCCAATGCCCATCGAGGCGCCCGTAATTACCGCGACTTTCCCGCTCAGTTGTTCGCTCACGTTGTTAGTTTACCCTCTAGTTGCGAGTTGCGAGTTGTGAGTTGCGAGAACCCCATCGGGCCATTCGCCGCGGATGAACGCGGATCAACGCAGATAACAGCATGGACGCCAACAATGAGCACGGGCGCATGATCCGCGTTCCTCTGCGTTAATCCGCGGCTGAAGGGGTTTCCGTTGGCCAATCGCCAATCGCCAATTGCGGTTTTTTGTAAACTGCATCTCTACAAATCGCCTCGCGATCATTACAATCAACAGGTGCCTCAACTGCTACCCATATTTCCGCTCGATTCCGTCCTGCTGCCGGGTGTTACGCTCTCCTTGCATATTTTTGAACCGCGCTACAAGGAGATGATCGAAGAGTGTCTGACCGGCAAGAAGTCTTTTGGAGTGGTGCGCGCCAAGCCCGATGAAGGCATTGCCGAGATCGGCTGTACCGCCGAGATCCTGGAACTGACCAAACGTTACGAAGACGGCCGCATGGATATCGTTACGATCGGCCGGCGCCGGTTTGAGATTATCGAGGTCAATCACGACCGAAACTTTATCCAGGCCGACGTGCTTTTTGTCGACGACGAGGAGGCGATCCCCAACCTCGAAGAACGCCAACAGGCCTTGGAACTTTACGAACAGATTCTGGATGCCGTGGGCAGCGACACGGACGTCGAAACGGAATCGACTTTGCTGTCCTATCAATTAGCCGGTTCCCTGCCCATCGATCTGGACTTTAAGCAGGCCCTGCTCGGCATCCGCTCGGAGACCGAACGCATAGGAGGATTGATCGATTTCTTTGAAGCCATCCTCCCGAAGCTGCAAAAAGCCGCCCGCCGCCGCGATAAGGCGGGGGGCAATGGGCATGTGCCGTAAAGGCCGTTCCACGTTTTTCGTTCCACGTTTCACGTTGGCCCGGCGACGGGCCAAACTCCGGGTTACAGTTCACAGCTCCCAGTTTGCAGCCAAGATGTTCGATCAGGCTGCAAGCTGCGGACTGAGAACGACAAAGGCGGTTCCACGTTTTTCGTTCCACGTTTCACGTTGGCCCGGCGACGGCCAAATTCCGAGTTACCAACCAAGCGAACTGTAAACCACCGTTCTTCTCCTCCGGCGCACCCCCGCCCGAGCCAATCGCCAATTGCCAGTTGCGGTTTTGCCTCCCGACACAACTATCAGCCGCCAAATGACAACTAACTACAGATGAGATGTGCGCAACACCAGCAGCATGGGATGCTCGAGGCTGGCATCCGTGAATGGCGCGAGGTGAGTTTCAACCCCGGAAAGGTTCCCCAACCATGAATTCGGCCCACACCCTAGGACAGCTCCGTCGCAGCGTCTTCTCCGAAGATCGCCTGAAGACCAGGCACATCAAGGATGAATTGCGCGAGAACCTGATGGACAAACTGCACCGCAATGAAACCATTTTCCCCGGCATCGTGGGCTACGACGACAGCGTGGCGCCCCAAATCATCAATGCCCTCTTGTCGCGTCACAACTTCATCCTGCTGGGTCTGCGCGGGCAGGCCAAGAGCCGCATCCTGCGGGCCTTGACGGCCTTACTGGACCCGCTCATGCCTTATATTGCGGGCTGCGAGATCCACGATAACCCGTATGCCCCCATCTGCCGCCAATGCCGCGAATTGATCGCGCAATGCGGCGATAATACGCCCATTGCCTATCTGACGCCAGCCGAACGTTACGTGGAAAAGCTGGCTACTCCCGACGTCACCATCGCCGACCTGATCGGCGACGTCGATCCCATTAAGGCCGCCCGCGGCGGGCATGAACTCGCCAGCGAACTCACCGTGCATTACGGATTGCTGCCCCGCGCCAATCGCGGGATTTTTGCGGTCAACGAATTACCCGATCTCGCGGGAAAGATTCAGGTGGGACTGTTCAACATCATGCAGGAAGGCGACGTACAGATTAAGGGGTATCCCATCCGCCTGCCCTTGGATGTCGCGCTGGTGTTCAGCGCCAACCCCGAGGACTACACCGCGCGCGGCAAAATCATTACCCCGCTGAAAGACCGCATTGGTTCGGAGATTCGCACCCACTACCCGGCGACGGTGGAGGAAGGCATCGCCATCACCCAGCAGGAAGCCTGGACGGCGCGCAATCATCACCGGCTGATCGTTCCCCAGTTCGTACGCCAGACCATCGAGCAGATCGCGTTTTGCGCGCGCGAAGACAAGCGCATCGATAAACGCTCCGGCGTCAGCCAACGTCTGCCGATTTCCTGTCTGGAGAACGTGATCAGCAACGCCGAACGCCGCGCCATTCGCCACCGCGAGGAAAGCATTGTGCCCCGCATGGGCGACTTGTATGCCGCTATGCCGGCCATCACCGGCAAGCTGGAACTGGAATACGAAGGGGAACTCAAGGGCGCCGATCAGGTGGTGCGGGATATCATTCGGGCCGCCATTGCCAAGGTTTTCGACCGCTATTTCGAGGGCCAGGACATGCGCCAGGTGGTGCAGTGGTTCGACCTCGGCGGCGAGGTCAGTATTCAGGATTCCGCCCCTTCGGTGGAAGTTTGGGGCAAACTGCAAGACATTCAGGGTCTGCAGGATAAACTCGGGGCACTCGGCATCAAACCGAAGGATGGTCCCGAAACCAAAATCTCGGCGGCGGAGTTCGTGCTGGAGGGCCTGCACGCCCACAAACGCATTGGACGCAACGAAGAACGGGTATTCACCGCGGGAGACAAGGGCCCCAAACGCGTGGACTCGGATGCTCCCCACGAGGACATTGCGGCTTACAAGCGGCGATCGTTCAACTGAGTTGCGAGATGCGAGTTGCGAGTGGCGAGGCTCACAACTCGCATCTCGCAACTCGCAACTGGTTTTCTATGAAATTCATTCGCTATACCAAATACACGGGCGATCCGGCCGAAGAGATGAGTATGGAAGACCTGCTCAATGCTCTTTCCGATTACCTGCTGAACAGCGGATTTCAGCAATCGATGTCGAGTTTTTACGACCAGCCGCAAGACGAGCAGAGTCTGGAGGAACTCCGGCTGGCCATCGAAGACGCCCTGTTCAACAGCGACCTGCTGGATCAGCAGTTGCAACAACAACTCGATCAGATGAAGAGCGATGGCGTTTTCAAGGACATGATCGAGCGTATTCTCCAGCGCCTGGAGCAGGAGAATTACATCAGCATCAACAACCCCGAGCAGAACCCGGCGCCCGACTCCTCCTTGGGCGGACAGATCGGACGTCCGCAACCGCAAGCTCGCTTTGAGATTACGGATAAGAGTCTGGACTTCCTGGGATTTCGGACGCTGCGCAATTTACTCGGCTCGTTGGGCAAGTCCAGTTTTGGCCGGCACGACACGCGGGATCTGGCCACCGGCATCGAAGCCAGCGGCGCTTCCAAACAATATGAATTCGGCGACACCTTGAACCTGGATATCACCGAGACGCTGTCCCGCGCCATTCAACGGGAAGGCTTGGGGCTGCCTTTGAACCTGGAATACCGCGATTTGCATGTGCACCAATGCGAGTATCAATCCTCCTGTGCCACCGTGCTCATGCTCGACTGCTCGCATTCCATGATCCTCTACGGCGAAGATCGTTTCACCCCGGCCAAGAAAGTGGCCATGGCACTGTCGCACCTGATCCGCACGCAATATCCGGGCGATTCCCTTTCCCTGATTCTGTTTCACGACTCGGCGGAGGAAGTACCGCTCTCCCAATTGGCGCGGGTGCGAGTGGGTCCCTACTACACCAATACGCGCGAGGGCTTGCGCCTGGCACAACGCGTCTTACAGCGTCAAGGCAAGGACATGAAGCAGATCGTCATGATTACCGACGGGAAGCCATCAGCCCTGACGCTGGAAGACGGGCGTATTTACAAGAACGCCTTCGGCCTCGATCCGCTGGTCGTCAGTGAAACTCTGCAGGAAGTCTCCAAGTGCAAACGCGCCGGCATCATGATCAACACCTTCATGTTGGCTTCCGACTTCGGACTGGTACAGTTCGTGCAGAAGATCACGGAGATGTGTCGCGGCAAAGCTTACTTCACTACTCCCTACACCCTGGGCCAGTACTTGTTAATGGATTACATGTCGAGGAAGACGAGAACGATCCATTAGGAGCCTTTGGCCTTCGGTCGTCGGCCCTCGGCCAGAAAACCCGCCCGCGCCAATAGCGCATTAGGAGCCACTGGCCTTCGGCCCTCGGCCGGAATTTCGCGTCCTAGTTTCACGCTAGCAGACGCTACAAGAATGACGATGGTGGCCCAAAGCCACCCGCATTCTTGGTCGCCCCATATTCATCCTCGACGGAAGCGCCGGTTTCTGGCCGAGGGCCGACGACCGAAGGCCGACGACGCTCCTATCCCGCCAATTGCGCGGCATTCGTATTCTGGTCGGCGCGGAAGCGCAGCAGGGCCGCCACATTGCCCACTTTTTCAAATTCCGGATCGGGTGGGACGTGGACGATTTCGATGCCATTGCGCACGGCGGCTCCCAGCAAGAGATCTGAGACATCGGGGACGGTACGGGTTTCGGCGGCACAGACGGGACACGCGATGTCACTCTTCAGGGGTTCCACATGTCCGCAGTTGCGGCATTCCACGGCGGGAGCGGCAAAGTCCTGGCCCAGCAATAAGGTCTGCACCTCGCCGGTTTCCAGCGAGCGCAGCACGCGCTTGATGCCCAAGGCGCCTAAGCCGTTGGCCTTGGCTTCGTTTACCACCCGCCGGAACAGTTCGTGATAGCGTTTTTCGCGAAATTCGCTTAAGGTTCGCTCGGCTTGCTCCTTGATCTGGTCCACGGTCCCGGTCGCAAAATCGAAGGGAAAACGCCCGATCAAGCGCTGCATGGCATACGGGTGCAGCAGGGGCTCGATTTCCGCCCAAGTCTCGTCGCGGCAGCCCAGAATCAAGCGGTCGAATCCTGCCTTTTCCTCCCGCTTCGCCAGCAGGCCGGCGAACTTTTTGAAAAAGAGCAGGGCTTCATGATCAATGCGGCGTTCGGCATGACCGGCATCGTAGCCCGCGAATCCGTCACTGCGGCTGCGGCGCGGCAATTCGGAGACGATTTTATCGGTCTCTTTAATCTCTCCCATCCAGAGTTGAAATAAGCGGGCCGTGGTACGGCCGACCACCCCAATACAAACCCGAGGCAAAACCCCGGCAATGCTGGTGAGCGGGCGCAGATGGAAGCGTTTGCCCACCACCAGCGAGCCTCCGGGCAGCTGCGCCGGGATATCGTACTCCCGCCAGAAATTCTGCCGCGCGCTGGCGAACACCACTTTGGCATTCCGCCGATTCCCGCGCAAGTGCTCCCCCATGGCCGCAATCCGCTCCAAATCCGCGCGCGTGCCATGGTGCTTGCCGTTCTTCTCGACATCATGAATCGCCTGGCGTACCAGGTCCTTCACCTGAATGGTTTCTTCGCGATGCGATTTGTTTTGCGGCGTCTCCGGCTGGAAAAAGAAACTGATGGCACCCCCCTCGGGCGACTCAAATTGAGCTAGTTCGACGATGTTCTCGCGCGTAATCATGAGCCTCTCCTTTGCCCGCATCAGGCGATCCTGGCATGATGAAGCAGCTTGTCCTTGAATTCGTTGGGAATCGGCAGTGCCTTGCGCAGGTGTTCGCGCGCGGACAGGATGGAGGCCCGCACTTGACCGGCACTGCGATCGCCGATAATCGCGATCTCTTCGGGGCTGAAGCCCTCGACCGCGTACAGCAGGAAGGCTTCCCGTTCTTCCCGGCGGGCGCCCAGCAGAGCCGCTTCCACCATCGCGATCATCTCGTCGGAATAGGCGATCTCCTCGGGCGTGGCGGTGCTGGGATCGGGAATATTGTCCTGCTGGGCCAAAGCCTCGTCGGGTTGGTGGAACTGCAACTGCGCCTCATCGCTGGCCTCGACGTTGGCGGTACGAGTACTCTGCTCCAGAGAAACCTCACCGTTCTCCGCATTGCGGATGGTCAAGTCATCCAGACTACGCATGGCGGTGCGAAACAACCATGCTTCCAAGGCCAGCCGTTCGGGCTTTTCGACGCTATCCCCGAGCGCCGTGGCAATGGTTTCGTCGATCACTTCTTCCCGGGCCACCAGTCCCGGTCGCAGCTGGCCATTGGATTCGCGGTACCGGAGTTCGCGATCCACAAAGCGGATCAGGCGATTGAGATTCACGTCGACCCAGGAGGTAATGTCGCTGCTGGAGATCGCGGGCAGCTTGACGGCGGCCAGCGTATCTTCAAAGGGGACTTGCACTGCCGGACCCGAGCGCCCACTCCCGCGGGGACGCGCCCACTTGTACTTTTCCCGCAGGCGGGCCTTGTGCTTGCTCACTTGTTCCTGCAAATCGTCGAAGGCCTCCTTTACCGCCACAATCAACGTGGCGCCGTGACCGGAAACCGCCATCTGCCCGGATGGCAGACGCAGGTTGAGCGAGACCGAAAAACCTTCGCGGGCGGAATTTTGCTCCACTGTCGCGTGTAAGTGGATCAGCTCCGGCCGGAAGACCTGCAGCCGCGTACGCAGCTTCTCGACGTGCAGCTTGATCTGGTTCTCGATGTCGGGTGTTTTGGGGGCCTTGTAACTCACGTGGACATTCATGTTCGCCTCGAGGAGAGAACCTTAGGCCCACTATCCATGGTCGGGATTTTACTCCTGTTTATCTAGAAGCACCGGAGGATGGGAACGGTTGCATCGGCAAGGCAGAAAGGTTTCAAGGTTGCAAGGTTTCGGAGTTTCAAGGTTTCGGAGGTTTCAGAGGTGCAAGGTTTCAAAAGTTTCAAGGTTTCGGAGGTTTCTCCGACGCCATGGCGTGAGGGCATCACAAACCTCCGGAACCTAGCCTCATTTCAAAGTCAGGCAGACCGGCGGCCCGACAGGCTCCCGCTTTGAGCGAAGAAGGGAACGTGGAACGAGAAACGTGGAACGTAAAACGGCCTCTTACCCCCGCGCCACCGACTGATACAGCGTATCGCGCTCGACCGCCTCCCGGCCGGCTTCCCGGATCAGGCGCACCAATTGTGCGCGATTCAGGCCTTGGGGCGTGGTGGCGCCGGCATCATGATAAATCTTTTCCTCGACCACCGTCCCATCAATATCGTCGGCGCCAAAACGCAGGGCAATTTGCGCGATTTTCGGCGTCATCATCTGCCAGTACGCCTTGATATGCGGGAAATTATCGAGCACCAGGCGGGCCACCGCGATCTGCTTGAGATCGGTCATGCCGGAGGTGCTCGGCAAGTGCTGCAACATCGTATGGGCGGGATGAAAAGCCAAGGGGATGAAGGCCTGGAAGCCCCCGGTTTCATCTTGCAACGCCCGCAAGCGCAGCAGATGATCTACCCGGTCCTCGTCGTTCTCGATATGCCCATAGAGCATGGTGGCATTGGACTTAAAACCAAGTTGATGGGCCAAACGGGCGGTGTCCAACCACTCATTGCCGTCAATTTTGTGATCGCAGATGATGGCCCGCACATGTTCGGCAAAGATTTCGGCGCCCCCCCCGGGCATGGAATCCACTCCGGCCTCGCGCAATTTCTCCAGCACTTCGCGGGTGGTCAACTTATAGCGCTTGGCGAAGAAGGCAACCTCCACCATGGTGAAGGCCTTGATGTGCACACGCGGAAACCGTTGTTTTAATCCCCGCACCAGGTCCAGGAAGTATTCCAAGGGCAGGTCGGGGTGCAGACCGCCGACCACGTGAAACTCGGTGACCGCCTCGGAGTAGCCGCTGGCAGCCACCTCGAAGGCCTGCTCCAGCGCCATGGTATAGGCGCCTTCGGTTCCCTTCTTACGGCCAAACGCGCATAACCGGCACGCCGCCACGCAAACATTGGTGGGATTGATATGCCGATTCACATTGAAGTAGGCGACATTGCCATGCCGGCGTTCACGCACCTGATTCGCCAACCAACCCACCGCCAGGATGTCGTGGGAGGCATACAGCGCCAGCGCTTCCCCGGCATCCAGACGCTCCCCCGCCATCACCTTATCGGCAATGGGGTTCAGCTTCGGATCGTCGGAGGTAAATGGATGAGTCGCGGTACTGGCCATAGAGTTCAATGGTAACTCACTTCTGAGATGTAGTGCGCTTGTAGCGCCGGTCTCCAGACCTGGGTCCCCGGCAAGCCCGTTTTTGGCTTGCTGCGGTGGGAGACCGGCCGTCCACGCCTAATGCTACTTAGTTTTGCGGTTTGCGATTTGAACTTTTCAGGAGCGAAGCGTGTCAGGGCACGACTTTAGTCGTGCCCTGGAGATTCTACATTTTGGAAAGCCAAATACGTGAATTCACCGGCTGGCAACAGCATACACCGGGCCTAAAGGCCCGGCTACGGTTCACGCTCTGTTCACCGGGATGAAGCCCGGTGCTTCCACCGGTTCGTACCCCAAATTCACTTGAAAATGTAGAAACTCCAGGGTGCGGCCGGGACGGCCGCACCGACAGCCGGCGAGACGCCAGCGCTACCCTCGGTCTATTTCCGGATCAGCAGATCCCCGGCAAAGAACGCGAATAACAGCACGGAAACGATGCCATTGGTGGTAAAGAATGCGGCATTCAACCGGCTGAGATCGCGATGCGAAACCAACGAGTGTTCATAAATCAACAGCAAGCCAAAAACCAAAGCCCCGGCGTATGCCAACGGTCCCAAATGAAACAGCCTCCAGGTGGCGACCAATAGAACAAAGGCCACAGCGTGAAACCCTTTGGAGGCCAGCATGGCATTCTTGATCCCGAGAAAACGGGGGAGCGAATAGAGCCCGTTCCGGCAGTCAAAGTCGTAGTCCTGGCAGGCATAAAGCACGTCAAAGCCGCCCACCCAGAAAGTGACGGCGCCCACCAGAGGCAGAACACGCCAGTCCATCGAGCCGCGCACCGCGATCCAGGCGGCCGCCGGGGGAATGGCGTCGGCAAAGCCCAGAACCAGATGCGACCAGCGAGTAAAGCGCTTGGTATAGGAATAAAAGAGCAGGATCGCCAGCGCCAGGGGGGACAACAGCAGGCAAAGCCGGTTCAACTGCGCGGCGGAGAATACGAAGACACCGCCCGACACCATGACAAACAGCACCACAAACCGCTTCGACAGAATGCCGGCGGGCAGAGCGCGCATCCGCGTCCGCGGATTTTGGGCATCGTAGGCGGCATCAACCAGACGATTGAAGGCCATGGCCGCCGAGCGCGCCGCCACCATAGCCACCACGATCCAACTCAGTTGCCAGAAGGAAGGCCAACCCCGCGCGGCCAGCATGGCGCCGATCAGCGCGAACGGGAGCGCAAAAATCGAGTGCTCCCACTTGATCATCTCCAGCGTGACACCAATATTGCGCAGAAAGGGCATAGGTCAAATGATACACGGGCAGTCGTCAGCCAGAAGCGCCGTCGGCCTTCGGTCGTCGGCCGTCGGCCAGAGCAACCCAGAAGCGCCTTCGGCTCTCGGTCGTCGGTCTTCGGCCAGATACCACCGATCTTCCGCAGCCTGCAAAGAAACCGCATCAGCCGCAGATTAACGCAGATAAACGCAGATTTAGCACAATAGGCTTGGGATCGCCTCTACCAGCGTCGAGCTGCACCTAGCCGGGATTGTATGAAATGTGAAACGAACAACGTGAAACGGAGTTTTCCGGCCGAGGGCCGACGGCCGACGACCGACGGCGGTTTTCTGGCGCCTACTTGAGTTCCACCCGTCTAGCTACGTGGTCTTTGATCCAGTGGGCGTCCCACCACTCTTTGGGATCGATCTGGATGCCTTCCAACTGCATCGCGAAGTGAATATGATCGCCGCCGGCCATGCCCGTCATACCACTGTTGCCCATGATCTGACCGCGCGTCACCATGTCGCCTTCATGCACATTGATATGGCTCATATGGCCGTAGATCGTCTGCAACCCGTAGCCGTGGTCCACCACGACACAATTGCCATAAATCCCCAGAGGCGCCGCATAGACCACACGACCGTCGTTGGAAGCCTCTACCCCCACGTGCTGCGTCACCGCCAGGTCGTACCCCAGGTGGACTTGCTGATCGATCTTCTTGCCTTGATAAATGTAATTGCGCACGTCGGCAAAAGTCGCCTCCGCCTGGGAATGGGACTGTCTCAAAAAGGGCTGCGACCACAGGAATCGAGGTTCGGTTTTGAAGCGCAGGTCGGCCAAAGTCTTATTGTTGGCGCGGCGCATATCGCCATTGATCTTCAGGAAGCGCGCCACCAGATCGCCCGAGCCACTGGGGTCCAACTCGCCGACCACCTTCCGCATAAAATGCTCGTCCAGCTTCAAATCATGCACGGTGTAGACCGGCTGCTCTTTCTTGGGGAACTGGACCACCAGAGGAGCCGTCGTTTCGCTCCCAGCATTGGCCACGTAAACCAGGGGCACGGTACCGGGCGCCATATTCCAGGCAAAAGCAAACAGCGAAAAGTATCCGGGTTTTCCGCCGGGCATCGGCCAGGCACGGAAGGTCTGATCGCCGACCCGCACGCCCGCTTCCGTCCATGTGCCGGAGAGATCGAAGGTCGCCAGATCCGCCATGCCGAGATACAAATAATGCTGCTCGGAATCCGCATTCAGGCTGGGCGGATGGGTCACGATCTGCACGTCCCGCTCCCAGCGCGCGGTCTTCCCGCGGAAGTCATTCGACGTGGCTTCCACAATGAGCCGGGCCTGGCCCTCTTTGAGTTGAGGAGTGGTGCTGGTGCCGACACTGACGACAAAAGCACTGTCCGCAACATGCCTCTGCCAGAAGATGCGCCGCGAAGGCTGCTTTATCTCCCAGGCGTTGTACCGTGCCCCGTTCTGCTCGATAAAGCCGGCAAAGCTACGGACACCATGCGGATCGCTCACGTGAGCGGTAATGGTAGTGGCCTGTCCGAGCGCGGGAAGCGCGGGTGGCAGGTCCAGAACCGGCGATGCCGAAAAGGCCATCAATAGCACTAGCGGCAACCCAATAACAATCGCGAGAACAATAATGAATATTTTCACGGTGAAAGCTCATGATAGCACCGGGGAGGGGGAGGTTTCGAAAAGCAAGGTTTCGGAGGTTTCGGAGGTTTCGAAAAACGAGGTTTCGGAGGTTTGAGAGGTTTAGGGAGGTTGCTGGGCCGTCGGGGGCTTTGGAAGTCGCGGAAGGTTTCGGCGCATGAGCCAGCGACGTCAAAACCTCCGAAACCGGGCTCCGCGAAACCTCCGAAACTTCCGAAACCTCCGAAACTTGCCTTGCGCTACTTTTGATTTGCCACAACCAGGTTGTCCTTCACGCTGAACACGTTGGGAACGGAATTGGCGGCTTGTTCGGCAACTTGTTTATCCACTTGGCTGTCCACGACGCCCCATAGCGTGACATGGCCGTTGTCCACCACAATGCGGATGGGACGTTGCGGGTCCAAGCTGTATTTCTGCAGAACCGGATTGCCGTACACGGCGCGGGCCACGGACAAACGAATCTCGTCGTCGAAGCCGGAGGCGGGAAGCACGTTGACGTCGTCGATGACGTCTTTGACCCCGGGCGTGCTGGCCACCAGCGCCAAAGCGGATTGTGCGTCCACCGGATTGCGCACAGCGCCGGCCAGCGTAACTACGCCATTCTTGACGCCGATTTGGAAGTTGTTAAAGGTCGAGCCATAACCCGCCCGATCATAGCGTAGTTTATCCGCTAGTTTGGACGCCAAGTCCGGATCGGGCACGTTGGGTCCAGCCACGCTAATTTCATCCCGCACGCCGCGCACGTGAGGCTTGTTATGAATCTTGTCGTAGGCGCTGACCTTGTCCACATACAGCGGCACCCGGCCTTGCAGCGTTACCATACCGTCATCCACCGAGACCCGTACATCCCCGGCCCAATCGCGCTTCTGCAGTTCGGCGGTCACCTCCTGCAGGATCTGCGCGTCATAACGCCCATGATCGGCCGGCGCCGCCACATTGCCGTTCGTAACGCCCGACGATTGCGCCGCCGCCCCTGGGTACGCGGCCATCCTGGCCGCATCCGCTTCAGTCGCCAGCAGCCCGATCGCACAAAACACCACAATCCCTTGCATCCATGATTTGCTGCGCATAACTTCCCCCTAGCTCCTGGAACCTGGGACCGCTGCCCTGCCGAGTTGGATGAAAGAAGAAGGTTTCAAGGTTTCAAGGTTGCAAGGTTTCGGAGGTTTGAGGTTTTTGGGTGGTTATTGTCTTTCAATCGAGAAGCAAAGAAGTAAATAGCAGGCAACCACGAAAGGCACGAACAACACGAAAAACAGCACAGACGGGAAGAACAGGAAGAACGGCAAATACGGGAGCCTGCCGGATTTTCCTTTTCGTGTCTTTCGTGCCTTTCGTGGTTCATGTTCTTCTGGACGAATCGTTTGGGGAAAGGGGGAGCGGCAGGTTGTTCGTGCCTTTCGTGGTTGCCTGCTATTTCCTTCGTTGCCGAATGCGGACATCAAAGCTGACTACGCCATTCCAGTCGCGAATCGCGATCAGCGACAGATTGCGGTTGATGTTGTATTCCGCCTGGATGGTCTGATAGTTGGCGCGGGTCACGTCGGTGATATAGGTGAGAGTGATGTTGTTCGCCACCTGCTGCTCAATGGTCAGGCGTGGACCGGCGGTGCTATTTTCGGCGCCTCCCGCCTGAGGATCGATTTTGATGCGGCTGACGCCAAACAGCTTCTGCATGCGGCTGCTGACCGCGGCATTCAATGCCTGATAGAGGACGGATTGCGCTTCCGGCGTCAGGTTGGAGGCGCTGGCCGATTGCATGGCCAGATCCTCGCGCACGCGGCCGAAGGCCAGCAGGCTGACGATATCGGCGGTGGCCAGTGGCGGATCGGAGCGATAGGTGGTGCTCAACTTATCGAGCGGGCCGTGCAATCCCAGATTAATGTCGTAATCGCGCACGGTAGTTGTGGCTTCAATATCCAGCACGGGATCGATGGTGACCGGATTACTGAAGGTAATGCCGCCGCGTTCCATGTGGTATTTGGTGCCGTTGAAAGAAATGTCTCCCTCGGTGATATTGACCCGCCCCAGCAGGACCGGCCGGACTTCCGTCCCGCGCAAGCGCAGATCGAGATCGCCGGAGACTTTGGCCGTTGAGGTCTGCACCTGCAATTCCGGGGTCGAGGCCAGGTGGACATCCAGACGCAGCCGGGAAAGCAGCGCATCCGGATTGACCGCCGTCACCGGTCTGGACTTGGCCAGATAACTGGCGAAGTCAAATTGCGCATTCACTTCGAAGCGCGTGACCGTAATATCTCCGGCCAGCAACGCGTTTTGCGGGCTGCCGGTCATACGCAATTCCACCTCCGCCATGGAACTGACTCCGGGGGGATAACGCAAGCGGATATTATGTCCCCGGGCATTGAGGTTGTAGCTGATGCCGCGGCCATAGGCGATGTACCCGCCGATATCCAGGGTGCCCCCGCCCGTCTTCCCGCTGAGACTTCGCACCTGCAGGCGATCTTCGTTGAACACCAAATGTCCATTCAGTTCGCTCAAGCCATTGGGCAAATCGACCTGGGAGTAGGCGGCGTTGGCCACGTCCAACCGGCCCCGGATCAGGGGACGGTCCATGGTGCCATTGGCGCGCAGGTCCAGCGTCAGCGTCCCGCGGGAGGTTGACGTGGGATCGAGGCTCTCCAGGAGTTTGAGGTCGACTTGCCCTTTTGCTTCCACGTCCAGCTCGCGATCTCCGGTCAGTTGGATATCGCCGCCCACCGCCAGCGCGGTGTTCGTCCCGCTCACCTGCAATTGCCGCACATGCAGAATCTGGTGAGCCAGAGTGAAGCGCACGGGACCATCATTGTGCAATTGCACATGCTCGACATCGAGCAGCAAGCCATCCAGATCGCCCGTCAGCACCAGATCGCGGGGTGAGCGCAACGGGCCCTCGAGACTGAACTTCCCGGTCACCGCCGAGTTCCCAATGACTCGGTCCTTCCAGAACATATGCAGCCAGGGAGCAAGATTCACGTGCTGGCAAACCATCTCCAGTTTGGCGGGGAAATCACCGCGCATATTGGCCGTGCCACCCAGGCTCCAGGTGGATTGCGGCAACGCCGAATGCGCCGCGAGTTGAAGGGTATCCCCGGTGGTCACCGCGCTGGCCCCAATGGCGCCCATGCGCTCCCCGTTGACGGTCAAATCTTTCAACTGCACCTCGGCGTTCAGCGCCGGCGCAGCTCGCGTCCCCTGGCCACTGGCGACAAAATCCAACTTACCGGCGACCGCCAGGTGATTGCGCTGCAGCCCGCGCAATTTGCTCAAGTTCAGTTCATGGCCCCGCAGGTCAAAGCGATAGGCGGTGGTGTCCGGGTTCACATTCGCGGTTCCCGTTACCGTCGCTCCGTTTTGCGTAATTTGGATCGCCTTGATATCGACCTCGCCCTGGGCAAACTGCACATCGCCGCTCAGGCGTTGCACGGGCTGGCCATAGACCCGCGCCTCGGTAGCCACCACATGCGCCCGAGCCTGAGGATGGGCGCCCGTCCCCGACACATTCAAATCGGCAGTGAGCCGGCCCGCGAGTTGGGAGTTGCGCGTAAGGAAGTGCGCGTCGGTTCCGGTTGCATAAAATACGTCGGCGACATCGACATTGTGAAAACCGGCTTGCACGGTGAAGGGCGACGTTTCGTCCAGGCTCTTCGTGATGTTCACCGACCCATCGGCATCGACTTGCGATGTCCCGCGCCGTAGATCCGCATGGTGCGCCGCCAGCACCACGGGAGAAAACTCGACATCGCCGCTGACCGTGTCCCAATGAACGCGACGAGGCCCGGCCCCAACCACAATGAGAGAATCCACGTCCGACGCGTCGATATGCCCGGTCAGTCGCGGCCAGTCGATGCCCCCGGTCCAGACGCCACGGATCGAGGCGCGGCCATGCAAATCCACCGGCAAGGTTGGCGGGCCGGTCAGCACCCCCATCACCAGTTCGACTTCTGGCAGATTTTGCGTGGTCAACGCCACGTCGACTCCGAAATGGCGCCTCCGGGTTCGCTGGCCAAGGTCCATTACGCCCGCGGCGTTGAGTTGCGAAGCCGAGGTGGAAGCCGTCAGGCGATCGATGCGAAAAGTGCCGGCGGCATTGTCATGCGTAGCGTTCAATTGCGCATTCAGCGCCAACTCCCCGGAGAGCGGATTCGCGGGCGCGGCCACGACAAAGGAAAGCTCGGTGATCAGGTTGGCGGGAGAGCCGCGCCAATGCGAGGACACCGAACCGCTGGCCGTCCCCGCCGCCTTCAGGCGTTCCAACGGAATGATCGGTGTGGCGGCGGCACTCGCCACCCGGGAGAGCAGCCAGTCATGCGCCAGTAAATGTACGCTTCCCGTCTGGGCGGCAACCATCTTGGAGTCCCCGGCGCTACGCCAATGCTGGATCTCCATATCGCCGGTGGCGGTGCCGCCAAAGGTGCTGAGAAAAATATGGGGAAGGGCCAACCGGTCGTTGGTCACCGTAAAGAGCGCGCCGCCGGAAACCGGGGCCAGCCAAAGACTGCGATCCTTGTATTCCAGATCGCGCACGGCGACCTTACCACTGGAAGCGAAGGCCTGGGCGGTGCCTCGTATTTGTCCGTCGACACTGAACCTGCCGGCGCGGAGTCCCGGAAGACGCAAGGCCGCTCCCAGTTCCGGACCATCGATCAGCACGGAGTAAGAGCCCTGCGCGACGGGATGATTGAAATCCTGAATCTCACCTTTGGCCTGCAGTTGTGAGTGGCCGGTGACCAGATGCAGCGAATCCACGCGTACGTGATCACGCCACAAACTGAATTGCGCAGCGGCGGAGCCAAAGAAGCGGTCGTTGGTCGTTGGTCGTTGGTCGTTGGCAACGGGAGAGCCGTCGGCTGTCGGCCTTCGGCCCTCGGCAACGGAAGAGCCCGCCGCGGCTAAAGCCGCGCGAGAGGCGGAGGACGATTCGCCGGGCTGAAGCCCGGCGCTTCCACCCTGGCGAGTCCCCGCGCTTCCATCTGGGCGCGCTCCAGATTTATCGTCTGGCCGTTGAATCCAGTCGGGCACTGTCGAGGCGGGAATTCCGGGTAGCCCCAACATCCCTCCCGAAGCAATTTCAATTTTGCCGAGACGTAAATCGCCGGCGTATCTCTTGTCGGCAGCCATATACGAGAGAAAGAAGGCGATTTGCTTGGCGCTGCCATCCACCCGCCAGGAATGTTGGTTCACCAACACCCACCCATCGTGAATTTCAGCTTGGTTCACGTCGATGGCAAACAGTTGTTCGATCGGCGAGTCTCCGGTGATGGCCGGTCGCCACGGCGCCGGCTGATTGGTGCTGCCGTCCGGATAGACGATCAGGTGGATCACCGGACGATCCAGTTCAACGTACCGTAATCCCACCTCGCGCCGGAACAGCGAAAGGATTTTGAGCCCCACGGCTAGCCGGTCCACGTGCGCATAAGGAACTTCGCCGGCCGGTTCCAGTCCGTGGATGGTCAGGTTACGGGCTTCAAACTGCAGCTTACCCAGGTCCCAAGCCAACCCGCCCAGTTCGACACGGCCGCCGGTAATTTGCTCCAAACGGACAGCAAAGCGGGTGCGCAGCCAGGATTGAAATCCGGGAGTCCGGATCAACCAGATAGGCCCCACGACCACCAGCGCCAGCAACACCGCGGCGGCAATCAAGCCGCCCAGCACCCAGCGCCGCGCGCGCTTCCCTTTCCCCGAGTTTGCTTTCGCTTCTTGCATGCGGTGGTGTAGCTACTGTAGTGCGTCGTAAGCAATGGACATTAAGGGCTGCGTATTGGAAAGGGCGCGGCTTCAGCCGCGCCGAACCAATTGTTCGTAAAAGGCCGCTTTAGCGGCTGAGGGGCGATCTCCCTCAGCCGCTAAAGCCGCCCGTATAAGCCGTTTCTGGCGGCGCGGCTGAAGCCACGCCCTTTCAAAAATTGCATCTTCATAAATGCCCATCTGTATGACGCCCTACACTAGAACTCTCTTCCCTGGCCCTCATAATCGTTGCTTATCCAATTTCCCCTCTGCGTCCGAGTCCTCTGCGTTCCATCTTCCTTTAGCGGTCCTTGGTCGCCGCAATACCGATCTGGATGCGACTCTGCTGGCGCAGGCTCTGCAACCATGTGCTCAACATCTGGTCCACCCGCTGTTGCCGCAGAATCTCTTCGATCTGGCGGGAAACCTGAGCCAACGGCGGGTCCGTTTGTATCCCGCGCTGGTGTAGTTCCGGCAACAGCTTCTCCTGGTAATAGGTCTGTACGCTGGCCGAGTCAATGCGGACGCTGGGCTGGAGTCGTGACTCGATAAAAGCGGTAAGCTGCATTTGCGCGGACAGCCGTTCGGCAAGTTCCTCCTCCGCCAGGCCATAGGATGCCAGCAACTTTTGCCAAGCCTGATCGGCATCCGCACGGCCGGCCGTCGAAGGTTCGCTCTCGCAGGAGATGCCGGCACTGCACCGCACCTGCTGAATCCGGGCGGTCAGCTCCGCCGCCTTGATCGGGGGAATGCTATCGGCCATCTGCTCCCGCAGCAACTCCTGGTCGATCAACCGTTGCAACACCGCCTCTCGCTGGGCAGCGTCCGCGGTGGCCGGACTGTGGCCTTCCAACAGCGCCTCATAGCGGACAGATTCATCCACATCGCTGAATAAAATCGCCGTTCCGTTGACCGTGGCGGCAATGCCGTCGATCACTTCGCCGGCGTGGGCCAAGGAGGGGAACAAAAATAGGAGCGAAAAGAAGATGAAGATAAAGCGCGGGGCATAAGGCGGAAACCCACAGCTTCCATCGCCTTCCAGGGAAACGCCCACGTAGCGCCGGCGCCCCCGCCGGCGGGCCCTGTTAGGGGGAAGTGGGATACAACTGGATTCGCTGATGATCTCTGGGCGGGAGCTGATCAGCCTGGAAGGTTTTGTTCCTCCCACGCAGAGCCCGCCGGCGAGGGCGCCGGCGCTACGTGGGCTGCGCTGTTCAGCTTCCGGAGTCTGCAATCGAACCTCAAAGTAAGCGCCATCAGGCGTCCACGCCCGCGCACTCGTCGGAATGATGCGTCCGTGAAGGTCGTTCGTCGCTTCCCGCACGGCCATCAGAAACTCTGTCCTATGCTAAAGATAAAATTAAAGTGTCGCAATGTACCATGCTGAAAAATAAGCACGTTGGGGTCACTGCAATTCGCTCCCACCGGGCAAACGAAGTAGGGAAAGCTGGGCGGATTCAGGTTATAGCTGACGTCCCCGCGGATCGGCCCGATCGGCGTTTTGTAGCGCACGCCGGTTCCCAGGGCCTGGCTCATATAGTCAAACCGGCAAGTCTGGTATTCCGAAGCCTCGCCGCACGCCAGTCGATTCGGTTGTTGCCAGCGGGAGAAACTGTGGATCATGTCCGTCCCCGACTGAAAGACGTTCCCCAGATCGTGAAACAGGACGAACGCAACATTGTCTCCCAGTAACGGCAGAGTCGGCGGGGGAAAGCGAAGTTCGAAACTGTTCAGAAAGATGGCGCTTCCGCCCAGGGGAAATCCGGTGGTTAAATCGCGGGGACCGGCCTGGTTGAGCGCAAACCCGCGGTCGAAACTGGTACCGCCGGCAAAGAATCGTTCCGGCAGCGGGATGGTCAATCCACTGGCGCCGGCGCCGAGCACATTTTCTGTCCCGATGCGGGTGGTATGCGCCAACACAATGCCCCGATCCGCCACGTGAGGGTTGCGCCAAATCACGGCATAATTCGAGTTCTGAGCCCCTAAGCGAGTAAAGTTGGCGGCGGTCCCGCTGGGAGTCAGGACGCCATTGGAAAGCAGTCCCGCCGTGCCGTTCACCGATCCGGAGCCAAACGCTTTCGCCGATATACCCAAGTCGAAGGTGGTGTAGGTGCCGCGACGCGGATCCAGCACATTGTCGCGATGGTCGCGAATATAAGTAAAGCTGGGCATGCCCAACAGCACCGGCTTGGACAGCAGGGGAATCAGCGGAGCACTGATAGCCAGCGTGCTGGCGTCCACTTTCACCCGGCGGTAGCTGTAGCGAAACAGCAGGCTGGTGATGGGCTGGCCATCGCTGCGGTGGGTGATTACCTGCTCGGCTTGCGCCGCCCCTTCCAACCGCTGGGAGGCGAAGGTACGCACATCGCGACTGTCGTCATAGAGTCCGCTGAAGGTGAAGCGCAGTCCTTCGCGATCGATCCAATGGGGCGCCGAGTAGGTGAATAGCGCCCGTTTTTGCAGATTGCTGAGGTGCGTCTTCAAGCTGACGGTATCGTCGCGCCCGCGGAAATTGATGCGGGTAAGTTCAAATCCCACGCTGGGACTAAAGTCGGTGCTACTCTGCGGATTGCTGGTAAAGCTGATCCCGCTGGCCGGAACCGTATTCTTCGGCAGGGTGATGCCGGGAGCGGGCGCGCTGTTGATCACATCCAGCGGTTGGCCGGCGGTCTGCAATTCGAAACCGAATCCATAATTGAAGGTCCAGCGTTTGGCTTCCTGGATCTGAAACAACACGTTCTTGTAGCCCGTGCTGCCCCCCGGATTCTGCACCGCCATATCCACCTGGTTAAACAGCCCCAGATCGTACAACGAGCGCTGCGACTCCAACATGCCCAATTGGCTCAAAGGCATATCGGGATGGACCCCTAACACGCGTTGAATCACATAGGGGTGGGTGTAATTCAGCCCGGAGATCAGCACCTGATCGACCAGCACGCGCTCGCCCTCGCGCACCGTGAAGGCCACATCCATGCGGTTGGGATCATTGCCGGCGGGAGCGGCGGCGGCATCGACCTGCACGTCGGGAAATCCATTATTGAAGTAAAAGCCCATGAGCACGTCGCGGTCCTGGGCGACGTTGGCTTCGGAAAACGGCTGCCCCGCCAGGGTCACCAGACCCGCTCCCTGATTGGCTAAACGCGTATCCAGCGTGGAGCGATCGAAGCTGCGGTTCCCGCTCAAGGTCACGCGATTCACCGTGACTTGCGGTCCCTCGTCGATGCGCAGGGTTACCAGAATGTGTCCTTGCCCGCCCTGATAATTGTCGGTCACCACGCGTTCGATCCGGGCATGGGAAAAGCCGTTGGCCTTGTATAACGTGGCCTGGATCAATTCCACGTCGCGGTTTAATAGCGACTCGCTGTACCGGCCGTGACTAAACAGTTTTCCCGCCGGCTTGATCTGCATGCGTTCGCGGATCAGGTCGGTATCGAAGGCCTTGTTCCCGTCAATGCGGATCGCCACCAGCTTATGTTTACCGCCCAAGTCCACGTGGTAGACCACGTCCAAACGGCTGCCGTCGGCGGCGGTTTGCTGCTCCCAATTCAAGCGCACATCAAAATACCCTTGCGTCTGGAAATAGTCGCGCAGATTGCGCAACCCTTCGTTGAGCAGATCATCGTCCACGGTGCCTTCCTGGAAGATGGGGACCAGGGCTTTCAACTTGCCGTGGCCGATGCGCACCCCGTCCACCTGAATGTCCACCAGCGGACCACGATTGATTTGCAACTGGTAATTCACGCGATTCAGCGCCGGATGATAGACCTGCTCTTTGACGGCCACTTGGGCTTCCAGCCGGCCTTGCTTCTGGTACTTGCGGCGCAGTTTTTGCAGCCCTTTGGTCATCCGCTGTCCGGTAACCGGACGGCCGGTTTGGAAGCCGGTAGTGCCCTCAATCTGGTGATCCGAGTAGCCCGACTGGCCCTCGATGGTAACCTCGCCAATCCGCGCATGTCCGCCGGGATTCAGCTGGAAGCTGATATCCACCTGCTGGGTTTCCGGGTGAAACTGCTCGCGCGGTTGAATTTGCGCCTGATAGTAGCCGTTGTCGGTCATTACCGTCTGTAAGTTGCGCACGGCGGTATCGACTTTGTCGCGCGTATAGAGCTCGCCCAACTGCAGCTTGGCGGCACTGACCAGTTGATGGGCCGCCGGACGTCGCGGGGCTCCTTCCACTTCCACGTCCCCGACAAAGAAGTTGGGACGCGCGGAAAAAACCAGCAGGACTTCCCCTTGCGCAGCGCGTTCGGCTTCCACCTGCAAATCGGCAAAGCGCCCGGTGGCATACAGGGCATGCAGGCTGCGGCGCAGTTTCCCCCGGTCCAGGGGTTCGTTCTCCCGCTGCTGGATCAGTTGCCGCATGCGCTGCTGCGCCGCTTCCCCGAGGCCCCCGCGAAACTGTATCTGGCGAACCCGCAGCCCCAGATAGGCGTCAATTCCGCCCACCGCGGCAGGTGCGGCCTGGGAACCATCCGTAGCCGAGGCGACCGGGGCGGGCAAGGGGGAGCTCCGCTGCGCGAGCGCCAGGCCCGCCAGAACCGCCCAAACGGCCAGTACCCCCAGCCCATATTTCCCAGAGTGCAGTTTCATTCTGGAACTTATAATACCTTGTAAGGACAAGTTTTCCGCCATGCCGATATCTTCCGAAGAACGCTATTCGCGCCAGGTGCTGTTTCGCGGGATCGGGGCCGCCGGACAGCAACTGCTGCGCGCCGCACGCGTTGCCATTATTGGGTGTGGGGCCACCGGATCGGCCCTGGCTTCCTTGCTGGCCCGGGCGGGTGTGGGCACGCTGCGCATCATCGATCGTGATTATGTGGAAGCCAGCAACCTGCAGCGCCAGGGACTGTTTGACGAGTCGGACGCCCTCGAATCTCTGCCCAAGGCGGTGGCCGCGGCCCGCAAGATTACCGCCTTCAATTCCGACATTGCCGTCGATCCCCAGGTGGCCGATTTAACCCCCGGCAACATCTCGCCACTCCTGGACGGCTTCCCCCTCCTGCTGGACGGCACCGATAATTTCGAAACCCGATATCTGCTCAACGATTACGCCGTCAGCAATGGCGTACCCTGGATTTACTCGGCCGCCGTGGGCAGCTATGGCGTCACCATGAACGTGCTGCCGGGCGAAACCGCTTGCCTGGCCTGCGTGTTTCCGGAATCCCCCCGCGGCACCGTCGAGACCTGCGACACTTCCGGCATCCTGAACTCGGCGGTGAATCTCGTCGCCTCCATCGCCGCTACAGAAGCGCTTAAGCTGCTGGTGGACGCCCGTCCGCAGCTCCGGCGTACCTTGCTTTCGCAAGATGTGTGGTGGAACGACCGGGCCGAGGTCGCCTGCGGTCACCCCCGCCCCGGCTGCCTTTGCTGCGGCCAACGCGAATTCCCCTACCTGGCCGGAGAAGGACGCCCTCACATTACCCTTTGCGGGCGCAATTCCGTGCAGATTCACGAGCGCCAGCGTCCCATCGATTTTGGCGAAATGCGGCAGCGCCTGCAGCCCCATGGCCTGGTGCGCTGCAACGAATTTGTTTTGAAGTTCTGGCGCGAGCCCTATGAAATGACACTGTTTCCCGACGGCCGGGCGATCATCAAAGGCACCACCGATACCGGTGTCGCCCGCAGCCTGTACGCCAGGTTTGTGGGAAGCTGAGAGAGTTGCGAGTTGTTAGTTGCGAGTTGCGAGGAAGTCACGAGTCACGAGTCACGAGTCGCGAGTCACGAGTCACGAGTCACGAGTCACGAGTCACGAGTCGCGAGTCCCGAGTCACGAGTCACGAGTCACGAGTCACGAGTCGCGAGTGGCCCCAGTCCCGTTGCGAGTGGCAAGCGCAACTCCCCGGGGGTTCCTCGCAACTCACAACTCGCAACTCCCGGGGTTCCTCGCCACTCGCAACTCGCAACTCACAACTCCCGGGGTTCCTCGCAACTCGCAACTCACAACTCGCAACTGATTGATGTAATTTGCGGTCGCTGCCGATAGGGTACAAGGTATGGACGGAACACGTGCGTCTGCGCGGTGGACTCGGCGCTGGCATCCCTGGTGCCTGGCTGGAATTCTGTTTTGCGCGGCCCTGGGATGGCTGGCATACCAGCGGCAGCACGATCCCACTCGTGTATCGTCGCCCTTCCGAGTTGGTTTTGAGAATTCTCCACCCCACCAATTTGTGGGTCCGGATGGCTTGCCCAACGGCCCGGCCATTGAAGTCATGACCGAGGCCGCTCGGAACGCGCATATTCCTATTACCTGGGTCTACGCTCCGGAGGGTCCGGATGCGAGTTTGGCCAGCGGCAAAGTGGATCTGTGGCCCTTGCTGGGCGTTCTGCCGGAGCGGCAACAGCGCTTTTACTTCTCCGCCCCATGGATTAACAACACCTTTTGGCTGGTTAGCCTGGAACCCACGAACATTTCCGGTCCCCAGCAAATGACCGGGCGCAAGTTAGCCTTTCGCGACCACAACATTGTGGCGCAACTGGCGCGCACGCGTCTTCCCGATGCCATCCCGTTGGGCCAGAAAAGCGATCAGGCGGCGTTGGAAGCTGTCTGCCGCGGCCAAGCGGATGCCGCCCTGTTTTCCGTGATCCGTTCGGATGGCAAATTCTTCGATTGTCCCGCCTGCCAGGGGCGCCGGCTGCACTTTTCCGTGTTGCCCCACGGCGACATCATGTATGGCATTGCCGCCACTTACCGGCGTCCCCAAGCGACGCGCGCGGCCGATGCCATTCGCGCCCAGATTGGCACGATGGCCCAGAACGGCGCCCTCTCCAACATCTTCTTTCGTAATTTTCGCGGGCCCGCTAACGATGCCATCTTCATCTACTATCTGATCGAATCGCAGCGCATGAACCACCGCCTGCTCCTCGGCATGGGAATCTTGATCGCGGCCCTGCTCTTGTTGGGCTGGCAAACCCTTCGCGTCCGGGCCGCCCGTGGCCGGGCGGAAAATTCCGAGCGCGCCGCCGCCGCCGGCAACCGGGCCAAGAGTGAATTCCTGGCCAACATGAGCCATGAGATTCGCACTCCTCTCAACGGCGTCATCGGCCTTACCGAACTCGCCCTGGATACAGATCTAAACCTGGAACAACGGGATCTGCTGATCACCGCACGCGGTTCGGCCGAAACCCTGCTGTCGCTCATCAATGACATTCTCGATTTCTCGAAAATCGAGGCGGGAAAGCTGGAACTGGAAGAGCTGCGCGTCGACTTGGCGCAACTGATTGGCGCTTCCCTCACCGCCTTTGCCTTGCGGGCGCAGCAGAAGAACCTGCGGCTGAAAGCCGAAATCTCTCCCGATTGTCCTTTGCTCTTTCTGGCCGATCCCGGACGCCTGCGCCAGGTCCTCTTCAATCTGCTCGGCAACGCCATCAAGTTCACCGACTCGGGAGAAGTCAGCTTACACGTAAAAGCTGTGCCCGAGGCGGACCAGCAAGTTCTTCAGTTCTCGGTTTCCGATACGGGCGTGGGCATTCCCGCCGAGCAGCAGAGCGCCTTGTTTAAGGCCTTCGCGCAGGCGGACCCCTCCACCACTCGTAAGTTTGGGGGCACGGGACTGGGCTTGGCCATTTCCCGCCGCCTGGTGGAACTGATGCAGGGAAGGATTTGGCTGGAGAGCCAAGCCGCACACGGCACCACCGTATATTTCACCATCCCTCTGACCATCCCCGAGGGGAACGCAACCATCGCGGCGCCTCACGCGGTCCTGGCCTCCGCGCCCAGCAGCGCACCGGCGCCACCTCCTCCTCTGCGCCGACCGGCAGCCGCCCCACCCGCAGCGGCAAGATGCTCCCGCAAGTTACGGATTCTGGTCGCCGAAGATAATCCCGTGAATCAAAAGCTGGCGCTCAAGCTGCTGGAACGGCAAGGGCATATGGTTATGCTCGCGGCCAACGGCAAAGAAGCGGTTGAGCTGTTTCATACTCACCCCTTCGACTTGATGCTGATGGATGTGCAGATGCCGGAGATGGACGGCATGGAGGCTACCGCCCTGATCCGGGCCAAGGAATCGACTTGCACCTCCCGCATTCCCATCATTGCCCTCACCGCTCATGCCATGAAAGGCGATGCCGAACGCTGCTTGGCCGCCGGCATGGACGGCTATATTGCCAAACCAATCAATATTGCCGAGTTGTACGACACCATCGAGTCGCTCACGCAACCAGCAATAAGCAATAAGCAATAAGCAATAGGCCAGAGCCTAAGGCGGGCTATCAAATCGTCTGGTAACGCTGCTTATTGCTGCCCTTCCGGCTTATTGCTTATTGCTTGTTGCTTATTGCTGCCCTTCCGGCTTATTGCTTATTGCTTGTTGCTTATTGCTGCCCCTCCGGCTTATTGCTTTTCTCCGTCCGTGCTATATTCCACCCCATGACCATACGCATGAAGGACATCGCCAAGGACTTGGGCTTATCCGTGGTGACGGTCTCCAAGGCCTTGCGCGATCACAGTGACATCAGCGAAAAGACGCGCCAGCGCGTGCTCAAGCGGGTAAAGGAGTTGCACTATTCTCCGGATTGCACCGCCCGCGCTTTGATTACCGGGCATAGTTTCATGATCGGGTTGATCGTCCCCGACCTGCTGCATCCCTTCTTCGCCCAGGTGGCCTTGGCCATTTCCAAAACCTTACGCAAACAGGGATATTGCTTGCTGATCGCCTCCTCGGAAGAAGATCCGGTCTTGGAATTGCAACAACTGGAACAACTGCTGGCCCACCGCTTGGACGCCATGATTATTGCTTCTTCGCAATCCACTCCGGCATGCTTCCGCGAGATTGAACAAGGCAATACGCCATATGTGCTGATCGACCGCATTTTCCCCGGACTCTCCGCCAATACGGTGACCGTCAATGACGAGGCCATCGGCGTGTTGGCCACCGAACATCTGATTTCCGCGGGCTGCCAGACCATTGCCCATCTCCATGGCCTGGAAACCAGCACCCGCCTCGGACGGTTGACCGGCTATCACCGCACGCTGGCCAAATACGATCTGGGACTGCCGCCTAAATATGTCATCCCTCTGGGACAAGCGGGCACAAAAAATTATCACCAGAGTGGATTCGCCGCCACCCAGAGTCTCCTCAAAATGCGCCCTTGGCCCGACGGCATCTTTTGCTACAACGATATTCTGGCCACCGGCGCCATTGATGCCATTCTGGAAGCGGGCCTGCGGGTTCCCGAGGATATCGCGGTGATCGGCTGCGGCAATTTGCATTACGACGCTTCGTTGCGCGTTCCGCTCTCCAGCATCGATCAAGATACCGAACGGGCGGGAGAAACCGCCGCCCGGTTGGCCTTGACCCTCATCGCCGCCAAGACTCCCCCACGGCCACAAAATATCGTATTGCAACCGCACTTGGTCGCCCGCGCCTCGACCCAGAGACAGGCGGCCAAACGATAACTTTCAGCCAATCCGTAACTTATTGCCTCCACGGCACTTACTTTAACGTTACCGTAAACGTTTTCTGTAAAGTTTTGTAAGTTGTCTCGACAACCCCTCCCCTGCGCCCTAGCATGCACACGTCGATAGTCCTGGTTCTTTTGTCTTAGTTATTCCTGCCAGGGCTATGGGTCAGGGCTGAGGCCGGCGTTAGCGTCCTACCACATTGAGGAAGTAAGACCACCCCTCGATGCTTTCTGCCGGCCCTGGTAAAGACCTGGGGGAGGGCTCCGGGGACACCACACCGGGCACACCTTGCGGCAAAGCAGAACACAGAACGCAGGAGCTAGGAGTTAGAAGTTAAGCGTTAGAATTTGGAGCCGGACTGCTGACTCCCAACTCCTGTGTTCTGTATTCTGCTGTTTCGGGGCCCCCATTTTGGCGTCTGTCTCTTGGCGCCATCGTGGGGATTTTTTTTGCCCTCGCCCTCGTCTCTTGCTTAAAATCCTAGCGGCGCAAAATGCGACTCGCCGCAACCACGATGAATCTTACGATCATGACGCTCGCCTCCCGCTGTCCGCTCAGCCGGTGCTTGCTCGCCGGCATCTTAGCCTTGGCCGCGCTGCCCGCCAGAGGGCAACAGACTACCCTGCCCGATGCTCCCGTTTCCCAGGTCAACTCGACCGGCGATAGCCAACGCCAGCCGCGCAGCAAGAACCGCATCTTTTGGGTGATCCCCAATTTTCGCTCGGACGAGAATACGGCCAGCATCAAACCTTTAACGCCCAAAGGAAAATTCAAGGTCTCCTTCGATGATTCCTTCGATCCTTCCGCTTTTCTGGTGGCTGGCGTCTTCGCCGGCATGTCCATGGCGCAGGATCAATACCGTCCCTTCGGACAGGGCGCGGCCGGTTTTGGCAAGTATTATGGCGGAGCCTTTGCCGACCAGGCCATCGGGAACGTGATGTCGGAAGGATTGTTTCCCAGCCTGCTCCATCAGGATCCACGCTATTTCGTCCAGGGACACGGAGGCTTTTGGAGACGTACCGGCTACGCCATCAGCCGCGAGGTCGTTACCCGCGGCGACGACGGCGGCTCGCACTTCAACACCTCCGAATTGGCGGGCAACGCCGTGGCGGCCGGCATTTCCAACGTCTACTATCCCCCCGCCGATCGCTCCCTCGGCAATACCACCAGCAAATGGGGCCAGCAACTCGCCCTGGACACCTTCTTTAACGTGCTCAAGGAATTCTGGCCCGACGTACGCCGCAAATTGTTTGGGCAGTAGAAGGCAGTAAGCAACAAGCAGTAAGCAATAAGCCAGAAGCGATATTGCGGGGTCAGCACACAGCGCACAGCCCCCGAAAGTTTCGTTTGCCTTAGGTGGAAGCACCGGGCTAAAGCCCGGTGCTTCCACCTGTGTGTATGCCCGAACTCCGACTTCAAAATGCTTATTGCTTATGGCTTATGGCTCTCTTCCGCCCCTCTGGCCTATTGCTTATTGCTTGTTGCTTATTGCTTGCAAAAAAAACGGCCCGCAGTCCCCGAAATTTCCGGAGCACCGCGGGCCCGTCTGGCTTATCGCTTATTGCTTGTTGCTTATTGCTTTCTACTTCCCCGCACCGTCCACGCTAAACGAATGCCCGCCGGCGTTATCGGTGATTACCACCGAGGCGCTACGGTCGCCGGTGGTGGTGGGATCGAAGATAACCCGCAGGTTACATTTTGCGCCCGGGGCCAAGGTAACTCCCTCGACGCAAGTGCCGGCCTGATCGGTCACTTTGTAATCCTTCGCCGCCAACCCCGAGGTCGCGACTCCGCTGATGATCACCGGTCCCGTGCCCGAGCTCGTCAGTTGAACATACTGCGCGCCCGAGGAGGTATTCACCGTTTGCGCCGCGAAGGTTAACGACGGCAGACTGAGCGTAAGCTGCGGAACCAGCGCCACTCCCGTTCCGTTCAACTGCACCGTATAGGGAACGGCCGGAGGCGCCGTGCTGATCAGCAACAAAGCTCCCCGCGTTCCAGCGGCGGTGGGATCAAACACAACGCGGATGTCGCACTCTTGCCCCACTTGCAGCGTCATGCCCGTCAAACAAGTACCGTACTGGTTGCTCAGGGTAAAGTCCGCCGCATTGCCGGAGACGATCGAAACGCCCTGGATGACCAACGGCACAAAGCCGGTGGAATGGATATCCACATACTGGGTCGTCGCGGCGGTGCCTACGTTTACCGGCGGGAAGGTCAGCGTGGTGGCGCTAAGCGTGGCCATCCCCGCCACCAATTGCCCCGTACCCGTTAAGGTCACCTGCTGCGGAGAGCCGGCGGCATCGTCGTTGAGGTATAACGTCGCCGTGCGCGCGCCCGCCGCGGTGGGCGTAAAGACCACCTGCAGGTTGCACTTGCTCCCAACCGCCACCGCCTCGCCCTCGACGCAAGTACCGGACTGATCGGCCACCGTGAAGTCGCCGGCATTGGCTCCGCCCAGGGTCACATTGGTTACGTGCAGCGGCCCGGTTCCCGTGCTGGTAATCAACACATATTGCGCCGCCGAGGGAACGCCCGTGCTCTGGGTATTGTAGGTCAAAGATGGCGGGGTATAGGTCAGTTGCGGTACTCCCGCCACGCCCGTACCCTCCAGGGTCGCGGCCTGGAAAGCAAAGCCGGGGCTGTTGACTCCCATCCATACATCGCTCGCCCCCACGGACTGCGGAGCGAACACTACCCGCAAAACGCACTTCTTGCCGGGCTGTAACACCATCGTGGTGGTACAGGTGCCGCTATAGTCGGTCACCAGGTAATCCCCGAAATTCGCGGGATTCGGCCCCACCATGCCGGTGCCGCTCACCGGTACCGCCAAGGTCCCGATATTGGTCACGGTCACGTATTGCGCCAGCGACTGCGTACCGACGATTTGGGGGTTGAATACCAGCAGTCCTGTAATCGACAAGATGGGATTGATGTACAGGTAGCCGTAGGCATAGTCGTTACCGACATAATTCGGATCGTTGCTGCTGAAGATGGCCGTGACGTGGTATTGTCCGGCCGCCGTACCGCTGGCTGGACTAAGGCTGATCGCACCCGCGACCGCCCCCCCACTCACGCCGGTCGCCGCGGCCGTGCAGGAGTGCGGATTCGCGTCATAGGTATAGGTACCGCAGGTCACAACCATCACCGGCCGGGCTTGGTCGATCGTCAGCGTACCGCCGATCGTCCCGCCGCTGCTGTAGTTCGGATCACTGCTGGTGAAGCTGCCGATTTCCGGATAGACGCCGGCGTTGGTTTCCACCGCGCTGAAGCTCCAGGCGCCATTCACCGCCACTCCGCCCAGGCCCGTCGCCGTGCCGCTGCAGGTGTGCGGATTGCCATCGTACGTCACTTCCGGACAGTTGATCGCGAGCGCCGGCGGGATCGCCGAAGCGTCGATCTTGAGAATGGCGCTGACCGTACCCCCGGCGTAGTTCGGATCGCCGCTGCTGAACGTGGCGGTTACCGGATAGCTGCCGGCGTTGGTCGCGCTGGCGGGATTGTAGCTCCACGAACCGCTGACGGCCGCGCCGCCCACACCCGTCGCCGTACCCGTGCAGGTGTGCGGATTGCCGTTATAAACCGCTTCCGGACAACTCAGCGACAAGGCCGCTTGCAACCCCGGCTGCACCGTGGCTTGTTGCGATAAACATCCGGGAGTATCCGGATAAGTCGCCGATACCGTCTCGGCCAGGCCCGTCGGAGTAAAGTTCACTGTGCAACCCAGACCGCTCAGCGTGCAGGCCGCCGCGCTCAGGCTGCCGGTGGAAGACCATGTAATCACGGTTCCATCGGCGGGCGTGCAACTGGCATTCGCCGCCAGCGACACCGCGCACGCCGTCGGACTGCCGATCGCTACCGGATCCGGCTCGCAATCGATCGAGATGAATGGCGGCAGACCGTCGGCAAACATCGTCTGCGCTTGCGACTGTGCGCCCACCGCGGTCAGATAAAAGTGCACCCCAAGATCGCTCTTGGCGGGCGCGAAGGTGCTATTGCTGAGGTTGCCGTTGCCATCGGCATTTACGCTGATCACCGCGGGGGTTTCGACCACCGGCGATTCACGCAAGTATAAGCTCACCGTCTCGCCCGGCTGCCATCCCGCCCCCGTGATGTTCACTGGAGTTCCGGGAGCGTAGTCGCCTTTATCCGTCTTGATGGTGGCGAAGCCATATAACTCGGCGCTGGCTAAATCACTGCCTCCGGCCACCAACAACAGGCCATCCGCCAGTGGGGCCAGAGCGCCGCCCACGGCCTGCGAACGGGCCGCCGCCATGACGCCGGTCAGCGAGAAGGTTTGCGTCCAGGGCGTATACAGTTCCGCTTGCGCCAAATCCGCACCCTGCGCAACGCCGCCGTCCAGCAGAACATTACTGTTCGAGGGCAGCAGGAAAGCCAGTTGTCCGCTGCGCGCATGATTCAATTGCGCGCTGAGCGCGGTGATGGCGCCGGCCACGGGATCGAAGATCTCGGCCGTCTGCAATTCCGCCACGCCATTATTGGCCAAGGCCCCTTCCGGATAAGCGCCGGCGGCAATCAGCACGGTACCATCCAGCAGCGTGGTGGCGGTGGCCGCGGTGCGTGGAGTAGTCAACGCCGGTCCCGCCGTTACCGTTCCGCCCTTGGAACTATAGATTTCCGTGGAGGCCAGCGTAGCGCCATTCACGTCCGTGCCGCCGATAATGATTACGCGGCCATCGCTCAACGCCGCAGCCGCCTGCGCTTGCCGCGCGGTGCCCAAGGCGCCTGCGGGAGAAAAGGTCTGCGTCGCCGCATGGAACACTTCCAGGCCGGCCACCGGACCGGCGGCATTCTGGCCACCCGCCAGCAGCACGTCCCCGTTGGGCAACACGGTGGCCGTATGGCCGGTCCGCGCGTTGCTCAAGCTGGGCAACAAGGTCCATTGCATCGCCAGCGGATCATAGAGCTCGGCGGAATTGACGATCGCTCCGCCCGTGGTGGCGCCCCCGGCAACCAGCACATAGCCACTGCTGAGCCAGGTCGCGGTATGTCCGGTGCGCGCCACTTGCATGGGCGGCGCCGCGTGAAACGATCCATCGGCGCCAAAAATCTCGACCGTGGCCGACACGTTGCCGGTCGCATCCGTGCCGCCCGCCACCAGCAGGCTGCCGTCATAGAGTCCCGCCGCCGCCGCTCCACTACGTGCTTGCAACATTTGTCCGGCGGCCGCCCAGGTTCCACTCGCCACCGCGGGCAGCGAGGAACTTTGCGCATAGAGGTTACAAGTCAATAGCCCGAGAACTACGATTAAGGCCAGGATACGAGCACGCCCAACAATTGCACTGCTACTTTGAGACAACATATTTGCCTCCCTTGTGGCTTCTGTACGACGGTTCTCGAACACACATCCACCAGCGCTCTAGAGCGCACCTTGGGGACGCCTCAACCGCTTGGCTAGTTTTAACTGGGGCCCGGACAGCAACTTCCCAACGCAACATACTTACGACTAAGGTCATAGGCTCTCGGCCCTTAGGTCAAGAACTTTTCCGCCTCAGTACTGACCCTTGGGACAACATGGCTATTGTCCTTTCGTAAGCTTGCGTAAACCAGCCAGCAATGCCAGCCAGCGTAGCAGAGTTTCCGGAATTTTCAGCAATTATTTCGGAGGTTTCGCCGAAAAGGCATCTCGCGCAGAGGCGCAGAGGGGAAAACAGGTTTCAAAGGTTTCAAAGGTTTCGGAGGTTTCGGAGGTTTCGGAGGTAACGACACAATATCTTGCCTCCTAAGCGGTTGTCATGCTGAGCGCAGAGCGTCAGCGCGGAGTCGAAGCACCTATGCACGCTTGTGCACGCGCACGATATCGCGGGTGCACGAAGAAGTACAGAGGCCCTTCGACTCGCGGTAAAGCCACTCGCTCAGGGTGACAATCACTCAGGGTAATGACTTGTGTTGGGGCGCCTTCGAAACCTCCGAAACCTCCGAAACCTTGCCTCTTGAAACCTTGTCTTTTGAAACCTTGAAATCTCGCCTTTGACTCTAAAAACCTGAAGGTCTCCTGAACTTTCGCCTCCCCAGCTCCGCGCCTCCGCGCCTCCGCGCGAGATGCCTTTCCCCGGAAACTTCCAAACCTTGCCAAGCCGCCGGTGCCCAACGGAACTTCCGAAACCTCCGAAACCTCCGAAACCTTGCCTTCCTAAACCTCGCCCCTGGTCACCACCCTCGTGTTACCTTCCGTTACCACGTTACCCCGTTACTTACTAACCTATCTAGCAAACTTTTACTCATAGGTTACTGACTCACTCGTCAGTACATACTTGGAGGCGGTTGTTACTATAGTACAGTCCAGAGGTAACAAATTCCCGTTATGGGAATTTTTTAATCTGTCTATCCCCTTGTTATCAACCGAAATTCATTGACTACTCCGTAGGATTTCCTAGAATGTGGTCGCCCACGTAGTTTCTTAAAAAAATTTAACGTGCCAAAGTCAGGGCAAAAGTAGCGGCTTTAGTGGGGTCGCTGATGCAGCCGTGTTGAACGAAAGGCACCTGCATAAACCACCAATTCAAGCTGTGCAACAGTCATCTGGAAATCCAGGAGGACGGAATGAAGACTCAAAGTCGTTCGAAGAGTGTAATGGCGGTAACTCTTCGTACCTTATGTTTCCTACTGATGATTGGGCTATTTGCTTCGGCAATGTTCGCCCAAACACCAAGAGCAATTCCCTACACGACCGGCATCTTTGCCGGCGGCGGCGCTACGGCCACGTTTACCGGCGCCAGCTATACGAACCAAGTCAATTGCTCGTCTACCGACAGCACCCATAAGGCAATCGATACCAAGGGTGATGGCTGTCTGGCGAGCGAAGTTGTGCTCAACGGTCCCACCTCTGTCGTTTTCGACACCGCCGGCAACGCGTACATTGCCGAAGTTGCCGGTAATGATATCCGCAGAGTTGACGCCGTGACCGGCGTCATCACACTGTTTGCCGGCGGCGCCACTGCCGCGGGCACCGGCGCCCCTTGCGACGCCAACAACGCTCCCGGCCTCGGAGCCACGACCTACACGCCCGATCCGACTTTCGCCACCGCTGTTCAGGCGCAGTCGACGCCGGCGTATGGTGATGGTTGCCCCGCAGTCGACCCCATCACTGGAATTCCCTTTTCCTATATCAACAGCGTTTATTCGATGGCCATCGACAACACCAACCATTACCTTTACGTTGCCGATAAAGGTGGCAAGCGCATTAAGAGAATCGGTCTCTTGAACAGCGCTCAGGATGCGCACTACTACGCGCACGAATTTGAAACGGTAGTCTATCAAGTCAGCAGCACCACTAAATTTGTCGACGGCCCGATCGGTGCAGCCACCGGTACGGCGTCGATTACAACCCCCTATGCGCTGGTCGCCGCCGGCGATTCGGCCGGCACCATTTATTTTTCCGACCAGAGTGCCGCGGCCATCCGCCGCGTCACCCAGACAACCTACAATGCTTGCACGCCCAGTCTGACCACCGCGTGCACGGTTAATACCTGGGGCCAAGCGAAAACCATCGCTGGTTGCGCCACCGGCACGGAAAGCACCAATACCTGTACCGCACAGAGCACCAGCACGACCTGTCCCGCATGGTCTACCAGCGGCGCAGACGCCTTCACCAGCAGCGTCGGCGGTACCAGCTCAGTCGTAGCCATGGGCATGGATGCCAGCGGCAACCTGCTGATCAGCGGCTCCAAGTGCGCCCATGTCTCAGTGTTTCAAATCCGTAATCCCAGCGGCACGGGCACGGCGGTCACCATGTACACCCTGATGGGTGGAGCCGGCGCCTCCGGCAGCGGCACCTGGATGACGCCTTTCGCCCAAACCAACTACGCCTCCACAGCCAAGGGCTTCGCAACCGCGCCCAACGGCGTAACCTACATCAACGTATCCGGCAGCAGCGTCTATGACTGGGATACAGCCGACGGCTCCAGCGGCTGGCTGCACCAGTTCTGGCCGGCGAACGCCACCACCGGTGGCTGCACGATCAACGGCGTAGCAGCCGCTGGCCCTACGTTTGTAGGCTGCCCGTCGAATAAGGTCACCTTTACCGGATTGGGTACCCCCGGGTTCGATCCCAACGGCAACCTGTACATACCCGATACGGCTAGCAACACGGTCGTAAGGGCCGCCACCGGCCTCGATTTTGAGACCTACGGTCCTGAAGTCAAGGACGGATCGGCCACGTCCCAGACCATTGAACTGGTCGGCACGGGACTGACCAGCGGCAGCACTTTCTCCGCCTCCTCCGGCTTCGGCGTCGCCACCCCGACCTGCACCCAGTGGAGCAGTGGCGATAGCGGTTACGCTTGCACGGCTCAGCTCACCTTCACTCCCGGCGGCGCTGGGCAGGCGAACGGCACCCTGAGCGGCGATGGTACGCTGAACCTGGTCGCGTACAGCAATAGCGCAGCTGCCGCCATCGTCACCTGCACTAGCGAGTCCATGACTTACGGCGGCTCGCTGCCGTCCTTCCCCTATACCGTCACGTCTGGCGGCGTGGATATCACTTCCTCCATCAGTTTCAGCGTAGCCCCGACATGCGGGATTGGCACCCTGACCCCGAACCCGGTCGCCTCGCCTTACACCATTAGCGTAAGCGACCAAAGCAGTGTGGCCGCCAGCGGCTACACCTTCACCTTCGCTACCGGTCAATTGACCGTAGGCAAAGCGACCGTCATCCCGACGGTAACTGCCACCAGCAAGATCTATGACACTTTCACCACCGCAACCCTGGGTTGCACGCTCAGCGGCGTAGTAACCGGCGACGATGCCGGCTGCACCGCGGCCGGCGCTTTCGCCAGCCCGAACGCGGCCAACCCCGCCGTAGTGAATGTGTCCGGTGTTACCCTGACCGGCGCCACTGCTCCTTATTATCAGTTGGGAAGCGTTCCCTCGACTGTAAACAGCTCCATCACTCAGGCCACCCCGGTCCTGTCGATGACCTGCCCCTCCGTCAACTATAACGGTGCGGCCCAATCCTGCAGCCCGACAGCAACCGGTATCGGCGGCGTCACCGTCGCCGGCACCTTCAGTTGCATTCCCGGCGCGGAAACCGCCGTCGGAATCTATGCGGAAACCTGCACCTTCACCAGCACCGACCCCAACTACGCATCTGGCGGAACTGTCAGCGGCACGATGACCATCCTCACCGGTGGCCAAGTAACCGTGTCGGTGGCCGTGCCCGACCAGGCGTATAACCAGGGCACCGCCGTCGTCGGTATTCCCGTTTGCACCGTAGTTAGCGGCGTCAACTCGAACGACATCGGCAACGTAGGTTGCTCCGTCACTTCGGCTGCCTTCGCCTCTCCCACCGCGGGAGTGGAAACAGGCGCGGCTACTGTCGTTTTGATCGGTAGCGCAGCCGGCAACTACACCGTAGCCAACCCGGTTACGTTTACCGGCAACATCACCCAATTGCCGATGTCGGTTACCGTAACCGCCACCGACAAGTTTTACGATGGTTCAGCCAACGACCCGATCACCTGCGTGCCCCAGGCCGTAATGGTTCAACCCGGCGACGATGTAAGTTGCACCGCCGTAGGCACGTTCCCCTCGGCCTCGATTGGAACCGGCCTTACGGTCACCATTACCAGCGTTACCCTGACCGGCGCGCAAGCCGTCGATTATGCGTCGACGTTCGTCCCCCCCGTCACCCGCACGGCAACTATCAAGTCGCCGGCGCCGGATGCGGGACCCAAAGCGGTTCCTTACATGACCAGCGTCTTCGCTGGTACCGCCAGCAATGGCAACACGACCCAACAAACCTCCAACAACGTGGCGTACACCGTTGGGCAGAAGTGCCCCAGCGGCCTGACGGCCACCGATACCCTGGGCGACGGCTGCCTGGCCTCGGAAGCCTATCTGTACCAGCCTTGGGCGATCGTGTTCGATGCCGCGGGTAACGCGTACATCGCCGACACCAATGCCGGCTCTTACGCTTATGTGCGCAAAGTCGATGCCGCCAGCGGCGTCATCACCATGTTCGCCGGCGGTCTGAAGGCGGCGGTAACGTCTGGCAGCCCCTGCGGCACCGCCGATCCGGCAATTTCCGGCCTGCCCTCGAATCCCGTCACCATGATGGTGGTCAATTCGGTGAACACGGCCTACGATAACACGCAACTGCAGAGCGTCACCTCGGGCGACGGTTGTTCGGCCGCGAATAACTCCTACTTCAAGGGGATTCGTGACTTGGCCATCGATGCCAACTTCCTGTACATTTCGGATTCCAGCAACAGCAAAATCCGCAAAGTTGCTCTGTCCGACAGCCCCATTGACCTGAACCTGGGCACCAACGCGGCGCCGGCCGGCGTATACACGATGTACGCCCACGAAGTAATACCGGTCGCCGGTATTGCCGGTAGCAGCATCCCCAGCGGCTGGAATGGCGACGGCGCCACCAACGTAGCGCAGATCAAGAACCCCTATAGCGTGGCCCTCGATGGCCTCGGCAACGTATTCTTTGCCGACTATTCGGGCATTATCGTTCGTCGCGTCAGCTCCACCACCTACAGCATGGTAGGCAGTGTCCTGACCCCCACGTTGGGAACTACCTCCACCGTGATGAACTGCGCCACCTCGGGCAGCACTTGTGTGCAGCCCCCGAAAATCACCGGCCTCACCTGCCCCGGCGTTAACCCGACGGGCGCTTCGCGCAATCTGACGGCCTACGGCATCAGCGGTATGGCCTTCGATCCCAGCGGCAACCTGTTCGTGGCGGAAAAGAGCTGTTTCTCCGTCTACGAGATCGCCAACAACGGCGGCAATGCAATTGATGGTTCCACCGCGGTAACGACCCTGATGGGTACCGGCGTCACCGGCTCCTATCTTGGTGGCACCTGGATGCCGGCCTACTCGGGCAATCCCCAGAGCACCATGCGTGGCGTAATTCCCGCCGGCAACGGCACCATGTACATCGTTGAAGGCACCAACGTATGGTTGTATGACAGCAACGATCAGGCCAATAGCGCCAGCAAAGGTTGGCTGCACCAGATCTGGAACAGCGTGTCCCCCGCGGGACAAGGCTGCACCGGTACTGCCGGCGCTCTCGCCAGCGGTGTGTGGAGCACCAACTTCGGTTGTCCGGCTCCGAACTCCAGCTTCTCCGCTGGCAGCGAGGGAGCGCACGGCGCGGTCGATCTCAACGGCAACCTTTATATTGCCGACGGTAACGACGGCTTGATCCTGAAGGCCGCCACCGGTTTGGATTTTGAGGGCGTTGGCCCGCAAGTCCAAGTCCCGGTTGGCGCTTCGGTATCGCAAAACGTCCTGCTCCACGGAGCCGACATCAGTGACACCACCAACTCCATTACCTCTTCCATCTTCACCCTGGCCGGCTTGAACAGCTACACGACCACCACCCCTGCCACGGACTGCAGCCAATTCGGCTCCGTCACCGGCGGCAAACAGACCGACGATGCCACCGATTGCACCTACACGGTGTCTCTCACTCCGACATCGGCTGGCCTGCAAACCGGAACCCTGGCAGTGACTACCGACCTTACTACGGCAAACCTGCCGCTGATCGGCTCTGCCGCCGGCGCTACTCAGGCGTTAACCGTAACCTGCGACGCCCAAACGAGAGCCTACGGATCTGCGGATCCGATCTTCACCTCCACGGCTTCCACCAGCGCGGGCGTGGTAGCTCCCGTTTATTGGTCGGTAGCTCCGGTCTGCGCCGTAACTGGCACGGATACGGCTGCCGGTACCTACACCATCAGCCTCACCAACACCCCAGTAGCTGCTGGCTATTCGCCCATCACCGGCGCGAGCGGCACGCTGACTGTTACCCCCTTGCCCGTAGTCGTGACCATCACGGCGAGCGACAAGGTATATGACAGCACCACCACCGCCACCGTTCTCACCTGCGCGGTAACCAGCGGCGCTCTTTCGACTGACGTTGCCAACCTAGGTTGCACCGCCACCGGAACCTTCGCCTCCCCCGCCAACGTGGGCACGGGCCTCACGGTTACGGGCGTGGCCACTCTGACTGGATCCGCGGCAGGCAACTACACTGTGCCGGTCGCTCCCACCACCCTCAACAACATCACTCAGCTCGGCGTGACCCTCACGGCGGCCAACATTACCTACGCGCCTGGCACGAACCCGGCCGTCCCCTGCACGGTGAGCACTCCGAACCCGGATGCCATCTCCTGCGTGGCGACCGTAGTCGGCTCCGCGACTGTACCTTCGGCCACCGATCCCAACTACAGCTTCACGCTGATCAATGGCGTCGCAACGCCGGTTGTCCCGGTTACGGTCACTGTGACCGCCCAGGGCAAGGCGTATGACGGCACCACCAACGAGCCCATCGCCAACATCACCTGCTCCACCGGTGTGGCTGGCCTGACCTGCACGGGTACCGCGGCAAGCTTCGGCTTGGCCACCGCCGGTGCGCAAACCGTAACGGTAACGGG
>Ga0181529_10000634_pt1 | contig 50175 bp, 44 predicted proteins | sample PEATcosm2014_Bin_36_FD_119763 | JGI IMG/M metagenome (GOLD analysis project Ga0181529, IMG submission 119763) | Peatland microbial communities from MTU Mesocosm Facility, Houghton, MI, USA - PEATcosm2014_Bin10_30_metaG | ecosystem: Environmental > Terrestrial > Soil > Wetlands > Peat | place...
CCGCGCCACTTCCTGATACGCTTCTTCCACCTTGCCGAGGTCGCGGCGGAACCGGTCCTTGTCCATCTTCTCGTTGGTCTTGGCGTCCCACAGGCGGCAATTGTCCGGGCTGATCTCGTCGGCGAGCACGATGCGCATCTCCTCGTTCTCCCACAGCCGGCCGAACTCCAGCTTGAAGTCCACCAGCATGATGCCGATGCCGAGGAACAGGCCGGTGAGGAAGTCGTTGATGCGCAACGTCAAGGCCACCATGTCGTCGAGGTCCTGGGTGGCCGCCCAGCCGAAGGCGGTGACGTGCTCCTCGGCCACCATCGGGTCGCCGAGCTGATCGTTCTTGTAGTAGTACTCGATGATCGAGCGGGGCAGGCGGGTGCCCTCGGGGATGCCCAGCCGGGTCGACAGGCTGCCGGCGGCGACGTTGCGCACCACCACCTCGACCGGGATGATCTCGACCTCGCGGATCAACTGCTCGCGCATGCTGAGGCGGCGGATGAAGTGGGTGGGGACGCCGATCTCGCCGAGTCGCATCATCAGGTATTCGCTGATCCGGTTGTTCAGCACGCCCTTGCCGGGGATGACGCCCTTTTTCTGCGAGTTGAAGGCAGTGGCGTCGTCCTTGAAATACTGGACAAGCGTGCCGGGCTCCGGGCCTTCAAACAGGATCTTCGCTTTGCCTTCGTAAAGCTGACGGCGGCGGGCCATGGGCAGTTCCTTTTGGGTCGTCGCGCGCGCATGGTTCCCAGCGGGGCACGCAAACACGCCGCGCCGCCGGGTCTCCCAGGGCGCGGGGGCGGTATAGCAGTCGTGTGACGACCATGCCACGCCCGTGGGCCGCCGGCAGCGCAGGGCGAACCCGCGTCAGGCGTCCCCGAACACCCGCGCGAACACGGTGTCCACATGGCGCAGGTGCCGGGCCGGGTCCATCGCCGCGTCCAGCGCCGCCGCCGGTACCCGACCGGCAACCTCCGGGTCGGCGGCCAGGTTGTCGCGGAAGCTGCGCCCCGCCGGCGTGCCCAGCTTTTCCCATGTCGCCATGGCGTTGCGCTGGACGATCCGGTAGGCGTCCTCACGCGAGATGCCGGCGTGGGCGACCAGCGCCAGCAGCACCTCGCCGGAATTCACGACCCCGCCCAGCATCTCCAGGTTGGCCGCCATCCGCTCCGGATGAACCGACAGATTCGCCACCATCCCGGCCAGCCGGGCGAGGGCGAAGTCCAGCGTCTCCGTGGCGTCCGGCCCGATCACCCGCTCCACGCTCGAGTGGCTGATGTCGCGCTCGTGCCACAGCGTCACGTCCTCCAGCGCCGGCACCACGCACGAGCGCACGATGCGCGCCAGACCCACCAGGTTCTCACTCAGCACCGGGTTGCGCTTGTGCGGCATGGTGGAGGAGCCCTTCTGGCCCGGGTGGAAGAATTCTTCCGCCTCCCGCACCTCGCTGCGCTGCAGGTGGCGCACTTCGGTGGCCAGCCGCTCGATGCCGGAGGCGATCACCCCGAGGGCGCAGAAATAGGCCGCGTGGCGGTCGCGCGGGATCACCTGGGTGGAGATGGGTTCCACCGCGAGGCCCAGTTTTTCCGCGACATACGCTTCGACGGAGGGATCGAGATGGGCAAAGGTGCCGACGGCGCCGCTGATGGCGCACACCGCCACTTCCGCCCGCGCCGTCTCCAGCCGCTTGCGATTTCGTGCAAATTCAGCGTAATGCCCGGCGAGCTTGAGGCCGAAGCTGGTCGGCTCGGCATGGATGCCGTGGCTGCGGCCGATGGTCGGCGTGTATTTGTGCTCGAAAGCCCGCTTCCTCAGCGCCGCCAGCACCGCGTCGAGGTCGGCCAATAGCAGGTCGGCGGCCTGCACGAGTTGGAGCGACAGGCAGGTGTCCAGCACGTCGCTGCTGGTCATGCCCTGGTGGACGAAGCGGCTGTCGGGGCCGATATGCTCGGCCAGCCAGGTCAGAAAGGCGATAACGTCGTGCCGGGTTTCGCGTTCGATGGCGTCGATGCGGTCAAGGTCGGCGGCCGAGATGGCGGCCAGCACCGGCGCGCCGCGCTCGCGGATGGTCTTCGCCGCGCTCGCGGGGATGGCGCCGGCGCGGGCCATGCCCTCGGCGGCCAGCGCCTCGATCTCGAACCAGATGCGGAAGCGGTTTTCCGGCGACCAGATGGCGGCCATCGCCGGGCGGGTGTAGCGGGGAACCATGGGCGCTCCGGTCGGCTGCAAGGGGATGGCTCTCCTCTAGGCCGGAGCCGGCTCCCGGGCAAGGAAGACGCATGCCGCACGTGACGCTGCCGGAGCTTTCCGCCCTGCTGCAGGTGCTGCTGGTCGACATCACGCTCGCCGGCGACAACGCGGTGGTGGTGGGCATGGCGGTGGCCGGCCTGCCGAGCCGGCAGAAGCGGCCGGCCATCATCCTGGGCATCGGCGCCGCCACGGTGCTGCGCATCCTGCTCGGCGCCGTCACCCTGCAACTGCTGGCGGTGATCGGACTGGTGTTGGCCGGCGGCATCCTGCTGCTCTGGGTGTGCTGGAAGATGTACCGCGAACTGCGCCGGCCCCGCGCCGTCGACTCGGCCGGGGTGTCCAGGCGGATGAAATCGCTGCCCGAGTCGATGCTCCAGATCGTGCTCGCCGACCTGTCCATGAGCCTGGATAACGTGCTGGCCGTGGCCGGCGCGGCGCAGGGCCACGTCTGGGTGCTGGTGGCCGGACTCAGCGTCTCCGTGGTGCTGATGGGGGTAGCCGCTTCGTTTATCGCCGGGCTGACGGAGCGCTTCCGCTGGATCGCCTGGATCGGCCTGCTGATCGTGCTCTATGTCGCGGTGAAAATGATCCTGGCCGGCGGCCACGAGGTGATCGGCGCGGCGTGGCGGTAGGCGCCGGCCCTGGACCCCATATCTGGTTCGCCACGACAGAGGAGAAACAGCGTGAAGATAGGCATCGTCGGAGTCGGCCAGGTCGGCGCCACCGCGGCTTACGCCATGACATTGCGCGGCATCGGTTCGGAGATCGTTCTCGTCGACCACAACGCGGACCTCGCGGTGGCCCAGGCGCGGGACATCCTTGACGCCACGCCGTTCGCGTATCCCATCCGGGTCCACGCCGGCGAGGTGGCCGATCTCGCCGGCGCGGGCATCATCCTGCTGACGGCCGGGGTCAACCAGAAGCCCGGCGAGACGCGGCTGGACCTGCTCGCGCGCAACGCCGCGATCTTTGCCGCGATCGTCCCGGCCGCGCTGGCGGCGTCCCCGGACGCCGTCTTCCTGGTGGCGACGAATCCGGTCGACATCATGACGCAAATCACCACCGCCCTGCTCGTCCGCCACGGGGTGCCACCGGAACGGGTGATCGGGTCGGGCACGATCCTCGACACGGCACGGTTCCGCGCGCTGCTCGGCGAACATCTCGGGATCAGCCCGAACTCCATCCATGCCCAGGTGCTCGGCGAACATGGCGACAGCGAGGTGCTGCACTGGTCGGACGCCTCGGCCAGCGGTCAGCCGGTGGCGGAGATCGCCCGCCAGATGGGGCGCACCCTGGGAGAGGCCGATCGCCAGCGCATCGACACCGCGGTGCGGCGCGCCGCCGATGCGATCATCCGCGGCAAGGGCGGGACCTGGTTCGGCATCGGCGCGGGCATCGCCCGCCTGGCCCGGATCATCCAGGACGATGAGCGGACGCTGGTCACCTGCTCCATGGTGACGCCCGATTGCCTGGGTGTGCGCGACGTCGCCCTGTCCCTGCCGCGCCTGCTGGGGGCCGGCGGCGTGGCGAGGACGTTGATGCCCGACCTCGACGCCGCCGAGCTTGCCGCGCTGAAGCGGAGCGCGGAGATGTTGAAGGCGCTGGCGGACGGGGTGCGGCTGTAGCCGTGGGACTTTTCTACGTCCCGCCCAGGAAGTCGCGCGTCGCGGCGGCGTAATCGGCCGCGCGCGTGACCTGTTTCATCAGCGCGGCCGAGGGTTGGTTCGTCAGCGCCTTGGGGGACGTCCCGCCGCGCAGGGCCGCCAGGGTTTCCTGCACCGCGCGCACCGCCGCCATGAAGGGCTGGTGGCCCTGCAACGCGACCCGGACGCCCGCGCCGGCCAGGTCCTCGCGGCTGAAGTCGCCTTCGGCGCCGCCCAGGAGGATCGGCTTGCCGGTCGCCGCGTGCAATGCGCGCACCGGCTCCAGCGCCGTCACCCCGGTGAAGAACAGCGCATCGGCGCCGGCCTCGGCGTAGGCGCGCGCCCGTGCCAGCGCCTCATCCAGGCCGCCGGCTTGCAAGGCGCTGGTGCGGCCGACGATGACGAGCTCGGGATCGGTGCGCGCCGCCAGCGCCGCGCGGACCTTGCCCAGCCCCTCCTCGCGCGGCAGCAGTTGCAGCCGGCCGTCGCCGTAGGGGCAGGGCAAGGCGGTGTCCTCGATGGTCAGCGCCGCCACCCCGGCGACTTCCAGCTCGGCCACCGTGCGCATGACGCTGAGCGCGTTGCCGTAGCCGTGGTCGGCGTCCACCAGCAGCGGCAGCCGCGTCGTCGCCCGGCTCATGCGGTGGATCTGTTCGGCGAACTCGGTCAGCGTCAGCACCACCAGATCGGGCGAGCCCAGCACCGCGAGCGCCGCGATCGAGCCGGCGAACATGCCGGCCTCGAAGCCGAGATCCTCGGCGATGCGGGCGGATACCGGGTCGTAGACCGACCCCGGATGCACGCACTCCCGCCCCGCGAGGATGGCGCGGAAGGCGCGCCGCCGGTCGGTCCAGCTCATTGGCGTCTTCCCGTGGGGCCGCTACGCTTCAGCGGGTGCGGCGGGGATTCGGCGCCGGAGTGGCGGGCGCCGTCCTGGGGATCGGCGGCAGATCCTCCTCCAGCACGGTCAGGTGCACCGAATAGGACACCTCGCCGTCCTCGCGGTCCTGGTAGAGCGTGCCGATGACCTCGTCGCCGACGGCCAGCTCCACGGGCAGGCCAGGTTTGGCGGGCGCCACCACGTGGATGCGGTCGCACCCCAGCAGGCCCCGCAGGTAGGTTTGCACGCGCTCCATGTCGGATCGGGTCATGACGACGTCTTTCTCCGGTGTAATGCCGCAATCCCTCCGGTTAGCGCGTCGGCGCGCGCAGGCCAAGGGGGCGAAGGGGGCTGGACTCCTGCCCGGCCGGTGTCATGCTAGGCGCCTGCAAACAGCAAACCGCAAGAGGTGGGAAGATGCGCTTTCCAATCAACGGCATCCGAGTGGGCCGGGGGGCGTTGCGCGCCGTGCTGGCGGCTGGCGTCGCACTCGGTGCGTGCGCCGCGGCACACGCACAGGGCACTCTGGTGGTCAGCATTGCGACCGACCCGACCGGCTTCGACCCCGAAGCGGTTCAGAACAACACCTCCGGCTTCATCATGGGGGTCGTCCACGACAGCCTGGTCGCCTATAAGCCCGGCACCACCGAGGTCGCGCCGAGCCTGGCCAAGAGCTGGGACGTCTCGCCGGACGGCCTGACCTACACGTTCCATCTTCGTACCGGCGTCAAGTTCCATGACGGCACGCCGTTCAACGCCGCCGAATACATCAAGACGCTCGACCGCCAGTTGAAGAAGGACGACCCCAATACGGTCTACAATACCGGGCCAGTGGAAGGATACGAGGACTTCACCTTCGGCGAGGTCACGTCCTACGCGGCGCTCGACAACGATACCGTGCAGTTCAAGCTGAAGGAGCCCAACGCGGCGTTCCTCAACAGCCTGGCGATGGTGTGGAACGGCGTGGTCAGCTACGACGCCGCCGCCAAATGGGGCAAGGACTTCCGCAACCACCCGGTCGGCACCGGACCCTTCATCTTCCGCGAATGGAAGTCGCGCGACCAGGTCGTGCTGGACGCCAACCCCGAGTACTGGAAGGGCAAGCCGAAGGTCGAGCATCTCGTCTTCAAGGAGATGCCGGATGCGCAGGCGGCGCTGCTGGCGCTGCAACGCGGCGAGACCCAGATCATGGGCGACGTGGCGACCCAGGTGGTGCCGGCGCTGAAGGCGGATCGCAATATCGTGGTGCTGACCCAGCCCGGCCTGACCGTCAACGGCATGGCGATGCCGAACCAGGTGGCGCCGTTCAACGACAAGCGCGTCCGTCAGGCGCTCAACTACGCGGTCGACAAGGAAGCGATCAACAAGGCGCTGTATTCGGGCCTGGCGGTGACCATGACCTCGCCGATCCCGCCGGCGCAGTGGGGGTTTGACCCGTCGCTGAAGGGCTACCCCTACGATCCGAAGAAGGCGGCGGACCTGCTGAAGGAGGCCGGCGTGCAACTGCCGCTGCATGTCGAGATGCTGGCCTACAACACGCCGCGCGGCTACAACCCCGCCGGTCCCGACCTTGCGGTCGTCCTGCAGGGCTACTTCAAGAAAGTCGGCATCGAGGCCGATATCCGCAAGCTGGACATGGGCGCCTTCCTCGGCACCACGCGGTCGGGCAATTACACCGGCATGTTCATCACCGGCTGGAGCGGCGACAACGGCGACCCGGACAACTTCGTCGCGCCGCTGTGGGCCTCCTACAGCATGCCGGTGGGCGACACCTCGCACTTCAAGGACCCGGCGATCGATGCCGAGATGAAGGCGGCGGTGCTCGAGGTCAACCACGACAAGCGGATGGCCGATTACAAGAAGATCCAGGCGCAGATTCTCGACGGCGCGCCCTGGGTGTTCGTGAACTCGACCCTGCTGGTGCGGGCGACCCGCAAGAACGTCGAGGGCTTCAAGCTGAGCCCGACGCAGATGTTCTTCGACATGGAGCAGGTGTCGCTGAAGAAGTGACGGGCCGGGGGAGGGACTCAATGGCGCGGGTGGCGGTGCTGGACGACTGGCAGGGGACCGCCGGGTCCCTGGCTGATTGGTCGGCGCTCAGGGCACGGGCGGAAGTGGTGTTCTTCCGCCACGCCATCCCCGACCCCGACGCGCTGGTGGCCGCGCTGGCCGGCTTCGACATCGTGCTGGCCATGCGCGAGCGCACGGCGCTGCCCGCCGCCACCCTGCAGCGGCTCGGAGATCTGCGGCTGCTGACGTTTACCGGGGCACGCAACACGGCGGTCGATGTCGCCGCCGCCACCGCGCGCGGCGTGCTGGTGTGCAACACGACCTCCGGGCCGTCGCACGGTACGGCGGAACTGGCGCTGGCGCTGCTGCTGGCCTGTGCGCGGCGGCTGCCCCAGGCCGACGCCAGCATCCGCGCTGGCGGATTCCAGGACGGCGTGCCGCCCGGCACGGAACTGGCGGGGCGAACGCTCGGGCTGGTCGGACTCGGCCGCATCGGCGGGCGGATGGGCCGCTACGCGCAGGCGCTCGATATGAAGGTGATCGCCTGGAGCCAGAACCTGACCGACGAACGCGCCCGCGAGGTCGGCGCCGAGCGCGTGGCCAAGGACGCGCTGTTCGCCCGCGCCGATGCGGTCAGCATCCACCTCGTGCTGTCGGCACGGACGCGCGGTGTGGTGGGGGCGGACGAAATCGCCCGCATGCGCCGGGGCGCCATCCTGGTGAACACCTCACGCGGCCCGCTGGTGGACCAGACGGCGCTGCTGGCGGCACTGGCCGAGGGACGCATCGTCGCCGGGCTCGACGTGTTCGACACCGAACCGCTGCCGCCCGGGCATCCGCTGCGCACCGCCCCGAATACGGTGCTGACGCCGCACCTGGGTTACGTGACCGGGGAGAACATGGCCGGCCTCTACCGCGCCAGCATCGAGAACATCCTCGCCTACCTCGACGGCGCGCCGATCCGCGTGGTCAACCCGGAGGTGCTGGGGTGAATGTGGCTCTGCCCCTGGCCTTCCTTCACCTCAGCAGCAGAGCGCCCAGCGAACCTAGTCCGAAGAAGATGCAGTAGTAGGCGAAGGGGTTCAGCGCCCACTCGTTATGGTCGCGGAAGTAGCGCATCAGGAACCAGGTCGACAGCCAGGCGGTGATCCCGGCCACCGCCGCCGCGACGGCGGACAGCGTGAACACCCCGGGGGCGATCTGTTCGTGCAGCAGTTTCGGCACCTCCAGCACGGTCGCGCCGATGATGACGGGGGTGGCGATCAGGAAGGAGAACCGTGCGCTGCCCTCGTGGTCGATGCCGCGCAGCAGGGCGCCGACGATGGTGGCGCCGGAGCGCGAGATACCGGGGATCAGGGCGGTGCATTGCCACAGGCCGATGATCACCGCGTCGCGCGCGGTGAGCGTGGATAGCGGACGGCTGCCGAGCGCGCGCAGGCGTTCGCCGAACATCAGCAGGAGGCCGTTCACCACCAGGAAGCTGGCCGCCACCAGCGGGCTGGCGAACAGGCCGCGGACGAATTTTTCCAGCAGGAAGCCGGCGATGACCGCCGGAATGGTGGCAATGACGATCAGCACAAAGGCGAGGCGGGCGTCGTTCACGTCCTGGTTGTTGCCGAAGCCCAGCACGCCGCGGGCCAGATCCCACCAGTCGCGCCAGAAATAGACGATCAGCGCGGTGGCGGTGCCCGTGTGCAGCATCACCAGGAAGGGCAGGAACGCTGGCGAGCGCTGGTCGAGGTTCCAGTGCAGCAGCGCCGGCAGCACCACCGCGTGGCCAAGGCTGCTGACCGGGAACAACTCCGTCGCGCCCTGCAGAAGGGCTACCGCGATGGCCTGGATGGTATTCACTGGGCTGCCGGGTGGACCGTGAACCCGGCATCGGCGATCGCCGCGGCGAGCGTTTCGGCGGCGATCGGCGAGTCAACTTCCACCGTATGAGACTCGAGGTCGGCGGCGACGCGTGCCGTGGCATCGAGCGCCCGCACCGCACGGGTGACGCTGGCGACGCAGCCCTCACAGGTCATGTCGGGAATCGTGAAACGGGTCATCTGGGTCTCCTGATCGGGCGGGCGACAGGCTAGCGCAGGAAGTGTGGCACCGCGAGGGCCGGCGGTGGCGGGATCACAAAAGCGGAGAGATACGGACTTGTGAATATCCAGCGTTCTTCTGTCCTTGTAAGGGTGGGACTCGCCGTGCACGGCACGGTATCGGCAGCCCTAGAGGTTACGGCGTTGAATGAGACGCAAATCAGGGCCAAGGCAAAAGAGTCGCTGACCGTGAGTGATTTCCACCGATGATTGCGGCATTTCACGCAAAATTCCCGTCCGAATTGTGCTCCCATGCACACAGCGGCGGACCGTCGATGAGATGCTGAACCTGATGAGCAGCCCGCCGCCTGCCGCGCAGGACACCCGCCAAATTCTGGTTGTCGACGATGAGGAGGAGGTGCGCGAGATCCTGGCCGAAACCCTGGTGGATTTCGGCTACCGCGTGCTGACCGCCGCCAGCGGCGAGGAAGCCCTGCCGATGCTGGCGCAGGACCACAGCGTCGCCATGGTGATCACCGACGTGCGCATGCCCGGCATGTCGGGGCTGGAACTGGCCGACGAGATCCGGCGGCGTTGGCCCGAGGTGAAGGTGGTGCTGATTTCGGGCTATTTCCTGCCCCAGGTGACCCCACAGCGCTTCCTCAAGAAGCCGTTCCACATGAAGGAACTCGCCTCCATCGTGCGCTCGGAGCTGGGTTAGCCTACCTTTCGCTGTCGAGCATCGCCATCTGCGCCGGCGCGTAGCGTTCGCCCGCGGCGGCGCCTTTCGGCACGGCCAGTTCGATCGCGGCCAGATCCGCCGGAGTCAGGCGCAGGCTGAGCGCGCCGAGCGCTTCCGCCAGCTGGCCGGGCCGGCGGGCGCCGACCACCGGCACGATATCGTCGCCTTGCGCCGCCACCCAGGCGACGGCGAGTTGGGCGACGCTGGTGCCCTTGGTCTCGGCGACACGCCGCAGGGCGTCGACCAGTGCCAGGTTCCGTTCCGCATTGCCGCGCTGAAACCGGGGTCCGTGGGCGCGCCAGTCGCCGGGGACCGCGGAGTCCCGGTGCCAATGGCCGCTGATCAGGCCGCGTGACAGCACGCCATAGGCGGTGATGCCGATGCCGAGCGCCCGGCACGCCGGCAGAATGGCGGTCTCGATGCCGCGCGAAATGAGGGAATATTCGATCTGCACGTCGCAGATCGGGTGCACCGCGGCGGCGCGGCGGATGGTGTCGGCGCCGACCTCCGACAGGCCGATGGCGCGCACGTAGCCGGCCCGGACCATGTCGGCGATGGCGCCGACGGTGTCCTCGATCGGCACACGCGGGTCGAGCCGCGCCGGACGGTAGATGTCGATATGGTCGACCCCGAGGCGTTGCAGCGAATAGGCGAGAAAATTCTTCACCGCCTGGGGGCGGGCGTCGTAGCCGGACCAGTTTCCGGCGGCATCGCGCAGCGCGCCGAACTTGACGCTGATCAGGGCCTGGTCGCGCCGGCCGTCTTTCAGGGCCTCGCCGATCAGCATCTCGTTGTGGCCCATGCCGTAGAAATCGCCGGTGTCGAGCAGGGTGATGCCGCACTCCAGCGCGGCGTGGATGGTGGCGATGTTTTCGGCGCGGTCGGTGGGGCCATACATGCCCGACATGCCCATGCAGCCCAGGCCAAGGGCGGAAACGCGCGGACCATCCACGCCGAGTTGGCGTTGCTGCAAGATCGTTATCCTTATCGTTCGATGGCCGGTTGCCGCGCGGCGGCGGCGTTGTCATGCTGTGCCCGACCTGGGAGGGCGTGACAATGACACGAATCGCGGTGTTGCTGCTGGCATTGCTGCTGCCCGGACTGGGCAGGGCGGAAGCGGTGCTGGATGCGATTCACGCGCGCGGCGCGCTGCGCGTCGGCACGACCGGCGACTACAAGCCGTTCACTTTCCGCAACCCCGACGGCAGCTATGTCGGCGCCGATATCGACATGGCGCGCCGGCTGGCGGCCTCGCTCGGGGTGCGCGTGGAGTTCGTGCCCACCGCCTGGGGGAAGATGAACGACGATTTCGCCGCCGGCAAATTCGACATCGCCATGGGTGGGGTGACCAATCTGCCGGCACGCGTGGCGCTGGGGCCGTTCAGCCGTACCACTTTCGTGGACGGCAAGCGCCCCATCGTGCGCTGCACCGACCGCGACCGCTTTGCCTCCATCGCGGCGATCGACCGGCCGGAGGTGCGGGTGGTGGTGAACCCGGGCGCGTCCAACGAGGATTTCGCCCGGCACAATTTTCCGCACGCGGCGCTGACCGTGTATCCCGACAACGTCACCGTGTTCGACGAAATCGCCCAGGGTCGGGAGGACGTGATGGTGACCGACGGCATCGAGGTCGATCACCAGGCCGCGATGCACAAGTCCGTGCTCTGCCCGGCCGCCGTGGCGGCGCCGTTCACCCGGCTGGAGAAGGCCTATTGGCTGCGCCGGGATGCCGATCTCGAGCGCCTGGTTGGGGCCTGGCTGGACCAGGAGATCGCCTCCGGCGGCTGGCAGCGGACACTGGACGCGGCGCTGGCGGCACCCTGACACGACATCGTTCCGATGAGCCGGTGGCACAGGACGCCTGGCTAAACTGTTACTGGTGGACGCGGCTGTGCACCAAGTGTTGCGAGAAGGATCACCAGGACCGGCGTCCACCAGAGTGCATAATTGTCGTGATCGGATGGGGCTGCCAGGACCACGCCGACTGTGATCATGAAGAAGGCATACAGTCGTGCCCTCAAGCCTGCACGCACTGCAAAGCACCAGAGGCAGAGGCTCACCCACGCCAGGACCGACGCCATCACGGCGACGCGTCCGGCCCAGTCTGGCGCGTGGAAGCGCCAGGTGGTGGGATCGGGGGGGCGAATCACGTTGAAGAAGAAGACATTATTGATGAAACTCTGAGGCGACCAAGCAAGATAGGGCAGAGCAGGCAACGCGCCGAGAACGATGCCCAGGACGTAACGCCACCATTCCTCTCGCTTTGACGGGAAGAGCAGCGTTGCTGCGAAGAGGGCTGGAACGGGTTTCATCGAGAGGCTGAGCCCAATCAGGACGCCCGCAAGGAATGACGAACGCCCCCACTGCAAAAACGCCATGAGGACGAGAAGAACGGGCGCGACGTCGGTCGCCCCCTCGGTGAGGGCTTGCACCGAGACGATGGGGGTACTCAGGAAGAGCAGGATGGCAAAATACTTGGCCTCCCCGGCCAACTTACGAGACAGACAGAAAATAGCGGCCGCCATGACGGTGCATAGAATGGCGTTCGTGAGAAGAATGCTTCTGGCGCCCGTCAAAAGTACCAATGGACCATAGACGATTGGCATGCCTGGCAGGTATTTGTAACCACCATACGTCGTATTATCAGCGAGATCGGCGCCATAAACGTCAATCTGTAAGTCATAGGGATTGAGCCCTGACCACATAGCTCTCGCCGCCTGGGCGGTAGTCCCCGCGATCATATCAAGTTTGTACACAGCCAGGCCGCTCACGATATTGGCCAAAGGAATGAGCAGCGAGCCGAGTAATACAAGTATGGCCGCATTCCGGAACGCAGGCCGGTCTCGCAGACGCGGCACACAGGTCAACAGGAAGACAGTTATGATCACGCAGCCAACGATCAGGCTGTCCAGCGCACGCACGCGGTGGCCGGCGTAGGCGCTGCGCCAGGCGTCGCGAATCGGAACGAGGCTGGCGGCAAGCGTACAGCCGGGCAGGACCGTGCTTATCCAGCGCACCACGGCAAGGTCCGGTCGCCTCGACACAAAAGTGGCAGTCAGGACCAGCAGCGGCATGGCCACGAGGGCCAATGATCGGTAGACACCGAAGTGCCAGCCGGTGGCTTCGAAAAACATGATGCCAACGAGGTAGAACGAGCCGAAATATCTGCTTTCGAGACTGGTGTTTTTGAGTTCCATGTAGAGGAAATTCAAGATCCGGCCTGCCCGGTGTGGAAGCCCTCGGGGGTTGCCAATCAGCATTCGGTCCGGCATCGCATCCTCAGGTTCGATGGCACTGGTCGAAAGCGAAGTGACTCGTTGCTATGCCAGTTGTGCGGAAAAGTCTATCTGCGCCACGTCGCTTGATTTGATTCAATTCTTTGCACGTCTGCTGCGGTGGGGTCGGCGATGTTCGGACTGATCCGCCATGGCAATTCGCGATATCACCACGGCGTTGTGACAGCCGGAACCGCAGCCCCATTTCGATCGGGAGGCCGGTAAGGACTTGCGCGCTACGCTCCTTTCGCTCTCCCGTGGCGTCAGCCGTGGCCGATGTAGTCCATCCGGCCACCATCCACGGCGAGGACCTGCGCGGTGATCCAGCCGGAGTCGGGGGCGGCGAAGAAGGCGACGGCGTTGGCGATATCGTCGGGCTCGCCGATCCGCCCGGTCATGGCGGCACGGGCGAAGCCGGCCTCGATTTCCCGCCACTCGGCCTCGGTGCCGCCGCCACGGGTCATGTCGGTGCGGGTGAAGCCGGGGGCGACGGCGTTGACCGTGATGCCATGCCTGCCGAGTTCAAGCGCGAAGCGGCGGGTGAGGATGTTCACCTCGGCCTTCGTCGAGGCATAGAAGTGGTTGCCGGGAAAGCCGGTGGTGCCGAAGGAGGCTATCGAGGAGATGTTGACGATGCGCCCATAGTGGCGGGCCTTCATGCTGGCCATGACGGCGCGGATGGCGTGGATGGTGCCATCGACGTTGACCGCGCGCAGGCGGGCGAAGCCGGCGGGTTCCCAGGTTTCCAGCGTGGCGGCCCAGGCGATGCCGGCGTTGTTGACGAGGATGGAGATGGGGCCGAGTTCGGCCTCGGTGCGCGCCGCCATGGCGGTGACGGCGGCGGCGTCGGCGACGTCGGCGCCGACCGCGATGGCGTGCCCGCCGGCGGCGCGGATTTCGGCGGCCAGGGCTTCGGCGATGTCGGATTTGGTCGCGTAGTTGATGGCCACGGCGGCGCCGTGGGCGGCAAGGCGCTTGACGGTTGCCCGGCCGAGGCCGCGAGCCCCGCCGGTGACGAGGGCAACCTGGTTGGCCCAATTGGATGCCATGGTGCTTTTTCCTTGGTTGGAGGACCTGCGCCCCTCTATCCTTCGATTCCCGACAACAACTGAAAGGAGGTGATCCAGTGTCTCATTGCCCGAAGCCGGCTGGCGCCGCGACCTGGATGATCCCCGCTGGAGTTTCGGCGGCGAGCTGACAGGACCTCGTCAGTCAGCCGGCTGACGCAATGGCGAGGACCCCGGCGCAAGTCGGGGCCCTCCTCATGTCCAGGCTCAGCCGCGGCCCATGAATGGCATCTTGGCGGCGGTTATCATCATGGTCTGCACGTTTGCCTCCGGTGGCAGGCTGGCCATGAAGGCGATGGCGCGGCCGACGTCGTTCACGTCCATGGTGGGCTCCACGCGCATCGAGCCGTCGGGCTGGATCACGCCGGTCGTCATGCGCCTGGTCAGCGGGGTCGCGGCGTTGCCGATGTCGATCTGGCCGCAGGTGATGTCGTACTTCCGGCCGTCCAGCGAGATCGTCTTGGTCAGCCCGGTGATGCCATGCTTGGTCGAGGTGTAGGGCGCCGCGCCCGGCCGCGGCCGGTGCGCGGAGATCGAGCCGTTGTTGATGATGCGCCCACCCTGCGGCGTCTGATCGCGCATGAGGCGGAAGGCGCCGTGGGCCACCAGGAAGGCGCCGGTGAGGTTGACCGCGACGACGTGGCTCCACTGCTCGAAGGTCACGTCGCCGAAATTGGCCTGCGGCACGTTGCCGCCCGCGTTGTTGAACAGCAGGTCGAGCCGGCCGAAACGCTGCTTGACCGCCTCGAACAGCGCCTCCACCTCGGCGGGCCTGGTGACGTCGGTGGGCACGCACAGCGTGCGCTCGGCGGCGCCGGAAAGCGACGCGGTCTCGGCCAATGCCTCGGCGCGGCGGCCGACGAGCACCGCCGACCAGCCGTCCGCCAGCAGCGCCAGCGTAGACGCCCGCCCGATGCCGCTGCCGGCCCCCGTCACCATCGCAATCCCGCTCATTCCCGTCTCTCCTGCGTCATGGACGGCGCCCGTTATAGGCAAGGTTGGCGGCGCTGCCCACCCGCGCCGCCGTCGGGGCGAATTGTCAGCAAACCGCCACGCCGGCCCATTCGACAAGCGCCTGATCTGCCGATAGGACTCCCCGCAAGCGCGGCGCTGCGAGTCCGTGCAGGAGATGGCCATGGAATACCATCGCCGGTTCAAGTTTCTGGTCTGTGCCCCGGCCTTCGACGGGACCGAGCTGGAAGGCCAGCGGCTGCACGAAATCGTCACCAGCGTCGAGCAGCTTGGCTTTCAGGTGGTGCGGGCCCGGCGGACCGACGACGCGGAACTCGCCATCCGGACCGACGCCGCCATCGGCTGCATCGTGGTGGACTGGGGCAAGGGCGGCCTGCTCGGCAAGGCGGCGGCGCTGATCGCGCTGGTGCGCCGGCGCGGGCTGGACGTTCCCATCCTCGTCCTGGTGCGCCGCAAGCGCCTGGAGGACGTGCCGGTCGAGGTGATGAACGACGTCGACGGCTACATCTTCCTGGCCGAGGAAACCCCGGAATTCATCGCCCGGAACCTGGTGGGGCGCCTGCGTACCTACGCCCAGACGTTGAAGACCCCGTTCTTCGGCGCGCTGGTGGACTACGCCGAGGAAGGCAACCAGTTGTGGACCTGCCCCGGCCACAACGGCGGCACTTTTTACGGCCGCAGCCCGATCGGGCGGATCTTCGTCGAACACCTCGGCGAGGCGGTGTTCCGCGACGACCTCGACAACTCGGTGCTCGATCTCGGCGACCTGCTGACGCACGAAGGCCCGGCGCTGGCCGCCCAGCGGGAGGCGGCGCGCATCTTCGGCGCCGAGCGCACCTATTTCGTGCTCAACGGCACGTCCACGTCGAACAAGATCGTGTTGCAGGCGCTGGTCGCCGAGGGCGACCTGGTGTTATTTGACCGCAACAACCACAAGGCGGCGCATCACGGCGCGCTGTTCCTGGGCGGCGGCATCCCGGTCTATCTGGAGACCGACCGCAACGCCTACGGCCTGATCGGCCCGATCGACGCCGAGGCGCTGGACGAGACGCGCATCCGCGAGGCTATCCGCGACAACCCGCTGGTGACCGACCCCATGGCCTGGCGGCGCGACCGCCCGTTCCGGGTCGCGGTGATCGAACAGTGCAGCTACGACGGCACCATCATCAGCGCCGAGATGATCCTGAAGAAGCTCGGCCCGCTCTGCGACTACCTCGTGTTCGACGAAGCCTGGGCGGGCTTCATGAAATTCCATCCGCTCTACAAGGGCCGCTACGCCATGGGGCTGAACGGGCTCGACGGAGCCCAGCCCGGCATCATCGCCACCCAGTCCGCGCACAAGCAGCTCGCCGGCCTGTCGCAGACCTCGCAGATCCACGTCAAGGATCACCACATCGCCGACCAGGCCCGCCGCGTCGGCCACCGGCGCTTCAACGAAATGTTCCTGCTGCACGCCAGCACGTCGCCGTTCTATCCGCTGTTCGCCTCGCTGGACGTCGGCGCCCACATGATGAAGGGACGCCAGGGCGAGGTGCTGTGGGACGACACGATCCGGCTGGGCATCGAGTTGCGCAAGAAACTGCGGGCGATCCGGCGCGAGTTCGAGGAGAAGGAAAGCGACCCGGCGCGGCGCTGGTTTTTCGATCCGTTCGTGCCCGATACGGTGTTGTGGCGCGGCGCCGGCGAGGCGGCGGTGGCGACGCCGTGGGAGAGCGTGCCGACCGACGAACTGGCCTCCGACTCACAGTATTGGCTGCTGAACCCGGGCGACGGCTGGCACGGCTTCACCCACGTCGCGCCGGGCTACGCGATGACCGATCCCAACAAGCTGACCCTGCTGACGCCGGGCATCGAACGGTCGACCGGCGAGTACGCGGCGCACGGCGTGCCCGCTCCGGTGCTGGCGGAATACCTGCGCGAGAACCGCATCGTGGCGGAAAAGAACGATCTCTACAGCATCCTGTTCCTGCTCACGCCCGGGGTGGAATCCAGCAAGGCCGGCACGCTGCTGAGCTGGCTTGTCACCTTCAAGAAGCTGCACGACGAAAACGCGCCGCTGCTGGAGGTGATGCCGGAACTGGTGCAGCGCTACAACGGGCGCTATGCCGGCGTCGGCCTGCGCGACCTGTGCCACGGAATGCATGTCTTCTACAGCGAGCGCCAGGTCGGCAAGTTGCAACGGTTGCAGTTCCGCCGCCGGCACTTTCCGCAACTGGTGATGAAGCCGGATGCGGCGGTACGCGAGATGGTGCGCAACAACGTGGACTATCTGCCGATCGACCGCGTCGCCGGGCGCATCGCGACGACGCTGATGCTGGTGTATCCGCCCGGCATCGCCACCGTCATTCCGGGCGAACGATTGGATGCGCGCGCCCAGCCGATGATCGACTACCTGCGGGTGTTCGAGCGCGCCGCCAATCTGTTCCCGGGGTTCGAGACGGAAGTGCAGGGGGTCTACCGCGAACGCGAGCCGGACGGGTCGATCCGGTTTTACACGTATGTGGTACGCGAGTAAGGCAGGAGGATCGCCATGTATCGCCTGACGCTCCTCGCCCTGTTGCTCGCCCCCGCTGTCGCCGTCGCGCAACCCGTGCCCGGCGCCGATTGGGTCCAGAGTTCGCCGCAGGAGGCCGGATGGTCGGCGGCGCTGATGGTTGAGGCACGCGACTACGCCCAAAGCATCGGCACGGCCAGCCTCCTCGTCGTGCAGCACGGCCACGTGGTGGACGGCCTGGGCGATCCCAGCCGCCGGCTGGAACTGCATTCCGTCCGCAAGAGCCTGCTCAGCGCCCTGATCGGCATCGCCGTCGGCGAACGGCGCATCGACCTCGACGCCACCCTGGCCGGGCTCGACATCGACGACGTGCCGCCGTCGCTCACCGCCGAGGAAAAGCAGGCCACCGTTCGCGAACTGCTGGAATCCCGTTCGGGGGTCTACCATGTGGCGCTGTACGAAACGCCGGGCGAGCGCGCCGGCAGGCCGCAACGCGGCAGTCACAAACCGGGCACGTTCTGGTACTACAACAACTGGGATTTCAACGCGCTCGGCACGATCTACGAACATGCGGCGGGCCGCTCGATCTTCGCCGCCTTCCTGACGGGAATCGCGCAACCCATCGGTATGCAGGACTACCGCCCGACGGACGGGCGCTACGTCACGGGACCGGAATCGTCGATCCCCGCCTATCCATTCCACATGAGCGCGCGCGACCTCGCTCGTTTCGGGCTGCTTTACCTGCATGGGGGGCGTTGGGGGGTGCGCCAGATCGTGCCGGAGTCCTGGGTGCGCGAAAGCACGACGCCGCGGTCGGAAACCCATATCGGCTCAGGCTATGCCTATCTGTGGTGGACAGGTTTGGAGGGTCAGGGCGTGCCGGTGATGGGCCTGCCGCCCGGCGCCTTCTGGGCGGACGGGGCGGAAGGCCAGTTCGTCGTCGTCGACCCGGCCGACGATCTCGTCGTGGTGCACCAGACCGACGGCACCACGGTGTCCCGTCGCCGGTTCGGCCACGTCATGTGGCTGATCCGCCGTGCCGCGCACGCCGACGATCCCGGGCCGGATCCAGCCGCCCGCAGATGAAGCGGAGCGTCCCTGTCACACCACGCGGACGTTGCGGAACTGCCAGGGATCGTCGGTATCGACATCCTCGGCGAACAGCCGGCCGCGGTCGGCCATCGGTGTCCAATCGGAATAGGCGCCGACCACCTCGCCGAGATAGGGCCGGCAAATCTCCATGATCCGCACATGGTCGATCTCGTCGGCTTCGAGCACACCGGCACGCGGGTTCTCGATTGCCCACACCATGCCGGCCAGCACCGCCACGGTTACCTGCAGGCTGGTGGCGTTGTTGTGCGGCACCAGGCGCCGCGTCTGTTCGATGGTCAGGCGTGAGCCGTACCAGTAGGCGCCCTTGGCGTGGCCCATCAGCAGCACGCCCAACTCGTCCATGCCGTGGGTGATCTCGTCCATCATCAATCGCTGGCGCGGCTGCATGGTCCAGTTCTTGCCGGCCAACTCGTGCACCGACAGCACCGCGTCATCGCACGGGTGGTAGGCGTAGTGAACGGTGGGACGGTAACGCGGCACGCCGTCCCGCGTCACCGTGAAGTAGTCGGCAATCGAGATCGCCTCGTTGTGGGTGATGAGAAAGCCGTGGAACGGACCCTCCAGCGGCGTCCACGACCGCACCCGGGTGGAGGCGCCGGGACGCAGCAGATAGATCGCCGCGCCGCAGCCGAAGTCGTGGCGCCGCGCGTCGGCGGGCAGGGCGCGCTCGTGGGTGCCCCAACCCAGTTCGGCGGGCTGGCAGCCCTCGCCGACGAAGCCGTCGATCGACCAGGTGTTGACGAACTCGCCCGGTTCCTTGGCACGGTTGGCGGCCTGGGTGTCGCGTTCGGCGACGTGGATCGCCTTGACGCCGAGCCGTTCGGCCAGCAGCGCCCAATCCGCGCGCGCCTCGGGCATCGGAACGTTCAGCCCGGTGTCGCGGGCGACGTTCAGCAGCGCTTCCTTCAGCAGATGGGACACGAGCCCCGGATTGGCGCCGTGCGTCACCACCGCGGTCGGCTCGCCGCCGCCGCGCAACGCGATCGCGCTCTCGCGCAACGCGTAGTTGGACCGCTGCGATGGCGTCAGCGATGCATCGGTGTAGCCGCCGGCCCAGGGCTCGATACAGGTGTCGAGATAGAGCGCGCCGGCCTCGCGGGCGAAGCGGATCAGCGCCACCGAGGACACATCGACGGAGAGGTTCAGCAGGAAGTCGCCGGGTCCGAGCAGCGGCGCCAGCACGGCGCGATAGTTCTCGCGCGTCAGCGCCGTGACGATCCGCCGCAGGCCGTGCTCGGCGGCAATCGCCGCGCCCCGCTCGTCGGCCGTCACGATGGTGATGCGCCCCGACGGCATGTCGATGTGGCGCAGGATCAGCGGCAGGACTCCCTGGCCGATGCTGCCGCAACCCACCATGACCAGGCGGCCGGCGAAGGCGACGTGCTTCATAGGCGTTCACTCCATCTGCGAGGCGACCGGCAGCTAGCAGTTTTCGCCCGATCGTGCACGCCCGCCGATTCCGCTATACCGGGCCGCCGGAGCCAGGACGCCTGGACCCGGCATGGTAATTTTGATCGTTCTGGAAATCATCATATCGTTGTTGCCGCGCTGATCGCGCGTTCCGCAGGGAAGGACTGGGCCATGGCAGGAATCGATCCGGCGGTTGACCGGGTGCTGGTGACCGGCGCGACGGGAATGGTCGGCGCGATGCTGCGGGCGGGGTTGCGGCCGCGCTGGCGCCACCTGCGCCTGGTCGTCCGCAAGCCGGTGCCCGACCTGGCGCCGAACGAGGAGCTGGTGCTGGGCCAGATCGACGACCGGGCTGCCATGATGCGCGCCATGCAGGGCGTGGACGCGGTGGTGCACCTGGCCGCGGCCGCCTACAGGATCGACCTGGAGACGCTGTTCCGCTCGAACATGCGCGGGGTCTTCGACGTCTTCGAGGCGGCGCGGCTGAGCGGCGTGAAGCGGATCGTGTTCGCCTCCTCCAACCACGCGTTCGGCGCGTGGCCGATCACCGAGCGCGTGACGCCCCAGCATCTGGCGCGACCCGACAGCCTGTACGGCGTCTCCAAGGTCTTCGCCGAGGCGATGCTGCAGTACTATTTCGATCGCCACGGCATCCGCTCGGTGAGCGTGCGCATCGGCACCTGCCGGCCGCTGCCGATCGACCAGCGCTCGCTCGCGACGTGGCTGAGCCCGCGCGATATGACGCAACTGTTCGAGCGCGGGCTGCTGCACGACGATCCGGGCTGCCTGGTGGTGAACGGATACTCCGCCAACACGCGGCTGAAGACGTATGATCCCAACTGGGATTTTCTGGGCTACGTGCCGCAGGACGATGCCGAGACGCATCGCGAGATGCTGCGCGCCAAGGGGATCGACGTGGACGGGCCGTGGGAGTTGCCAGACCACGGCGGCAGAATGGCCCGGGAGCCGGAGTGGCCGCCGTTTCCGTGATGCCCCGTCCGGCCTAGCCGCGGAACGGGCGGGACGTGTGCTGCTGGAACAGATCGGCGCACAAGGCGCGCAGCCAGCGGTTGCCGGCGTCGTGATGGTAGCGGGCGTGCCAGTGCAGTTTGACCGAGAATGATGGGATCGGCACGGGGGCGGGAAACGCGGCGAGCCCGTTCGTCGCCGCCAGGGTTTCGCCGGTGTGGCGCGGCAGGGTGGCGATCAGGTCGGTGGCCTGGATAAGGGCGCCAAGGCCGAGGAAGCCAGGCAGGTCGAGCACGACGTGACGCTGCACGCGCGCGCTCGCCACGGCCGCCTCCAGCAGCCGATAGCCGGTTGAGGCGATGGCGATGTGGCCCTCCGCCTCGTAGGCGGCGCGGTCGAGCCGCTTGCCGATACGCGGGTGGCGCGGATTGACCAGGCATACCCAGTCCTGCACGTACAGGCTCTGCTGGTAGAAGCCCACCTCCAGTTCGGGGATCAGTCCGAGCGCCAGGTCGGCCTCACCCGATTGCAGGCGCGCCTCGGTCTGCGCGTCGATCTGCAACACTTCCACGCGCACCAGCGGCGCCACCGTGCGCAGGCGGCCAAGCAGGCGCGGCAACAACGTGACGTGGCTGGCATCCGTCATGCAGATGCGGAAGCGCTGGTGCGAGCTGGCGGGATCGAACCCGGTGTCCGCCTCGGTAAGGCGCTGCAAGGCGTCCAGCGCCGTGCGGGCCATGCCGATCAGGGCATCGGCGCGCGGGGTCGGCTCCATTCCCGCCCGGGTGCGCACGAACAGCGGGTCGTGCAGGTCCCGGCGCAACCGGTTCAGCCAGATGCTGACCGTGGGTTGCGCCTGGCCAAGCTGTTCGGCGGCGCGGGTGACGCTGCGGGTCCGGTAAAGCAGGTCGAACAGGCGCAGCGACCGCGCATCCAGGGGCGCGGTGCCGCTCCGCTTGCCGGGTCCTTCCATGTCGGAACCTCTATTGCAATTCGCAATATAGAGCATTGCATCATACCAATAGTCAATGGCGCTCTGGGCCGCGTATGCGTGTTCATGCTGCACGGGAGGAAGACCGGGTGAAAATCTGCGTCGTCGGGGCCGGTGCCCTCGGTTCCACCATTGGCGGCACGCTGGCCGAGGCCGGGGCGGATGTCTGGCTGATCGACCGCTTCCAGGCCCATATCGACGCCATCGTGCAATCCGGCCTGCGCCTGCGCGAGGACGACATCGACCGGACGGTACGCGTGAACGCCGCCACCAGCGCCGAGGGCATCGGCCTCGCCGACCTGGTGATCGTGCTGGTCAAGTCCTACCACACCCGCGCCGCCATCGAGGGGGCGGCCTCGCTGATCGGCCCCGACACCGTGGTGATGTCGCTGCAGAACGGGCTCGGCCATGAGGACATTCTGGCCGAGGTGGTGGGGCGTTCCCGGGTCCTCGCCGGTAAGACCTATGCGGGCGGCGTGCTGCTGGCGCCGGGCCATGTGCGCATCGGCGTGCGCGGCAAGGAAACCCTGATCGGCGAGCTTGACGGCAGCGACACCGCGCGCGTCCAGGCAATCGCCGCGGCGTTCAATGACGCGGGGCTGCTGACCACGGTCAGCCCTGACATCATGGGCACGATCTGGGACAAGCTGCTGATCAACGTGGCGACCGGGGCGCTGGGCGGCATCACCCGCCTGACCTACGGCGACATGTACGAGATTGCCGAGATCGAGGCCTGTGCCGTCGCCGCGGTGACCGAGGCGATGGCGGTGGCCAAAGCCAGCGGCGTGCGGCTGTCCATCGCCGAGCCGCGCCAGGCGTGGTTGATGGCCTCCGCCGGGCTGCCGCCCGAATTCAAGACGTCCATGCTGCAAAGCCTGGAGAACGGCGCGATGACCGAGATCGACTTCATCAACGGAGCGGTGGTGCGTCGCGGCGAGGCCTGCGGCGTGCCCACGCCTGTCAACCGCACGCTGGTCGCCTGCATGAAGGGCGTCGAGCGCGCCGTGATCGGCAAGAGGGTACCATGACCGAAACACTCTGCTATCTGGAGCACGTTGCCATCCGCGTTCGCGATATCGACTGGCATGTGCGCTTTTTCCGCGAGGTGCTGGGCATGCCGGTACTGCGGACCGACGGACCGTCGGAGGCGCCGGTTCAGGTCTGGACGGTCGGCGGCTTGCAACTCGTCGCTGACCCGGCCTTCGCCGGACCGGAAGGGCGGCTCGCGCATCTCGGCATCATGGCCGAGGATCAGGAAGAGGTGCTGCGCCGCGCCCGCGACTGGGGCGTGAGCGCGCTGCCGAAGGGTCGCCACTGGCTGGGCCTGCCGGATGGGCTCTGCGTCGAGGTTCTGCAGGCCAGCGCCGGCGCGGTCGCCGCTGTACTCGCGATCGACCCGCGAGCGTGAAAGGAAATGGCATGTCCCCGGAACGCTATTACGACGACGCGAAGGTCGGCGACGAAGCCACCAGCCCGGAACTGACCGTCACCGAGGAGATGATCAACACCTACGCCGCGCTGACCGGGGACTACACCCCGGTGCACGTGGATGAGGAATACGCAAAGACCACGCCGTTTGGTACCCGGGTGGCGCACGGGCTGCTCGGCCTGTCGCTTGCCGACGGGTTGAAAACCCAGGCGGAGTACCGCTTCCTGCCGGGCATGTCGCTCGGCTGGACCTGGGACTTCGCCAAGCCGATCAAGATCGGCGACCGCGTGCATGTGCACTTCCGCGTCGGCTCGATGCGCCTGACCAGCCGCAAGGGATGGGGCATCGTGGTGCTGCCCGCGGAACTGATCAACCAGCACGGCGAAGTGGTGCAGCGCGGCGAGCACCGGCTGATGATTCCATGTCGGCCGGCGGAGCCGGAGGCCGGCGCATGACCGCACAACCGCTGCCGCTCACCGGCATTCGTGTCATCGACTACAGCCATTTCCTGGCCGGTCCGCATATGTCGCGCTGTCTCGCGGCGATGGGGGCTGAGGTCATCAAGGTCGAGCGCCCGAAAGCCGGTGACGCCGGCCGTGCACACCCCATTTTCGTCAAGGGCCAGAGCGGCTATTTCCTTCAGCAGAACATGGGCAAGCAGGGGCTTTGCGTGAATCTCAAGGATCCGCGTGGCCTTGAGATGCTGCACAAGCTGGTGGCGACGGCGGATGTCTTCGTCGAGAACTACCGGCCGGGCTCGCTGGACCGGCTCGGGCTTGGTTACGGCGAACTCAGCAGGATCAACCCGAAGCTCGTCTATTGTTCGATCTCGGCCTACGGGCATACCGGCCCGGACTCGGCCAAGCCAGGTTTTGGCCTGATCGCCGAAGCCAAGAGCGGCGCGATGGCGCAGCTTGGCACCCCTGGCGAGACGCCGCCGCTGATGCGGATGCCGATCGCCGACATGTACACGGCTGTCCATGGCGTCGCGGCGGTCTGCGCCGCCCTCCTTGGCCGGCACAGCAGCGGCAAGGGGCAGCATATCGACCTGGCGCTCTACGACTGCATGATCTCGATGCACGATTACGCGGTTCAGCGCTACACCCTGAGCGGCGGCAAGGAACTGCCGGTGCAGACCGGCTCGGTGATGCCGGATTCCACCCTCTACGGAGCCTTCTCGACACGCGACGGTGCGGTGGTGATCGCCGCCCAGGTCGATGACGCCTGGAAGCGCCTGGCCCGGCTCATCGGTGGCGACGCCCTTGCCGCGGACAAGCGCTTTCTCGATCCGGCCAGCCGCAATGCGAATCATGTGGCGGCCGCGGCCTATGTACGCGACTGGGCCCAGGCGCAGCCCACCGCGAAAGCCTGCATCGCCGCGCTCGATGCGGCCGAGGTGCCGTGCGCGCCGGTGCAACGCATCGACGAGGTGATCGCCGATCCGCAGACCATCGCCCGCAACATGGTGATCGAGCAGCAGCATCCGGTCCTGGGGCCGGTGAGGTTGGCCAATCTGCCGTTCCGCTTTTCCGATTGCGATGCCACACAGCTTGCCGTCGCTCCACTGCTGGGACAGCACAACCGCGCCATCGCCGGGGCGCTCGGCTACGCGCCCGCCGACATTGCGGCGATGGAGCACGACGGCGTTCTCTATGCGGAAGAGGCAGTCGGCAAGATTTGAGACCGATCGGGCATAAGAAGAGCGCGGACCCGATAAGGAACCTACGCGTCAAACCTGAGAACCGGAGGAAACCATGACAAAAGTGCTGGCTCTGCACGGCATCAATCACAACATGTTCGGCAAGCGGGACCCTGCCCAATATGGCAGCTTCACCCTTCAGGATATCTATAAGAGCATCGAGGATCTCGGCAAGGAACTCAACGTCGAGGTCGAAAATTACCAGACCAACGACGAAGGCGCGATCTGCCTGAAGATCCACCAGGCCTTTCTCGAAGGTGTCGACGCCATCTTGATCAATGCCGGCGCCTGGACGCATTACAGCTACGGCCTGCGCGATGCCCTGGCGATATTCACCGGGCCGATCGTCGAGGTCCATATGTCCAATGTCCACTCACGCGAAGAGTTCCGGCATCACTCCGTGATCTCTCCGATCGTGCGCGGCCAGATCGTCGGCTTCGGCATCGACAGCTACGGCCTGGCGTTGCGCGCCTGCGTCGCCATGCTCGCGGCGGGCAAATAGGCGGCGCGCGATCCGGCCGGAGCATGATCGCTTGCGGTCATGCTCCGGCGGTTCCCTGGCGTTGAGCGGGCAGCTTGACGCCCCGATCCGTGGCGCGTACCGTTGTCGGCCTGGTGCGGGGATCGCGACAGCAAAGGGGTGTCATGCCATGCAACGAGCGCTACTCGTTTCGCTGGGTCTGGCTGCCGGTTTGACTTTGGGTGTTGCGCCGGCAATTGCCGCTCCATTTTCCTGTCCGCGCAAGGGCGGAGATTTCGTCTTCGGGCAGGAGGCCAACGTCAACAGCCTCGACATGATGACGTCGAGCTCCATCTCCACGCGCAACGCCGCGCTGAACATCTTCGAAACACTGGTCGCCCGCGACGAGAACAATAACGTTATTCTCGATCTGGCCGATAGTGTGACGGAAGCGCCGGACCATCTGTCTTATACGTTCAAACTGCGGCCGGGCGCGAAATTCCACAACGGCAAGCCGTTGACTTCGGCCGACGTGGCGGCGAGCTACGACCGCTACAACAGGATCGGCCTCAACCGCGGCATGTTCTCCAAGGTTGCGGGCTGGGACACTCCGGACGGCGCGACATTCGTCATCCGCATGAAGGAGGTGCAGCCGATCTTCCTTGAGTTGCTGAGCAGCTTCCTGGCGCCGCCGGTGATCGTCCCCGCCGAATTCAGGGATGACCCGCCGCAGCAGTTGCACTCGGTCGGCACCGGGCCATGGCAACTGGCGGAATTCATGCCGGGCAGCTTCGTCAAGCTGAAGCGTTTCGACGACTACGCACCGAACCGGAATTTCGAGCAGCGCACCGGCTTTGGCGGCTACAAGCAGGCCTGCTTCGACACCGTCACCTTGCGTATCGTGCCGGAACCCGGCGCCCGCGTGGCGGGCTTGCGCACCGGCGAGTTGCTGGGCGTGGAGGACATTCCCACCAAGTCGGTTGCCGAACTGAAGGGTGACAAGAACATCACGCTCGTGCCGATGTACAACTGGTGGATCCAGATGGCGGTGCCGAACACGTCGGTGGTGCCGACGGACAATCTTGCCTTCCGCAAGGCCGTGCAGGCCGCGCTGGACATGGACGAGATCATGGATGCCGCCACCGACGGCAACTACCGGCTGAACGTCGGCCTGCAGTATCCGAACCAGCCCGCCTACACCGATGTTGGCAAGGAGACCTATAATCAACACGACGCCGCGCTGGCGAAGAAGTACCTGGTGGAGGCCGGCTACAAGGGCGAGCCGGTGGTCCTGCTGACCAACAAGGATTACGCGTCGATGTACAACGCGGCCCTGGTGATGGCCGAGCAGCTCAAGGCGATCGGCGTGAATGCCCAGTTGAAAGTGGTGGACTGGCCGACCAGCACGCAGATGGCCAAATCTGCCAGCAGCGGCTGGAACTACACCTACACGGGCTGGGGGTCGGAGACCGCGGTCGGCGCGCTCGGCATCATGCAGGACCTGATTCCGCCGAGCATGCAGTTCATGCCGAAGGACCCGAACGGGGACCCGGACCTGAACGCGGCCTATCTCGACATGACGCAGAAGCTCGACCCGAAGGACCGCCAGGCCGCCTGGGTGCAGGCGCAGAAGATCGCGCTGGAGCGCGCGTATGTGCTGCCCTTCGGCTCGCTGACGAAGATGCAGGGGGTGCGCGCGAACGTGCTGGGCTTCACGCCGTTCCGCATTCCCCGCATGTCGAACGTCTGGTTCGCGAACTGACCGCGCGAAATGGCCGGGATCGCGCTCAGGCGGTTGCTCGGCGCCATCCCGGTCCTGCTGATCGTCAGCCTCATCACCTTCGGGATGATGCGGGCGATTCCCGGCGACCCGTCTGCGATCATCGGCGGCATCAGCGCGACGCAGGAGCAACTGGCGCAGATCCGGCATGAACTGGGGCTGGACCAGCCCGCCTATATCCAACTGATGACGTGGTATGCCGGGCTGGCACACGGCGATTTCGGGCGGTCGCTGCTGATGGGTCAGCCCGTGCTGCAGGTGACCATGCAGCGCCTGCCGGTGACGCTGGCGCTGTCGGCCTATGCGCTGGTGCTGACGCTCGTCCTTGGCCTGCTCGGCGGCATCTTCGCGGCCTTGCGGCAGAATACCTGGGTCGACCAGGCCGCCATGATGTTCTCCATGATCGGCATCTCGGTGCCCAATTTCTTCCTCGGCCTGCTGATGATCTTCCTGTTCGGCGTCTATCTGGGCTGGCTGCCGACCGGGGGCTACATCCCGCTGTGGCAGGACCCGGTGGGCTGGCTGCGCACTTCCACCATGCCGGCGATCTCGCTGGCGCTGCTGCAGGTCGGGCTGCTCGCCCGCATCACCCGCTCGACGATGCTGGAAGTGCTGCGCCAGGACTACATCCGCACGGCGCGGGCGAAAGGCCTGCCGCGTCGGCTGGTGGTGGGCAAGCACGCGCTGGCCAATGCGCTGATCCCGATCACCACTGTCATCGGCATCGTCGTCAGCCTGCTGATATCGGGTTCGGTGGTGACCGAGACGCTGTTCTCCCTGCCCGGCATCGGCCAGTTGCTGACCCAGGCCGTGCTGAATCGCGACTATCCGATGGTGCAGGGCGGCCTGTTGCTGGTCACCGCCTTCCTGGTGTTCGTCAACATCGTGGTCGATGTCTGCTACGCGCTGCTCGACCCCAGGGTCCGCTATGAGTCTCCCTGACAACGACGCACCGGCCCGGCGGCGGCATCCGTTCTGGCTGGCCTGGGGCCGGCTGCTGCACCACCGGCTGTTCGTCTCGGGGCTGGTGCTGTTCGGCATCATCCTGATCGCCGCGGTGTTCGCGCCCTACCTGGCGCCGACCGATCCGGACAAGCTGGCGATGCGGTTCAAGTTCCTGCCGCCCGGCGCCGATCACCCGTTCGGCACCGACAATTTCGGCCGCAGCCTGTGGTCGCGGGTGATCTGGGGGGCGCGGCTGTCGGTGTTGATGGGCTCCGCGGTGGTGGTGCTGAACGCGATTTTCGGCACCCTGGTCGGCGCGCTGGCCGGGTACTTCCGCTGGCTCGACAATCCACTGATGCGGGTGAACGACGCGCTGATGGCGTTCCCCGCCATCCTGCTGGCGATCGGCATCACCGCCGTGCTGGGGCCGTCCACCATCGACGCCGTGCTGGCGCTGGCGATCGTCTACATCCCGCGCACCGCCCGCATCGTGCGCTCGTCCGTCATCGTGCTGCGGGAGATGGAGTATGTGCAGGCCGCCGTGGCGGCCGGCGCGGGGCACTGGCGCATCCTGCGGCGCCACATCATGCCGAACGCCATGGCGCCGCTGATCGTGCAGCTTTCCTTTCTGTTCGCCTACACGGTGTTGGCGGAGGCCACGCTGAGCTTCCTCGGCGTCGGCGCGGTGCCACCGACGCCGACCTGGGGCAACATCATGGCCGAAGGCCGGCAGTACATGATCGAGGCGCCGTGGATCATCACCATCCCCGGGGTGGCGCTGATGATCACCGTGATGGGCCTCAACATGCTGGGCGACGGGTTGCGCGACGTGCTCGATCCACGCTTGAGGATTCAGCAGTGAGCCTGTTGGAGGTGCGCGGGCTGACGACCGCGTTCGCGACCCGGCGCGGCGAGGTGACGGCGATCGAGGACGTCAGTTTCGACGTCGAGGCGGGCGAGGTTCTCGGTATCGTCGGCGAGTCCGGCAGCGGCAAGAGCGTGACCGCTCTGACCATCATGGGTCTGCTGCCCACCCCGCCGGCGCGCGTGGTCGCGGGTGAAGTGCGCTTCGACGGCCAGGTGCTGACGAAAATGTCGCAGACCGGGCTGGAGCGCATCCGCGGCAAGGGCATCTCCATGGTGTTCCAGGAGCCGATGACCTCGCTGAATCCGGTGTTCACCATCGGCGATCAGATCATGGAGACGCTGCGCGCCCACGAACGCGTATCGGCGCGCGAGCAACGACTGCGCGCCCTTGAGATGCTGGACCGCGTCGGCATTCCATCGGCGGCCGAGCGGCTGGGCGATTATCCGCACCAGCTTTCCGGCGGGCAGCGTCAGCGCGTGATGATCGCCATGGCGCTGGCCTGCCGGCCCCGCCTGCTGATCGCCGACGAGCCAACCACGGCGCTCGACGTCACCATCCAGGCGCAGGTGCTCGACCTCCTGCTCGACCTGCGCGACGAATTCCGCATGGCGATCATCGTCATCACCCACAACATGGGCGTGATCGCGGAAACCGCCGACCGCGTGCTGGTGATGTATGCCGGGCGCATCGTCGAGCAGGCGGCGGTGACCGAGCTGTTCGACCGGCCCTTGCATCCCTACACGCGCGGCCTGCTGAATTGCGTGCCGACGCTGGCGCAGGAGCGGGAGCGGCTGCTGGCCATCGCGGGTTCGCTGCCCGAACCGTCGCGCCGCCCGGCGGGCTGCCGCTTCGCGCCGCGCTGCCCGCATGCGGTGGATGCCTGCCACGCCGCCATTCCAGCGCTCGCCGAACAGGCGGCGGGCCACGCGGTCGCCTGCATCAGCGTGGACGCGCTCGCGCTGTGACGCCACTGGTCGAAGCGGTCGGGCTGGTTAAGCATTTTGCCGTGCGCACTGGCGGATTCCTCGGTCGCGGCAGCGTGCCGCTGCGCGCCGTGGACGGCGTTTCATTCGCCATCCTGGCCGGCGAGACGCTGGGGCTGGTGGGCGAATCCGGCTGCGGCAAATCCACCCTGGGCCGGCTTCTCATCCGGCTGCTCGAACCTTCAAAGGGCAGCATCATCTTTGACGGGACCGACATCAGTGCGCTGAAGGGAAAGGCGCTGCGCGAGAAGCGGCGCGCCATGCAGATCGTCTTCCAGGACCCCTACGGCGCGCTGAATCCGCGCATGTCGGTCGAGGACATCGTCATGGAGCCGCTGCTGATCCACGGCGCGCGTGCCGATGCGGCGGCGCGGGCGCGGGTCGGCGAGATGCTGGCGCTGGTCGGGCTGCCCGCCCGGGCGCGCGACTGGTTTCCGCACGAATTCTCCGGCGGCCAGCGTCAGCGCATCGGCATCGCCCGTGCGCTGGTGCTGCGGCCGAGACTCGTTGTCTGCGACGAGCCGGTTTCCGCGCTGGACGTTTCGGTGCAGGCGCAGATCGTCAATCTGCTGCAGGATCTGCAGGGTGAGCTCGGTCTGACCTATCTGTTCATTGCTCACGACCTCGCGGTGGTGAAGCACATTTCCGACCGCGTGGCGGTGATGTACCTTGGCAAGGTGGTGGAAGTCGCCGACAAGCGCACGATCTATGCCGCCCCGCTGCACCCCTACACACAGGCGCTGATCGCCGCGGCGCCGGTCGCGCATCCGCGTGGCCGGGCGGAGGCGCGGGCGCGCCGGGGCCGCATCGCCGGCGACATTCCGAGCGCGCTGGATCCGCCGCCGGCGTGCCGCTTCAACACGCGCTGCCCTTATGTGATGGACACCTGCCGCAGCGTCGAACCGGTGCTGGCGGATGTCGCGCCGGGCCATGCGGTAGCCTGCCATCTCGTCGATCCGAACTACCGGAGGAACCCTCAGCCATGACCGAAACCCGACCCTCGCGCCTGAGCGCAGAAGTGGACTTCGAGCGCGACGGCAAACAGACCGGCTTCATCCGGTTGTTTCACTCCGTGCATTCGTCCGCCTACGGTTTCATCCCGATCCCCATCGTGGTGATCCGCAACGGCGAGGGGCCGACGGCGCTGCTTACCGCCGGCAACCATGGCGACGAATACGAAGGGCAGATCGCCATCGGCAACCTGGTGCGGTCGCTGGAGCCGGCGCAAATCCACGGTCGCGTCATCCTGTTGCCGATGGCGAATTTTCCGGCGGCGTTGGCGGGGCGGCGCACCTCGCCGATCGACGACCTCAACCTGAACCGCGCCTTCCCGGGCAACCCGGACGGCAGCGTGACGCAGCAGATCGCTTACTACATCTCAACCGCCCTGATCCCGCTGGCGGACATCGTGTTCGACGTGCATTCCGGCGGCTCGTCGCTGCTGTATTTGCCGTCGGTGTCGATGAAGGCGAGCCCCGACAAGGCATTCGAGCAGCGCGCCCTTGCCGCGCTTCAGTCGCTCGGCGCGCCGCTCGCCTATCTGCCGCGAGGCGGGCAGGGGACAGGGGCGGACGATACGCTGGGCGGCGAGGCGGTGCGACAGGGCATTCCGGCGCTCGGCTCCGAACTCGGCGGCGCCGGCACCGTGACGCCGGCGGGGCTGCGCATCGCCGAACGCGCCTTGCGCAACCTGCTCGTGCACATGGGCATCCTGCCCGAGACGGCGCGCATTGCCGCCGACGGGCCGATGCGGGTGACCTACGTCGGTGGCGCCGACTATTTCGTCTACGCCAGCGAAAATGGCGTTTGGGAACCGTGCGTGGAACTCGGCGACATGGTGCGCAAGGGCCAGTTGGCGGCGCGTATCCACACGCCCGAAACGCCGTGGGCGGCACCCGCCGAGGTGCACTTCGCGCGCGACGGTATGGTGCTGGTCAAGCGGGTTCCCGGCCGCACCCTGCGCGGCGACTGCCTGTTCCACCTCAGCACGGACGCGCTGGGCTAACCGGGTCAGCGGAAGAACCACTGCTCCGGATGGGCCCCCCAGGGCGTGCGGCAGTGCTGGGAGATGCAGGTGCGGGCTGGCACGTTCTCCAGCCGGTCGTTCACCACCCGGACCCCGTGGGTGGCCGGCGACAGGCCGACGATGCCGATGTTCCACTGCTGCTCGACGACCAGCTTCCAGACCTCCTGCGCGGTGCGGTTGCGTTCCTCCTCGGGCTGCCCCGCGGCGGCACGTATCAGGTCGAAGGCGTGCAGCATCTCCGGCTCGGTCGGCTTCATCCCCTGCGTGCCGTTGGATGAGAACCAGTCCGCCAGAGCCCGCCCGCCCATGCCGACGGTGGTGTCGATCGGCAGCGCGTAGCGCGGATACAGATACAGGCTCTCGGTGCCCGCGTTGGTCCACACCGTTATCTGGTCCTGGTCCTGGCTGATGCGCAAGGTGGCCAGGTGGCGCTCCAGCAGCTTGACGTCGGCGGCGATGCCGATGCGCTTCCACTGCTGCGCCACCATCTCCATCTGCTGCGGCCAGGTCGGCACCAGGGTCTGCGCCACCGTGATCTCAAGGCGCAGTCGCTGGCCGTTGTCGGTGCGCAGCCGGTAGCCCTCGGAGTCCTTCTTCGCCAGGCCGATGGCATCGAGCATCGCCGCGGCCTTGTCCGGATCGTAGGTGGACCAGCGCGTCCGCCACGCGTCGCCCGGATACTCCGGCATGTCCGCCGCGGGAATGGGAGATCCCGCCGTGCCCAGGCCGAGCCAGAAGGTCTGGTTCAACTGATCGCGGTCGATGCCGAGCGAGAGCGCGCGGCGGAAATCGGCATTGCGCAGCCATTTGCCGATTTCCGGATCGGCCTGATAGGCGAGGTTCGGAAAAAGCACCGAATCGCCACCGCTGAAGCCAAGGTCGAGGTGCACCTTGTAGTGACCCAGCGCGGCGTTATCGAGCAGCACCGGCAGCTTGGCGAGGTCGATGAACCGCTCCATGTAGTCGTAGTCGCCGGCGGCGGCGCGCAGGTTGATCAGGTCGGGATTCTCCGACATCGTCAGTTGGATGCGGTCGATGTAGGGAAGCTGGTTGCCTTCGGTATCGACCTCGTAGAAGTAGGGATTGCGCTCGAATACGAACTGCGCGCCGTTGATGGGCTGGACCATGTGCCAGGCGGACAGCGTCGGCAGGTCGCGGTTGATCCGGTAGTCCGACTTCTGCCGGTAGAGCGACAGCCAGTTGTCCAGCCCGGCGGCCCGCGCCTCGGCGTTCAGCGCCGCCTCGCCGGTGTATTTCGGCAGGAAGTGCTTCAGGTAGTGCGCCGGCGCGTAGAGCCCGTTCTCCTGCCCGTCCGATTGCAACCGCGCCTGGCCGCCGCCGATCGGCGTGTCGCCCGCGACCAGCGGGAGAAACAGGAAGAACGGATCATCGAACTCGAAGGCGACGGTGGTCTCGTCGATCTTCACCAGCCGGCCCGGCTTGCCGTTGACCGTCAGCTCCGGCGGCAGGCCGGGCAGCAGGTCCTTGTTGGCGGCGACGTCGGTAAACCAGAACACGAAGTCGTCGGCGGTGAAGGGCGCGCCGTCCGACCATTTCATGCCGCGTCGCAGGAACAGCGTGGTGCGGCGCCCGTCGTCGCTGACCTGCCAGCCTTTGGCGACGCTGGGGGCCAACCGGGTACCGGAGGCGTCCAGGAAGATCAGCTTGTCGCCGGCCATCAGCCGGTTGCCGTTTTCGCTGTCGCCAGGCCCGATGAAGCCGCGCCGCCAGGTGCCGCCGTAGTGGCCGATGGCGTGCAGCGGTTGGATCACCATCGGCTCGGCGGGCAGGCGCTCAGCGACGGGCGGCAATTGCCCGGCCTTCACGCGCTCGGCCAGCCCCGGCGCCTCGTGGAAGGTCTTGGGCCATTGCGCCGGGTCGGTGACGATGGTGGGGCCTTCCAACTTGCCGACGAGTTCGGATTTCTCCAGCGCCGGCTGGGCCTGCGCCGAGCCGAAGCACAGCGCGGCAATGCCGGCGAGAAGCAGGTGTTTCATACGTTTCCTCCTGGCGGGCCGGCGGTCTCAGTCGGGACGGGAACGGATCGGCGGCTGGATATCGTCGGGCAGCGGGCAGACATAGGGATTGGTCCGCGTCCGCGCCGCGTAGTCTTCCTTGGCGCGCGCGATCAGCGCCGGGTCGGCCAACGCATCCACCGCCGTGCCGGCCATGATCTTGGCCACATGCACCATTCCCTTGTGTGCGAACGGCGACTTGCCCTGCGCGGTGAGTTGCCAGGAATGGCCCGGCGTGCCGATGGCATAGGTGGCGCCGCGCGCCTGCACGGTCGGCACCACCCAGGAAACGTCGCCGACATCGGTGCTGCCCATCATCGGCGCGCCCTTGGCGTCGAGCGGCACCACCTTGTCGCACAGTGGCGCCTCGGCATCGATGGGCAGGCCGACCCGGCGAAACGCCGACTCGATAGCCTCGCGGCTGAGGGTCGCGCGGATCTCGCGGGCGAAGGCGAGGTCGCCTTCGTCGAAGGGCGGCGGGCCCAGGCGCTGGAAGTTGTCGAACATCGCGCGCTCGAGCGGCGCGTTGCCGAGCAGGTTGGAAACGGCGGAGACCACTGTGCTGGTCACCGTCGTCTCGGTCATCAGCGCCGCACCCTCGGCGCATTTCTTCACCCGCTCGATCAGCGGCCATAGCTGCGGCAATTCGCGGGCGCGGATGAGGTGACGCACTTTCGCTCTGGCCTGCACCACGTTCGGCGCCACCCCGCCGGTGTCGAGATAGGCGTAGTGGATGCGCGCGTCCGACGGCATGTGCTCGCGCATGTAATTGACGGCGACGTTCATCAACTCGACGGCGTCCAGCGCGGATCGCCCGAGATGCGGCGCCGCGGCAGCGTGCGAGGCGCGGCCGGTGAAGGAAAAATCGATGCGCGCGTTGGCCAGGCTCATCGCATCGTTGACGCCGGAGAAAGCGGCGGGGTGCCAGGAGATGGCGATGTCCACATCCTTGAAGGCGCCGGCACGCACCATGAAGGATTTGGCGGCGCCGCCTTCCTCGGCCGGACAGCCGTAATAGCGCACGCGGCCCGCGATACCGTTCTCCGCCAGCCACTCCTTCACGGCGGTGGCGGCCAGCAGCGAGGCCGAGCCGAGCAGGTTGTGCCCGCAGCCGTGGCCCATGCCGTCGCCGGGACGCGGCCTCGGTTCGGCAACGCCGGCTTCCTGGCTCAATCCGGGCAAAGCGTCGTATTCGCCGAGGATGGCGATCACCGGTCCCGCGTCGCCGGCCTCGCCCACCACCGCGGTCGGAATGCCGGCGACGTCGCGGGTCACGCGGAAGCCCTGGTGCTCCAGCATGGCGGCGTGTGCGGCGGCCGATTTGTATTCGTTGTAGGCGATCTCTGGATGATCCCAGATCCGGTCGCTCAGGGCGATGAATTCCTGCTGGTGGGAATCGACGAATTGCCAGATGCGTTCGCTGTTCGGCATGGAAGCGTCCTTCGGGTCAGGCGGGAAAGCGTTCGGCGGCGTGCAGCGCCGCGGCAAGGATCGGGGCGGCGGCGGCCGACATGCGCTCGCCGTCGTGGCCGACACCCTCCACATCGACGATGGTCCAGGCACAGGGAATGCCCAGACGGGCGGCCTGCTCGCGCGCGGTTTCGATGTAGTGGTGCGCGCGCGCGTAGCGGGTCTCGCCCTGACGCATCGCAGCCTCTTCGCGCGGGAAATGCTCGGTGGTGGTGTCGATGTCGGCGGTGCCGGCCATCACCGTCAGCCGGAAGGCGAACAGGTCGCGCAGGGCGTCCTCGTCGAGACCGGTGTCGCCGAGTCCGTAGGGAAAAGCGACATCGAGGTCGGGCATGGCATAGGTGCCGGCATTGGCCGTCACCGCCGCGGCCACCCGGCCGCGAAAGCCGAGCGACAACATGCGATGGACGAACTGCCCGCCGGCGGAATGACCGAAGATGCCGTAGTGGCGCCGGCGCGTAATGCCCGCCGTGCGCAATTCCGCAAACAGGCGCTCGACAACGCCGTAGGTCCATTGACCCCGAGGCCGCGGCGCGCCGTGGTCGTCGGTGCGGTTGCCGAAATTGTACCAGCCCACGCCCGGAAAGGAGTCGGCGGGGAATTCCGGCACCACCACCAGCACATCGGCTTCGTCCACCAGCCCCAGCCAATAGTCGCGGTAGTCGCCGCCATTGCGCAGCACGCCGTGATGCACGAACAGCACCGGCGTATCCGGCGAGAAATGCCGTGGCCGCGCGCTGCGCAGCGTCAGCGGCCGGTCCGGAAAAGCCAGGTCGGTCCAGGGCAGATCGTTCGCGCCGGCGGCGGCGACGAGAGTTGAAAGATTGGACATGCTCACACGGTGGCGACAGGGGTGGCGGGAGAACCGACGGCGCCGGGCAGGCGCAACGGCGGGGCGGTCAGCAGGAAACGCGAACGTCCGTTCGCGCGCAGCCAGTCCGCCAACTCGCTGAGATACCACATCTCGCCGAGATTGACGCCGAGCTTGAACAGGCAATGCGCGTGCAGCGGCAGGGTGGCGCAGAACGCGTCCATGCAGGACCGTGCCGGCAAGGTCTCCACCGCGTAATTGTCGGCGATCAGCGCCACCGCGCCGCTGTCGGTCACCCATTGCAGCAGCCGGTCATCGCGCCCGTCGAGCGCACAGGTGGAACCGAACAGCAGGTCGGCATCGGGATTGCGCTTCATGTCCAGCAGCATCTGCGCGAAGCCGGTGCGGAAACAGACGAAGTCGCCGGGCTCGACGGTGATGCTGTCCGCGTCGAGCACCGATCGTAAATCGTCGTAGCCGATCAGTTTGCCCAGGCGGCCGAAATGCGCCTCCAGGTCGATCATGACGGCGCGGCCCTGGAGGCAGGCGACCGCCATGTTCTCAACGCTCAGTTTCCGCGCGCCTTGCGGACCGTCGTAGGGCGTGGGCTCGGTGCCGTGCCACACCAAGGGGCCGGCGACATCGCTGCCGGCGCGGTAGCCGTTGTAGAACACGTCTTCCGGTTTGCCGTCGCCATCGACGTCGAACATCTGGCCGATGTGCGCCAGGCTGTCCCATTGCGTCGAGTATTGCAACGTCATCAGCACCTGATCGTCGCAGATCAGGTCGGTGGCGGTGGGGTCGTCGCAGCGCATCGGATAGGTCATGTTGGGGCGGCCGTTGCGGCGCGTGACCGGCCGCAGCACCGGCGGCGTGCGGCGCGGGTTCAGCACCGAGCCGCCGGGATAATCCAGCGGCAGCGACAGGCAGAAGGTGCGGCCCTCGCGAACTTCCGCGATGCCGGCGAGCACCTTCTCGCGGGTCAGCAGGTTCATCCGGCCAAGCTGGTCGTCCGGCCCCCAGTCACCCCAGGTGGAACCCTCCGGACGGCGAGTCCAACGCGGCGTTGCGGTGTTCATGGATGCAGGCTTCCTGTTGTCGGATAGGGAACTTTCGCCATCAGCCGGCGAATCGCTTCAGCGCGTCGGGCGCCAGTTCGATGCCCAGCCCCGGGCCCGCCGGCACGTCCAGCATGCCGTCGCGCAGTTGCAGGGGAACCGTCAGCAAGTCGTCGCGCAACCGATTGCGGCCGAGATCGTATTCGACCAGCGGAGGGGTGGGATCGTTGTCCGTATGTGGGTAACTGGACAGCGAGGCCACCCACTGCACCGCGGCGGCCAGCCCGACGCCGGTGCCCCAGCAATGCGGCGACAGGCGCAGGTGCTGGGCGGTGGCCAACACCGCCACCGCGCGCGCCGTCTCGAAGCCGCCGCTCAGCGTCAGGTCGGGTTGCAGCACGGCGGCCAGCCGCCCGCTCGCCACCCGATGGAAGTCGAACACGGTATAGAGCGCCTCGCCGACGGCCACCGGCATCGGCGCGCGGCGGGCAAGCTCGCCATAGCCGCCCCAGTCCTGCGGGGCCAGCGGCTCCTCGTACCAATGCACGCCGAACGGCGCGATGCGGCGCATGCTCTCCAGCGCGGCGTCGGCGGTGTAGTTGCCGCTGGCGTCAACGCACAGCAGCTTGCCCTCGCCGACCAGGCGGCGCGCCATCCGCACCCGCGACAGGTCCTCCTCCGGCGAGCGCCCGATCTTGATCTTGAAGGCCGGAAACGTGCTGCCGTGCAGCGGCTCGATCTGCGCTTCCAGGGCCGCTTCCTGGTCGTCCCCGGGGGTGAAGTAGCCGCCCGAGGCATAGACCGGCACGCGTTCGCGCTGGCGCCCACCGATCAGGTCGGCCACCGACAGGCCGAGCAGCTTTCCCATCGCATCATGAGCCGCGATGTCGATGCCGCCCAGCAGCGCCACCAGCGCGTTCTGAATCCCCATGTGGTAGTGCCGCGCGAGGATCATCTGCGCCACGCCGCGCTGGGCGAACACGCTGGTGCCGAGGAAATAGGGCTTCACGAGGTCCAGGGTGGCGCGGGTGATGCCCCCCGGTCCGCCGGCCTCGCCCAGCCCGAGCGCGCCGGCCTCGGTCAGCAGCAGCACCAGGGCGGCGCCGCGCGCCTGCGTCATCCCACGCGCCGTGCCGTAGGCCTGGGCGGGCTCCAGCGCGTCGGTCACCGGCACCACGGTGATGTCGCGGATGCGGGACATGGCGGTCGATCCTCTCGTCCGGGGCCGGTGAGGATAGGAACCGGCCGCGCCGGGGTCTACGGCTGAACCTCGGTCCAGGCACCGCCGGCCACCTGCGAGGCGATTGCCGCCGCCATGAAGGCCAATCCGGCCACCCCGTCCGCCGCGGTGGGGAAGTCGAGCGCCGCCGGGTCCGCGGGAACGCCGAGCGCGGCGGCGGCCATCGCCTCGGCCGCGTCGCGGTAGAGATTGGCGAATCCCTCCAGCAGCCCTTCCGGATGCCCGGCCGGGATGCGCACCAGCCGCGCCGCCGGCGGCAACATGCCGGGTCCGCCGCGCGACAGCGTGCGCACGGGCTCGCCGTGCGGGGCGAAGGTGAGGAAGTTGCTGCGGGCGTGCGTCCATTCCAGATGGCCGCGTTCGCCGAACACGCGCAGGACGATGACGTTTTCCGCCCCCGCCAGCGCCTGCGACACCGTCAGCGTGCCGCGCACGTCACCCTCCATGCGCAGCAGGAAGGCGCCCCAGTCGTGCACCTTGCGCCCCGGCACCACCGCGCCGAGGTCGGCCGACAGCCGCTCGATCCGCCGGCCGCTGACGAAGCGCAGCAACTGGTCGGCGTGGGTGCCGATATCGCCCAGCACCAGCGACGGCCCGGACTGCGCCGTGTCGAGCTTCCAGCGCAGCTTGGCCGTGAGCGGCCCGTCCTCGACGCGCTGGCTCATGCCGGCCTGGAGGTATTCCACCTGCACGGCGCGCAGTTCGCCCAGCGTGCCGGCGGCGACCATGGCGCGGGCCTGGCGGATCATCGGATAGGCGGAATAGGCGTGGGTGAGGCAGAACACGCGCGATCGCACGGCGCCCAGCGCCGCCAGGGCGCGCGCTTCCTCCAGCGAGTTGGTCAGCGGCTTGTCGCAGACCACGTGCAGCCCGGCCTGAAGCGCCGTGCGGCAGGCGTCGAAGTGGTAGTGGTTCGGCGTCATCACCGCGATCGCGTCGAGTTGCGGCTCGCCGGCGCACATGGCCGCCACCGACGGGTATGAGGCGATGCCGAGGGCCGCCGCCGCGGCGCGCGATTTCTCCGCATCCGAGGACAGCACACCGGCGACGAGTTCGAAACGCCGGTCGAGCAGCGCGGCGGCGCGGTGCACGGGGCCGATGAAGCTGCCCGGTCCGCCACCCACCAGGCCGAGCCGCAACCGCCGGCCGAGTTGGGGAAAGGCCTCAGTCATCGTCGCACCCGTTTTGCTTGTCGTTCATGACCCATTCCCTTCCATGCCGTCTATTTCGGCTTCAGGCTCAGCCCGTCCACGTCGGTAACCTGGTCCGACCGCCCCACGTAGGTGTAGCGGTCCTTGAAAGCCCAGACCGAGGTTTCCCAGTATAGCGGGATGATGGCGTTGTCGGTCAGCGCGATCCGGGTCGCTTCCTGGAGCCGCCGGTCGCGGCTGGCATCGTCAAGGTCGGTCAATGCCGGCAGGAATGCGGCATCGAACGCCGCGCTGTGGTAGCTGCCATAGTTCGACCCGCCAAGGCCGCGCGCCAGATCGGTCGTCACCACCCAGGTGCGCAGCACGGATATCGTCGACAACGGGCTGTAGCCCCAGCCGCCCATGGCCAGGCTGAACTCGCGCTTCGCCCGCCGCGGGAAGAACATGGTCTGCGTCATCGCGTCCACCTTGGCGCGGATGCCGACGCGGGAGAGGAACTGGCCGAGCGCCTGCACCACTTTCGCGTCATTGATGTAGCGATCGTTGGTGGCCGAGATGGTGAGGTCAAAACCGTTGGGATAGCCGGCCTCGGCGAGCAACTGGCGGGCGCGGGCAGGGTCGAAGGCGAGCTTCGGCGGCGCGTCCAGGTGGCCCGGAAGCCCTTCCGTCACATACTGGTCGGCCGGCACGGCCAGCCCGTCCATCAGGCGCTCGGCGATGGCGCGGCGGTCGATCGCCAGCGAGATCGCCTCGCGCACCCGCCTATCCGCCAGCGGGTTCTTGCCGCCCGCCTCCACCAGCGGGCTCGGCGTGCGGCCGATGTCGGGCTGCAGGAAGATGACGCGGTCCGACGGCGTGGTGGTGTAGGCCAGACCGCCCTTGGCCTTGATGGCCGGCAGGTCCTGCGCCGCGGGATTCTCGATCAGGTCGTAATCGCCGGCCAGCAACCCCGCGGTTCGCGCGCCGGTATTCGGCACCGGGTGGATGGTCACCCGGTCCCAGCGGGGCGGGGCGCCGAAATAGGCGCGGTTGGCTTCCAGCACAGCCACGTCGCCGCTCACATAGCGGGTCAGGCGGTACGGTCCGGTGCCGTTGGCCATCTTCAGGCTGTCGAAATCCGACGACGGCGGCAGCGGCACGCCGCATTGGTTGGCCGGATCGAAGCGGATATCGGCGGCCGCCCCGGCGGTGTGCGCCGAGAGCATGGAGTACCCGGCCAGCAGCGCCGGCAAGGTTGGGTCGGGCTCGTGGGTGTGGAATACTAACGTATGCGGGTCGGTCGCTTCCGCCATCGCCACCGTCTTCGGCACATCGACGAAGGACTGCGTCGGGCCCACCGCCTTCAGCGTCCGGCAGAGGCTGTAGATCACGTCATTGGCGGTGAACGGCGTGCCGTCCTGAAACGTCGCGCTGACCAGGTGAAACACCCAGGTGCGGTCGTCCTTCACCTCCCACGACGCCGCCAGGTCCGGTCCGACGGCACCCCTCGGGTCGGTGCGGGTCAGCGCGCTGAACACATGGTGCGCCAGCGTGTTGTTGGGCGTCATGGTGTGGAAGTGAGGATCGGCCGAGGAAGCGGCGGCGGCCCAGGCCACGGTAATGTCGGCCGCGCGCGCGGGCGCGCAGGCGGTCGTGGCCAGCAGCAGCGCGGCGGTGCCGCCTACCAGGATGGTGTGCATGATCCGCTCCCTCAATGACCGGCGCGGGCCGTCATAGCGCGATTCCGGTCATGTTGCCGTCGCCATCTTCGATGTCAGGCGTTTCCACGCGGCGCGTATCCCTCGCCTTGCCGGGCGCTCGATGACGTGGTGGACCGCCGCGGCGGCGATGAGTATCGCGGCCAGGAGGCCAGCGTATTGGCACCACATCGGTACCGAAGAGAAAATTTGCAGTTCGTCCGAGTGCCAGCGAATGAATATCTGATGGAACAAATATATCGAGTAACTGATTTCACCGCCATAGACGATGGCAGGACAAGACAGGCCGCGCGATATCATCCCATCGTATCGGGCAAGCGCAAGGAGAAGAGCGGCATAGAAGGGAGTCGCGCCAAAAAGGAGAATGAACTCGGCGGTCCCGAGCGTGATGACGATCGGATACGAAGCAAAAAAGGCGTTCGCACCCAATGCCAGCGCGAGAGCGCCGGCCTGAATAACCGTGCCCTTGCCGTATCCTGGGCGGGAGGGGGGCAATTTCCGCCGCCAAACGCCGGTCGCTATGCCGACCGCGAATGCGCCAAAACACGAAATCGGGTTCACGCCTCCGAGCCAACCGGCGTCGACGCCCGGGTGGACCTCATCGACCGCGACGATGGCGCAAAACAGGACGGCGACAATCGTTGCCGTCCATACAAGCGTCCGCCGGCGGATAGCCGCGAAAGCAAGCGGGAAGGCGGCATAGGCGAACAGCTCGCAGGACACCGACCAGGATGGCGCGTTGTAGGACCAATACGTCGCCACGTTCGGTGACCATGCCTGCAAGAGCAGGGCGTTGACGACCAGGCGGAGCACAGTCTCTCTGTGATGAAAAAAATCCAGGCTGTATGGGTAGAATACGAGAAACAGCCACACCAGGGCGGCCATGTGGGCCGGCCACACCCGCGCGATGCGCGCGACGAAGAAATCCGACCAGGAGCGATACTTATCGAAGCCAATCGTCAGGACCAACCCGGAAAGCACAAAGAAAACCGGAACGGCACCTGCCAAGTAAAACGGAGCGAAGGCGCCAGGCGCGAAAAAATATCCGGTCTGCGAGTGCCACAGCACGATGGCCATCGCGGCAAAAAAGCGCAGGCCGGTGAGAGCTGGAATATTCTCGCTCTGCATGCCCCACGTTAACCGAAGGCCGAGCGGCGTGCCACCTCCGCTGAGCCACAAACCGGCGCCGCCAGGACGCGGAAAGGTTCCGATCCCGTCAGGTCTTCCGGGGCGCCGTCACGCTCGCGCGGCGGTTGCCCGCATGACGCGTTCGCGGTGCCACGCGTACAGCCCGCTCGCCACCACGATGGCGCCGCCGGCCACGGTCCAGCGATCCGGCACGTCGCCGAACACGATCACCCCCAGCACCGTCACCCAGAGCAGCAGCGTGTAGCTGTAGGGTTGGGTGGCCGCCGCCTCGGTCGCCGCCATCGCGAGGGTCAGCGTCAGGCTGCCGAGACAGCTCAGCGACGCGATGGCGGCCAGCAGCACCCAGGCCTGGGCGGTCGGCGGCGTCCAGCCGGGCAGGCCGACGAAGCTGGTCAGCAACAGCCCGACGCCGGCCGACCACAGCAGCGTCGTCTCGTTGCTGTCGGTCCGGCTGCACAGTCGCAGCAGGATCTGAAACAGCCCCCACATGAAGGCACCGGCCAGTGGCAGCAGCAGCGCCAGGTTTGGGCTGGTGAAGCCCGGCCGGATGATCAGCAGCACCCCGGCGAACCCGGCCACCACGGCCAGCCAGCGATCCCGGCCCACCCGTTCGCCGAGCAGCGGCGCCGACAGGGCGACGACGAAAAGCGGCGAGGACGCCCCGACCGAATGGGCGTCCGCCAGCGGGAGGTAGCGGAAGGCAAGGACGAAGGCGGCGCTTTCCACCACCGCCAGCGCGGCGCGCCCGGCCTGCAGCCAGGGCCGCTTGCTGTGCAAGGCCCGCCGCAGTCCCCCCCGGCGGTATGCCAGCAGCGCGGCAAAGCCGGTAAACACGACCATGCGCACGAACAACACCTGCGCCACGCCATAGTCATGGATAATATATTTGGTGCAGGCATCCATGCTGGCAAAGCACAGCATGGAGGCGACCATCAGCAACGCCCCGATCGTATAACCGCGCGCGGAATCGCTCCGGGGGCCAAGCGGCCCCCGGATACGGTTCAACGTCAGGAGTTCGGTCCGCGCTCCATCGAGTACGGCTGCCAGCGGATCAGGCTGGTCTTCACCAGCACCGCCGGGTTGACGCAACTCATCGGCCAGCGGCCGCTGAGCAGCAGCGACAGTTCCTGCCCGACGTGCTGCTTGCGGGCCGGGTCGAACCGCGCCGAGGCCGACGCGGTATGGGCGCTGAGGATGACGTTGGGCATCTGCAGCAGCGGGTTGTCCTGCCGCGGCGGCTCCTGGTCGAGCACATCCAGCGAGGCGCCGGCGATCCAGCCTTCCTGCAGGGCGCGGATCAGCGCCTTCTCGTCCACCGTCGGGCCGCGGCCGGTGTTGATGAACCAGGCCGTCGGCTTCATCATGCGGAAGTGCTTCTCCTTCAGCATGCCCTGTGCCTGCGGCGTTGCCGGCGCATGCATGGACACGAAGTCCGAAGTGCTCAGCATGTCTTGCAGGGTCGCCGGTTCGACGCCGTAGGCCGGCATCACCAGCTCTTCGATGAACGGATCGTAGGCCTTCATGTGCAGGCCGAAGGGCCGGGCGCGCAGCGCGGTGCAGCGGGCGACGTGGCCGAAGGCGACGAAGCCGAGCGTCAGGCCCATCAGCCGGGGAATCTGCAACAGCGCCGGGCGGCCTTCGCTCCAGCGGCCGGTGCGCACCATGCGATCCTGCTCGATCACCCGGCGATGGCCGGCGAGCAGCAGGGTCATGGCGTGGTCGGCCACTTCCTCGATGAAAGTGTCCGGGCAGTTGGTCACCGGGATGCCGCGCACGGTGGCGGCGACGACATCGACGGAGTCAACCCCGACGCTGCCGAGGACGATGCCGCGGCACTTCGCGGGCAGCGCATCGATCATGCGCTTGGTGAACTTCATGCCCTTGGCATAGACGGCGTCGGCCTCGGGAGCGGCCTTGATGAAGGCTTCCTCGGTCGGCTCGCACTCGAAGAACTCGACGTCGAGCTCCTCCAGCGCCTTCGACTCGTCGTCGTAGCCACCGCCCTTGACGGTGAAGCTCGCCCCGGCGGGGGTGAGGATGCGTAATTTCGCCACGTGTTTACTCCTTATTGCGCTTCTTAGGTACGAGGCGGCCGCGCGCGCACCGCGGCCTCGTTGATATCGATACCCCAGCCGGCGCCGCTTGGCAGTACCATCTCGCCGTTCTCGATCGCCGGCACCGCGGTAACGAACTCGTCCCGCCAGGGGGCGCTGTCGACGTCGGTCTCCATGATGCGGAAATTCGGCACCACGGCGCAGAGATGCGCGCTGATGACGCTGCTGAGGTGGCCGTAATAGTTGTGGGGGGCGACGTTGACCCCATAGACCTCCGCCATCGCCGCGATTTTCAGCGACTCGGCCAGTCCGTTGCGGACCACGTCGATGATCGCGACATCCATCGCGTAGGCCTCGAGATAGGGCTTGAACTCGCGCCGGTGGCACAACGTCTCGCAGCTGGCGATGGGGCAGGGCGCGCGGTCGCGGATCAGCCTGAGCGCGGCGGGATCGTGGATGTCGAACTCCAGCCAGGTCAGGTTGTACGGCGCCACCGCGTCGGCGATGCGGCTGAATCCCTCGGTCTTGAAGTGGAAGTTGAGGTCGAGCATCAGCCCCATGTCCGGCCCCGCCCCGGCGCGCAACGCGGCCATGGTATCGGCGGCGCCGCGCACGGCGGCCTCGTCCCAGTTCAGCTCGGGCCAGCCCGGGGTCCGCCCGAAACCGGGGGCGAAGCCGGTCAGCCGGCCCGCCACGCTCGGCATGAGGTTGGTCTTCAGCGCCTTGAATCCGCGGTCGCGGATTTCCGCGCCGTGCCGCGCCAGGTCGTCGTAGTTGCGCAGTTCCGGCACCCCCAGCATGGCAGCATTGCGCACACGGTAGGTGCCGGCGTGCGACCAGTAGGTGGGCAGGCGCTCGCGCACGGGGCCGCCGAACAGCGCGTAGACCGGCACCCCCAGGTCCTTGCCCTTGATGTCGAGCAGCGCGTTCTCGATCGCCGCGATGGCCAGGGCGGTCAGCCCGCTGAGCGCGGCGTGCTGGGTGAGGATGCGCAGAGTGGAAATCACCTGTTCGGTCGGGCGCGGGTCGCGGCCGGTGACGATCGGCGCCAGCGCCTCGATGACCCGCGCGACACCGGGACTGCCGAAGCTTTCGCTGTCGGCGAACTCCGACCACCCGGTGATGCCGCTATCGGTGGTGACCTTGAGGAACGAGAAGGTCCGCCAGCCGGCATCGGCGCAGAGGATTTCTATTCCAGTGATTTTCATGTTTTCTCGCGCCGTCGACTGCGCCGGCAGTGCACCACGACGTGGCGCGCGCGACAAGACAGGGTCAAGGAGGGGCAGGCATGAAGCAGCTCGAGGGCAAGGTCGCCTGGGTGACCGGGGCGGGCAGCGGCATCGGCGAGGCGGCGGCGATCGCCCTGGCCGGCGCGGGGGCCGCGGTCGTGCTTTCCGGGCGCACCCGAGCCAAGTTGGAATCCGTGGCCGGCCGGATCGGCGCCGCCGCCACCGTCGAGGCCGGCGACATGACCAAATCCGATCTGGTGCAGGCCATCGCCGGCCGGATCGTGCAGAAATTCGGCCGGCTGGACATCCTGGTGGCCAACGCCGGCACCAACATCACGCCGCGTGCCTGGTCGCAGTTGACGCCCGAGGGGGTAGACACGCTGATCGGGGGCAATCTGACCAGCGTGTTCTATTGCATCACCGCGGTGCTGCCGACCATGCGGGCCCAGCGGGACGGGCAGGTGATCATCACCGCCAGCATGGCCGGCCGTTTCATCAGCGCGCTGAGCGGACCCGGCTACATCGCCGCCAAGCACGGCGTGGTGGCGATGAGCCACTCCCTCAATATGGAGGAATGCGTCAACGGGATCCGCAGCACGGTGGTGCTGCCCGGCGAGGTCGCCACCCCGCTGCTGGACAAGCGGCCGGTGCCGGTGAGCGCGGAGGAACGCGCCCGCATGGCGCAGCCCGAGGATTTCGGCGACCTGATCCGCTACGTCGCCTGCCTGCCGAAGCGGGTGGTGATCAACGAGGTCATGATGTGCCCGACCTGGAACCGCGGCTACGTCGCGGCGCTGAAAACGAAGCTGTAACGGCGGCCATTCCGGCGAAGGCGGGACGCGTCGCATAAGAAAACCACACAAGGAGACGCTGAGACGGAGAGAAGGGTTCTTGGCGCGAAGCGCCCAATTCCTATCTTCTCACCGTCTCTCCGTCTCCTTGTGTAATCTTCTTATGCGGCGCGTCCCAGGTTCAGGGCCGCGAGACGGCGGTTTCCTTGCAGGTGAGGAATTCCAGCAGCACCGGCACGCCGGCCTGGGTCTGGGCGATGCCGCGCCGGATGGCGGGGATGATCTGTTCGGGCGCGCTCACCCGCTCGCCGTAGCCGCCGAAGGCGCGCGCCATCGCCGCGTAGTCGCCGGAGATGTCGGTGCTGCGGTATTTCTCGGTGGAGATCGGCATCACCTTCAGCTCGATCGCCATGGAGAAGTTGTTCAGCAGGACGGACATGATGGGGATGCGCTCGCGCACCGCCGTCTCGAAGTCCATGCCGGTGAAGCCGATCGCCGCGTCGCCCCAGACATTGACGCACAGCTTGTCGGGATGCGCGAGCTTCGCCCCCATGGCCAGCCCCAGCCCGTAGCCAAGCTGCGTGGTCTTGCCCCAGCCCAGATAGGTCAGCGGCTCGGTGGACTGCCAGAACGGCGACAGCTGGTCGCGCGGGCTGCCGGCGTCGTGGGTGATGATGGTGTTCGCCACGTCCACCGTGTGCGCCAGGTCCCAGATCACCCGATAGGGGTTCAGCGGCGCCTCGTTGGAGGTGAGCTTGGGCATCCACTCGGCCAGCCACGCCGCGCGCAACTGGCTCGCCTCGGCGATCACCGGGGCGGCATCGCGCTGGCCCGGGCTGATCGCGTCCAGTTCCGCCAGCAGGGCGTCCAGCACCAGCCCGGCATCGCCGATGAGGCCGATTTCGGCGCGCACGTCCTTGTTCAGGTGGTCGGGGTCCAGGGTGGCGTGGATGATCCGCCTGCCCGGTGGGATCTTCACCGCGAACGGGCTTTCCGTGAAGCTGCAACCGATCCCCAGGATGACGTCGGCGGCGCCAAGAAAGCGCACCACGCCGCGCGGCATGGAGACCCCGGCGGAGCCGAGCGAGAGCGGATGGGTTTCCGGAAACGCGCTCTTGCCGCCCAGGCTGGTGATGACGGGCAGGGCCATCTTTTCGGCCAGGCGCTTCAGCTGCGGCCAGGCCCGGGCGTAGTGCACGCCCTGGCCGACATACAGCACGGGCCGCCGGGCCGAGGCGAGCAGGGCGGCCGCCCGCTTCACGTCCACCGGGTCGGGGCCATAGCGCGTGCTCAGCACCGGCTCGTAATCCAGCGGACCGGGCAGCTCCTCAGTGTACATGTCCCACGGGATCTGGACGACCACCGGCCCGCCGCGGCCGTTGCGCAGGCGGGTGAAGGCGCGCCGCATGATGTTCGCCACCTCGCCGGGCAGCGTGATCGACTCGGCGGACTTGGTCACCGGCCGCATGACCTCGGCGGAGTTGAAGTTCGGGCTGATGTGAGCCTGCCGGCGCGGATAGCCGCCGGGAAGGATCAGCACCGGCACGCTCTCGCCATAGCACTGCGCCACGCCGCCGAAGGCATTCTCGCTGCCTGGCCCGTACTGCATGCAGAAGGCGCCGAGCTTGCGGCCCGAGGACAGCCGGGAAATCGCATCGGCCATGTGGATGCCGGTTCGTTCCTGGCGAACCATCACCGGACGGATCGACGCGGCGGCCGCGTACTCGATCAGGTGATTCACTGGATAACCAGTCAGGATCTCGATCCCCTCACGTTTGAGGATCTCGGCGATCGCTTCGCCGACGTTCATGGCCGTTCCTCCGGATATACCCAAGCTGTTCAAGCCTAGGCGGGCCGGCGAAGAAAGCAAGGCCGGGGACGCCGCCCCTCGGCCCCAGCGAGAACCAGCCGCGCCCCTCGTTGCCGGCGCGGGCTAAGGATCGCCGTCGGCGTCGCCGAACCCCAGTTGCCGACAGGCGAGGTGCGCCTGGAAGGCAGTCTCAGCGGCGCAAGCAGCCCAAGCGGCTGGAATCGCGCCGCAAGGGAGCCTCGCAACCTCGATCGGGCGAATATTTCGTTGCCTGTTACGTCCAACAGTGGTTCTCTCTGGCGTGCTGGGAGTCGTGAACGCGGCCCAACTGGGAAATGTCGGTTTCTGTTTCCCTCGCGAAGTTATGGTGCTGCCATGCTCGCGCGACATTTACGGCCGTGGCGGACGACCCGGCAACAAAGTACGGGGAACGGTCCATGATACAGGCAAGTCAATCGAAATCGCTGTACATCCAGGTAGTGGTCGCGATCGTCGTCGGCATCGCCCTTGGTCATTTCTATCCCAGTATCGGCGAGCTGATGAACCCACTCGCCGTCGGCTTCGTCAAACTGGTGCGGATGATCATTCCGCCGATCATCTTCGTCACCGTGGTGGTGGGCATCGGCAGGCTCAACAACGCCGCCGAGGTCGGCCGCATCGGTATCAAGGCGATCGTCTATTTCGAGGTGCTGACCACGCTGGCTATGCTGATCGGGCTGGTGGTCGGCCACGTGATCCAGCCCGGCGTGGGAATGAACGTCAATCCGGCGACGTTGGATGCCCACTCGGTGGCACAGTACACCAGCCCCTCGGCGCACCAGTCGGTCATCGACTTCCTGCTCGCCATCATCCCGGATTCGGTGGTCGGCGCCTTCGCCAGGGGGGACATCCTGCCGGTGCTGTTGTTCGCCGTCCTGTTCGGCCTCGCGCTGGGCAAGCTCGGCGAGCGCGGCCAGACCTTCTTGCGGATGCTGGAAGAGGGCGGAGCCGCGTTGTTCGGCGTCATCGGCATGATCATGTGGGTGGCGCCACTCGGCGTTTTCGGGGCGATGGCCTTCACCATCTCCAAATACGGCGCCGCTTCGCTGGTGCAACTGGTCTACCTGATTGTGTGTTTCTTCGTGGTCTGCGTGCTGTTCATCACCATCGGCATGGGGCTGGTGATGCGGGTCACCGGGCTGAGTTTGTGGCGGCTGCTGTACTACATCAAGGAGGAGTTCTTCATCGTCCTCGCCACCTCCAGTTCGGAGGTGGTGCTGCCCAGTCTGATGCTGAAGCTGGAGAACATGGGCTGTGGACGGACGCTGGTTGGGCTGGTGGTGCCGTTGGGCTATACTTTCAACCTGGACGGCACGTCGATCTATTTTACCTTGGCAATCACTTTCATCGCCCAGGCCTTGAACATCCCATTGTCCGCGGGTGACTACGCGGTCATTCTGGCGGTATTGCTGTTGACCTCGAAGGGGGCGGCGGCGGTGACCGGGGGTGGGTTCATCACGCTGGCCGCCACGCTGGCCACGCTGAACGGCAAGGTGCCGGTCACCGGCATTGTGCTGGTGCTGGCGATCGATCGTTTCATGAGCCTGGGGCGGGCGCTCACCAACCTGTTCGGCAACGCGGTGGCGACGGTATTCGTGGCCTGGTGGGAGAACCAGCTCGACATGCCGCGGGCC
>Ga0181529_10000635_pt1 | contig 50166 bp, 37 predicted proteins | sample PEATcosm2014_Bin_36_FD_119763 | JGI IMG/M metagenome (GOLD analysis project Ga0181529, IMG submission 119763) | Peatland microbial communities from MTU Mesocosm Facility, Houghton, MI, USA - PEATcosm2014_Bin10_30_metaG | ecosystem: Environmental > Terrestrial > Soil > Wetlands > Peat | place...
AGCGCCGAATGGTTTCGATGACTTCGGACTGTTCGCTCTCGCTGAGGCTGTTATAGAACGGCAGCCGGACGAGACGCTCGCTGACCGTCTCGGTCACCGGACACTGGCCCGGACGCCCGCCGAAGCGCATCCCCATCTCGGAAAGGTGCAGGGGAACATAATGAAACACCGCAAGTATGCCCTGGCTCTTGAGGAATGCGATCAGCCGCTGCCGTGCCTCGAGCGATGGCAAAATCAAGTAGTACATGTGATAGGCCTGCTCGGAGCTGGCCGGTACGAACGGCCGTTGCACATCGTGCTGGCAGGCCCAATCGGCTAACGAGTCGTGGTAACGGTGCCAGATGCGGCAGCGCTGCGCCTGGATCTGTTCGGCAGCCTCAAGTTGCGCCAGCAGGAAGCCGGCCAGTATGTCGGATGGCAGGTAACTCGATCCCAGATCCACCCAGGTGTACTTGTCGACCTGACCGCGGAAATAGCGGCTGCGGTTGGTGCCTTTTTCGCGGATGACTTCCGCCTGGTCGATCAGCGCCGGATCGTTGATCACCAGCGCCCCACCTTCCCCGCAGGTGACGTTTTTCGTTTCATGAAAACTCTGCGCCGCCAAGCAGCCGAACGTGCCGAGGAACCGGCCTTCATGCTTCGCGAACAGGCCGTGAGCGTTGTCTTCTACGACCGCGATGTGATGGGCACCGGCCAGATCGAGGATGGACCGCATTTCGCAACCGACGCCTCCATAGTGCACCGGCACGATAGCACGAGTGTGTTCGGTGATGAGGGAAGCCAGGAGCCGCTCGTCCAGATTAAGGGTATTGCTGTGGATATCGGCGAACACCGGACGCGCGCCGCGTATCGCAAACGCGTTGGCGGTGGAGACAAACGTGAAGGATGGGACGATGACCTCGTCTCCCGGTCCGACATTCAGCAGGAAAGCCGTCATTTCGAGCGCGTGGGTGCAAGACGTGGTCAGGAGCACACGCGGCGCTCCCAACGCCTTTTCGAGGAACTCATGGCAGAGTCTGGTGTAGAGCCCGTCGCCGGCGCTGTGGCCCTTGATGACCGCATCGGCGATGTAGTTCAGCTCTTTGCCGGTCAAGCTCGGCTTGTTGAACGGTATCCGGTAGGTCATATCAAGCGGTTCCTCTTGGGCCAGCCTTTCCCGGATCACCCACATTCCGCATTCTAACATCGGAACTATAGTTACTTATCTCCAGCTGGAAGTTACCGGCGGACTTGGCGGAGCGCGGCGGATCTGCCGATCCGGGAACCCGGAAAGAAGCGAGCATTGTGTTGCTCCGTACGTGGTGCTAAATTCCGGAGCGGAAGCTTCTATGACGCCAACTTCGGAAAGCATGGCCAAACGCGCCGACCTGGCAGGCCCAGGTATCGGCGACTACGCGCAGATTGAAAAGATTCTGCCGCGAAATTATCAAAGCTTGCTGACGCCACGCGAAACGCAGCGGGCTCTGTTTTCAGCCAAGAACTACATTGAGGAGCAACTTTGCCGCGAGCTCGACTTGATGATGGTCACCGTCCCGTTGATCGTGGACAAGCAGAGCGGAGTGAACGACTACCTCGACCGCGATGGGTCGCGCACGCCGATCGAGTTCCACATCCGCAACGACGGACGGAATCCGATCGATGCCCAGGTGGTGCAGGCCGCGACCAAGTGGAAGAGGATCGCTCTGAAGCGCTTCGACTGCCAGCCGGGCGAAGGCATCTGCACCGACATGCGCGCCGTGCGCAAGGACTACTTTCTGGATCACGATCACAGCGCCTACGTCGACCAGTGGGATTGGGAACGGGCAATCACCTCTGAGCAGCGCAACCTCGATTTTCTGAAAGAGGTGGTCCGCAAGATCTGGAAGGTACTGGTGGGCGCGGAGCGGCATCTGCTGGGGCAATTTCCCGCCCTTGAGCAGGATCGCTATCCCAGCCTGCCCGATGAGATCGAATTCTTTCATGCCGAGGAGATCCTCGGTATGTACCCCGGCTTGCCGCGCAAGCAGCGAGAGACGGCGATCCTTCAGGAGCACCCCGCCATCTTCATCATCGGCATCGGGTGGACGCTGGCGGACGGATTCCCGCACGAGCTGCGCGCGGCGGATTACGACGACTGGGTGACACCAGCGATCTCTTCTGCCGGTGCGCCAACCCATGGGCTGAATGGCGACATCCTGGTCTGGAACCCGGTAACCAAACGCCGTCACGAGCTTTCCAGCATGGGAATCCGCGTCAATGCCGAAACGCTGCGCCAGCAATTGGAGCTCACCGGCCAGCTCGATTTTCTCGAATATCCGTATCACAGGGCGATCGTCAACGGCGAACTCCCGCTCAGCATCGGCGGCGGCATCGGACAATCGCGCACAATCATGCTCCTGCTCCGCAAAGCTCACCTCGGCGAGGTAAGCGTGACAGTGTGGCCCAAAATCCTGAAGGAGATGTGCGCGCGCAGCAATATTCACGTGTTGGAGTAGCCGAAGCGCATCGGCGGACGTCAGTTCGCCGGATGCTCCCCGCGACTCAATCGCAGAAGTTGGACATTGCTCATGGGTAACAACTACCGCGCGCCGTCGATCTCGATGCTGCCCTAAGCCCGCCTCGATAATTCGGGAGACATCAACTGACTGCGGGATAGACGGCACGCCGCTCTCGAACGGACGCCGCCACTGGCAGTGCACAGAGGACCAAACCACGGCGCGTGGGCCGCCGCCGTCAGCCAGCAGCAGCTTGCCGCTTTGCCGCTCAACGGACGGGACGTGTTCGATCTTGCTTCGCAGCAGGTTGGCGTCGAGACTCCGGCCAGCGCCAACGCGACCATCAACACGGGCCTCGGCGTCCATATGTCCGTGAAGGGTTCCCGCCCGAGCGAAAACGCGTCCCGCCTCGATGGCATTTACATCAACGATTCCAGCGGCTCCGCCCCCGCCAGCGCCGCGGGCCATCTTCTTGGTCTGGAAGCCATCGCGGAGTTGAACCTGGTCACCGCGCCGTTCAGCGACGAATACGGCCGGACCGATTGGGGCGTTCTCACCGCGGTGTCGAAATCGGGAACCAACGAATTCCACGGAGCGCTGTATGAGTACGTTCGCAACAGCGATTTCGACGCCAAAAACTTTTTCGATCCCGCCATTGGGCCGATTCCGGCGTTTCACCAGAACCAGTCCGGCGGTTTGATCGACGGGCCAATTTTCAAAGACAAGCTGTTTATCCTGATCAATTACGAGGGAATCCGGATCGCCTCCATTGTTCGACAGCACGGGTGGGCGGTTGGGAGGCGTGGGGCAGATCACGGCCACCACCACATCCTCGCGACAGATTCAGCTTTCGGCCCGTTATTCCTTCTGAAAAAGCCGGGCTTGGCGGAATCATCGGGGCCCTTTCCTACGGCCCCGCCGAATACGGTCTCGTCCGGCGTGAACTCCAGATCGAAATCATACCTTGCGGAAAGCCCGATCTTATCCAGCACCGGGTAGTCGACGCGGCCCGCTACATTATCCTGATCCACCTGCCTTCTGCGCCCGGAGGGGTTGGGTTGATGCGACTTCCCTGCAGCGGAGATTCGCAGTGTGTATGAGATCAAGCTCGATGGTTCAGTAGGCAAATATCGCACGCCGACTTACGTGGCGCATGCCATCGACGATGGGTCCATCCGCAAGGACTATTCAGGGATCAACATTCCCGTGTTAGCTCTTTTTGCGGTTCCGCGGTCCATGATGGAGCAGTGGCAAGAGAGCCCGCCCAAAGACGAGGAGGAACGCATCGATTCGGCAAGGCTCTATGAGATTGAGATGGAGTTCATCCACCGCTGGGAATCCACTCTCAAGCATGCTGATCCAGTTGCTCGCGTTGTCGAGCTTCCTGGCGCGCATCACTATATGTTCCAGAACGAAGAGCCGGATGTCTTACGTGAGATACGAACGTTTCTGCGGACTCTGCACTAGGCGAGAACGCGTGTGGGTCGGTCGACGGCCGCCATTGGCCGCGGCAATCTGCCGAACCTTAACGCCCTCATTTCCGGTCGAGGTCGGACAACTCGCGTGGAACTCCCGCCCCTGCGAATCGCCAACCCAACGGCGACCTGGCCCGCTCTTCGTGCACGCCAGCGAGCGTCCTCTTCTTTGTTTTGGTGGAACTCTGGTAGACTCTGTGGCGGTGACAAATATGGATTGGCTCAGAATCGCCTTTTTAGGGTTGCTCCTCTCGGCGTTGGCCGGCGCGCAAACCCTGGATTGCAGTTTTCAAGGTTACAAGGTGCTCGACGGATTGAAGGCTGAGATGCGCTCGGGTTCTTTGGAACTGACATGGCAGGGCGAGCGGGGCCAGAACCTGCGCGCAACGCTGGGGGTGAAGAGTGGCCAGCCCGCGGTGCGGGAACTGGCCGTGGAGAAGAACGGCAAGTGGTTCGTGTTGGGGCACGACCTCACTCCCGAATACCAGGTCACCACCGGCCGGCGACGCATCTCCGCCCAACAGGAGGCGCCGTTGCGCCAACTGGGCCTGTTCACGCCGGAAATCATCGAACGGCAGAAATGGTTTGCGTTCTGGGACGCCCCGCTGAATGTCCCCGGGCATCTCAGTACCAACGGGGCTGTCGATTTGCCTCGCAAACCCGAGGAGATCCAGCGCGCCTGGGCTACATTTCAAATCACCGGCTGCCAGGTCAACAGCGACGGCGCTCGTCTTGAGGCGAGCTTTCCCGGTGTCACACTGGGTCTCTTCTCCGGCGGCCTGCGCTACACCGTTTATCGCGGCACCAACCTGATTCGTCAGGAAGTGATTGCCAAGACCGACGCTCCCTCCGTAGCTTACAAGTTCGTCGCCGGCTTGAAGGGCTTCGCTATTGGCAACGATACGCGCCTGATGTGGCGCGATGTCGCCCGTGGTTGGCAGCACTACCTGCTTGGCGGGGGCATCAACACCGACGCCGTGGCGCTGAAGGCGCGCAACCGAGTGGAAATCATCGAAAGCGGCGCCGGTTCAGTGGCCGTCTTCCCCGCATCCCACAAATTCTTTTTCGCGCGTGAAGTCGAAGCCAACCTGGGATACAACTATTACCGCAAGGATAGCGACACCACTTTCGCTGTGGGAGTACGCCAGGCCGACCGCGAGGAATCCTTCAAACCCTACGGCACGACCGACGCCGTCTGGCAACGCCGCGTCACCCAGGCACGCGAGTTCGAGGAGAACTTCGCCCTCTACAACGCTCCCCCAGGCACCATGCAGCGGATGGCCGTCTACTTTTACCTGGATTCCGGCAACGCGCGGGCCACCCAACAGTCGGTGATGGCTCTTACCCATGACGATGTCTACAAACCCTTGCCCGGCTACCAGGTGATGGTTAGCCACTTTCACTTCCATTTCAACGAGGAGTTGACCGACGCAGGCACCATCGATCGCCAGCCGTCATGGATTCCCACTTTTAGAGCACTGGGAATTAATATCACCGCGCTGTGCGACTTCCATGCCGATTCGCATCCCACCGATACCGGCAAGATTCGTCTCGAGGAGCAGCGAGTCTACTTCGAGGGCAGCGCCCGCTTCTCGGATCGCGATTTCCTGATCATTCCCGGCGAAGAGCCCGACGCCACTTTTGGCGGCCACTACATGTTTCTGTTCCCTAAGCCGGTCTATTACACGCACGCTCCGCTCCGTCGTGCGGGTTCCACGGAACCGGTCCCGGAGCAACCGTATGTGGAAGACATCGCGCCCTACGGACGGGTCTATCACACATCGTCCCCCGAGACCGAGATGCGGTTGCTCAACGAAGAGCACGCCCTCATGTGGCAAACTCACCCCCGGACCAAGAGTTCCGATGGCTACCCGGATGCCGTGAAAGACCGGCCACACTTCCTCAGCGACCGCTTCGCCGGCGCATCTTTCCAGTCATTGCCCGTAGATCAATCTCAGAAGCGCCTCTGTGAGGTGCGCTGCCTCGACCTACTGGACGACATGAATAACTGGGCAGGCCCCAAATACTTGATTGCCGAGGGCGACACATACACCAAATCGCCAGAAGACGAGACCTACCCACAACTGGACGTCAACTATGTGAAGCTCGACCGCGTTCCAAAGTTCTCCGACGGTTGGATGCCGGTGCTCGATGCCCTTCGTGCCGGCAACTTCTTTGTGACCTCGGGTGAAGTTCTGCTGCATGACTACGCCATTCAGGGGACGGGCGACAAGCGGGTTTTCGTCGTCGCCGTGGATTGGACCTGGCCCGCGGAATTCGTCGAACTGGTCTGGGGCGACGGCAAGGCTACCGGCCGCCTAATCATATCCGCAACTTCGCTGGCGCCGTTCTCCAGCCATCGCTATCGTATCCCGTTCGATGCCGCCGGCAAGAAATGGATCCGTTTCGCTGCGTGGGATTCAGCGGGCAATGGAGCCTTCACGCAGCCAGCGCTCTTACGGTAGAATCGCGATTACGCGAGAGGTCGAGCAGGCGCGAGGCGGCGCCGCGGTCCTGTCCTACGCGCGTCAGACGGCAACATCCAGGTCCCTCAATGGCCGCTATTGAATAATATCGCTCGCGTGGAACGGGCGCCGTTCGTGCGCTTGCGCTGGCTGTGGCACGGCGTGAGGACAATGCCTGCCGAACCGGGCTGGCGCCGTAGCACAGCCTAACGACCTTTCGGCGTGGCCACCTTCTTGCGCTCGGCGACTTCTCTCGCGCGGAATCTCGTGATTCGCCCAATCAACTTCACGGGTACGGGCTCGGAGAGCGGGAAACGGATTGTGCCCTTGTCGACCTCGTACGATGCAAGCTCAGCCTGGAATGCCGCAACCACTTGCTCAGTGGCGGCGTAGATCGAGTAGTGCTGCTTCCACACAGCAAAATAGAGCAAGCGGCAACCGTGCAGCTTGTATGTGGGCATCTTGTACGAAATGACTTCCTGAGATCCCGGTGCGGCCTTGCGGATGGCGCCCCGCACGCGCCCGAGTACGCCCTGCACGGCCTCGGGTTGCGAGGCAATGTACTCGTCGACGGACTTCAAATCGGTCTTGGCCATCACGTATTCCAGTCTTCTGGGCCGCCTTCAGGACTCTTTCGGCGACGAAGAGCAGCAGAGTACTACGGATTATCCCACAAGGAATCCGTCTGCGTCCGCGTCACTGCAAGGGCCCGTATCATACCCAAACCAGGATGTGCTTGTGCTGGCGGCGAAGGGCCACCGGAATCAGGCCATAACGCTCTCTCGTTGTACTTGCAGGGGCGGAACTCAAGGACCCCTCTTCACCGCCAGCCAGCGGTCAAGTGCCTCGGCCACCTCAGAGCGATGGATGGGCTTCGTCAAATAGTCATCCATGCCCGCTTCGATGCACTTGCGACGGTCCTCAGCCAGCGCGCTTGCGGTCAGAGCAATCACGGGAGTGCGAGCCGCGCCATCCTCCCGTGTACGGATGATCCGCGTTGCCTCGTAGCCATCCATAACGGGCATCCGGCAGTCCATCAAAACCAGATCATAGGCCCGCCGTTCTAACATCTCGACTGCAGCCACACCGGTCTCGGCGATCTCTACCTCATAACCAAGGCTGCCGAGCATTCGCACCATCACTTTCTGGTTGATTCGGTTATCCTCTGCCAGCAGTACAACAGCTGTTTTCTGGCTCGCGTCCGGCTGCGGTTCTCCCGATCCCGTTACAGGGGTTGGGGTTTCCGGTTCCTGCCCAACCGGCATCTCCACCGTAAACCAGAACGTGCTGCCCACGCCGGGTTCGCTCTCGACACCGATAGCGCCGCCCATCAATTCCACGAGTTGCCGGCAGATTGCCAACCCCAAACCTGTACCGCCGTACTTGCGTGTGGTCGAGCTGTCGGCTTGGGTGAACCTCTCAAACAGCCTCGCTTTTGACTGTGCTGCTAGGCCGATGCCGGTATCCGTCACCGCGAAGTGGAGAGTTGCCCGCCCCGCAGCCGCCGCACCGCCCGTCACTCGCAGCCGGACGCCCCCACGCTCGGTGAACTTGGCTGCGTTCGACAGCAGGTTCAGCAGTATTTGCCGCAGCCGTGTAGGATCTCCGAGCAGCCAACGCGGCAGTCCCTCGTCGAGTTCCACGTGCAAATGCAGGCCCTTGCGCTCGATCAACGGCCTGGTCAGCCTTTCCGGGCCCCGGATCGCCGCCTCCAGCGAGAAATCCACCTGCTCCAGATCCAATCGCCCGGCTTCGATCTTGGAGAAGTCCAGAATGTCATTGATGATTGTGACCAGGAGTTCCCCGGAATCCTGGATAGTTGCCGCGCACTCCCGCTGTTCCGCTGTCAGCGTGGTCTCCAACAGCAAAGAAGCCATGCCGATCACTCCATTCATTGGCGTCCGAATCTCGTGGCTCATCGTAGCCAGGAAGAGGCCTTTGGCTTCGCTCGCAGCGTCCGCGCGGCTCTTCTCTTCCAACACCTTGGTTCGTTCAGACTCAAGTTCGGCTGTCCGTTGGCGCACGGCTCGTTCCAACTGGCGGTTCCTGCGTCTCAGCAGCCGGTTTCTCCACAGAATGACGCCCCACACCGTGGCGGCGGCAAGGAGCAGAGCAGCCGACCGAACCCACCAGGTTTCCCACCACTTCGGCTCGACCCGAAACTCCGCTACAGCCACTTTGCCAGCGACCGGTCCCTCACGAACCCGCGACCGGATCTCCAGCCTATGTTGGCCCGCGGCAAGCTCGGCAAAGGAGATGACCCGGTCCGTGGTGTCGGTCCAGTGTTCCCCGTCCAGCCGGTACGCGAAGCGCACCAGTTGCTCGCTCTTGAAGCTGAGCGTGGAGAACTCGACCCTGACAACCCGCGACTTCTGGCCGACCTCCAGCCCGGTAACGACCGGATCGGCAACCGGCAGCGCCGCCGGGGCACCGCCAGGAGGCCGGTAGTGCGCCAACCCACCGCTGGTGCCGATCCATACACTGCCGTCCGGATCGGCCCAAAAGGCTTCCGCATCGGTGTCGTTCCAGATCAACCCGTCCTCCGTACTCAGGTGCCGCCAAGAGCCACCGGCCAGGACGGAGACTCCGTTCGCGCTGCCTCGCCAGAGTTGTCCCAATCGATCAAAGCAGTGAAAGGTGGTGACCTCAACCGATAAGGCATCGGCAGGCAGGACAGGCGTCGAGCGAACAATGCGCTCTCCCGAGAACTCCACTCTTTCAATTCCGGCGTCGAAGCGATGGTGCAGCCAGAGAGCGCCGTCGGAGGCGATGGTTGTGATGTATGGGTCATCGCTAAGCAGCCCGTCCGCCTTCCGGTACTGACGCCACCGGCCATCACTCAATCTCCACAGACCGTCGGGATTGGTGATCCACATGGTCCCCTCTTTGTCTTCCGACAGGGCCCACGCCCCGTGGGCCAGCGAGGCGGGTTGATGGATGCGGTGGAAACGTTCGGCAGCAGATGGCTGGTCGTTACGAAAGACCCCGCAGGTTGTAGCGACCCACAGCCGGTCCAGGTGGTCGACGAAACCACGGTGTGCGCTCCCGCAGAGCCCGTCCGCCTGGCCGAACAGACGAATCCTGCCGGTCGCCGAATCGATGCGTGCCACGCTGCCCGGCTTCACGACCGCCCACACTGCGCCATCGGAAGTCTCGCCCAGCCATCGCACATTGTCGCCCCCCAGACCGTCTTTCCTGGTCCAGGTCCGTAGCCGTCCGCTTCCCTCCAGCCGTGCCAAGCCCAGGGAGGTCCCCACCCAGAGCGCGCCTCTGCTGTCGCGCCGGATGCTCCAGATCAAGTCGGACGGCAGGCCTTGCGCCTTAGTCCAGGCCTCCCATTCGCCGTAACCCAGCCAGCGGGCCACACCGGCCCCGATCAGCGCAATCCACAGAGATCCCTCGCGATCTTCCAGGACAGCACTGGTCATCGCAGTGCGCAACCCCCGCTGCTCGTCTATAACGCTCCAGTTGCCCGCGCTGCGGATGGCTAACCCCTTGTCGGTGGGGACCATCACCGATCCGTCCCGACCTGCCGTCAAGGCGCCCCAGAAGATGCTGGACGCTATGTCCGGTTTCTCTTGGACCAGTCGGGTGGCGTCAGGCGGCTTTCGATAGAGTCTGCTCGGGCTGCGGGTCCACACGGAACCGTCGGGTGTAATGCCGATCGCGTCCCAGGCGTCGTCCGGCAATCCTTCCGCCGGCCCGAACATCGAAACGCGCCCGCCGGCTTCGACGCACAGTCGCCGCCCGCAACCAAACCAGAGTTGCGAACCGTTCCGCGCGATTCCGCGCATGGGGGTGCTGGCAAGTTCGGGCCCCAGCGGATAGGGCTGCGCGGAGAACGAACCGTCGGCTTTCGGAGCCACTTCGTACAAGCCGGAAGGAGCCGCCACTACGACGTGACCGTGCGCGGCATCCGCGATTCCCTGCGTGCCGGACAACATGCCGCTAAGTCCACCGATGGGGTGGAAGCGTTGCCCGTCGAAACGGAAAATCTGCGAACAGGTGTTGGCCCAGAGCGCACCATCCGCCGCCACATGCAAGGCATGGATTTCCGTGGCGCACGGCAACCCTTCGGCGGCAGCCATGAGGTGAAAGCGTGTCCCGTCATATCGATACAGCCCACCTTCCGATCCGGCCCAGATGTAACCGGCTCCGTCTTGCGCCAAAGACAGGATGGTTAGATTCTGAAGCCCATCGGCAGCCCCATAGTGGCGGAAGCTGTACTGCTGGGCAAGAGCACCGCCATTCAGCGTCAGAATTAGCGCAGCACACACACCAAGGCTGTGACGGCGACACATTGCGGCTTCCTATACACTCCATATCGAGCCGAAGTGCGGAGGAGGGAGACTACACTGGAGACCCTATCTCTTGGGCCGCAAATCGACGCGACGTTCTGCAGAGGTTGATCGGATGATTCCACAATCAACTTTAGGTGCTTTAGGTGTGAGAAACGTGAGAAAAGAGTTTCTATTGCAGCCCCCGGCGATTGGGTATATACTAACCGGCAACCGGGGCCAAACATCGCCAGCCAATGCCCGCAACTCCCACAACAGGTCAGCCCAGTAACTACGTCCTGATCGTCTTGGACAGTTGCCGCTACGATTCGTTCACCGCGGCGCGGCCTGCGACCATGCGAAAGCTGGGGCGCCTCGAAAAGCGCTGGTCCTATGCCTCCTGGACGGCCCCCTCGCACTATAACCTGCTGATGGGCCTGATGCCGCACTCCAGTCCCCGCAACATCCTGGCAACCGAATATTACCAGCGCGAGTTTCTGAAATTCAACCTGCGGCTCGGGCTGGAAAACCTCGAGTTCAAGTCCTTTTTGCCCCGCTTATACCTGCCCGTGCTCCTGCGCAAGCTCGGCTACCGCACACGCGCCATGGTCTCGCTGCCCGTTCTGAATCCAGCCACCATCCTCAACACCGGCTTCGACTCCTGGGAACTCATGGACCACCACAATGACATGCGTGCCATGCTGCCAAAGCTAACCTTCTCGAAGCAGGCCCCCACGTTCTGGCTTCTCAACACCGGCGAAACGCATTATCCGTATGCGTTGCCCGGGGAGCCATCGGACGAATGGCCGGCAATCAGCGGCGTACACGGCGTCTTCCGGCATCTCGACTCGCTCATTGTTGGCGGCAAGCTGCCGCGACCACGGCGCGGTACTTTCAGCGCCACGAAACTCGCGGCTCTTCGCAGCCGTCAAATCGATGCCGTACGCTATCTGGATCGTATCGTCGAGGAGTTATTCGACCTGCTGCCGACCAACACTTATGTAACCATCACCTCCGACCACGGCGAGCTGTTCGGCGAAGAAGGATACTTCGGCCACGGCCCAGTTCAGCATGAGAAGGTTTTCGAAGTTCCCTTCGTCGAAGGACGTCTTCGATGACTCACGGGGGACTCTTCGCGTATATCGGCCCGGGCGCCGGGTTCGCGTTTCTCGGTTCCTTTCTTTCCCTCGTATTGGCCGTGCTGGCCGGCATCGCATCGGCGGTCGTCTGGCCCTTCCGCATGGCCTGGGCGCTGCTGGCGAGACACCGGCGAACACAGGTGGGAAAAGCGATCTTCCTGGGATTCGACGGCCTCGATCCGGTCATTACCGAGAAGCTGATGGCCGAGGGCAAGCTGCCCAACTTTGCCCGATTACGCGACCACGGATCTTACCGCCGCCTTCGGACCACCTTTCCCGCCGTTTCGCCGGTTGCATGGTCCACATTCGCCACCGGTGTCAATCCGGCGAAACATAATATCTTCGACTTTCTGAGCCGCGATCTGCGTACTTATATGCCGGAGCTATCATCGGCGAAGGTATGGCCCGCCACGCGATTTCTGCGGATCGGCAAATGGAGTTTTCTCCTGTCTCGCGCGGCGGTGGAAATGCGACGCAAAAGCGAACCGTTTTGGAAGATTCTCGGGGCTCATGCCGTCCGTAGCACAATTTTGCGCGTGCCCGTGACATTCCCTCCGGAAGCTTTCAATGGTCTTGAGCTCTCCGCCATGTGCACACCCGATTTGCGGGGCACCCAGGGAACTTACTCGCGCTTCACGGCCGCCGAGGGCGCGCTCGCCGGGCCCGAGGGAACTCACGTACCGTTCCGCGTTCATGATGCAAGCATCGAGATTCAGGGTGAAACCTATCCATTGGCCATTGGCGAATTCACGCCCTGGATCCGGCTCAAATTCGGACGGGCCCGTGGCATCGTGCGCTTTCTGCTTACCCGTCGCGAGCCGGAATTCGATCTCTATGCCACGCCCGTGCAAATCGATCCGGAAAATCCCGCCCTGCCCATCAGCCACCCGCCGTTCTATGCCATCTATCTGGCGAAGCTGCTTGGGACTTATGCGACACTCGGCCTCGCCGAAGATACTTGGGCACTCAACGAGGGCGCCATCGGAGAAGATGCGTTTCTCCAACAGGCCCAGCTCATCCAAAAGGAGCGGGAGGCGATGTTCTTCAGCGCGCTCGAGCGAACCCGCCGCGGCGTGGTAGCCTGCGTGTTCGATACCACCGATCGGGTGCAGCACATGTTCCACGGCCGGCCGGAAGTGATCGAGCCACTATATTGCGATATGGATCGAATCGTGGGAAAGACGCTTGCCTATGCGGATTTCGGCACGGCCGTATTTGTGCTGTCCGATCACGGCTTTTGCGCATTCCGGCGAGGTGTCAACCTGAACTCCTGGCTGCTCCGCGAGGGGTACCTGGCCCTCGATGCGGGACTTGCTTCATCGGACGAGTATCTGGAAGGGATCGACTGGACAAAGACGCGCGCGTACACATTCGGGCTTGGTGGCGTCTATCTGAATCTGCGTGGGCGTGAGGCGAACGGCATCGTGACAAAGGAGGACGCGGCGGAACTGCTGAACGAGTTAGTCGGCAAACTCACCGGGCTGGCCGATGAGGAAAGCGGTGAAACCGCCATCCAATCCGTGTATCGGGCTTCGGATATCTATCGGGGCCCGTACCTGAATGCCGCGCCGGATCTGATCGTCGGCTACGCCAGGGGCTATCGTGCTTCCTGGGATGCGGCCACGGGAAGAGTCACTCCCACGGTATTTGAGGACAACCGCAAGGCTTGGCGCGGCGATCATTGCGTCGATCCGCCGCTCGTGCCAGGTGTCCTTTTCTCCAATCTCAAGATCACCTCTGCGGACCCCGGCATCGAGGACATGGCGCCCACGGCGCTGAGTCTGTTCGGCGTCGAAGCGCCCGCGTGGATGGAGGGCCGATCGATCGTTGCCACGGCGTGAATGTGGTCTGTTGATCGCCCTGACTCTGCTGGCAGCTTGCGGCGGAGGCCAGTACACACGAGTCATCGTCATTGGAGTTGACGGCATGGACCCGGTGTTTGTCGAGCGGCACTGGGCCGACCTGCCGAACCTGGCGAGACTGCGGCAACGCGGCAGTTACTCGCACCTCGAAACCACCGACCCTCCACAGAGTCCGGTGGCATGGTCGACATTTATCACGGGGCTCGATCCCGGCGAACATGGCATCTTCGATTTCGTGCATCGCGACCCAGTGACGCTGGAGCCGTATCTCTCGACCGACAAGACGGTGGGCCCAAGTTTCACATTGCGCCTCGGGTCCTGGCAATTGCCGCTTTCGCGCTCGCGCGTAGTCTCATTGCGCAGAGGGCGTGCCTTTTGGGAGTATCTGTCGGACCGCGGTATTCCGGTGACCATCGTGCGCATTCCCGCCAACTATCCTCCCTCCGAGGCAGGCACAGAACTGGGCGGCATGGGAACTCCCGACCTGCGGGGCACCGAAGGTACCTTCACTTACTACACGGACGATCCCACCGAGACTTCACATGAAGTCCCGGGAGGTCTTATCCGAAACGTGGAAGTCAGGGCCAGTCACGTGGAACTGCGCGTGGAAGGTCCGCCCAACACCTTGCGCCGGGGTCACGCTTACGCGGCGGTGCAACTGATCGCAGACCTTGACCCGGACCGGCCTTATGTCCGGCTGCAAACGGGCGAAGCAATGGCAATCGTGCGGCAGGGTGAATGGTCCGGCTGGCTGCCTGCCGATTTTCCGTTGCTGCCCCACGTCGCTTCGGTTCGCGGCATGTTCCGTGTATTCGCCAAACAACTGCACCCGCGCTTCGAGCTGTACGTGTCGCCCGTCAACGTCGATCCGGAGGAACCAGCGTTACCGATCTCAACTCCCGGCTCTTATGCGCGCGTGGTGGCCACTGCCATGGGCAGGTGGTCCACGCTGGGTATTCCGGAGGATACTTCGGCGTTGCGTCAGGGCGTGTTTAACTTACGCGAGTTCCTTTCCCAGAGCCGTCTCGTTTTCGACGATGAGCGGCGCCTTCTGGATGATTCTCTGCGGCGATTCCAGGGCGGGTTGCTGTTCTTCTACTTCTCGACCGTCGATCAGAACTCCCACGTGTTGTGGGGCAAGCACGATGCGGAGTTACTGAATATCTATCGCGCGGTGGATGCGTCCATCGGCGAAGTTATGCGCCGCGAGCCTGGCGCCGAACTGATGGTGATGTCGGATCATGGGTTCGCCGCCTTCAACCGCGCCGTCAACCTGAATACGTGGCTGGTTTCGCGAGGCCTCCGAACCAAAGCGTACGCGCTCGGGTTGAATGGTCTCTATCTCCTGGACAAGCGCGTGGAGCAAGAAGTGCGGCAGCAACTCCTCGACCTTCGCGACCCGGCAAGCGGACATAAGATGATCGCGAGCGTCACCGAAACCAGTCCATCGCCGCAAAATCGCAGTATCGCGCCGGATCTGATCGTAGGCTACAGCGCCGGTTACCGCGCATCCTGGCAAACCGCGTTGGGGGAAGCGCCGGAGGGACTGGTTGTCGACAACGACGATGCCTGGATCGCGGATCATTGCATCGACCCGCGGGAGGTTCCTGCCGTGCTGTTCACCACGCGCACGATTCACCGGGAAGCGCCGAGATTGAAGGATCTGCCCGTCTCGTTGCTGGAATTATTCGACGTCGCACGCCCGGCGCAGATGACGGGGCGATCGGTTTTCTGACACCATATTGTTTGCTGGGCAAGGTAAGGCATGCCCCACCACTTATGCTTTCGAAGACTACCATCAAGCTGAACAAGACCATTTGCGAGCGGGCGCGGCGCGCGGCTGAGGCCGCCGGCTACAGCTCGCTCGAAGAGTTTGTCGAGCAGGCGGTCGAAAAGGAACTGGCCCATCACGAACAGTCCTCGTCGAAAGACGAACTGGTCCGCAAGCTGAAAGGGCTCGGTTATCTCAAATGAGAGTGCTGGCCACGCTGGCTCCCTTAAGCGCGCTGTGCGGCATAGCGACGGCATTCGTGTTCCGGCGGTTCGCGTCCAGCCAGACGCGGCGAACCGTGAACCGGATTCTGGCGCATGTGATGGAGCTGCGCCTATTTCTCGATGAGCCGCGTCTGGTATGGAATGCCCAGCGCGATCTGCTGCGCGAGAACCTGCGACTGTTCGGACAGATTGCCGTTCCGAGTCTGATCGTCGCGCCGTTGCTTGGTGTCCTGATTTGGCAGGCTGACGAGGTTTATGGCCGCGCACCGCTGCGCGCGGGCGAGGCAGTCGTGGTGACGGCGCGCGTCAAAGCCGGGGATCTCGCCCAGGTGAGGATGGAAGCGCCTGCCGGTGTTGCGGTTGAAACTCCAGGCGTGCGCATTCCCCGGTTACACGAGGTGAGCTGGCGTATCCGGCCGCTGCGGCCGTTTAGCGGCCATTTGCAGGTAAACGCCGACGTCGAACGGATCGATATTCCATGGCCCCGTGCCACGGTGTTCGGGCTGTCCTGGATGATCTGGTTCTTCGGAATCTCCTCGGTTTGCGCCTTACTCGCGCCGCGGATTCTGAAGCGGCACATCGCAATCCTGGCTATCGCCGTATTAGCGCATCCAGCAAGCGCCGTGGAGAAGACGCCCGTGGTTTTGATTTCGATCGACACCCTTCGAGCGGATCATCTGAGCGCGTACGGTTATACGAAGATCCGGACTCCTAACATCGATTCCTTCGCCGACAAGGGCACGGTCTATCTGCACATCGACTCACAAATCCCCTTGACGATGCCATCGCACGCGTCACTGATGACTTCGACTTACCCGTTCGAAAACCGTGTCGAGGAGAATTCCGAAAGCGTACCGTCCGGAGCTGTCACGCTGGCTTCGGTGCTGCACGCCAACGGCTACCGGACCGCGGCGTTCATCGGAAGTGTCATGCTTGGCCGGCGTTACGGCCTGGACAAAGGGTTTGACCTCTATGACAGCCCGTTTGAGATGGCGGCCGGTGAGATGGCGAATCCGTACTCGACGCGGGTGCGGCGCGATGTTGCGCTGGTGACGCGGGCGGCGCGGCAATGGATCGGCGAAAACCGCGGCGAACCCGTCTTTGTGTTCCTCCACTTGTACGATATGCACACGCCGTACACGCTGCCGCAGGCGGCCGGGCTGACGCCTTCCGTAGCCGGTTATGACGCGGAACTGGAGCATGTCGATCAGGTGCTCGGGCGGCTGCGTGCGGCGCTCCAGCGCGATGGCTTCTGGGACAAGGCGCTGGTGGTTCTGCTGGCCGACCACGGCGAGAGTCTAGGCGATCACGGTGAGACCAGCCACGGATATTTCATTTACGAAAGCACCATGCACGTGCCGCTGATCATCCACTGGCCCGCTGGCGCTTCGACGTACCCGGAGCGGGTTACTGACGCGGGAGCGCTGATCGATGTGGCTCCGACCATTCTCGACTTCCTGCACATAGCGGCGCCGCCTTCCTTTGAAGGAGTAAGTCTGCTGTCCGGGCACGAGCGCACGATATACGGCGAGAGCGTCTACCCGCAGGAGACTTTCGGCTGGGCCGCTTTGCGGTCTTTGCAGTCGCGAGGGTATGTGTACATCGATGCGCCGAAGGCGGAGTTGTACGACCTTTCGAAGGATCCTGGCGAGCGCGTGAACATCCTGCCGGCGCATCCGGCGGAGGCACGGTCGATGAAGGCGCGCCTTGCCGATCTGATGGCCCGGCGCACAGCGACGCAGCGGCCATCGTCATCCGAAGTCTCTGCGCATATGCGCGAGGTGCTCGGTTCGCTGGGATACACAGCGGGTGGGAAACAAGCGGCGCAAAATCGGCCGGCTGATCCGAAGGACAAGCTGGCGGAACAGGAAGCTTACGAACACGGCCTGACATTGCTGTATTCGGGCCGTTACGACCAGGCAATTCTAACATTGCAGCGGATTGTAACCGGGGACGCACGGAACCTGCCGGCGCTGGGCGCGCTGGGCGAAGCTTATCTCCGATCCGGTAATGCCGTGCGAGCTATCGAGTTATGGCAACAGGCGCTGGAGCGCGATCCGGCGTACCGGCCAGCCGCGGAACTCATCGGCGAGTATTGGCTGGCCCGGAAAGATTACGACAAGGCGTGCCGCTTTGTACCGACCGTGCCGCAGTGCCAGGGGCGGCAGTAGCCGCCTATTCCGCGCTATCTCTGCAGACCGCCGTCCTCTGGAACACCAGGCTCATCCAGTAACTGCGTGGAAGATGATGGCCCCAATGTCTTCCAATCCTTCAGTGCCCAAACCACCTTCTTATCCGGCGCGACCTCGACTAACTGGACCGCCGTCTGAACCTCGTCCGGAGGCAGCCCGCCGGACCAGTTATTGATCAGGGTATTGCCGTTCGCGAGTCGTGACACTTCCTGGACAGTGAACAAAGGGATTCCCGGCAGGTCGTGCTTGTTGATCTCCCAAATTGTTTCGCCGCGCGAATTCACTTCCCTGACATATCCCACCGCATTGCCGCTGATCAGCGTGTTCCCATTCGCCAGCCGCACGGCCGCCCATGCCGAGGGTGCGTCGACGGACCAAAGCACCTTTCCGTCCGGCGCGTACTCCACAACTTTGCCCAGGTCCATGTGAGCTACCAGAAACGTGCCGGCTTTGGTGATGCGAATATGACGAAACTGACCGTGAGTACTCTTGTCCTTAGTCGGAAGAACCAACTCTTTCTCGATTTTGTTAGTCGCTTTGTCGATAATCAGCGCTTTTGCCGGGTCTCCATTTTGCATGATGAGCACCCGATCGAGTCCAACCGGATAGGCGGTGTGAATCTCGGTTCCCTTGGGCGCGTCGTAGTCCCAGACGATCTTCTTCTCGGGAGTAATCTCGCTCGCTCCGTACTGCCGCGAGAAGAGAATATTGCCGTTCGACAGCATTGTGCAGTCGCCGAGCTCGCCTTTTCGATCATTGGTGTACGACCATACAACCAGGCCCTCGCGGACCAGGTACATGACCTGGTTCTCCAGGCTGCGCCCCTGCCACTCTCCGCAGTATAGAAACGGGTGCTGCGCCAGGCCGTGCCCCGGAAGGGCAGCTTGCTCAGGACCCCGCGCGAACGCGCAGCCCGTCGCGATGAGCGCGAACAAAAGCTGGGCCGGTTGTAATTGCATACGTTGTTCCCTTTCCTTGCGGCGAATCGATGTGCCGTCCGGGCAAGCTATTAGCATGCCCCACCCTACCGGCTCGCAGTTGTGGACGCCTGGCCGGCCATCGGGAGATACAGCAGCTCAATGCCCTTCCCGTTGCGAGGATCCTTGTTGCGCGAGTACTGTCGTGTGGCATCGTCATCCCAGTGCTCAAACACGCCGAGGCTGGAGACTCTCTTGCCGCCTTGCAGATACACGGTCTTCGATGGCGGATTCGGAGCCAGCGCCATCTCCTGTAAGTAGTCGTCTGCGTTCTCCCGAATCATGATTCGAGGGTGATCCCCATTCTGCGGATCGTTGTTGTTCTTAGTCTGCGAGTATAGGATGTCTAAACCCACCGAGTCGAGTGCCACGCCATCCTGCGACGCCAGAATGCTGGCCGGCCAATCGGGGTTTTCATACGGCGTCACGCGATTGTTGAAAGGGGGATTCGGAAAATGCAGTGGAAAGGACTGGTGTCTTCTGGCGCAATACAGACCGTCGAGGACATAGAGGACCGTCTTGGCTCCGAGGTTGGGGCATGCGGCCAGATCGACAATCGGCGAATAGGCGTTCTTAGTGGCCTCCTGGTTGGTGTTGATGGCGGCGTGAAGCTCGGGCGTGCCCTTGATGGAACCGAAATGATTCTTGCCGCACATCGTCACGCCGGTTTGCCCTTCATCGCCCCCTTCCGCAGCGGCGTAGGGGTAGGAGTGCGCTTTCAGAATGGCGACATTCACCAGGTAAGTCGCGTCGCGCACCTGGCGTGGAATAAGCTGGGCATCCTTATAGTGGTTCGCCGAGTACTCGACGCCTTCCACCCAGTCGGCTGCCTCGAGTCCACGGTGATTGCCATACTTGGGATTATTGGGTTGCGCCTGATCCGGCGGATCCGCCTGGATGAAACGGACATCCGGGAACTCAGCCCAGATCTTGGAGAGTATCGCGGGATAGATGTCGCGGCGGGCGTCGTAAACCAGAATGTCTTCCGGACGGACACCCGATTGGCGAACCAGTTGCCGCACCATCGCCAGCGCGAGCTGTGGCGATACGTTCACGATGTTCCCGGGGCCCGCGGCAGCGCTGTTATTCAAATTGACCTTGACCGCGACGATTTCGCCGGGCTGATATTGGCGGTTGATCAGTCCGCGGGCTTTCTCGTTGTAATACCCAAGTAGCGCTCGCCAGGCTTCCGCATCCGTGGCGGCGCCAGTCAGTTTCCTCAGGCAAGTCGAGAGCATGGCATCCACCTTGTCCTGATCGGTGCTGGAATCCATCCACCATTGGCTGGAGGAAGACTCCCGTTGACCGTCCCACTTGGTGGCCGAGGGATCGCGCGCCCAGGTTACGCGGCCCGGATGAATCCCGCGAGCTACGCCCAGCGGAACGTTCCGTTGCTGTGGTGAGTAATCGTACCTGGTAGGTGCATTGGCACGGGAAGAGATCGGAAGAGTTAACCGGGCGGATGCGGCGAATACGATAGCGGCGCAAATGCCCGCCGCGAGGGCTGGATGAGCGCGCATGACTCTGCCGAAGCGCCTGGCTGCGAAGAGTCCTGACAGCCAGGCTGCCACCCATAGTACGAATGTGCTGGCTATCGGAAAGGCGGCGCGCTGGCACGGGTAAGACGCCCGGCTGGGCTTGGGCACCACACGAACGAGGAACCAAACCAGGGCGGCAAATCCGCAGAGAATTCCGAACACCCGCATCGGCCATCCCCGTGCCGTTCTGGCTTCCCGACTAAGACGCTTAGTCATTTCCTTGGCTGGATTCTTCATTGTGGACACCCGTATCCTAAATCAGTATAAACCGCGACGCCATCCGCCGCACGACCCTCACGACCCTCTTCGTCCCGTATGCTGAAAAGGGAGGCGTCCAATTGAGAACGATTGCGTTGGGGGAGTTGTTGCTGTACTCGTGCTGGATCGCCTGGTGGTATCCGTTTCTGTTTCGCGCGCCGCATTTTCAGAAGCGGCCTTCCATCACGGTACCCTGGCCCACACGCGGTGGGCTGCTGCTCGAAATCGGCGCGTTCGCCGTGTCCTTCGTTTTCCACCTGCATGGCCAGCAGCCAGCCGGCCTGGTGCGGACGGTGCTGGGGTTTGCGATGGCCATTCCCGCAGTGGTCATGGCATGGCAGGCGGTGGCACACCTGGGCAAGCAATTCCGCTTGCACGCCGGCCTGTATGAGGACCACGAGCTGGTCCGCACCGGCCCTTACGCCATCGTGCGGCATCCGATCTATTTCTCGCTACTGGGAATGCTCGTGGCGAACTGCCTGCTGCTGACGCGATGGCCGTGGGCGCTGCTGGCGCTGGCGGTTTTCATCGCCGGCACGGAGATCCGCGTGCGGAGCGAAGAAAAGCTGCTGGCCTCGCGTTTCCCGGAGGAGTTCGCATCCTATTGCCGCCAGGTGCCGGCCTATCTGCCGTTCGTGCGATAGTGTCCTTATATGAAACGGTGCACCCCGGGGATACTGATGCTGTTGTTGGCGGCGGCTGCGCGAGCGCAAGAGAAGCCGGCACAGGATCTCACCAGTCAGTACCGGGAGACCGCCGACAAGTTAATCGACGCCGCACTGGCGGATCGGGAGGGCTACGAACGGCTGGCGTATCTTTGTTACCGGATCGGCAACCGGCTCAGCGGATCGCCGGCTCTCGAGCGCGCCATCGCCTGGAGTGCGGAACAAATGAAAGCCGCCGGACTGAGCAACGTGCGCATCATCCAAACGAAGGTGCCTCATTGGGTGCGTGGCGAGGAGTCCGCGCGAATGGTGGCGCCGCTCGATAAGCCGCTGCACATGCTGGGCCTCGGGATGAGCGTGGGCACGCCGCCGGAAGGCGTCACCGCCGAGGTGGTAGCGGTTTCCGATTTCGGCGAGCTGGACAAACTGGGGGCGGACAGAGTGCGCGGCAGGATTGTACTCTACAACGAGGCGTACCAGGGCTACTGGCCGACCGTGAACTACCGCCGCAACGGCGCGTCCCGCGCCGCGGCGCTGGGCGCGGTAGCGGTGCTGGTGCGTTCAGTGACACCGCTGGCGATGCAGATTCCGCACACCGGCGAGATGCGCTATGACGACGCGCAGCCTCGAATTCCCGCCGCCGCGGTTTCACCCGAGGACGCCATGATGATGGCCCGCCTTGCGGCCGGCGGCGTCACCGTGAAAGTCCATCTGCGGATGAGCGCTCACACGGAACCGGATTCGGACAGCGGCGACGTTACGGCCGAGATCCCAGGCAAGGAGCATCCCGAGGAAGTGGTGGTGATCGGGGGGCACATCGATTCCTGGGACGTGGGCCAGGGCGCCCAGGACGATGGCGCTTCCATCATCGCCTGCCTGCAGGCGGTGGCGCTGATGAAGAAGCTCGGCCTGCAGCCGCGCCGCACGATTCGCGTGGCCTTCTGGGTGAACGAGGAGAACGGCGGGCGTGGCGGCGAGGCCTACCGCGCCTGGATCGGCGATCGCATCCGGAATCAGGTGGCGGCGATCGAGATGGATGGGGGCGCCGAATCGCCGGTGGGCTTTGGGGCCACCGTGGACAAGGCCTCGGCCGACTTGTTGCGCCAGGCTGGCCGCCTGTTGGAGCGCGTGGGCGCGGGCGATATCAGCGGCGGCGGCGGCGGCGCCGATATCGAGCCGTTGATGCGGGATGGCGTCCCCGGCCTGGCCGAACGCACCGTCGGCACCCACTACTTCGACTGGCATCACACCGAGGCCGACACCTTCGACAAAGTCAACCTGGATGACTTCCGCAAGAATATGGCGGCCATGGCGGTGATGGGCTACGTGCTGGCCGATATGCCGGGCCGCCTGACGGCCAGCGGCGCGGCCGGGCAGTAGGCGCCAGGAAGAGAGCGCCACAAAGGGCAAAGAACCGGCGGCAAGACCAAGACCGCCGGCGCTACGAAGAAACGCCACGCCGCGGCCGTAACGCCGGCGGTCTTTTGCCGCCGGTTCTTTACAAGCCGCCTTACTTGGAGTGCGTTTCAGCGGCCAGCTTGGCCTGGGCTTCGTCCAGCTTGCGGTTGACGCTGGCCATTTCCTCCGGGTCGGCTTCCTGATCGGTGGCCTTCTGGAATCCACGCAGCGAGTCCTGCCATTGAACGATGGCCTCTTTGGTCCTGCCCAGTTTCAGGTATACATCGCCCAGGTGGTCGTGGACCGTCGGGTCCGGCATGCGGTCCAGGGCGCGCTCCAGCAACCCGCGTGCGTCGTCCAGTTTGCCCTGGCGAAAATAGACCCAGCCCAAGCTGTCCAGGTATGCGCCATTTTCGGGTTCCAGATCCACCGCCCGCTTGATCAACTCGTAGGCCTCCTCCAGCCGCACGTTCCGGTCGGCGAGCGTGTAGCCGAGGTAGTTCAGGGCTTCCGCATTCTTGGGGTTCAGCTCCAGCACCTTGCGAAAGGCGGCCTCGCTCTGATCGTATTTCTTTTGCCGCTCAAGACCGGCGCCGCGCCGCATGTACACCTGCTCCCTGACGCTGTCGGTGCTGGCGAGCTGGTCGGCACGGTCGAGCGCCTTCATCATATCGTTCCAGCGTTTACCCTGCTCATACACTCCCGCTAGCGCCAGTTGCATTTCGCAATCGGCGCCGTGGTTGTCGGCGAATTTCTTGATGCCGGCCTGGGCTTCGCGCTCCGCCGCGGTCAGGTCGCCCGCGATGCGATAGGTTGCCACAATCTGCGCCGCCGCATCCAGCTGCGCATCATCGCCGGAGTCGGTGTCGAGCGTGGCGTATTCGCGAAAGGCATCGACGGCGGCCGGGTACTGCTTGGCTTCGCGATACAAGAAGGCCAACTGGCGCACCAGGCGACCCCGCGTATTGGCATCGCGGCCGGTGTAGGCGCGGCGCGGCAAGGTGTCCAGAAGGGATTTCATGGCCGTAAGGGCCTCGTCGGTCTTGCCCTCCGATTCCAGCAGAAGGACCTGTTCATCGCGCACTTCCAGGTTATCCGGGTCCAGCAGTTGGGCCGTGGCGAGCGCCTTCTCGGCAGCTGCAAAATCGCGCTTGGAGCGGAAAATGCGCGCTATCCACAGTCGATAAGCGGGATCGCGCGGGCTGTCGGAAGCGAGCTGCTGGTAGACCTTCAGCGATTCATCGAGCTGTCCGGCCTCGCGCAGATCGAACGCCAGCTCCTTCTGAAGTCGTTCGTCGTCCGGGTCCAGCGCCACCGCGCGCTGGAGCGCCTCGGCGGCCGACTTGGGGTCGTTCATGCTCTCGTACTGCTGGGCGAGGACGTAGAGCGTGCGCTCGTTCGGGCTCTTGTCGGCGAGCGTCTTGAGCTTCTCCAAAGCCTTGGCGGAGTCGCCCATATCGGAATAGACGGCTGCCAGGCCGGTCAACGCATCTTCATTGTCCGGCTCCGCCTGGAGGGCGCTGTTGAACGCCTTCTCCGCCGCCGCCGAATCGCTGGAAGCGCGGTAGAGCTTGCCCAGGTACGTCCAGCTTTCGACATCCTTGGGCGCCTGCTCGGTGACTTTCTGATACTGCTCGATCGCCTTGTGAAGATACGCGTCGTCGATCTTGGCGTTGGGCGTGTCGCCGATCGCCAGGTGGGTGTAGATCTGCGCCAGCGTGCGCCGCGCATCCAGGTTGGCCGGGTCCACCTTCAGCAGGCCCTCGGCCTGATCCACCGCGTCGGCCAGGCGGTTGGTCTTGATGTAGAGATCCGTCAGTTCCTCGAGAATCAACCCGTCCTTGGGGTCGAGCTTGAGGGCTTCCTGGTAATAGTGGATCGCCTTGCTGACATCCGACGAGCTGCCCTCCGCTGCCGCCAATTCGGCGTACAGCCGGCCCATGGCAAAATTGTAGTAGGCCCCCGCCTTGTCGTCGGAAGCCGAGGTGGACGGCGCGGCCGGGGCGCTCTGAGCGAAACTGGCACAAGCCAGCGAACCGGCCAGGAAGAGCACTTTCACTGAGCGAATCATGGGGTCCTTACTTGATTCCGGCCATTGGCATCCCCAGGGCCGAAGATCACCTTTTTATTGTATAACGGGGTTGCGCCGCAATGCCCGCGCCCGCCGGCCGCCAGCGCCGGCACTCGATTCCCGCCGCGGGTCCGGCTCGAAGTGATGCTCTCCTCGTCCACTGTGATGCCGCGCACCGGCGGCCGGCCAGAGACAGCCGGCCCCTCCCTGTTACAGGAAGACGCTGCGCAGCGCCCGATGGTTGCGCTGGTCGGACCCACCGGCTCGGGCAAGAGCGATCTGGCGCTCTGGTTGGCCGAGGCGTTTCACGGCGAAGTGGTGAACTGCGATTCGCTCCAGGTCTATCGCCATTTCGATATCGGCACGGCCAAACTGGGCGCTGGCGAGCGCCGGGGGATTCCCCATCATCTGATCGACATTTTGGAACCGGACGCTCTTTTCACGGCCGGCGAATTCGCGCGTGCAGGGAGGGACACGGTCGCCCGCATCTCCGCTCGCGGCCGATTGCCGATTGTCTGCGGCGGCACGGGCTTCTACCTGCGGGCGCTGCTGGACGGGCTGTTCGCCGGCCCGACGCGGGACCAGGCACTGCGCGACCGCCTGGGCGCTCGCGAGAAACGGCGGCCGGGATCGCTCCATCGCCTGTTGCGGCGGCTGGACCGCGCAGCGGCAGCGAAGATCCATCCCAACGACATACCGAAAGTGACGCGCGCCCTCGAAGTCTGTCTGCTGACGCGGCGGCCGGTGACGGAGCTGTTCGAACAGGGGCGCGCCGCCTTGACCGGCTACCGCGTCCTCAAACTGGGCTTGCTGCCGGATCGCGATGCACTGTATGAGCGCCTGGACGCGCGCTGCGCCCGCATGTTCGCGGGCGGCCTGGTGGAAGAGGCGCGACGCATCCTGGAGCTGGGCTTCGCGGAGACAGTCAAGCCATTCGAATCCCACGGCTATAAGCAGGCATTGCAACTGATCCGTGGCGAATTGAATCCGCGCGAAGCGCTGTTCTACGCACAGCGCAAGACGCGCAACTACGCCAAACGCCAGATCACCTGGTGGCGCAAGGAACCGGGCCTGGTGTGGCTGCGCGGCTTCGGCGAAGAGCCGATAATCGTCGAGGAAGCCACGGCCCGCGTGCGCGCGTGGCTCGTCGAGTAGAGCCACTGGCCCCTCGGACGATTGCTGGCAGGGCCAAATAGGTGGTGGTGTGGTTTATACTGAGTGAGCCTGCTGAGGAAGAACAGCACGGGACCGCCAACAACCGATCACCAGCTTCGGAGGTTTGGCGCCGAATGCCAGGCGGTCAATCTTCCATGCCCCGTAAGAATAAGAAGAAGAGGTCCGCTCACCCGAAGAACGTGTCTCGAAGCCCGCGGCCGGCCGCGGCCGCGGTCGCGGTTGCCTCCGACGAAAAGCGCTTTTGGCCCGCACTGGCGCGTGCTCTGAATTACCGTGTGCCGGTTTTGGTTGTGGTCGTCTGGGCATTTATGTACCTGCCCCGGCCATTCAAGCTCGGATTCTATTGCGACGACTGGTACACTCTGGTCGAGCCGACGCACGCGACGGCTCCATTCTCGCTGGCCAGGTTCGGACAGTTTGTTGGTGTTTATACCAATGACGGCTCTCGACCGGTTGCGGGAGTACTTGAGTTTCTACTCAGCTCGGCTTTTGGCTCGTCTGCCATGGCCTTCCAGTGGGCTGGCATTGTTTTCGTCTTAATCGCCGCACTATCTCTCCGATCATTGCTGAATGGCCTTCTCGCAGCCTTTTGCGAATATCGCAGCCTCGCCGCGGACTGGGCGGCCGTCTTCTGGATGGCGATGCCCTGGATGCTGGCCGCGACCGCCTGGCCGCAGATGGTTCACGGGCTCCTGGCCCAGATCCTCTTCACCGAAGCCGCCAGGACGCTGGCACATCGTGGTCCTCTCACGGCCAAAGTTGTTGTTCGTTTCGCACTTGTACTGATGGCATCCACGCTGGCTTATGAGGCTTTCTATTTTCAAATCTTCCTGGTAATCGGACTCTGGGCGTTCTGGCCAGGAGTTGGTCGTCACGGCAGGCGCGAGACGTTTATGCTCACCTCGATCGCTTGCATAGCCCAAGCCATCGCCATCTCGCTGAACAGGTACGTTGCTCACCTGGATCCGAGCTCCTCCAAGACGTTAAATGTACAGTGGCGGTCCCTTTTGCTCGCGAATTCTGTGCATTTCCCGGCCGTCCTAAGGGCTAGCCTATCCGACTACGGCTCTCTGTGGACCATTTGCGTCTACTCGCTTTTGGCCATCGCTCTGTGCCTAGTGGTCATGGGAATGATCCGAAAATCTCAGCGATCTCTGGCCAAGGCTGTATTGCTTGTTCTTCTTTTGGCTGTCGTGAGCTTTGGCATCTCAACGACAGTCTATTCACTCGCGGGATATGGATTTACCCACGCTGGAATAGAATCGCGGTCTCTCTTCCCGGCTTCGCTGGCGCTGTCCATTGCCCTTTTTGGGTTGCTTGCCTGTTCCATGGTTCGTGCAAACGCAGTTTTGAAAGGCGGCCTAGTCTTGCCGGCAATTGGCATTGTAGTTACCGCGGCTGTTGCCCAACACGCTACATTGCAAGACTGGGCGTACGTCTGGCAGCAGGAGCGGAGGATAGTGGCGGCGGCGCCAGTGAATGAGATCAGCCGGCTTCCAACCGGCTCCTCGATTCTTTACGTTGGGCCATCCTACTACAGGAATCTCGTGATCTTCGGTGCAAGCTGGGATCTCACGTATGCGGTTTTTTCTAGAAAGCCGCTCAGCGAGAACAGGAAGCCAGACCAGGGCGTAATCACGATCCATCCGGCGACCGATCTATACAAATGGAGCTGGGATGGCTCGTACTTGACACAAGATCTTCCCGGATATTGGACCCAGAAATCTCCCGTTGCGCATCTATACGTGTGGGACTACACACGCTCTCGACTGAACGGCGTCGGCGCTGGATTCAAGTGGCCGCCGTCTTAGGTCCGGCGACAGGCGCGGGTGTATGGGTGGCAGCCGCCGTGGCTGCTACACTGAAACCGATGCTGCGTTTGCTTGGGCTGGCGATTATCGTTTGCGCCTCGCTGCGCGCCGAAACGGTGGTGGTTCTGCGGTTTTTCAACCACGCCAATTCGGCCGGCCTGGATTGGATCGGCGAGAGTATCGCCGAAACCGTGCAGGATGCGCTTTCCTCCGAAGGGTTGTTGGTGCTGGGACGGGAAGCCAGGACGGAGGCCTACCGGCGGCTTTCGCTGCGCCCGGGCGCCGAACTCACGCACGCTTCGATCATCAAGGTTGGCGACGCGCTGGACGCCGCCCGCGTGGTCTACGGATACTACGAACTGCTGCCGGCCGAAGGTGGCGGCGCGGCGTCCAAAGGATCGCTGCGCATCACCGCGCGCGTGCTCTATCTGAAAGAGACGCGCCAGGGCCCGTTGTACAGCGAACTGGGAGCGCTCGAGGACGTGGCGGAGCTCGAAGCGCGCCTGGGCTGGCAGACGCTGCGGCAACTGGACCCGCGCAGCGTAACCTCCGAGGAGGATTTTCTCAAGGTGCGCCCGCCCGTGCGCATTGACGCGGTGGAGAATTACGTGCGCGGCCTGCTGGCCTCGGACCCGGAGCAGCGCCAGCACCTGTTCATGCAAGCCGCCCGCCTGGATGAACATTATTCTCCGCCGTGTTTCCAGTTGGGCAAGAGCTACTGGGAAAAGCGGGAATACAAGGTGGCGGCCGGGTGGCTTGCGCGCGTCGGCCCCTTCGATCGTCGCTATCTGGAAGCGCAGTTCTTTTTGGGTTTGTGCCGCTATCACTCCGAGGATTACGCCGGCGCCGAGAACTCTTTCAAGCTGGTGGCGGGCTCGATGCCGCTCAACGAAGTATTCAATAACCTGGGCGCCGCCGAAGCGAGGCTCACCCATTACCAGGAGGCCATTGCGAACTTCCAGAAAGCGCTGGAGGGCGACAGCGCCGATCCCGACTATCACTTCAACCTCGGCTACACCGAGTGGCGAGCCGGGCAATACGCGGCCGCCGCGGAGAGCTTCCAAGCGGTTCTGGACCGCGCTCCTACCGATCAGGAGACGACGCTGATGCTCGACCGTTCGCTCAAGAGCGAGGGCGCGCGCCCCGGCGAGCCGCGCCTCGAAGACCGCGTGCGCGTGAAGACCAACTACGACGAAGAGGCGTATCGCCAACTGCAAGCCGAACTGAAGAAATAACCGCGGGCTCGCAGCCCAAGACCGCCGGATCGAGGCTGCCGCGGGGTAGGTCCTCGGCGGAATTCGGAGCTCCGTTTGGTCCGTTTACCTTTGGATAACTTGCACGTTGCGGGCTACCGACCGGAGAATAGGAGCGGGTTTCCCGTGACGGATCCATGCCTCGCGTATATCGCTCAAGGAAAGCTGCATCTGCAGCGTGATGGCGTGCCGCAAACCGTGGAGAGCGCGTTCGGGCGCTCTCTGAGGGATCGCGCAATCCAGATACACAACCGGCACGCATGGAAGGCGCAGGGCCGCGGCGCACAATACATGCGCGGCATGTTGTGGGCGGGCGCGGCGCACGATCCGAGTGAGTTTCGGATCGCGGTGACGAGCGTCACCCGGGGGCGTAATCCGGGCGAGGTATTGTACACGCTCGAAACCGACGAAATCAGCGGCGTATTCGCCCTCGACGCGACCGGCTTCGAGCAGAGGTTGTTCCACACGGCCGATTTCCGGGTTCAGGATATCGACGTGCATCCGGATGGCGCCGCGATTGCGGTATCCGTCCACCACACGAACGGGACGGCCAACGTCGCTGTGCTGAACATGGATGGAACGGACTTCACGGAGGTCTCGGAAGGCGATTCGTTCGACCGGGCGCCTCGCTGGGTGCCGGGCTCGAGCCGGCGGCTGATCTTTCAGAGCGCCGGTGCGGGACGCGACGCCGGGGGACGCTTTTCCCAATTTGGTCCATTCGCCGTGCACCAACTCGACCTGGAGTCGGGCGAAATCTCATGCCTCGCCGAGGACGCTAAGTTCGATCTGCTGGGACCGCAGATGAGTGGCGACGGAGCCCTGTACTACATCCGCCGGCCCTACGCGAGCGGCCAACCGGCGATCAATGTCTTCGGCGCCGTGACCGATATGGCTTTGCTGCCGTTCCGGCTCCTGTTCGCGGTTTTCCAGTTCTTCAACTTCTTTTCCGTGAAGTACACCGGGCGGCCGCTCGCCACCTCGGGAGGCGCTGCGAAAAAGACCCAGGACGTGAAGCGGATGATGGTGTGGGGCAACCTGATCGACGCCGAACACGCGGCCCGCGAAGACGGCTTGGGTGAACAGGACGCGCCTTCCATGGTGCCATCTTCCTGGCAGCTTGTCCGGCAGTCGCCGGACGGCAAGGAAGTGCTGGCGAAAAGCGTCCTTTCCTTTCACATCGCCACAGACGGTTCGGTGGTCTACACCAACGGCAGCGCCGTTCACTGGATCCGGGCGAAGGGCGAACGTGCCACGCGGATACTGATGGGAGCCATGATCGAGCAGGTGGCGGCGCTGTAGCCTGCTTGCTCCCGACTACCGGCGAATGACGTTAGAATGCTGTCTTGGTTCGAGTTGTGGAGGCACTTCATGTCGAAATTACTGTTATCGATGATCGTGACGGGCGTTGCCGCGTTGGCGCAGGCGCCCCAGTCGGCACAAACGCCGCCGCCGGCGAATCCGCCAGCAGCGGCGCGGCCCGACGGGCTGTACGCCCACTTCAAGACTTCGATGGGCGACATCACCGTCCAGCTTTACGAGAAAGACACGCCGATCACGGTGCGCAACTTCGTGGGGTTGGCCAAAGGCACCAAGCCGTGGAAAGATCCGAAGGGCGTCCTGGTGCGGCGGCCGCTGTACAACAACACGATCTTCCATCGCATCATGCCCAATGGCATGATCCAGGGCGGCGACCCGACTGGTACCGGCACTCACGAGTGCGGCATCAAGATCCCCGATGAGTTTCTGCCCGGCCTCAAGTTCAACCAGCCGGGCCGGCTCGCCATGGCCAATACGGGATCGCCCAACTCGGGCGGCTGCCAGTGGTTCCTCACCGTGGCGGCGCCGATCCGCGATTGGGACGGCGGCTACACCATCTTCGGCCAGGTGGTGGATGGGCAGGACGTGGTGAAGGCCATTTCCAACGTGCCGGGCAAGCGGCTGCCGGAGGGCGGCGTCCGTCCCACTGCGGACGTCAAGCTGATCAGTGTCGCCATCGAGCGCGTCGGCCCCGAGCCGGCCGCGAAGAAAGCGCCTGCGGCTAAAAAGTAGCCGGCGACCGCTCCCTTACCGCGCTACAGCGGCGATCGAACCGTACGGTTTGCCGACTTCCTGCGCGTCCACCACGGCCACGGCGGCCACGTGCACGATGTCGTTGACTTCCGAGCCGCGCTGCAAAACGTGCACCGGCTTGGAAAGGCCGGTCAGCAGCGGGCCGATGGCCTCGGCGCCGCCGATGCGCTGCAGCAGCTTGTAGGCGATATTGCCGGCTTCCAGGTTGGGGAACACCAGCACGTTGGCGCCGCCCTTGAGCGCGCTGAACGGGTAGGTTTCGTCGAGGATCTGCGGCGTCACCGCCGTGTCGGCCTGCATTTCGCCGTCGATCATAAGACCTGGCGCGCGTTGGCGCACCAGTTCCACGGCGCGGCGCACTTTTTCCGCCAGCGGATGGCGCGTGCTGCCGAAGTTGGAGAACGAGAGCATCGCAATCCTCGGCTCGACGTTGAAGCGGCGCGCCTTTTCGGCGGCCATGATGGCGATTTCGGCAAGCTGCTCGGCCGAAGGCTCGATGTTGACGGTGGCATCGGCCAGGAAGTACAGGTCGCCCTTGGCGGTGATCAGCAGGTACACGCCGGCCACCTCCCGCACCTCCGGACGCACATCGATCACCTGCAAGGCGGGACGGATGGTATCGGGATAGTGCGTGGTCAAGCCGCCGATCAAACCGTCGGCGTCGCCCAGCCGCACCATCAGGCTGCCGAAAGTGACCGGGTTGAGGATGGTCTGGGCGGCTTCGGTGCGCGTGATGCCCTTCCGCTGCCGCAACTGGTAAAACTCTTCGAGGTACTCTTCCTGGCGGGGGAAAGTGGCCGGTTCGACTATCTGCGCGCCGGCCAGGTTGAGGTGTAGCTCGGCGGTCAGCGACTGGATCTTCTCTTGATTCCCGAGCAGGATTGGCTGGGCGATCTTCTCGTCGAGCAGGATCTGGCAGGCGCGCAGAATCTTGGGCTGCTCGCCTTCGGCGAACACAATCCGTTTGGGCTGCTTTTGCGCCTTATGGATCATGGCGCGCATCACTTCGTTGGCGCGGCCGAGGCGGCGCTCCAATTCCTCGCGATACTGGTCAAGATCGACCGGCCGCCGCGCCACGCCGGTCTCCATGGCTGCCTGCGCCACCGCCGAGGCCTCCCAGATAAGCACGCGCGGATCGAAGGGCTTGGGAATAATGTATTCGCGCCCGAATTCCATCCGCTCCACGCCATAGGCGCGCAACACGGAATCGGGCACGTCCTGCTTGGCGAGCCAGGCCAGGGCAAGCGTGGCGGCTCGCTTCATCTCATCGTTGATGGTGGTGGCGCGGACGTCCAGGGCGCCGCGGAAAATGAACGGGAAGCCCAGCACGTTATTGATCTGATTGGGAAAGTCGGAGCGGCCGGTGGCCACGATGGCATCCGGACGCGCGGCCAGCGCCACGTCGTAGGCAATCTCCGGATCCGGGTTGGCGAGAGCGAAGATGATCGGGTTGGGCGCCATCGTCATCACCATATCCGGCGTCACCGCGCCGCCGCTCGAAAGGCCGAAGAACACGTCCGCTCCCACCAACGCCTCGGCCAGCGTGCGGGCTTCGGTCTGGTTGGCGTAGCGGGCCTTGTAGACATTCATGTGCGCGGCGCGGCCTTCGTAAATCACACCCTTGGTGTCGCACATCAAAATGTTTTCCCGGCGCACGCCCAGGCTGCAGTAGTGGGCGGCGCAGGAGATGGCGCTGGCGCCGGCGCCGTTGAACACCACCTTGATTTCTTCGATCTTCTTGCCGACGATCTCGAGCGCATTCAGCAAACCGGCGGCGGAGATGATGGCGGTGCCGTGCTGATCGTCGTGGAAGACCGGAATGTTCATGGTCTTCCGCAGCTCTTCCTCGATCATGAAGCACTCCGGCGCCTTGATGTCCTCCAGGTTGATGCCGCCGAAGGTCGGTTCCAGCACCTGGCAGGTGCGGATGATCTCGCGTGGATCTTCGGTCGCCAGCTCGATATCGAACACGTCGATATCGGCGAAGCGCTTGAACAGCACCCCTTTGCCCTCCATCACCGGCTTGCCGGCCAAGGCGCCGATATTGCCCAGGCCCAGCACCGCGGTGCCATTGCTGACGACCCCCACCAGGTTGCCCTTGCCCGTGTAGACGTAGGCCAGCGCCGGGTCCCGCTCGATTTCGAGACACGGGACGGCAACTCCGGGCGAATAGGCCAGGCTCAGATCACGCTGCGTGCGGCAGGGCTTGGTGGGAGTCACCGCCAGTTTGCCGGCTGGGGGTCTGGAATGGTATTCGAGAGCGTCTTCGGGACGGATCGTCATAAACTATGGCCTTTCGCACAGATTCTGGGTGTGATCATCCGAAAATGAGGTCGGAGTGTTGCAGTTTTCAACAATTTCCACCGGGCTCTTGAAGAAAAGCAACACTCCCGTGGCTCCAGATGGCCGGTCATGCCCCATTTCACGCGGGCAAGCTGAAGTGTGCCCTACCTCGTCCGCCGCCACATCTCTTCCAATTGCAGCAGGCTAAGTTGTTCGGCGCGCAGAGCGGCTTCCGGCCAGCTTTCGACTACACCCTTACCATACACCACTGCGAGGTTGTTGCGTATGGTCTTGCGCTTGTGGCGGAAGCACTGCGCGGCGAACTCCAGGAAGGCGTCCGGGTCGGGCATGGCAGGGGCGCAGGGGGAAAACAGTACCACCGCTGAAGTCACTTTTGGTGGCGGGCGAAAGGCGGAGGGCGGGACTTCGCACAGCAGCCTGGCGGCGGCGAACAAAGCGGTGGCGACGGTCAGGTAGCCGTAGTCGCGCGAGCCCGGCTGGGCCACCAGGCGGAGAGCGACTTCCTTCTGCAACAGGAACACGGCGCGCGGCGGGCGCAGGCGGAGCGCGCTTTCCAGGATGGGTGAGGTGATGTAGTAAGGCAGGTTGCCGACGATGGGCGCCGGCCCCCATTGCGCCAGGTCGGTCTTCAGGACATCGGCCTCGACCACTTCCAGCCGGGCGTCCCCGGCGAACCGGTGGCGCAGATAACCGGCGAGATCGTGATCGATCTCGATGGCGACGACGCGCGCGGCGCGCTCCAGCAGTTTGGCCGTGAGAGCGCCGCGTCCGGGGCCGATTTCAATGACCAGAGGTTGGGGATCGGGACACGCGGCGCTAGCGATACGCTCCAGAACGGAGCCCTGAATCAGGAAATGTTGTCCGAGCCGTTGCCGCGCCACGCGGGGCGGTCAGCTCCGCGCCGCGCCGTGGACCGAATGCAGGGCCACCAGAACCTTGCTGTCGGTGGGAACGCCGAAATAGGTGCCGGGAGTGAAGCTGGAAGATATGATGACTCTCTTGACCTCTGGCGTCAATTCGCCCTGCACCATTTTCCAGTCGCGTATGTAACCGTAGCGGTCCACGGTCAGTTCCACCAGCGTGCTGTCCGTCGAAGAGGGAATCGATCCGGCCCCCTCCACGCTGACGAAGCCGGCCATCTCCACGCTGACGACTTCACCGGCCTCACCTACCAGCCTGCCCGGTGCCGGGAGTTGCCGGAGACTTCCCTCCGGAAGGGTGACCATCGAGGAGACCGAAGGATCGAACTCCAGACTGCGTGTAAAGCTTAGGCCGGGGGCCAGAATACCGAACAGGAGCATGGCGGAAATCAGGCCACCGCCGAAGGGCAGCGCCACTGGCCGCATCATATTGTCCATGAACAGGCTGACGCTGTCAGCCATGTGCCGCATCCGCGCGGAAATGCTGGCCCGCACCATCTGCCGCAAGCGCTCGTGGGAGGCGAGCACACGCAGCCGGTGGGTCACCACCGGCGGCACCGCCAATTCCCCCATGGACCGCATCGCCAGACGCTGTTCTTCGAACGCCTGGTACTCATCGTGACACCGGGCGCAGGATCCCAGGTGCGCCAGCGTGTTGCGGCGTTCCTGGTCCTCCAGCCCTTGGTCGAGGAGTGAAGAGATTCTTGCTCGGGCGTATTCGCAGCTCATACCTTTACTCTGCCGTCTTCGGCACCAATCGCAGAGCCGGCCTCTGATCGAGGCTGCCCGCGAGTTCCAGCCGCAGGGCTTCCCTGCCCCGCAGAATTCGTGACTTCACGGTTCCGAGGGAGACATCCAGCACCTCGGCGATTTCTTCGTAACTGAGGTCCGCGATGTCTCTCAGTACAACGGCCTCCTTGAAATGCGGATTCAAGCGCAGCAGGGCGGCTTCGATGATGCGATGCTGCTCCTGGCTGCAAGCCTCCTCGAATGGGGAGCGGCCATGGTCCGCCACTGTCTCCAGCCAATGATGGTTGGTTTCCTCGGCCGGGCCATCCAACTCCGTCTCGCGGCGGCGATGACGGAAAAACCAGCGGCGCGCGTTATGCGCCTCATTGACCGTGATCCGGTAGAGCCAGGTCTTGAGGCTGCTTTGGCCGCGGAAATGACCGATCGAGCGGAAGACCTTGAGAAACACTTCCTGCACCACATCGGCGGCTTCGGCCGGATCGTTCAACAGGCGGGTAGCCAGCGTGTAGACCGGCTGCTGGAAGCGCTCGATCAGCTCTTCGTAAGCCCGCTCATCGCCCTGGCGCAGATTCTCGGCCAGGCACAGATCCTCGCTGGCCGTCGCTGACGCGGCGGGGCGCTCGGTCAAATCCAGGATCGCTGTGGCCACCGGGCAGCCTCTCATTCTCGGGCTCACTTCCTGACTTCACGCTATCAGGAAAGTCCGGGCACTGTAAAGATAGACACCGGTCTGAAAAAGAAAGTTCCAGCCGCCGGGCAGGCCAGGGGTTTTCCCTGGACGGTCCCAAGCGTACTATGCGAGTACCAGGGGCGTCTTCGGCGCGCGCAGCTCGATCGACACTATATCTCGCTTGTCCTCTCCGGTATACACCTGGCGTGGGCGGGCGATCTTGCGCTCCGGATCCTCCATCATCTCCTGCCATTGCGCCAGCCAGCCCACCGTGCGCGGGATGCCGAACAGCACCGTGAACTGGTCGGGGGTGAAGCCCATGGCCTCGTAGATGATGCCGGAGTAGAAGTCGACGTTGGGATACAGTTTGCGGCCGATGAAATAGTCGTCGGAGAGCGCGATGCGCTCCAGCTCGATGGCGGTGTCGATCTTCGGATTGCGGCCGGTCACTTCGAACACTTCCTCGGCTACGCGCTTGATGATGCGGGCGCGCGGATCGTAGTTCTTGTACACGCGATGACCGAAGCCCATCAGCTTGCGGTGGCCGGTTTTCACCTGCTGGATAAAATCGGGGATCCGATCCTTGGAGCCGATTTCGGCCAGCATGCGCAGCACCTCTTCGTTGGCGCCGCCATGCAGCGGGCCGGAAAGAGCGGCGATGGCCGCGGCGGCGGTGGAATACGGGTCGGCGTTGGAGCTGCCGACACTTCGCATGGTGCTGGTGCTGCAATTCTGTTCGTGGTCGGCATGGAGGATGAACAGCACGTCCAGCGCGTGCGCCAGCACCGGATTGGCCGCGTATTTCGGCTCCAGCCGCCTCCACAGCATATTCATGTAATTCTTCGTGTAGCTCAGGTCCGGATCGGGCGCCACATAGGGAAGGCCCAGGCGATGCCGGTAGGCGTAGGCGGCCAGAGTCGGCATTTTGCCAATCAGCCGCACGATCTGCTTGCGCCGGATCTTGGGGTCGTGCACGTTGCGCGATTCCGGATAGAAAGTGGAAAGCGCCGCCACGGTGCTGATCAGAATGCCCATCGGGTGAGCGTCGTAGTTGAACCCCTCCATGAATTTCTTCACGTTTTCATGGGTCAGGGTGTGAGCCATGATTTCCTCGCTCCAGCACTCCAGGTCCCTCGTGTTCGGCAGCTCGCCGTACAGCAGCAGGTAAGCGACCTCGAGGAAAGTGCAGTGTTCGGCGAGTTGTTCGATGGGGTAGCCGCGGTAGCGCAGGATGCCACGCTCGCCGTCCAGAAAGGTGACGGCGCTGTGACATGCGGCCGTGTTCATGTAGGCGGGGTCATAGGTCATCAGGCCGAAATCGTCGGGGCCTGTCTTGATCTGGCGGAGGTCCATGGCGCGAATCGTGCCATGGTAGATCGGCAGCGTGTAGCTCTGATTTGTACGGTTGTCGACAATCGTGATGGTATCGTTGGCCATAGGCTCAGCCTCCTTGCGGTCACAGTGCGGCAGTTCGGCGCATGCAAACGGGATTCCACGGCAAACTGTCTAAAATATCTTCAATTTGAGTATAGTTGAGGCGAATGGTGATGGTCATGCGGGGCTTTTCGCGCAAGGCGCTGGGTGTGGTCATCCAACCTCGGGTGTTGCGCCGCACAGCGTGACATTTTGGATACGGGCGCGTCGAAGGTCATAGGAGAGAGAACGGGAGTCGAGCAGGGCGGCAGCAGCCGGTTTATGCAGGACGCAGCCGGAACGGCCGGGGCCCGGGTGAATTCCGAGGTGGATTCGCTGGTTCGGGCAGCGCAGCGTGGGGACCAGGACGCTTTCGAGCAACTGGTTCGCGCCTACGACCAAAGTGTGCTCCGGCTCGCCATGAACCTGTTACGCTCCCCGGAAGACGCGCGCGACGTGTATCAGGAGGCGTTCCTGCGGGTGTACCGGAACCTGCACTCGTTTCGCTTCGACTGCAGCTTTCACACCTGGCTGTACCGCATCGTGACTAACATTTGTCTGGACCAGTTGCGCAAGCGGAAGGTGCGGAAGGAAGAACCGGCGGTAGTGGAAACCTCCGAAGGCGCGATTGACCGGACTGAGGCGTTCGAGGAAGAATCGGCGGCGGCGAATCCGGAGCGCGTGACGTGGAACCGGCAGCTAGGGCAACGAATCGACGACGCGCTGGATGAATTGACGCCGCGCGAGCGAATGGTCTTTGAGCTGCGCCATTACCAGGGTTTGCGGTTGCGCAACATCGGCGAGATTCTGGGCACCAGCGAGGAAGCGGCGAAAAACTGCTTCTTCCGCGCCACGCAGAAGATGCGCACACTGTTGGGAGACTTAGTATGACTTGCGATGCGGTGCGGAAGCTGATTCCGCTGTATTACTACGGTGAACTGACGCCGGAGGAAGAAGACCAGGCCGAGGCGCACATCCACGAGTGCGCCCCCTGCGCGCGCCAGATGGAGGCGGCGCGGACGTTGGCGGCGGCACTGGACCGGCGGCGGATGGAAGCGCCGGCCGCGCTGCTCGCCGATTGCCGGGCGGACCTGGCGGCGGCGGTGCGCGGCGCGGCGGCGGAACCGGCGTGGAGGCTCTGGCTGCAAGCAGCGGGCGCCACCCTGGCCGGCTTCAACCGCTGGCGGCAGCCGCTGGGCGCAGTGGCGCTGATCGCGCTTGGCTTCTTCGCCGCCAGGCTGATTCCGGCGGGCTCCGGCTCCGGTGTTTCCACGGCATCGCTGGCGCCCTCGGAGGGAGTGTTCGTCAATGTGCGCTCGGCGCAGCCGGACGCCTCCGGCCGGGTGCGGATCGCGTACGACGAAACCAGGCGGCGCGAGGTCTTCGGAAGCATCGACAAGCCGGAGATTCAGAAGTTGCTGCTGGTAGCGGCGCGGGAAGAGGACGATCCCGGCGTGCGTGTGGAATCGGTCGGGCTGCTCAAGGAACGCGCCGGCTCCGACGAAGTGCGCGAGGCGCTGATGAACGCGCTGCTGCACGATACCAACCCCGGCGTGCGGCTGAAGGCGTTGGAAGGCCTGAAACCGCTGGCCGCCGAGCCGCCGGTGCGGGGCGTGCTGTCGCGGGCGCTCGAATTCGACGACAACGACGCCGTGCGTATGCAGGCGGTCGACCTGCTAACGTTGCGCCGCGACGAGACCATGGTGGGCGTGCTGCAGAACCTGGTGCAGAAGGAAGACAACAGCTACGTGCGGTCGAAGTGCGAAAAAGCTTTGAAGGAAATGAATGCGTCGATCGGCACCTTCTGAGCCGCGACCATAGGGAGCGGTTTCTTTTCAAGAGAAATGAACTCAACGTTGCAAATCTCAAATCGGCAGAACGGAACGGCCACGGATAAACACAGATGAACACGGATCAGCAAAAGGCGTTTTTATCTGTGTTTATCCGTGTTCATCTGTGGCTCAAAACGGCTTTTGGAGGAGTCCCAACGGCAGCGGCCTTGCTGGCGCTGCTGCCGCTGGGCGGAGCGTGCCAGGATTCACACCAGGCTCCGCTGGAGCGGGAACCCGGCGGCTGGGCACTGACCTATCGCGGCAGCGTGCCCGCGGCGCGCACGCTGCGCATCAATGGATCCGGGCCGGTAACTCTGGAAGGCGGAACCGCGCAGGACGTCGAATTCACCGTGCGATTGAGCGTGGCGGCGCGTTCGGAGGCCGAGGCGCGGGGCATGCTGGTCCGCGCGCAGCTCGCAGTGAAGCGCGGCGAGAGCGTGATTCTGACGGCACCGGGCGGCCCGGTGCGGGCGCGGATGGTGGTGAAGGCGCCGGCACTGGGCATGGCCAGGATCGTCGACTCCGACGGCGCCATCGAGGTCACCGGAATCGAAGGCGAGCTGGTCGTGGAATCGCGCATCGGCGAAGTGACGGTGGATCGCATCGGCGGCCTTTGCGCGGTGACCACCGGCGGCGGCGATGTTCGCGTGGGCGAAGTGCACGGGAACCTGCGCTGCCGGACCGGCGGGGGCAGGATCACCTTGCAGATGGCGCACGCGGAAGCGGTGCTCGAAACGTACGGCGGCGATATTGTGGTGGGCGATGTGGGAGGCGGCGTGCGCGCGCAGACGGCGGCCGGCAATATCCGCGTCTATGCGGCGGGTGGTGCGGTGACCGCTATCACGGGCGGCGGCGAAGTGGCCATCGAAAAGGCCGGCGGCACGGTCACCGTGCGCGACCTGGCCGGGCCGGTCCAACTGGGCGCGGCGCAGGGCGGATTCGAGTGCCAATCCGCTTCGGGGGGCATCCGCTTGAGCGGCGTGACGGGGCCGATGCGGGTTTCCACTTCGCTCGGCAGCATTGTGGCCGATCTGACGGGCGCGCATTTGGCCGATTCGTTTCTCGCGACAACCGGTGGTGACATTACGGTGCTCATCCCGTCTAACCTGGGTGTGACAATTCACGCGGAGAACCGGATGGCGGACACGCTGCGCCGCATCGTATCCGACTTTCCGGCGATCCCCGTGTCACGCATGGGCAGCCGTGTGGTGGCGCAAGGCGCCGCCAACGGCGGCGGACCGCTGCTGCGCATTTCCGGCGCGGGCGGCACGATCTTCATCAAGCGGCGCTAGAGACGAGAGGCGATTGAGGCAATAGAGACGATAGGCGATCAAGCGATAGACGCGAGGCGAGTATGACGACGAAATGGGTGTGGGCAGTTGCATTGCTGGCGGGTGGCGCTGCTGCGCCAGCCATGTGGGCACAGAATCCGGCGCCGCGGCACGTGGGCACGATGGTTATGGGCGGCAGCGGCAGCGGCAGCTATCTCGGGGTAGGCGTGGTGGACGTGGATGCCGAGCGAGCCAAGACGCTCAAGCTCAAGGAAGACCGCGGCGTGGAAATCAGCAGCGTGACCGAAGGCGGCCCGGCTGACAAAGCCGGCATTAAGCAGGGAGACGTGGTGCTGGAGTACAACGGGCAGCCGGTGGAAGGCATGACGCAGTTTCAACGCCTGGTGCATGAAACGCCCACTGGGCGCCAGGTGAAGGTCGAAGTATGGCGCAACGGCGCCCCGCTCACCTTGACGGCGACGGTGGAGACGCGCAAGGGCTTTTCGCTGGAGTCGCAAGATATGGACATCAACATCTTCGGCAACTCGCCGACGTTTGAAATGCCGTCCATGCCCTCCGTGCAGCCGTTCGATATGCCCCGCATCATGACCATCACGCCATCGCGCCGGCTGGGAATCGAAGGCGAAGGGCTGGGAGAAGAGCCGCAATTCGCCGAATTCCTGGGCGTGAAAGAGGGCGTCCTGGTGAAATCGGTGTTAAAGAATTCCGCCGCCGAAAAGGCCGGCATCAAAGCCGGCGACGTGATCACGAAGATTGGCGACACGGCGGTCTACAACTCGCACGATATCACGGGCACGCTGCGGGCCAACCACCAGAACCAGACCTTCACCGTCACCGTGGTGCGGAACAAGAAGGAGATGCAGATCACGGTGACGATCGAAGACCGCACCGGCCAGAACAAGATGAGGGCCGCGGCGCAGTGCTGAACCGTGGGCGTTTGTGGCGCACGCACTCCTGCGTGCCGCGCCGGCACTCGTGCCGGCGCCGGTTTCCCGTGCGTCCAAGCGGCCCGCTTCCACGTCCACTTCACACCCACCTACGGTTCGTGGATCAATCTGGCGGAGCGGTGGTTCGTCGAACTCGCTAACAAACGCATTCGACGAGGCGTCTTCCGCAGCGTCAAAGAGTTGGAGTCTGCCATCCGCGGGTGCATCAGCGCGCACAACGAGGCGCCAAAACCACTCGTCTGGACCAGGACGGCAGATCAAATCCTCGACAGCATAGCCCGATACGCCCAGCGCACCACCTCTGTCCAACCGGATTGACCTATGGCACGAACCATTGGGACAAGAGACTAGCTGCCACATATCAGGAACCCGGTCGAGCGCCACGACATGTGGCGCAAGCTGGAAGTCTGACCGTCCTTCACGTCCCGTCCTTCACGGTTCCAAGGTCCTTCCGGTGTGTTAAGCTGTGGTTTCTCCCACTGCAGGACTGTGATGGAGACGCACGCATTGGCCTGGCGGTGCGTATTCTGGCTGGGGATCGACAGGCCTAAGCCGAATTGGTTGAGGTCATCGGCTCGCGCGTCTTTGCGATTCTCTGTGCCCGCGATCACGAAGCTTCGCACGGCCTCACAGCGCCAAGAAACTGTATGCATTCATCATGCCTGACGGCCACCATCGCGCTTGAGGATTCGCCTGAGTTAGAGGAGGCGCACTTCCATCTGGCCGAGGCGTTCTTGCGCAAACAGGATGTCACCGGCGCCATCGCGGAGGTTCGCAAAGCGATCTCATTGCGCGGACCACGCCAACGGGAGGAGCAGAGCCTGCTCAAGGGCATTACGGAGGCGCGCCCGGCACCGTGACCCGCAGTTTGACGGCGTTTCTGGCGGCAGCCGTATTGGCAAGCGGCCAGACGGTTCCCGGCGAGGATGCCATTCGCAAGCTGATTCTGGATGGCCGCTACGCGGACGCCGAGCCACTGGCGCGTAGCGCGCTTGTCCGCGCAGAGGCGGGTTGGGGGACGCATTCCAGAGCAGTCGCCGAAGTGCTGGACGATCTCTTGGAGCTCAGCATTGCCTCCAGCCGCATCAACGATCCTCAGGACCAGGCATTGGCTGAGCGGGCGGTGGCGCTCCGCGAGGAACTGTTCGGCCGCAACTCGCCAGAACTTGCGGCGACGCTGCGGCTGGTAGGCGAACTGGCCCGGCATGACCAGGACTACGCGCGGGCGCGAGAGCTGTTTCAACGAGCCATTGACCTGCATGAGGCTCTTCCCGCCGCGGCGGATTCCTTGCTGGAACGGGCTCACGTCTGGAACAGCATGGCCTCGTTGCTCAAGGACACCTTTGACTATCAAAGCTCCAAAGCGGATTTCGAGCGCGCCCTGCCGCTGTACGAGAAGGCGCTGGGCCACGAACAACGCGAGGTGGCAATCTGTCTCAACAACCTGGCCGGCACGCTGACCAGGTTGGGCAACTACGCCCGCGCCAAGGCGCTCTACCAGGAAGCCTTGCGAATTTACGAAAAGACCGTCGGGCCCGATCACGTCCTGGTTGCCGGATGCCTGAATAACATCGCGTTCCTGCTGACGGAAACGGGAAAACCCGCCGAGGCCGCTGTGCTGTTGCGGAAGGTGGTACGGATTGCCACCGCGACCTATGGCGAGCGGCACACGCGCACCGCCAGTGCCTACGCCAATCTTGCCGACGCGCTCAGCGCTTCCGGGCAGTACGATGCCGCGGCTTCTTACTATGAACGCGCGGGAGAGATACGGGTTGCCCTGTACGGCCCTTTGAGCCTGCTCGCGGCGACCAACTTGAACCTGCAGGCAATGAACCTGGCGCTCAGCGGCAATGCCGCGCCAGCCGCCGAACTGGCGGAGCGGGCGGAGGAGATTACCCGTAACTTCGATCTCATCGCCATCCGGACCATGCCGGAACGGGAGGCTCTGCTTCATGTAGGCGCGAAAGCCCTGGGGCAGAGGATGTCGGGCCTAAACACGTTGCTGAGCCTGGCGGCGTCGGGCGCATCGGGCGCGGTGGCGCTGGACGCCTTGATCCGTTCGCGGGCCGTGGTGTTCGACGAAATTGCGGCGCGGCACCGCGCAGCGGGGAACCCAGACCCGGAAGTGACGCGTCTGGCGGAAGGACTGGTGGCGGCGCGGGAGGAGCTTGCTCGCTTGGTGGTGGGCGGCCCGAAGTCCATGACCGTTTCGCAATACCAGGCCAACCTGGACCGGGCGCGGGCAGCCAAATATCAGGCCGAGCGCCTGCTGGCGGAAAAGAGCCTCACGTTTCGGCGCGAATTCGACAGCCGGCAAATCGGGCTGAGCGAGGTCGCCGCGGCTCTGCCGGATGATGCGGCGCTGATTTCGTTCGTACGCTATCCACGCACCGCCTTCCGGCTGGGCGCGCCCGCCCGGGATCCGGCCGCCCAGCCGGTTTTCAGTTACCTGGCGCTGGTGCTGCGGCCGCGACAACCCGAGCCGGCGGTAGTCGGCCTTGGGGATGCCGCCGAAGTAGATGCGCTGGTCGCCCAGGTGCGGCGAAAGATCGCACAGGAGGCGCTCGATCCGGGGAGGGCGCCCAGGCAATCCGAGGATTCCTATCGGCGCACGGCCGCCCGCTTGCGCTACCGGATCTGGGATCCGCTGGCTCCTTACTGCAAGGGAGCCAGGCGGCTCTTCATCGTGCCGGATGGGGCGCTGCATATGGTCAGTTTCGCTGCCTTGCCCGTAGGCCAGGGCTACCTGGCGGATAGCGATCTTCTGATTCACTACCTCTCGGCGGAGCGCGACATTGCGGCAACCGCGCCGTTTCTCCAAGCGCGCGACATGCTCCTGGTTGCCAACCCGGCATTTGACGGAGGAGCAGCGCCAGTCTCCGCAACCGCCCGATTCCGTGGCTCCCGTTCGGCTTGCGACGTCTACCGCAGTCTGCATTTCGATCCCCTGCCCGGCGCGGAGCGGGAGGCCGGGAGCGTTGCCTCCATCTGGCGACAGGCCGGCGGCGCCGAATCTTCTCTCATCGGTGGCAGCGCCCGAAAAAGTTCGGTTCTCGAGGCGGCCCCCGGCAAACGCGTGCTGCACCTGGCGACCCACGGATTCTTTCTGGATGCCTGCGGGCCCGCTGCGACCGCAACTTCCACGCGCTCTTTCGGAGCAACCGAGAATCCGCTGCTGCTTTCCGGCTTGGCCCTGGCCGGCGCCAATGACAGCAGGCGGCCAGGCGATGGCATTCTCACCGCAGAGGAAATCGTCTCTCTGAATCTGGACGGGCTGGATTGGGCCGTGCTTTCCGCCTGCGATACCGGGCTCGGCGAGATTCAAGCGGGAGAAGGCGTGTTCGGCCTGCGGCGGGCCTTTCAACTTGCTGGCGCCCGCACCGTCATCATGTCGCTGTGGCCGATAGACGATAACAGTACGCGTCTTTGGATGCAGGAGCTTTATCGTGCGCGTTTTTTGCGCGGAGCGGCAACCTCCGAAGCCGTGCGGACCGCTACCCAGACACTTTTGGCTCATCGTCGCGCCGCACATCTCAGCACTCACCCGCTTTACTGGGCCGGTTTTCTGGCGGTCGGGGAGTGGCGTTGAGGAGTTGACCTTGGTCGCAAACTCAGGCGCAGGCGCACCTCAGCGCATCGCGTCATTCGCCTGCGTGAGCAGCGATCTCAGGCGAGCGCCACGGCATCGACAGAGTCCAGGCGGATCGCAGTCCGTGGCTCCCTGACCTGCAGCGGCCACAGCAGGACATCCGAATTCCCGCAACCGGACAGTATCCCCTGGGCGCAGTCGTGTCATACCGTCCCGGGTCGGGTGACCAACCGCCCACTCGAAAACAGGGGCACCGGGCAGCATGGCGGTTTTTCGTCCAAGCCGGCTGTGGTACGCCCGATCAGACCGAACCAACGCGAGCCGCCGGGCGAGACAGAGGAATGCTCGCACACTCGTGACATTCACCCGCGCACGTCGTAAACCTGAAACTCCTCCACCGATTGGGCGCGATGGCACGTCATTACGAAAGGCAACGCATGGAACGTACCTTGAGCTGCAAGTTGCGGATTGGGATGCGATCGGTTCACCAGCGACCTACAATATCCGCAGCCGTCATTCGTCTATAACCGTAGGTGAAGGATGTGGCGAGCCTGGAGCTGATGGCACTCGAACAGGACCAGCGGATCTCGGAAGTGGTCAAGCGGGAGCAGGCCCGGCTGCGGAACTTCATTCGCCGGCGCGTGCCCGACCCGCGCGATGCTGAGGACATTCTGCAGGACGTCTTCTACGAACTGGTGGAAGCGAACCGTCTGCTGATGCCGATCGACCACGTCACCGGCTGGCTGTTTCGCGTGGCGCGCAATCGCATTACCGATCTCTTTCGCAAGAAGAAGCCGGAGAGCTTCAGCGACACCGCCGTCGTGGACGAGGACGACGAACTGCTGCAGTTGGAGGACCTGCTGCCTTCGCCCGCTGCCGGGCCGGAGGCGCTTTACGCCCGCAACGCGCTTCTCGACGAACTCGAGTTGGCAGTCGACGCGCTGCCGGAAGAGCAGCGCGAGGTGTTTGTTGCGCACGAGTTGGAAGGGCGCAGCTTCAAGGAGATGGCCGCCGAGACCGGCGTGAGCGTGAATACGCTGCTCTCGCGCAAACGCTATGCGGTGCTGCATCTGCGCGAGCGGTTGCGAGGCATTTACGACGAATTCACGAAAGGATGAGGGACTGAAAATGAGAAAGAAATGGATTTTCGTGGTGCCGCTGGCGATTCTGGCGATAGCGCTGTTTGTCGCCATGGGCGGCGAAGTAGTGCTGCAACTGTGGAATTGGCTGCTGCCGACGCTCTTCGGCTGGCGCCAGATTACCTTCTGGCAAGCCCTTGGAATGCTGGCGCTGTGCCGGATCCTCTTCGGCGGGTTTGCAGGCCATGGTTTTTCCCGCTCCAAGCGCATGACCCCTGAGGAGCGGCAACGATTCCGGCAACGCATGCGAGAACGTTGCGGCTTTGGCCCATCCCCCACCGAGAGCAAGGCGGAATAAAGCCATGTTGGCGCGGCTCAACCAGATGGCGCTGCCGTGGGCCGCGGGGATTCCGGCCCGCGGCCTGATGCTGGAGGTGTCGATACAGGCAGTTCCCATCCGGTCGCGGCAGCCGCAGCACGATGTCTCGCACCGCATTCCGGTGCGGGTATTCCTGCGCGCACTCGCCGATATGGAGACGCCGTTCCGCCAGCGGAATTCGTCCACCGCTTTCTTCGAAAAACCGAACGAATCGCGCGCTCTCCACCCAATGCGGCGCGCCTTGCGCCTGCAATTCCGCCGCCCGCTCCCTCAGTCGTGGCGCCAGGCCAGCCACCCACCTGAAGTGATGCACCTGGATGAAATGGCGCCGCGTCGGCGCGAAAGCACAGAACGGATGAGCCTGGAGGAGATCCGGGCGTTCCGGTTAGCGCTTGCATTCGTTTGCCATACGGTAACCTGCGGACCGGTGTTGTTAGGTCAGCGGCTAAGCCTAGAAGTGGCAGTTTTGTGTGGCAAAGAGCTCTCGTAATTCTTGCATCGACGACTGCCCTTGGACAGACGCCACCCGGGCCGCAGCAAAGAACGGGCTCCCTTGCTGGCGTTGTCCGGGATGCGAGTACGGGGGCCCCGCCGTCCGACGTTCACGTCTCGGTGGCTGGTGAAGATACGACGACCGATTCCCAAGGCCGATTCAGGCCAGCGCCAACAGCCGCATCAGCTCGCAGTCTCCGCAAGCAGGGATTGCCGCGCCGCCTCGATCCGCTCCAGGTCCGCGCGAAGTTGCGGCGTCCGTTTCTTGCTGCCGCTTGCCACCAGCCGTTCGACCGTTGCCATCAATTCATCCAGGCGCCGCTTGGCTTCCTTCTCGATGCCCCCAAGCGAGCCATTGACGCTCTCTTCCCACTGCGTGGCGAGCCGGCTGAGATTCTGTTCCACCAGATGGGGGATCGCACGCGCGAAATGGCGGCGAACCGCGGCCTCGATCGCCCATGCAGGCAGAATGGGCGACAGCAGTTCCCAGTTCCTATCGAACACCCGGCCGATTCTGACGCTGGGTGTGTTGGGCTCGACGACGCCGATTTCGGTTTCCGTCGTTCGCAGCGGCACGCCGAACCCCCGCATCGTGCTGTCCGACAGGCGGTCTCGAGACTGTTGCAGCTCGCGAAATATCTGTTTCCGCGCCTGGCGCAAAAGCTCCAGGAGCGAATCGCGATGGCGGTCGGAAAGCGCCGTAAGCTCGTCGCGCAAGGCGCTCGCCAGCCAGTCTTCGAACGAGCGGCGCATCGCGCTAAGACTACTGGTCCATTTCGGAAACTCGCTCTCGAAGGCTTCGCACAACGCGCGCTCCACTTCGCCCTGGTACGCCTCAAGCCGATGACTGATATCATCCCGCGCTCCCGCCGAGGCATTTTGCACCAGCAGCCGGATCACCGATTTCACATCGTCGAGGGCTTCCTTTTCGCCGAGCAGTTGCTGATTCAGCGCCTGCCGCTCCGACTGAAGCATTTCGGCTGATTTGACACTCAGCGCCAGATAGTCGCTTAATTCGCACAAGAGAGTTTCCATCTTCCTCGTCAGGATGGACTCGCGCTCTTCGGCGAAGTGCTCCAAGGTTCCGCCGGCAAGCTCTGCTTCGAGCGCCTCGCGGAAGTGCTCAAAGCCGGGCTTCGTCGAATAAGGGAAGACCTGAGGCGATCCGGTAAAGTTTCTGGCAAGCTGTGCGCGCACGTACTCGGTGACTTCCTGAAGCTCCCCTTCGCTGAGGAGGTCGGCCTTGGTGAGCAGTACGGCGACCTTCGGCGTGTACCGGTAAAGGCTCTTCAGCAGATCGATGTCGCTCTGGGAAAGGGGCGGATCGACGCTGACCGCGACTAATGCCAGTCCCGCATGCGGCAGCCACGCCAACGAGGCTCGCGTATTGTGAGACAGCGCACTGTCGAGGCCCGGCGTATCGACGAACTGCAGCCCGCGAAAGCGCCTCAATTCCGGCAGTTCCACTGTGATCGCGGTGACTTCCTTAGCGTTCTCCGGGTTTTCCGTCTCGGAAACGTAGCTCCCGAGCCGCTCGATCGGCACCTCGGGAACGCTCCCATCCCGGTGACGCACGCGCGCCTCTTCGTGATCCCCAAAGCGGATTGTCGTGACCACGGAGGTAACCGGCACAACACCGACGGGCAGGAAGTTACGCCCGAGAAAATGGTTCAGGAAGCTGCTCTTGCCGGCTTTGAATCGTCCCAACACAGCAACGCTGATCTCGGCGCCTCCTAACAATGCGCGTGTCCTGTCGAGAAGGCCGGACAGCGCGTCAATGTCGTATCGCTCCGCCACCTCCTCCGCCAGGTCCAGTGTCGTCGCTAGCGATGAATTGTAAGACATGTTCGTGAATCACTCGCCGGAATCCGGCGTGTGGGTCACGCCGTTTTCTTCGATAAATGCCTGGCATCCCCGAACCAGAGCTCTTTACGAGTAGGAGCCACCATCCCCGAGCCGGGATCGGGGCGATTGATGGCGGGCTCCATCACCGAAAGTTCGAACAAGGCATTATAGCGTCTTTTTATACCATTTTGGCTTTTTGCCCCGGCGCGACCGCCTATCGGGCTCCGCCATAATGAACTCGGGCGCTCGAGTTCGCCGCAACCACCCCACCGGGGAAGGCGACTTCGTCAAGCACGCGGCGCAGTCCGTTTCCCGGGCCGGCCCGTTCGACTATCCTTACTGGTATGAAGATTGCTTTCATCGGACTCGGTCGTATGGGTTCCGGCATGGCGCGCAACCTGCTTCGCGCCGGCCATGAGGTGGTTGTTTTCAATCGCAGCCGCGATAAGGCGGAGGCCCTGGCCGCCGGTGGCGCCCGCATTGCCGATTCCCCGGCCGGCGCCTGTCGCGAATCGGAGGCGGTCATGACCATGGTCGCCGACGACCGCGCCGTCGAGCAGATCGTCTTCGGCGAAGACGGCATCGCCTCCGCGCTTCCAGCCGGCGCGATCCACATTTCGTGCAGCACCATCAGCACCGCGCTCGCCAGGCATCTCGCCGCCGAACACCGTCGGCACCGGCAGATGTATTTGAGCGTCCCCGTCTTCGGCCGCCCGGATGCCGCCGAAAGCAGGAATCTCCTTGTGGTTGCCGCCGGGCCGCCGGAACTCGTTGAGCGCTGCCGGCCCCTGTTCGACGCCATCGGCCGCCAGACATTTGTCGTGGGCTCCGATCCTGCGCAGGCCAATGCCGCCAAGCTGTGTGGAAACTTCATGATCGCCGCCATGCTGGAGGCGTTCGGCGAGGCCTTCGCCACGCTGCGTAAGGCCGGCGTCCCGCCCCACGCCTTTCTGGAGATTGTGAGTACGTTGTTCGGCTCGCCGGTCTATGCGAACTACGGACGTTTGATTGCCGACGAAAGGTTCTCGCCGGCTGGATTCGCTGTGCGCCTGGGGCTCAAAGACGTTCGCCTGGTGCTCGAAGCGGCTGACGAACTCGCCGCGCCGATGCCGCTCGCCAGCCTGATCCGAGATCACTTACTCTCGGCCATGGCGCATGGACAAGCCGACCTGGACTGGTCGAGCTTCACCCGCGTCGCCGCGCGCAGTGCCGGCATCGGGTATAGTGCGGAGTCGTGACGCAGATGAAAGTGGCCCTGACCCTTCCGGCGCTGTTCCTCTGCATGGCCGTTCGCACTTGTGCGTGCATGTGCGTCGGCTCATCGAGCCCTTGTGACTGGTACGCGCTCCACCATGGCAGCCCAACCTTCGTTGGCGAGGCGATCTCCGTGGTAACCGTATCCGATGTGGTCGACCGGGGCGGACACGAGGTTCCTGCGACGGTGCAGAAGGTCAACTTTCACGTCGAGGAAGCGTTCGAGGATATGCCGGACGCGTTCGTCGATGTTTATGGTTTCGGCACGACCAACGATTATCAGTTCAAACTGGGTGCCCGGTAT
>Ga0181529_10000637_pt1 | contig 50141 bp, 33 predicted proteins | sample PEATcosm2014_Bin_36_FD_119763 | JGI IMG/M metagenome (GOLD analysis project Ga0181529, IMG submission 119763) | Peatland microbial communities from MTU Mesocosm Facility, Houghton, MI, USA - PEATcosm2014_Bin10_30_metaG | ecosystem: Environmental > Terrestrial > Soil > Wetlands > Peat | place...
CGCTTGCCGGTTACTGGACGGCGGACCGGGCCGCCGGCGGCATCGGCAGCGGCGTCGGGGCCGCTTCGTTCCGCCGTTCCGGCTGAGCCGACGATTGGTAGCATCGCAGAATTCCTTTACTGTCGAGGTACGCTTCGCAGCGCGTCATATATCCGGCGTCGTTGCCGTGCCCGTCGAATTGCAGAATCAGCAGCGGCGCGCCGGCGGCTTCGCGGGCGAAATGCTTGATGTAGGAATCGGGCCCGCACTTGAAATTGGTGATGAACACCAGGTGCAGGTTATCGTGGCCGGCCACCACGCGGGCGGCCTCCAGAATCTTGCGGCCCGAGATCCAGAACATGTTGTCGTTCGGGTCGGCGACGCTCTCGCGCCCTGTGACCAGGAAGTCCAGGGGGATCACGTTGGCGCCGTAGCGGTGCCGCAATTTGCGCGGGATGTCGCAATTCACGCCGCGATCGTACAGATTGTAGCTGCGTCCCGCCAGCACCAGGCCGGGTTCGCCGGATTGCCGCAAGACCTCGAGCGCCTGCCGTCCGGCCGCCAGCAGTTTCTCTTGAAACGCGCGCTGCTCGGCGTAGGCCGCCTCGGTGGCGCGGTCGCTGGCCCTCTTCGTCACGCCCAGCTTGCGCATGCTTTCGGCCAGGGCTTTCTTGATCTGCGCCGGGCCGAGTTGGAAGTGCAGCGTGGGAATCAGCAGTTTGTGGCGGTGCGCCTCCAGCGAAGGAGCCGCGCGCAGGACCCACGGCAGCGTCTGGTTCCACGGGCAGTAATGCGCCGGCCGGGATTCGGCATCCGACTGCGGGTCCGATTCCGCGTCGGCCATCACCGGCACCAGCACGTAATCCACGCCCGCGTCCAACAGCGCCTTCACGTGGCCGTGCGCCACCTGCACGGGGTAGCAGGGCTGCGCCACGGCCATATCGATGCCCGCCGCCGAGATGCGCGGGTCGGTGACCGGCGAGACTACCGCCTCGATACCCAACTCCGCGAAATAGCGCTTCCAGAACGGCAAGCGGTCGAGCATCGACATGGCCCGCGGCAGGCCGATGCGCAGGCGGTTGCCGGTCTTCTCCGGCGATGCGGCTTGCGGCAGGGCTTCGAGTAACTTGTCGCGGTACTCGAACAGATCGTCGATCACCGGCTTGCGCCCCGTGACGGAAGGCTTGCGGAACTTATCGGAGCACTTATCGCCCCAGTAACTCTTCTGCCCCTCGACCACGAACTCCTTCATGTCGCACAAGTTCGAGCAGGCCTTGCACACGAAGTCGCGCGACGTCAGCTTCAACTTCTGCAGATCGTAACCGCGGAACCGCGACGCACCGTGGGTCGCCTGGTGCCACTGGCGCGCGATCAGCGCCATGCCGATGGCACCCATGACGCCGTTGTAGGGCGGCACGGTGATCTTCTTCCCCAGCAGGCTGGCGAAGGCCGCCGTAACCGCGTCGTTGTAAGCCGTACCGCCCTGGAAGTAAATCGCCTTGCCGATCTTGCGCCCGCGCACCACGCGGTTGAGGTAATTGAGGGCGATGGAATAGGCCAGCCCGGCCACCAGGTCCGGCACGGTTTCGCCCTTGTGCATCCAGCCGGTGACGTCGCGCTCCATGAACACCGTGCAGCGCTCGCCCAGGCGCGTGGGATTGGCCGACGAAAGCGCCAGCTTGGCGAACTCGCCTTTAATGCTGATGCCCAGTTTCTCGGCCTGCTCTTCCAGGAAGGAGCCGGTGCCGGCCGCGCAGGCTTCGTTCATGGCGAAGTCCACCACCACCTGGTTTTCGATGGAAATGAACTTGGAGTCCTGCCCGCCGATCTCGAAAATGGTATCGACCGGTTCGCCGCCCAAGGTGTTGCTGACGTGGATGGCGCCGGTTTTGTGCGCGGTGATTTCGTCATTGACCACGTCGGCGCCCACCACCTCGGCGATCAACTCGCGCCCCGACCCGGTGGTTCCCACGCCGAGAATTTGCAGCCGCCCGCCCCAGCGTTGCTCCACTTCCGTGAGCCCTTCCTGCACGGCTTCGATGGGCCGCCCGGCGGTGCGCAGGTAGACGTCGTGGATCACCGTGCCGAATTCATCGATAGCCACCACGTTGGTGCTGACCGACCCGATGTCCAAGCCGAGATACGCGGGAATGGGGTCGTTCCCCGGCGGCGGCGCGTACACGCCCACGCGGTCGCGCAGTTGCACCACGTTCTCGCTTGAGAGCGGGTGGGTGTCCTGGGGCTTCTCGCCGACATCGTGCTGGCACAGGCGATGGATCTCCAGGATGGACCGCTTGCGCCGTTCCTCGGATTCCAGCATGGCCGTACCGATGGCGCCGCACCAGGCGAATTCCTCGGGGACGAAGAGTCCTTCCGCGGTCAGCCCGAAGGCTTCACGCAACGCCCCCGAGACGCCGGCGTTTTGCGCCACCGCGCCGATCAAGGCCACGGGCGCCTCCACCTTGCGGCCCTTGACGATGGAACTCTTGAAATTGCGCGCTACGGCGTCGCACAGGCCGCGCAGAATCTCGGCGGGCGAATAGCCCTTCTGCTGCGCGTGGATCATGTCGCTCTTGGCGAACACCGAGCAGCGTCCCGCAATGCGCGCGGCACAGGCCGCCTGGCAGACGAGTTCGCCGACTTCCTCCACGGCATAGCGCATGCGCAGCGCCTGCTGGTCGAGGAACGAACCGGTGCCCGCGGCGCACTCGCCCGACCGGTCGTAATCCACGATGTTCGAGCCTTCGAGGCGGATGTACTTAGAGCTCTCGCCGCCAATCTCGAAGACCGTGCGCGCCGCCGGGTAGAACGTTCCCATCATGCGCGCGATGGCCTTGAATTCGTTTTCGAAGTACAGTCCTAGTACTTTGGCAATGGCGCGGCTGCCGGACCCGGTGACCCGCATGCCCTCCACGCGGACCTCGGGGATCACTTCGTACAGTTCCTGCAACAGATCGTAGGTGGATTGGATAGGGCTGCCGGAAATGCGGCGGTACTCGGAAAGCAGCAGCGGGCGGCCGCCCAGATCCCGCATGCGGAACTGCGGATGAGCGGCACACAGCTCCTCCATGATCGGCCGGTCCGAAAGCTGGCCGAGCGCCGCCAGCTTCAAACTGATGGCCCCAATGTCCAAACCGATATTGACGCCCATTTTCATTAGTTTCGGACAGCATTTGTCCAGTTTCAAGCGAATCAGGTCCGAATAGGGCGTATTTGCAGGTGATCTGCCGGATTGGGGGGTTGAACGGAGGTGGCTTTGTGGCGTACGCACTCGTCGGTGCCGCATCGACACTCGTGTCGATGCCCGGCTGCCTGTTCACTCAGGCCGGGCATTCCGATGCGTCCGGACGCGGCGCGCACGAGTGTGCACGTCACAGTCTGTGCTATTTTCGGGGGAGATGCATAGAATCCGGCGGGTACTCATCAGCGTTTCCGACAAGCGAGGCGTGGCGGACCTGGCGCGCGAGTTGCGCGCGCTCGAAGTCGAGATCATTTCCACTGGCGGCACGGCGCGGCTGCTGAGGAAAGAGGGAATTCCGGTACGGGATGTATCGGAAATCACAGGTTTTCCCGAGATGTTGGATGGCCGCGTCAAGACCCTGCACCCCAAGATCGCCGGAGGGCTGCTGGCCATCCGCGGCAATGCCGAGCACATGCGCGCGCTCGAAGAACACGGCATCGGGCGCATCGACATGGTGGTGGTGAACCTGTACCCCTTCGAGGACGTGGCGGCGCGGCCGGACGTGAGCTTCGAGGAACTGATCGAGAACATCGACATCGGCGGTCCCACCATGATCCGCGCCGCCGCCAAGAACTTCCAGGACGTGGCGGTGGTGGTGTCCCCGGACGATTATGCGGCGGTGGTGGAAGAGATGGGGCGGACGGGCGGCGAATTGACGCGCGATACCAAGTGGAAGCTGGCCAAGAAGGCCTTCCGCACCACCGCGGATTACGACGCGGCCATCAGCGCGCGGCTGGAGCAAGTCGGCGCGTCCGGGAAGGCCCTGCCCGAGATTCTGCGGGTGAACGTGCCTAAGGCCATGGACCTGCGGTACGGCGAGAATCCGCACCAGGCGGCGGCGCTTTATGGACGGCGCGGCAGCGGAATTGCGGGCGCTCAACAACTGCAGGGCAAGGAGCTTTCCTACAACAACCTGGTGGATCTGGATGCGGCCTGGCAGTTGGTCAACGAATTCGCCGAGCCGGCCGCCGCCATTATCAAACACACCAACCCGTGCGGCACGGCCGAACAGGCATCCCTGGCCGAAGCGTACCGTAAGGCGCAGGAGTGCGACCCCGTATCGGCCTACGGTGGCGTGATCGGGTTCAACCGGGCGGTGGACGCCGAGACCGCCGGCGAGATTGTCAAAACGTTCATCGAGGCCATCGCCGCGCCGGACTATTCACCCGAGGCGCTGGCGCTGCTGGCCGGCAAGAAGAACTTGAGGCTGATGCGCGTGGCCGCCGCCTCCGACGCGCTGGTGGTGAAGTCGATTTCGGGCGGCTTCCTGGCACAGACCGTGGACAACGGCCGACTGGAGCGCGAATCGGCGGTAGTGAGGACCCGGCGCGCACCCACCGAAGAGGAGTGGAAGGCGCTGGAGTTCGGCTGGAAAGTGGCCAAACACGTGAAATCGAACGCCATCGTGTACACGCGCGCGGGACAGACTGTGGGCGTGGGCGCGGGACAGATGAGCCGCGTGGATTCGGCGAAGATCGGCGCCATGAAGGCGATGCTGCCGCTGGAAGGAACGGTGGTGGCGTCGGACGCCTACTTCCCCTTCGCCGACGGGCTGGAAGAAGCCGCCAGGCACGGGGTGACGGCTTTCATCCAACCGGGAGGCTCGGTGCGCGATGCCGAAGTGATCGCCGCGGCCGACCGGCTGGGCGTGGCCATGGTCTTCACGGGGATGCGGCACTTCCGGCATTAGCCGTTACCGGATATCCAGTCGCGGCTCAGGCAAATGACTGACGATGAGCGGTTCATGCACCAGGCGCTCGAAGCGGCGCGGCAGGGCGAGCGCGAGGGCGAAGTGCCGGTGGGAGCGGTGGTGACTCTGGGCGGCGAGATCGTGGGCCGCGCGTGGAACGCTCCCATTGCGCACTGCGATCCCACGGCGCACGCCGAGATTCTGGCGTTGCGCGAGGCGGCGTCCCGAACGGCCAACTATCGGCTGGAGGGCGCGACGCTGTATTGTACTCTGGAGCCCTGCGTGATGTGCGCCGGGGCGTTGGTGGCGGCACGCGTGCGCCGCCTGGTTTTCGGCGCCCGCGACCTGCGTTTCGGAGGCGTGCGCAGCAAGTTCCGGATCGCCGATTCGGATACCCTCAACCATCGGGTGGAGGTGGTGGAAGGCGTTCTGGGCGCCGAGTGCGTGGAACTGCTGCGCGGGTTCTTCGAGAAGCTCCGGTAACCGGCGCAAATCGCCTGCCGCCGCTCACAGGCGCTCGGCAACCTGCCAGCGGGCTACCGGTCCGTCGGCGACCGGGAAGGCGGCTTCTCCCCATCCGGATATCGTCTGAACGCGGACTTTGACGGTCCGGCACCCGGGGGAAACCGGGGCATAAGCGATTTCGTAGTGCGTCGAAAGATTGAGGTAGAAAGACCGGACGATCTGGCTAATCTCGTCGGGAGACCGGGCTATGCGGAAGACCCCGCGCACGGAGCGGCAGAAATCTTCGAGTACCGGATTGTCTACGGTGGAGACCACCTGAATCTGCAGGCCGTTAACGACCGCCGGGGTCAGGTCTCCCGGCGGGGGAAAGTCGAATTCGGAGCGGTTGAAGACGATCACGTGGCGCTTGCCGCGAGAAGTCCCATAATCGGCCATGACGGCTTGCAGGACGGCGCTCCAGAATCCCGCGCAGCTTGCGGGTTCGGCGACCTGGTCGAAAGCCGCTTCGATGGTTTCCAGGCTGGATGTCAGGCAGGGAGGGCTCTTGGAAGGATGGTCGATTCCGGCGGACTCCTCGGGTGGATTGTAAGTCTGCAGGCCCCACCAGTCGGACGTCCGTTTCCAGGGCCGGCAACTGAGGGCGCCGTGGACCCAGGGCTCCGAGGAAGGCGCCGCACTGCGGGGAAACACGAACGACACGGACAGAATATCGGGGCTGCGGCGTTCGGTGGCGCGGTATGAGACCACGGGTTGGCCATCTTCGCCGACGAGGAACTGCGTGCCGAGGGCCACGGGATACTCGCTGCCATCTCCGGCCGCGATGGCAACTTGCAGACGGCGGAGGTTCTTCTGCGGTTCGTCCCGCACCAAACCGGCCACTTGCCACGGGACGGTCTGGCGCGATTTGGCCAGCACCCCTTTGATTCGCCCAAGACTAGCCAAGGCGCGCGTACGCACCGGCCGGTGTTCGTCGCGCAAGAGGTGAGCCAAGGCCTCCAGGAACCGCGGATCGCCGGATTCCCCCATTGCCCATGCCGCGGTGACGCGAAAACGCGGCAGTTCATGGGCGGCCATGCGGAAAAATTCGGGGATTGCGGCGCAATCGCCGATACGGTGGAGAGCTACCAGCGCGTTCCCGGCCACGCGGTTGTCGAGATCGTGTACGCTGGCCTGGAGCAGTTCGCGCGCTTCGGGCGTATTCACTCCCCACAGCGATTCGATGGCATTGGCGCGCACTCGCATGTCGGCCTCGATCAGCCGGCTTTGCACCCATTTGGCGCTGGGATTGCCGCGACCGATCATCTTGACGGCTTTGGACCGGAGGTGCGGGTCCGGATGGCGCAACAGGCGCAGCAGCGACGGCAGGATCTTCGACCCGTCGGAGATTTCGCTGAGGATTTCCAGCAGGCGGGCCGCAATTTTGGACGAAATGACAAGGGTGCCGGAATTCGCGCTATCGGCCAACCTCTTGGCGATCGCCGTTTCCACTTGCGGATCGGCGCGCTGAGCCACCCGCGCCACCGCCAGCGCCTCTTCCCGGTTCAGCCCGGGATGGCTCAAGATGGGCAGCAGCAGGCCGTGCGACGCCAGAACCCCGACCACATATTGGAACGCGCGCGTATCGTCGGGAGCCTTCAAAACCTGTACCGCCGCCTCGCAAAAGATATCGGGATCGGCGACCAGCAACTCGCCGATGAGGCGGCTGGTGACGGCTCCTTCACGGTCGAAACTGCGCATCAGCGCGACCAGGCTGGCGGAGGTCGCAGCGGAAGACGGAACGGGCACAAGTAGCAGATCGGCCGGCGGGACGCCAAGCTTTAGGGCCAGCCGCCAGTAACGGCTTAATAGATTTGCCTCCCGGTGCTACTTTTTGGCCGGCGCGGCCGGGGAAGTCTCGATCTTTTTGGCCGGCGCCGGCGGTGCGGGTGGCGTGGGTTCGGCTCCGACGCGCTTGATGGTCACGCTGATGAGCTTGGGCGGATCCTTAGTCATCAGGTTGACCGCCGGCACGCGCGAAATCTCTTTCACCACGCTCTGGCCGTCCACCACCTGTCCGAAGATCGTATAGTCGCCGTTCCAGGCCGCCGCGACCGCATTGGTGATGAAGAACTGGCAACCGCCGGAATCGATGGAGCCGGTGTTGGCCATGGCCAGACGGCCGGGTTGATCGAACTTGAGATTGGGGCGGACCTCGCCCTTAATAGTGACGCCGCAATCGTGTTCCCCGTTGGGGACGGCGCTGCCGGTCTGGATCATCAGGTCCAACATGACGCGGTGAAAGCCGATGTTGTTATACAGGGGCCGGCGCACCATCATCTTGGTCTTGGGATCTTTCCAGGCCTTCGTGCCTTTGGCCAGGGCCACGAAGTTCTTCACCGTGTTGGGCGTCTCCGTCTCGAAGAGTTTGGCGGTGATGGTGCCCATCTGGGTATTGAAGATGGCGTACAGGCCATCGGCGAGCACGGGCGCGGCGGCCGGTGGTGCGGGGGTGGCGGCGGGCGGAGCCTGGGCAAACGCGCAAACGGCGGCGCAAATGAGAATCGATAACGGTTTCATCTGGGTTCTCCGATAAACTGCCATTCTATACGGAACCGTAAGCGAACGGGCGAAACGGCCGGAAAGGCCAAAACATATATGGCCACGGATGCCAGGTGCGCAATCGCACCGGATCCGGCGGTCGCGGCACTAATCTTTTCTGGCGGCCAACTCGGCCTGAAGTTGGCGGTAGGCGAATTCCTCGAAGTTGGTCTTGAGCCGCTGGCGGCCTTCGCTGCGGGGGTCGCCGGGGTGCGGGCCTTCCTGCTTGAGAACCCGGCCCAAGAGAGCGGTGGCTTCGGTGTCGGTGGCGTCGCGCTCCACGGCGGCGCGGAGACTCTCGGCGGCTCCGTCGAAGTCCTTGGAACGCCAAAGGGCGTAGCCGAGATTGAAGTGGTAGTCGGGATCGGCGTCGTCGCCTTCAATGGCTTTTCGAAAGGCGGCAACGGCGGCCGGCAGGTCGTTGCGGCGCACCTGGGCGGCTCCAAGATTGTTGTAGACCTCATTGAGCGGCACGGCGTCCGCCACCAACTGGAAGGACTGCGCGGCGGCCGTCGCGTCGCCTCCGTAGTAGCGGCAGAGGCCCAGGAAGAACTGCGCCTCGAAGTAGTGCGAATCGCCGCGCGCCACGCGCTGGAACCAGGTGGCCGCGGTCTTGTGGTCCTTCTGCTCCCAAGCCGCTTTGCCGAGACGGTAACAGGGTTGCGAAAATTTGTCGTCCAGGCGCGCCGCCTGGGTGAAGAGACGATGGCGCTGCTCGGGTACGCTCGAAAGCAGCGCGCGCGCATAGCTCTCCATGGCGTCCAGGCGGACAGGCGGATGGAGCTGGGCGAACACCTCTTGAGAGATGGGCGTCTGCGGGTCGATCTGGCGGAGCGACTCCCATCCGAGCCGCACTTCCATATTGGGGAGATCCTCCAGCGCGCCGAGTTGGACGAACGGGGAAGTCTGGCGCGTTCGTTTGAGATCGAGCACGCGGCCGACGATGCGGAGCGAACCCTTGGACGCATCCTTGGCGTCGGCGCCGGCGGGTTGCTGCTGATACTCGCCGTAGATCACTATGGACGCGTCGAGAGATTGACCGATCTTGACGACGGAGGCGTGGGTCAGCTCGCTCCCGGGACGCAGCGATGCGCGGCGGTATCCCTCCAGACGGTCCTCGCGGTCGAGGACAAGCAGCCCTTGAGAAGCGAGGGAGTCGCGCACGGTTTCGGCGATGCCCTCGCCGATCCAGTCGAGGCTAGCCGCCGCCGAGTGGTTGGCGAAGGGCAGAACCAGAACGGTCTCGGCACGGAGCGCGCAGCAAAAAAGCACCGCCAGTGTGAAAGACCGTACCATGTCCACTACAGTGTAACAATGGCGGCCTACCCGGCTGGCGGTGCGTCGCAGGAAGAAGGGACGTGTGGCAGGTCGAACTTATGTGGGGCAGGATGGTATCCTGCGGCCGAGTGGCACTCGGCCTGGTCGGCATTGGCATACTGGTCGGCAGGCCGAGTGCCACTCGGCCGCAGGTTGAAAACCTGCCCCACATGAGGCGCTAATTGGCGGCGTTGACGGGGGGCTCGGCAATCACCAGCTTGGTGTTGGTGCCGCCCAGGCGGATTTCCTGAAGGCGCGCTTTGCCGTCGGCGTTGTCTACCCGGATGGCGGTGTCGCCGAACTTCTCTTTAACGGTTTCCGTTTTCACCGCGGTGCGTGTGTCCGCCTTGCCGTGAAGCACGATGGAGTTCTGGTCCACGATTTCGACCTTATATTCTCCCGGCTTCAATTCCGTATTGCCAACCGTCGTGGGACTGAAGAACTTGACGGTGTACGTCTTGCCGGCGCAGATTGCGAGCGCAACGACAGCGAAAAACAGCGGAAGTGTCCTGTGCATGGTAATGCCTCCAACCTTTACTTGGGAATAATCTGTAGTTGAGATCTCGGCTACATCACCTAATACGAACGAGAGGCCGAAATGTTCCGCGGCGGAGCGCCGATTTCTTGTTAAAGTTCGACGAACGAGCGAACGCGCGCAATGGCGTCATCGCACACGCCGGCGGTATCGCCGAAGCCCTTCAGCCATTCCAGATCCGATTCGCGTCGAAACCAGGTGAACTGGCGCTTGGCGTAGTTGCGGGTGTTGCGCTGCGCGTAAAAGACCGCGTTGTGAAGATTCAATTCGCCGGAGAGTAACTGCAGAGCCTGCTTGTATCCGTGCGATTCGAACGGCTTGGCGGAAGCGGCGAAGCCCAGCGACAGAATGCCGCGCACTTCATCCACCAACCCGCCGGCGAACATGGCTTCGCAGCGTGCATCCAATCGCTGGTACAGCGCGTCGCGGTCGGGCATCAGGCCGAGTTTCAAGATGCGATACCCAGTGAGCGAGTCGCGGCCTTCGCGGAACAGATCGCTCACCGGCCGGCGCGTCAGGAGACAGATTTCCATGGCGCGCATGACCTTGGGCGCATCGTTGGGATGGATCTTGCCGGCGGCTTCGGCGTCGAAGCGCTTTAGTAGACGATGCAGCGAACCGGGGCGGCGCATCTCTCGCGCGGCCAGGCGGAGGCGAAGTTTGGGGTCGCGAGACGGACCGGCGAACAAACCGTCTAAAAGAGCACGAAGGTAGAATCCGGTGCCGCCCGCGACAATCGGCAGGCGGCCGCGCGCGGAGATATCGGCGATGGTGTCGCGAGCCAGGCGGGCGTACTCGCCGGCCGTGAACAACTGGTCGGGGTCCACGATATCGATGAGGTGGTGCGGAACGCCGCGCCGCTCGGCGGGCGGGAGCTTGGCGGTCCCGATATCGAAATGGCGGAAGACCTGGAGGGAGTCGCAATTGACGATCTCGCCGTGGAACTCCTCCGCCAGACGGAGGGCCAGTTCGCTCTTGCCGGAGCCGGTGGGACCGGCCACTGCAACCAATGGACGATGTGGCGCGTCAAGTGATACAGAGGAGTCTTCGACGGGCGGAGGAGGCTGGAGAGGTATGTCGGACACGGTGCTGTTCCCGGAAATCGGCTACGAGACCCCGTTATACAATAAAAAGATGATCCCCGGCCAACTGGGTATGCCACACGGTCGAGAGAAGGTAAAGATCCGCATGATGCGCTCCGCCAAAACAGTTCTTCTGATTGCAGCTCTGGGTTCCGTCTCCATGGCGCAGACTCCCCAGCCGCAGACTCCCACCGCCGCCCCAGCGCCTGCCAGCGCTACGGATGACCGGGCCGGAGCCTACTACAACTTTGCCATGGGCCGGCTGTATTCGGAAATGGCGGGATCGCAGGGCAACCGCGAGTTCGCCAATCGCGCCGTCAAGTATTACCAGGAGGCTCTGAAGCTGGCGCCCAAGGTGGCGATTGTCGCCGATGAGTTGACCGACCTGTACCTGCACCTCAACCGTCTGCAGGACGCCATCGCGCTGGCCGAGGACATGTTGAAGCAGGACCCGGAGAACGTCAACGCCCGGCGCATCCTGGGCAGCGTGTATATGCGCATGGCGCAGAGCGGACGGGACGCCGATGCATCGCTGCTAAAGGCCATCGATCAGTATCAGAAGATCACTAAGAAGGAACCGAACGACGCCGAGAGCTGGACCACGCTGGGCGATCTGCTCCGCGCGTCCAACAATTCTCCCGAGGCGGAGAAGGCGTTTCAAGCGGCGCTGAAAGCCGACCCCAACAATGCCGATGCGCTCAAGAGCCTGGCCAAGTTGTATCTGGACATGGGAGATACCAAGAGCGCCATCGAGAAACTGAAGGCCGCCACGGACAAGAGTCCCAACGAGGAGACGCTGGCGGACCTGGGCGGCGCCTACGCCGACATGGGCAAACACAAAGAGGCCATCGAGGCGTTTCGGCAGGCGTTTGAGATGGCTCCGGACAACGATAAGATCGCGCGCGCCCTGGCCGAGGAGTACCTGGCCGTCAACCCTGCGCAACTCGACGAGGCGCAGAAGATTTATGAACGGCTGGCGGCGGCCAACCGGCGGGAGCCCACGTTTCCGCTGCGGCTGAGCGAGATTTACCGTGCGCAACACGACCTGGTGAAGGCGCGCGCGGCGGCCGACCGCGCCAAGCAGTTGGACCCCGAGAACGTTCCCGTACGCATGAACGACGGGATTCTGCTGGAGGCCGAAGGCAAGGTGGACCAAGCCATCGCGGTGTACCAGAGCCTGGTGGACGATATGGGCCGCTCGCCGGCCTCGGACGAGATCCGCAAGGGGCGGCTGGAGATTCTGGGACAGATCGCGCAGGCCTATGAAAAGGGCAAGCGTTGGGCCGAGATGTCGAAGACGCTGGACGAAACCGAGAAACTGGCAACGTCGAACGAAGAAAAGGCCAGCGTGTATTTCATGCGCGGCGCGATGCTGGAACGGCAAAAGCAGTTTGAAGCTTCGGAGAAGCAGTTCCGAAAGGTTCTGGACCTGGATCCGAAACATGCCGATGCGTTGAACTATCTGGGCTATATGCTGGCCGACCGGAACGTGCGGTTGGACGAGGCTTCCCAACTGATCAAGAAGGCGCTCGAGATACAGCCGGATAATCCCGCGTTTCTCGACAGCATGGGCTGGGTCTATTTCCGCCAGGGCAAGTATACCGAAGCGCAAGGGTTGCTGGAACGCGCCTTGGAACATATGGCGGACCCCACGGTGCACGATCACCTGGGGGATGTCTACGCCAGGCAGGGCCGCACGAAGGAAGCTATTGTGGAATGGCAGGCGTCGCTCAAGGAAGCGGCGAAGCCCGGACAGTCGGATGTCGATGCCGATGAAATGGCGCGGGTCAACAAAAAGCTGGACGAAGCGCAGGCCAAATTAGCGAAGGAAAGCCACTAGTAAGCCCGTAACTCTACCCCAGATTCGTGGAGACCGCCTCCGAGCGGCCTCTGGGTGGTTTCTTGTCCAGTCCCACCTTAATTCTGTAAGTGCTTATTTTCCATATACTTATGTAGCGATTGCAAGCTGGAAACCTATCGCTTTTCAGACTTATGTGGGATACTCGAAGGTAGAACAGGTTTTCAAGCCAGAATGTCCCTGTTGGACGACGCAGTCACCAAGTATAACAAGCTACTGGAGAATGGTCCGTTTCGCGATCTTGCATGGGCGGAAGCTCTGCACCAGCGCATGGAGACCTTGAGGCTTTCCGCCAGTGGAAGGCTGATTTGTCCCTTTCTACGGCCCAATTTCCTCTCCCGCCGCCAGTACGAGTCGCTGGTGCGCGGCGGTGAGGCATTGGTCGGCGCCATCGACCGGATGGAGCAGATGGTGTTGGCCAGTCCCGCGCTGCTGAACCGGCTCGAACTGCTGCCCGCAGAGAAAATGCTGGCGTCGATCGACCCCGGATATTCGGCTCTCGAAGTAGCGGGACGCCTGGATACGCACCTGAACAACGGACATCTGCACTTTGTGCAGTATAATGCCGACTCCCCCACCGGCGCCGGCTATGCCGATGCGCTTTCGGAGCTGTTCTACGACCTGCCTCCGGTGAAGGAATTCCGCAAGAAATACACGCTATCCAAGGTGGGAAGCCGCAAGTTTCTGCTGAACGCGCTGCTGAAATCCTACAAGCAGTTCGGCGGCGCCAAGAAGCCCAACATCGCTATCGTGGAGTTCCGTCCCACATATCACTCGGGGCAGAGCGAATTCGAATGGTTCCGCGATTTCTTCCGCGACGAAGGCTACGCGGTGGAGATCGTCTCGCCCGAGCAGCTTGAGTACCGCAACCGCGTGCTGCGCAAGGGCGCATTCGAAATCGACATAGTGTACCGCCGGGTGGGCGTGCAGGAGTTTTTGATCCGCTTCGACCTCTCGCATCCGCTGGTGCAGGCGTACCGCGACCGGTCGGTCTGCGTGGTGAACAGTTTCCGCTCCGAATTGGCGCACAAGAAGGCCATGTTCGGACTGCTGACCGACGAATCGCTCACCGGCAAATTCCCGCTGGCCGAGCGCAAGGCGATTCGCGAGCATGTGCCATGGACACGCCTGGTGGCCGCGTCCAAAACCACTTACGACGACAAACCGGTGGACCTGCCGGAGTTCATCGCCGCCAACCGCGAGAAGCTGACGCTCAAACCCAACGACGATTACAGCGATCTGCACACGTACTTCGGTTGGGAGATGGACGCCGCCGCATGGGACCGCGCGCTCAAACAGGCGCTGCGTTCTCCTTACGTGGTCCAGGAGCGCGTGCAGCCGGAACGCAGCGTTTTTCCGCTGATGAGCTTCGGACAACTGGAGTTCCGCGAGATGCAGGTGGATGTGCATCCGCATGCCTACCTGGGCAAAGTGCAGGGTTGCTCTACCTGGCTATCGGCCGGGACGGCGGGGTTCTCGACCGCGTCGGGAATCGTGCCCACGTTTATTCTGGACGCAAAGTAGCGCCGCCGGCGCCTCTCTCACTCGATCGCCCGCTGCAGCAGCGGCCCATAGGCATCGATACGCCGGTCCCGGAAAAACGGCCAGGAGCGCCGCATCTCGTCGATCCGTCGCGTGTCGCACTCCGCGATGAGAATCTCCTCCCTGTCCTCGGACGCTTCCGCCAGCACCACGCCAGACGGATCGGCCACGAACGACCCGCCCCAGAATTCCAGCCCGTCTTTCTTCGGCCCTTCTAAGCCCACGCGGTTCACTGCCGCCACGAACACATTGTTGGCGATGGCGTGCGCCCTCTGAATGGTGCGCCAGGCGTCGTGCTGGGCCGCGCCGATCTCCCCTTTGTCCTCCTCATGCCAGCCGATGGCCGTGGGATAAATGAGAATCTCCGCCCCCGCCATGGCAGCCATGCGGGCCACTTCCGGAAACCACTGATCCCAGCACACCAGCGGCGCCACCCGCGCATACCGCGTCTCGAAAACGCGAACGCCCAGGTCGCCCGGCGTGAAATAGAACTTCTCGAAGAACTGCGGATCCTCGGGGATGTGCATCTTGCGATACAGCCCCAGCAGGCTGCCGTCGGCGTCGATCACCACTGCCGTATTGTGATGCACGCCCGCGTTGCGGCGTTCGAATACCGAGCCGACAATCACCACCGATAGCTCGCGCGCCAGTTTGGCGAGGCTCCCGGTGGTAGGCCCGGGGACCGGTTCTGCCAGGTCGAACAGTTCGGGGCGCTCCTCGCGGCAGAAGTATTGCGACCGGAACAACTCCTGCAACGAGACGATCTGGGCGCCGCGCCCGGCGGCCTCGCGAATCCGCCATTCCGCCTTAGCGAGGTTCTCGTTCGGGTCGAGCGAACAGGTCATCTGGATCAGGCCGATCTTGAATTTCGAGTACGCCACGAATCTATTGTACCGGCGGATGTAGCGGCGGAAAGCGCCGCGCTTCCCTGCTATCATTGCAGTTTCTCCCGTGACGTATTCCGCCCTGGTTCTCTTCGATATCGATGGCACGCTGGTGCGGCGCGCCGGACCGCACCACCGCAATGCCCTGGCGGAGGGCATCCGCCGCGTCACCGGGCTCGACACCACTACCGAGGGCATTCCGGTGCAAGGCATGCTCGATCCGGTAATCCTCACGCTCATGCTGCGGAGGGCGGGCGTGGCGCCGCGCGACATTCGCCAGGCCATGCCGGAAATCCAGCGCGCCGCCGAGCGCTATTACCGGCGCGTGTGTCCGGAGATCCGCGGCAAACAGTGTCCCGCGGCGGCAACCGTGCTCGACCGTCTGACGCGCCGCGGCATCCTGCTCGGCCTGGTGACCGGCAACCTGACGCGCATCGGCTGGCACAAACTGCACCGCGCGGGGTTGCGCCCCTACTTTCGTTTCGGAGCCTTCGGCGAGATGGCCGCGACGCGTGCCGGCCTGGCCGCGCTGGCGATCCGCGAGGCCCGCTCGCGCGGGTGGATTGGCCGCCGCGTTCCCATTTCGCTGGTCGGCGACTCACCCTCCGATGTGGTGGCGGCACGCCGCAACCGCATCCGCTCCATCGCCGTCCGGACCGGCATCACACCGCCCGCCGACCTGGAGGCCGAACGTCCCGACTTCCTTCTGCGCAACCTGCGGGAATTCCGACTGCGGATGGTGGAGGAGGGCTGAAGGTTGGCTCATCCAAAGCGGGAAGCGCCGAAGAAGCCGGCTAAACCGCCAGATCCTCCAGCCCGCGTCCTTACCGATTGGAAAGCGCGCGCCGCACTTTTCGCCGTGGCCCTGCTGGCCTACGCGAATTCCTTCTCGTCCGGCCTGGTGCAGGACGCCAAAGCGCTGCTCACGCTCGACGACCGTATCCGCGCGCTGACGGCCGCGAACCTGCGGCTGATCTTCGAAAAGAACTACTGGTGGCCCAAGGTGGCTGCGGGGCTCTACCGGCCGGTCACTACGCTGTCGCTGCTCTTCAACTATGCCGTCCTGGACAACGGCGAGAACGCCGCCGGATACCACGCGGTCAACTTTCTGCTGCACGCGGGCAACGTCTGGCTGGTATACGCCCTGGCGCGGCGCCTCCTCGGGGACGCGCGGGCCGCTTTTCTGGCGGCGGCATTGTGGGCGGTGCATCCCATTGGAACCGAGGCCGTCACCAACATCGCCGGCCGTGCCGACCTGCTGGCCGCCATGGCGGTGCTCGGCGGATTGCTGCTCTACGCCGGCCTCGATGAGATGCGAGGATGGCGGGTGCGCGCGTTGGTAGCAGGGCTGTTTGCCATCGCCACCGCCGGCGTGTTTTCCAAGGAGAACGCCGCCGTTCTGCTCGGCCTCATGGCGCTCTGGGACCTGTCCCGCGCCACCCCGCCGCGCCTGCCGCGAGGACGGCACGCCGCCGCATACGCAGCCGTGGCCGCGTCGCTCGCGCTGTTGTGGATGGTGCGCAGCGCCGTGCTGGGGGCGATGCCGTCTCCGCAGGTGGTGTACGTGGACAATCCTCTGCGGGCCGCCGGATTCCTGGCGGCGCGCTGGACCGCGGTCAAAGCGATCGCCATGGATCTTGGCTTGCTCCTCTGGCCCGCCGGTCTCTCGTGCGACCGTTCCTACCGCGAGATCGCGCTGGCTGGGCCGTCCGACCCCGCGGCGTGGCTCGCGCTCGCCATCGTCGCGGCTCTCCTGGCCGCGGCCATCGCGCGGTACCGCCGCGACCGCCTGCTGTTCTTCGCCGCCGGCTTCTTCGGCATCGCCATTCTTCCCACCTCGAACCTGGTGGTGGCTATCGGCTCCATCATGGCCGAGCGATTCCTGTACCTGCCCTCGGTCGCCTTCGCCATCGCACTGGTGGTACTGGTGCAGCGAGCCGTCTCGCCCAAAACGGCGGCCATCCTGCTTGCCGCCGCCACCCTTGTCTGTGCCGCGCGCACCTTCGCCCGCAACTTCGCGTGGCACGACAATGTGGCGCTCGCGTCCACCGATGTGCAGACCGCACCCGCCAGTTTCAAGCTGCACGAGATGCTGGCCAAGGCGCTCTACGACCAGGACGCGCAGCGCAATCTCGACCGTGCGATGGTGGAGGAGGAACGCGCCTGGGCGATTCTCGATCCGCTTCCGCCGCGCTTCTCCACCGAGCTTACGCCGAGCTATCTCGGCATCTATTACCGCGCGAAGGGCGATGCCGCGGGCGGTCCGGGGACGCCCCAGGGCCGTGCCTGGTATGAGAAATCCGTGGCCGTGCTGCTGCGCGCGCGGGAGATTTCGCGGGCCGCCGAACTGGACTTCGATCAAACCCAGCGGGACGCCGGAAAACCGCTTTCGCTCCGCGGCGCATCGTCCGACCTGTACCTGAACCTCACCGCCGCCTTGCTGGGTCTGAATCGCTATGGCGAAGCGCTGGAAGCCGCCCGCTACAGCTTGGGCGTGGACCCGCGCCGTACCGAGGCTGCCGATGGAATGGCACTCGCCTGGACGGGAATGAACCGGCCGCGGGACGCCGCCGTGGCGATCGAGGAACGCGGGTTGCTGGAAGGCTTCCCTTCAGTGGCCCGCGAACTTGCCGAATTGTACGCGAGAGTTCCCGAGGCCTCCTGCGCCGTGCGGGAAACGCAACTGAACCCGCGGTGTCCCGTGGTAGCGGCGGACCTCTGCCGCGCCTCCGCAGAGCTTGTCGCGGCGCACCGCGAGGCTCGCCTGTATACCGACGCCCGCCGCTTGTCGGAGAGCGCCGCGGCCCAGTTCGGCTGCAGCCAGTAGCCGCGACCGCTCATTAGCCGGCTTGGCGTTGTGGCGCACGTACGCATGATTGAGGCACGCCGTCTGTACTTATGTGGGGCAGGCTGTCAGCCTGCGGCGGGTTGTCAACCCGCCTGGGCGGCATTTGCATACTGGTCGGCAGGCCGATTGACAATCGGCCGCAGGTTGCCAACCTGCCCCACATAAGACAGCGTGCGAGACTCAGTCAACATTGGTGTGCGGTTGTGGGAAAACTATGCGGCATTGGGTTGTCAACCCGCCTGCCGACCAGTCTGCCCAAGCCACTAGTGAAGCCGGAATGTTGTGCGAACCACTCTCGATATTTCAGATGAGGCCTACTACATCGCCAAGGCCATCGCCCGGGACCAGAACCGCAGCCTCGGACGAGAGGACTTCAAGGCTCTCGATGACGAAGAGTAAGGTCTACCGGCTCGACTCCAATGTCCTCATCGCTCTGGCGACGCCCGAACACAGTCTGACCTCGCGCGCCGCGGCGTGGTTCCTCGGGGGGGGGGCACCGGTGTGCAACATGCCCTATCACGCAAGACGCGCTTTTCCGGTTCCACTTGCGCGCCGGTGTTGAGGCGACGGCGGTATCCGCAAAGCTCCTGCGCGGATCCAATTTCTCCCTCCCTCGGCACGAATTCCGGGCGGACGATGTTTCTTATCTCGACATGCCAACCACGGGAATCTTCGGGCATCGGAGGGTCACTGACGCTTGTTGGCCCGGAAACACGGCGGCCTGGTAGCCACCATGGACCAGGCGCTGGCTTCCGTTCACGCAGGGACTCTACTCCTCGCATAGCTCCTTTCCGCTCCGCTGCCCAGAAGGCTGGATTGGAAAACGAACGTTCATCCAATTCCGCCAAGATGAACGGCGGGGCGAAACCGATTCCCGACGCCCGCCTGGCAGCCCTGGCGATCGAGCACGGGCTAGACCTCTGCTCGACCGACGGCGATTTTGCGCGCTTCGACGGCTTGCGCTGGGTGAGTGCGTTGAGCCTATAGGCCACGAATGGGAGCCAAATTCCCGGGATTCAAACCGCCAAAAAGGGATTATCGATGCGAACACCGCCCAGTACAGCGCCGTGCTGAAGGTCTTCGCTATAGAGGAGGTCCGCGCCCGCCAGACGCGCGGCGTGAACGATCATCGCATCCCAGAAGGAAATTCGAGTGAGCCGATGCAGCTCGATCGCCGCGATCACATCGCCTTCTACGAAGCGAACGACTCGGGCACGCGCCAGCAACTGAACTTTTCGCTGCGCGGTTTCGGGATCGACGCCCAGCTTCCTGGTGGCCGCGGCAAAATACTCCTGCAATACCTGAATGGAAACCACTAGCAGACCGGCTCGCCGATAGTCGGTGATGAGCTGAATGGCGCGCGCCTGCTTGGCCGGCCCGGCGTCGTCGTCGGCGTAGATGAAGATGTTGGTGTCGAAAAACGCCAGCCGATTCATGACCGCTCGTGAAGTTCTTCCCGGTTGAACTTCCACCCACGGGAGTCGCCATGAGCGAGCTTCGAAAGGCGCTCAAATTCCACGGCGTCCTCATTTGGATCGGACTTTCCCGCCAGTTGCTCGAGATATTCCCGAACGAGCTGATTGACGCTCGTTCCGAGAACCTCGGCCCGGCGGCGTGCACGAAGGACCACATCGTCGTCGATAGACAGGGTGACGTTCATATCACACATATTACGTGCGCACGGAATGCGTGTCAAGCGACCCCGACGTGGTGACCTCGGTCACTGATCCGGCGGCGGCGCGGGCGTAGCCTGCGAATAGGGAGGTCTCGAGGATGCCCGCTATCGTCACCCCGCCTGTCGCCCGCCAACCGAGGAAAAGGCTGCAGCGGCGAACTGCGCGGGACTACTCCCAGGCGCTCCGCCACGGGTTCCAAGTGGCGTTTCTGACCCTGAATGTTTGGATCGCAGGGCAGTTTTACCTGTTTGTGCGGTACTACGAAACCGGCGGGCGGACCGTGCGGGCGAGCCGGCCTCCGGGCGTCGAAGGGTGGCTGCCGATCGCCTCCCTGATGAATCTGAAGGTGCTGCTTTCGACGGGCGCTATGCCGCGGTTGCACCCGGCCGGGCTGTTTCTGCTGCTGGCTTTTTTGGGGACGTCGTGGCTCTTGCGCAAGAGTTTCTGCTCCTGGCTTTGCCCGGTGGGGACGGTATCGGAGTGGCTGTGGCGGATGGGGCGGCGGGCGTTGGGGCGCAATTTGCGTCCGCCGCGCTGGCTCGACGTGGGCCTGCGGAGCCTCAAGTACATTCTGCTGGGAATGTTCTTGTACGCGGTGGCATGCATGTCCGTGCCCGCCATTCGCGAATTCCTGGAAGGGCCGTATGGCATCGTGGACGACGTCAAGATGCTGAACTTCTTCCGCTTCCTGGGAGTGGCCGGCGCCATGGTGCTGGCGGGGCTGGGTGTGGCGTCGATTCTGGTGCGGAACTTCTGGTGCCGCTACTTGTGCCCGTACGGTGCGCTGATGGGTGTGGCTTCGCTGGCCAGTCCGCTGCGTATCCGGCGCGACGCATCGTTGTGCATCGATTGCGGCAAATGCGCGAAAGCCTGTCCCTCGGCACTGCCGGTAGACCGGTTGGCGACGATCCGATCGGCGGAATGCACCGGCTGCCTGGAGTGTCTCGCCGAATGTCCCGCCGCGGGAGCGTTGACGATGGCCGCGCCGCTCCGGCGCGCGGTTCCGGCCTGGGCGTTCGCCGCCGGCGTGGCCGCGCTGTTTCTTGGACTGGTGGGCTACGCCCAGTGGTCTGGCCACTGGCGCACCGATCTGCCTGGCCGGGTGTACGAAGAGTTGATTCCGCACGCCAATGAATTCACGCATCCGTGACGCGGGGTGGCGGAGCCGGGCTCGCCGGGCGTCCCGACGGCCACGAGGGTGGGCTTCAATTGTCCACGGAGAGCTTTCTTTCCAGTACCTCGCGGACTTTCTTCGCGAGGGCATCCGGCAGGAACGGCTTCTGCAGGAAGCTTTCGCCGGATTCGGGGATGCGGTGGTGTGCCAGGGCTTCGTCGGTGTATCCGGAAATGTAGAGTACGCGCATGCCGGGATAAAGAGGAGCGATCCGCCGCACCAGTTCGGGACCGCTCATCTCGGGCATGACCACGTCCACTACCGCCAGATGGACGGGGCCGCGGTGCGCTTTGGCGCGACGAATGGCGTCCTCGCCCGGCGCGGCTTCGACCACCGTGTAACCGTGTCCGCGAAGGACGCCGGCAATCAACTTGCGGACGCGGACGTCGTCTTCCACTACCAGGATGGTTTCGCCTCCGGCGAGGGCCGCGACGGAAGGCGCCTTGCCTCTTGACGACTTGCCTTTCTCCTTTGCCAGCGGCAGGTAGATCCGCACCGCGGTGCCGCGGCCCGGTTCGCTCACGACGGCGATATCGCCGCCGATCTGGTGGACCATGCCGTAGGCGGTAGCCAGGCCGAGCCCAGTACCGCGGCCGGGGTGCTTGGTGGTAAAGAACGGTTCAAAAAGATGGCTGCGGGTTTCGGCGTCCATGCCGACGCCGTTGTCGGCGACGCAAAGGGTGACATACCGTCCGGGCGGAACGCTCAGCGGCGCCTCCAATTGACCCTTAACCACGTGGATATTCCCGGTTTCGATGGTCAGCTTACCGCCTTTGGGCATGGCGTCGCGGGCATTCACCACCAGATTCAGGATGACCTGATCGAGCCTCCCGGGGTCGCACATTACGGTGTCGGGCGAGGCTGCGGGAAGGGTGACCAGGTCGATATCCTCGCCGATCAATCGCCGCACCATCCTTTCCATTTGCAGCAGCAGTTCATTGAGCGAGATGGTACGAACTTCGAGCGGCTGGCGGCGGCTGAAGGCCAGCAACTGGTAGGTGAGGGCTCCACCGCGTTCGGCGGCGCGGCGGATCTCCTCCAATCCGCTGCGCTGGGCCTGGTCCACAACATTGCGGCTGAGCAGCAGATCGCTGTAGCCGGTGATGATGGTCAGGAGATTGTTGAAGTCGTGAGCCACGCCCGCGGCCAGACGTCCCACGGCCTCCATTTTCTGCGCCTGGCGGAACTGCTCTTCCAGGCGGAGCCGCTCGCGGCGCATCCTGGCGGCGCGCAACTCGCGAGCCACCGCGGCGTTCAACCGCATGAGGCCGCGGCGGGTGAGGTGATCGGCCGCGCCGGCGGACAACGCGGCCACGACTTCGCAATCCTCGATCTTGCCGGACACCACAATCAACGGGAGATCGATGCCGCGCTCCTGAATGGCGCGCAGCGCTTCGAGAGCGCCGCAATCGCCGGAAACGGAATCGCAGATCGCAATATCCGAATTGCCGTCGAGCGAAGTCTCCAGCGCATCCTTAGTATCGACGCACCGCGCGGAAGGCTCATAGCCGCCGCGGCGCAATTCAGCCGTCACGAACTCGGCGTTTCGCCCGCCCAGGAACAGAACCCGCAACGGATCGGGCATATTCTCACCCCCTGGCAAGCCGCCGAATGGTGTTTTTAGTACGTATCGAAGCCCCGACACTCACCCTGCCGGAGAGACCTCATTCCGCAACCTGCTATGGCAAGAGACTATCGGAGCGGGGTGGAGGTTACCGAAAGATCGTGGAAACGGGGCTATGCGCTTGAGCCGTTGTGAGTTTTCGAACCATCGCAGCCCGCGCGCGGGCTAAAGGGGCATTTGTTTGAGAAGTTGGGGAAATGCCGCCTGGGCGAGTTGCGTTGCCAGACTTGTGGCGGACTCCACATCGTCGCCGTTAACCGGCACCGAAATGCGGACCATGGAAGTATCGCTGCGGTGGTACCGCAGGGCGTCCGCCACCAGCCAAAACTTCGCGGAGTATTCGCTGGCGATCACCCGGCTGTGACTTTGATACCAGTATAAAGTGACACTTTTCGCGTCGCCCTTCTCCACGAGGTAGCGGTTTACGACAATGGGAGTGGGCCAGCCTGGAACCGGAATGGTCGCCCGGTCGGTGAGAATGGGCTCCCAGCCCGCTCCCGGCATGCAGTTCTTAGGAGAATGCGGCGATTGGCCATAGCGCTGGGTCTTGAAGTAGGCGACGAACAGCAGGGCCTCGCGCGTGCCGGACGGGTCCAGGTATATGCGGTTCAGAATGTCGTCGGCTTTCAACACGTCCTGAGTCTCCCGGTCGAGCGGAAGGCTCTTGACCAGGGAGAATCCGCCGATGGAGCCGGGGAAGACCGAGAGCGGCGCGATAGCGGGAATGTCCTCGGGGCGCCCGGCAACGGCATAGAAAACGCCCGCCTGCAACACCAGAACGGCGGTGAGGATGAGGGCATAGCGGTTTCGAAGGAAGCTCATGCGGGATTCCGCCTCTCTACCCAGCGGCAGCCGAAGACCAGTATCCGGTGGAACACAATCAGGATCGCGAGGGAGATCATGAAAAGAATCCAACCGGTGGATTCGTGAAAGAAACCCTCGGCCAGCTCCGGCTTGATCTGCGAGAGGATTCCGGTGACGGTGACGCGGCTGCCATTCGCCAGAATGGCGATGGGAATGGTCGAGAGGAAGAGCACCGCGCGGACCCAAAACCGCTTTTCGAAGAAACAGCCGTAGACCAGCGAAAGGAACGTGAGCGTCAGCAGGGAGCGGATGCCGCTGCAGGCTTCCACCACCGAAAGCTTCATGTTGGTCAGTTCCAGAATGTTGCCCTCGCGGACCACGGGGATGGACAGGAACTCGAGCGCTCCATCGGCCAGGCGGCTGGCCAGCAACTGCAGCCGGAAAGTGAGCTGGTTGTACACCACGGCCGGGATGGGGATCATCAGCAACAGCAGGGCGAGAGGGAAAACCAGTTTCTTCAACAGTTGCGTGCCGCCCAGAAACCAGACCGAGCCAACCACCGTCACCACGAATGCGGTGCGCGCCGTGAACAGTTCTACGCCCAGCACACCCAGTATCATCTGGACCGCGCCCAAGAGCACTACCAGCAGGCCCCACCAGTTGGGCCGGATCTCGGTTGCGGCCAGATCCTCGCGCCGCTGCCAGACGATCATTCCGACGACTAAGGGCACGAAGAACCCGTGGCCCATATCGGGATCGTCGTTCCATTGCATTGCCAGGCGCCGCAGAATGGGGGCGTAGCACGCAATCAGGAGCACGGCGAACCATGCGATCTGCACCCACGGCAGGGACGCCTTCCGCGGGATGTCGTTGGCCGGGCTCATGAAAAGCTAAACGTTATGATAGCAACCAACCGGGTGGCCGGTTCCAGGGCGAAGTACCAAGGGGTGGGGGGGATTCTCCCGGAGAGCTCCGGAACGCGGGGCCCGACCGGCCGCGTTCCGGAGTTCCGGGCGACAGGGAGAAGGAAATGTCCGGCGCCTGTCAATTAATTGGACGCGCCGCGGAGGCAATTGGTTCTCGCGCAGGTACCGCTGCGCCGGCGCGAAGGATCACGTTTTGCGGCGCACGGCGGGAGCCGTAATCCGCACGTTGACCAGCGGAATCAGGCAATTGCGCTCTTCGTCGAGAGCCGGGCGCGCGCTACGGGAAACCAGCTCGCGATTGAGCGTGGCCACGAATTCCTGAATCTGGGCCTGCATTTCGCTCATTTTGGCGCGCATGTTGAGGATGATCTCGACGCCCGCGAGGTTGACGCCCAACTCGCGGATGAGGTGAAGAATCACCTCCAGACGTTCCAGATCTTCCGGCGTGTACAACCGGGTATTGCCATCGCTCCGCGACGGTTTGAGCAAACCCTCGCGCTCATAGAGCCGCAACGTCTGCGGGTGGATGCCGTACTGTTCGGCTACGGCGGAGATCATGTACCCGGCTTTGGATTTGGCTTTGGCCATGGCTAGATCTCTTCTACCTTAGACCAGATTTCGGCGCGCGGGTCCTCGGGGTGCAGTTTGGCCATTTCCCGCAGCAATTCGCGGGTGCGTTCGTCGCGGGGGTCGGGCGCTTCGATGGCGACTTCCACGATCTGGTCTCCGCGGACGTTGGTCCGGGAATTCATGACGCCTTTTTCGCGCAGGCGGAATTTCTGGCCGTGGCGGGTGCCTTGGGGGATCTTCAGCAAGGTCCGGCCGTCGATGGTGGGCACCTCGATCTTGGCGCCCAGGGCGGCTTCCCAGACGGCGATGGGGATCTCGATTTCGATATTGTCGCCCTCGCGGCCAAAGAAAGCATGATCTTCCACGTGGGTGGTGATATATAGATCGCCGGAAGGCGCGCCCATGGTGCCGGCGTTGCCCTTTCCGGGGACGCGGAGACGCGAGCCGGTGCGCGCGCCCGGAGGAATGCGGACTTCGACGGTTTCCTTGCGCGTCACGCGGCCGTCGCCGCCGCACTCGGGGCAGACGTTGCGCAGCCGTCCGGAGCCGCCGCAGCGGGGACAGCTAAGATTGAACCGCATGGCCCCGGCCATTTGAGTCACGTTGCCGGTGCCCTTGCACTGCGGGCAATCGACTTCGCCGGCGCCGGTGGAACCGGAACCGTGGCAAGTGCCGCAGATCTCATAACGGGTGATTTCCAGGCGGGCCTGGGTGCCGCGGATGGCCTGCCAGAAATCGATGGACATTCCATACTCGAGGTCGCCGCCCTTTTCGGCGTGGGGCTGATGGGCGCCTTCGCGGCCTCCGAAGAACTGGGAAAAGATGTCGCGGAAACCGCCGCCGGTTTCAGTGCGCCGTCCTCCGCCCGAGTTGTAGGGCGTCTCCGAAAAATCGAAACCGCTGAAGTCCATTCCGGGGTTGGGACCGTTCGCGCCGCCACCCGGAGGGCCGGGAGGGGGCATGCCGTTCTCGGAGTAGAAACCGTACTGATCGTACATCGGGCGCTTCTTGGGATCGCCCAGGATATCGTAAGCTTCCTGTACGTTCTTGAAGCGCTCTTCGGACGATTTGTCCCCGGGGTTGACATCGGGATGATACTTGCGCGCCAGCTTGCGGTACGCCTTGCGCACGTCGTCGGCGGAGGCTTTGCGCGGGACCCCCAGGGTCTCGTAATAATCGTGCTTGGGTGCGGAAGGCATAGAGAGAAATGGGCCGGACAGTTAGCCCGGCCCCCTCAATCGTCAACTTACTTCTTGTCGTCTACGTCTACGAACTCGGCGTCCACAACGTTGTCTTTGCCGTCCTTCTTACCGGAATCTCCGCCCGCGGGCCCGGAGCCGGCGCTGCCGCCCGGCGCGGGTCCGGCGCCCGGAGTCCCGGCGGACTTGTACATGGCTTCGGCCAGCTTATGGCTGGCGGTGGTCAGCCGGTCAACCGCGGAGTTGATCTTTTCCGGGTCGTTATCGGCCATGGCCTTCTTGGTCTCTTCGATGGCGGACTCGATCTCCTTGGCCTCGGCTTCGCTAACCTTGGCGCGGTGATCCTTCAGCGTCTTTTCGACGTTGTAGACCATGGAGTCGGCGCGGTTGCGGGCCTCGATGGTGTCGCGCTGCTTGCGGTCGTCGGCGCCGTGCGATTCGGCGTCCTTGGCCATCTTCTCCACCTCGTCCTTGGACAGGCCCGAGGAACTGGTGATGGTGATCTTCTGCTCGTTATTGGTGCCGCGATCCTTGGCGGTCACGTTGAGAATGCCGTTGGCGTCGATATCGAAAGTCACTTCGATTTGCGGAACGCCGCGCGGAGCCGGCGGAATGTTGCCGAGTTGGAAAACGCCCAGCAGCCGGTTATCGCGCGCCATGGCCCGCTCGCCCTGCGACACCTTGATCTCCACCGACGGCTGATTTTCGGATGCCGTCGAGAACACTTCGCTCTTGCGCGTGGGAATGGTGGTGTTGCGCTCGATGAGCTTGGTGAACACACCGCCCATGGTCTCGATGCCGAGCGAGAGCGGGGTAACGTCGAGCAGCAGCACGTCCTTGACTTCGCCGCCCAGCACGCCGCCCTGTACCGCGGCGCCGACCGCCACCACTTCGTCCGGATTCACGCCCTTATGGGGCTCCCGATTGAAGAGATCGCGCACCAGCGCCTGGATGCGCGGCATACGCGTCTGGCCGCCCACCATGACCACTTCGTCGATCTGCTGGGGCGTCACATTGGCGTCCTGCATGGCCTGCTTGCAAGGGCCGATGCAGCGCTGCAAAATGTCTTCAACCATCTGTTCGAAGCGCGCCCGCGTGAGTTTCATCTGCAGGTGCTTGGGACCGCTGGCGTCGGCGGTGACAAACGGCAGATTGATGTCCGATTCGAGGAGCGTGGAGAGCTCCATCTTGGCCTTCTCGGCGGCTTCCTTGAGACGCTGCAGGGCCATCTGGTCGCGCGAGAGATCGATGCCGTTCTCTTTCTTGAACTCGCTCACAATCCAGTCGATGATGCGCTGATCGATGTTGTCGCCGCCCAGATGGGTGTCGCCATTGGTGGATTTCACCTCCACCACGCCGTCGCCAACTTCGAGAATGGAGATATCGAACGTGCCGCCGCCGAAATCGTAGACGGCGATAGTTTCGCTCTTCTTCTTGTCCAGCCCATAAGCCAGCGCGGCCGCCGTGGGCTCATTGATGATGCGCATCACTTCCAGACCGGCGATCTTGCCGGCGTCCTTGGTAGCCTGCCGCTGCGCGTCGTTGAAGTAAGCCGGAACGGTGATCACCGCCTGCGTGACCTTCTCGCCCAGGTAGGACTCGGCGGCTTCCTTCAACTTGCCGAGAATCATGGCCGAGATCTCGGGCGGAGATTGCTTCTTGCCGGAGATGTCCAGGCGCAAGTCGCCCTGGTCGCCGCGAACGACCTTGTAGGGCACCATTTTCATTTCTTCGGTGACCTCGTCGTACCGGCGTCCCATGAAGCGCTTGATCGAAAAAATCGTATTTTCGGGGTTGGTAATGGCTTGCCGCTTGGCCACCTGGCCAACCAGCCGCTCGCCGCTCTTGGTGAAGGCCACGACCGACGGCGTGGTGCGGGCTCCCTCCTGATTTGCAATGACCGTAGGTTGGCCGGCTTCCATCACGGCAACCACGGAATTCGTCGTACCCAGGTCAATGCCAATGATCTTTCCCATAACTCGATGCCTCCTGAAACTGAATGATGCCCCCCGCTACCCCTGACGGTCGCGGTTCTGTATCCCAATAAGGGCTGGCTCAGGCCTCTCTGCCTTAAGCTCAAGTTCATTATTAAATATTAGCGTTACGTTGTCAAGTTTTACTTGAGCGCAGGATACTCAAGGATCGATCGAGGAGGATGTCAATCAACGCCCGATGGCCCTCCAGCGGAGGTCCGACGAGAATCTCTAATCCTCTGTATCGATTGGAGATGGCTTGGGTTAGACGAGGCAAGTCGCGCTCCATATGGAGCCCTAAAGTGAGGAAGTAGGGGAGCACCAAGATTCGTTCGACACCCTGCTCCACCAGTTTGGCTACGGCGCCCGCAAGATCGGGCTCCCCGAGTTCCAGAAAGGCGGCTTCGACGTGTGGGAAGTTGCCGGCGCGCGCCAATTCCGAGGCCACCAGACGTACCGACTGGTTGGCCGATTCGACGCGCGAACCATGAGCGAAAACCACGATTCCGCTGGTCACGCGCTCCCGGAGACATAGGCCCGCATGTGGTGCAATTCCTCGGTTTTGCGCTCCAGATCGTAATAAATCAGGTCGCGCATGGAGAGAAATCCCACTACCATATTGGCCCGCATGACCGGCAAATGCCGGCAACTATTGGCGCGCATGGCTTCCATGGCTTCTTCGATGGTGGCCAGTTCGTCGATGCTCACCACCTGGGTGGTCATGACGTCTTTGACGGCGGTCAACTCCGGATCGAGCCGGCACAGCACCACCCGCTTCATGAGGTCGCGTTCGCTGAACACGCCCCTCACTTGTTCCCCGTTCAGCACCAGGATGGCTCCGACATGCAGGTCCGCCATTTTCCGGGCCACTTCGGCCACGGTATTGTGCTCCTCGACGTGGAAGAACTCACGATCATGCACGATGTCGCGAACACGGGACATAGGCACCCCCTCGTTTTCGACGTAAGAGGAATATATCATAAGCCGGTGCAGTTTGGAACCATTAGTTGAAAGGAAGCCCTCCGGCGCGGCATTCCTCAGTGACGCGCGGCGCCGCAGCGGGAACAATCGCACGGTTTCCGCCGTCAGAGGAGCAGGAACGAATCATGAATATCCTCGCGGGTTCCGCCCATCGACGCAAGCTGTGGCTTGCCGCCACTGTCCCGATGTTCCTGGTCTCTCTGGGGATCGTCGAATCCTTCCAGGGGACAACGGCCGAAGGTAAGTCGGCCTCCGTCACTTACTCGAATGGAGTATTGAACGTAACTATTCCGTACCAGGCGCCGCATGCAGGCACGGGACAATTGACCGTCGAGGTCCTCAACCCGGAGGACGAAGTTCTGGGGCGGGTGGAACGGCGGGTGGCCGCGGTCGATGCCGCGGGGTGGTGGCAGGAGGAGATCAAACTGACGAAGGCGCTGGCGGTGGAAGACCTGGTGTGGCACCGTCTCCGCTATCGCTTCGTCTATAGCGGCGCCAAGGAGGATGCGATCGAGGGCACGGAATCCATTTCGCAGATCCTGCGCATGCCGGTAATCCATGTTCTGGGCCAGCAGTCGTACCTGGCGGGGGGACAGGCGGCGGTGCGGGTGATCGTCACGGATTCGAACAATGAGCCCATCGCGGGCGGCGGATCGGTGCGCATCGAGTGGCCCGATGCCGAACGGAAATGGAGCGTACTGTTCGCCGGGCCGTTGAACCGGCGCGGCACCACGGAGGCGCAGTTCCGGTTCCCGGCCGCGGTAGGCACATATTCACTGCGTTACGTGGTGGACACGCCCATCGGATCCGCTGAGTTCACCCAGCAGGTGCGGTTGGAGGACAAGGTATCGATCCTGTTGACCACGGAGAAGCCGCTCTACCAGCCGGGGCAGACCATCCACGCACGCGCCCTGGCGCTCGATCGCGCGGGTCACCAGGCCGCGGCCGGCCGCAAGCTGACGTTCGAAGTGGAGGACTCGCGCGGTAACAAAGTCTTCAAGAAAGCCGCGCAGACGGACACGTTCGGCATCGCGTCGGCGGAGTTCGGACTGGCCGACGAAGTCAACCTGGGAACATATCACTTGCGCGCGCTGATGGACGAGAAGAGCACCTCGGAGTTGGCCCTGAACGTGGAGCGGTATGTGCTTCCGAAGTTCAAAGTCGCGGTGGAGTTCGCGGGCAACGGGAACGAAGCCAGGCACGGCTACCGGCCGGGCGACCACGTGACCGGGACGGTGCGCGCCAACTACTTCTTCGGCAAGCCGGTGGACGGGGGCGAGATCACGGTGAAAGCGTCGGCGATGGATGTGGCGCTGTTCGACGCGGCGTCGGCGCAGGGCAAGACCGATGGCGAAGGCGCCTACAAGTTCGACCTGCAGTTGCCGGCGTACTTCGCCGGACGCCCGCTCAATCAGGGCGCGGCGCGCGTGCTGGTGGAAGCCACGGTGAAGGACTCGGCCGGCCACTCGGAAACCCGTGGCGAGCCGATCGCGGTCAGCGAGTCGCCGCTGATTGTCACCGCGGTGCCGGAAGGCGGCACGTTGATTCCGGGCCTGGAGAACCAGGTGTTCGTGCTGACATCGTATGCCGATGGCAAGCCGGCGGTGACAGAGGTGCGGGTGCTTGATCAGACCTCGACGACGGACGCGGGCGGAGTCGCGGTGGTGAAGCTGAAGGCCGGAGCGTACAGGACAATCGTGCAGGTGGAGGCCAGCGACAAACAGGGGAATCGGGTATCGGCGTCAGTTCCGCTGGAGGCCCGCACGGGCGACGAGCAGATCCTGCTGCGCACGGAGCGCGCGGTGTATCGAAGCGGCGAGCGGATGGCGTTGCGCGTGTATTCCACGAAAGAGCGTGGCACGGCCTACGTGGACGTGGTCCGCGAAGGACAGACGGTGCTGACGCGCGACCTGGACATTGTCAACGGCCAGGCGGAACTGGAGCTGACCGCGTCGCCGGACATGGCGGGCACGCTCGATTTTAACGCCTACCTGTTCGGCCGCGACGCGCGTCCGGTGGGCGACCATCGGCTGGTCTTCGTGCAGCCGGCGGACGATCTGAAGATCGAAGCCAAGGCCGATGCCGCGGTCTACAAGCCCGGCGGCGACGCGCGCGTGAGTTTCCGCGTGACCAATTCGCGCGGCGAAGGCGTGCAGGCGGCGCTCGGTTTGCAGGTGGTGGACGAAGCGGTTTTCGCGCTGGCGGAGAAGCAGCCGGGATTCGCCAAGGTCTTCTTCTACCTGGAGCAGGAGGCCATGAAGCCGCGCTTTGAGATCCACTCCATCGGCATGGCGGACGTGGTGGAGACGGTGCCGGCGGCGCAGGCGGAGCAGCACGATCGCGCGGCGCGGGCGCTGTTCGCGGCGACGGAGGTGGTGAACGCCAACAAGTTCGACAGGGAATTCGGGCGGACTGCGCCGACCACCAAGCAAGCTGAATATATCCAGCGCTATCGGACGAGGTTCGTGGAGCAGGCGCGGCAGTTGGTGGCCAAGGTGGCGGCGGGCGGTACGGCGGAAGATCGCGATTCCTGGGGCGGTGAGTTGCAGGTACAGCATGCACCGGAATCGGACTATTACAGCGTGCACAGCGCCGGTCCGGACCGGCGTCCTAACACGGGCGACGATCTCTGGGTGAGCCTGCAAGTTCGCACGCGGAAGATCGTGGGCCGGCCAACCACCGGCGAGAGCGCCATCGACGTCGCCATGGAGCACGACCGCGGCCCGAACAACGGGCTGGCGGAGATTGCGGGAGTGATTGTCGATCAGCGCGGAGGCGCGATGCAGGGAGCCACCATCAACGTGCGCGAGGTGGCGACCGATAAGTGGCGCGCGGTGAGCGCTCGGGCCGATGGACAGTTCTCGCTGGCGGGATTGCCGGCGGGCGAATATGAAGTCCACGCGTCCAATGGATCGGAGCAGCTTACGAAGAAGATCAGCCTGGCTGCGCGCGACCGGGCGGTGCTCTCGGTGTATTTCCGCCATGAAGCGGTAGGGACGGCGGGGATGGACCTGAAGGAGCTTGTGGTCGCCCCTGCGCCAATGCGGATGAGGGTCGGGGGGAACGTCCCGGGCGGCGTCGCGGGTGGCGTCCTCGGGGCCGTCATGGCGCTGCCGCCACAGCCTCGGATGGCGATGCCAATGGCCGCGCCGATAGCGCGCCAGTTCGACGCCGGCCGCCTGATGGTCCCCAAGACCGCGGCGATGATCAAGAATGACGGGGCGCCGGAGATGACCAGCGACGCCGGCGCCGCCCACGTCCGCTCCTACTTCCCCGAGGCCCTCTACATCAACCCCGAGATCCTCACCGACGGGCACGGGAACGCCAGCATCTCCATCCCGATAGCCGATTCCATCACCACCTGGCGCATGGCCATGGTGGCCTCCACAACCCACGGCGCGCTGGGCAGCGGCACGTCGAGCCTCAAGGTTTTCCAGGATTTCTTCGTCGATCTGGACCTCCCTGTTACGCTCACCCAGGGCGACCGCGTGTCCGTTCCCGTGGCCGCGTACAACTACTCGGGCGCGCGGGGCGACGTCGCCCTTCAGTTGCAACCGGAAAATTGGTACCGCCTGGTGGAAGACGTGCCGGCGAAATCCATCGCCGTCGAACCGGGGCGCGTGGGAGGGTCGCAGTTCACGCTCGAAGCCACGCGGATCGGCAAGTTCAAACTCACGCTGATGGCGCACATGGGCGGCGGCGCGCGGCGGGCCGATATCGTGGTCCGCGAGATCGAAGTCGTCCCCAACGGGCGCGAGCAATCGCAGGTATTCAACGGACGCCTGGAAACCGCGGTCACTCACACGGTGCGCTTCCCGGCGGCGGCCATTCCCGACGCCAGCGCGATTCTGGTGCGGCTCTATCCGGGACCGCTGAGCCAGGTGATCGAAGGCATGGACAGCATTCTGCGCATGCCCGGCGGGTGCTTCGAGCAAACTTCGTCGAGCACGTATCCCAACGTGCTGGCGCTCGATTATATGAAGCGCACGAAGAAACTGACGCCCGAGGTCCACGCCAAGGCCGAGGGTTTCATCGCCAACGGGTATCAGCGGCTGCTGACCTTCGAGGTTCCCGGCGGCGGGTTCTCGTGGTTCGGCAATGCTCCGGCCAACAAGATCCTGACGGCGTACGGACTGATGGAGTTCGCCGACATGGCGAAGGTTTACGATGTGGACCCCAAGCTGATCCAGCGGACGCAGGAATGGCTGGCGGGGCAGCAGCAGCCCGACGGAAGCTGGAAGCCCGACACGCAGTTTATCAACGAAGGCGCCACCAACCGGTACAACTCGGACCTGTTGCGCATCACGGCGTATCTGGGGTGGTCGCTCGAGAATACCGGGTATCGGGGGCAGGCGGTGGAGAAGGCGCGGCAGTTTGTGGCGGCGCACATGGGCGAGAAGGCGGGCGAGAAAATGGACCCGTACACGCTGGCCGTGGAGGCCAACTTCGCCGTCGATTATGGCAAGGACCGCGGGTTCACCAGCCAGGCGATGCAACTTCTGCTGGACGCGCGCACGGAGCAGGGCGACGATGCCTGGTGGAACGCGGAGGAGACCGGCGTCTACGCAACCGGCGCGAGCGCGGCCGTCGAGACCACGGGACTCGCCGTACAGGCGCTGCTGAAGTGGGGGCAGGCGTCGGGGACGGCCGGTAAGGCGCTGCACTACATCGCGTCGAAGAAGAACGCTACGGGCGCGTGGAGCACCACGCAAGCCACTATCATGGCGCTGCGGGCGCTGCTGCTTTCGACGGAGAAAGGCTCGGCCGACGTGCAGGGCCGGGTGGAAATCGCGATCGACGGGAAGACGGTGCAGCAGCTTGTGCTGACGGCGGAGAACAACGACCTGCTACATCAGTTCGTCTTCAAGGGCGCGGACCTGAACGCGCGCAGCGAGAACGCGGTCGCGGTGAAGTTCGAAGGCAAAGGCGGGCTGGCTTACCAGGTGGTGGGCCGGTACTTCGTGCCGTGGACCGAGAGGCCGGCGAACGAGGCCCTTTCGATCGACGTGGCGTACGATCGAACGCGGCTGGCGCAGGACGATATCGCCACCGCCACGGCGACGGTCCGCAACAACCTGGACAAACAGGCCAACATGGTGATGGTGGACCTGGGAATCCCGCCGGGGTTCGACTTACTGAGCGAGGACCTGCAGGCCTACCAGGAGAAGACCGCGCGGCAGAAGGGCGGACGGCTGGAGAAGTTCAGCCAGACTTCGACGCAGGCGATTCTGTACTTCGATTCGATGGCGCCGGGCTCGACGGTCACACTGAGTTTCCGGTTGCGGGCGAAATATCCGATCCGCGCGCGGACGTTCCCGTCGCGGGCATATGAGTATTACGACCCCGAGGTGCAGTCGGTAGCGCGGCCGGTGGAGTTGGAGGTGGGGAAGAAGTAAGGGGAGCGCGTTGTGACGTGAGCGAGGAAATGTCCGCTGGCACCAAGTTCTCCGCGCCACATTGTGGGCTGTTTCGGCCTGGCTGAGGGTCAGTAGAAACCTGGCGAGGCAAGCGTTCCCGTGAACGTTCCCTGCATCGTTCCGGAAGATGTCGAGAATTTCACGCTGCCGGTCACCGCGCTGCCCACTGCGGAAGACGTGAAGTTTGCCGTCAACGTCGTAAATGTGATTGATAGAGGTATGCCGCTGTTCGCATTGGGATCGTAGTAGAATCCTGCACCGGCGATATCGGCGCCGCTGAGGACTTCGGAATTCCCTGAGATGCTCGCTGTCCCTGACGTAAAGCTCTCTTCGAAAATAATCCCCGACGAGGCCGAATAGGCGTTGTCCAAGGTGACGAAGTACGAGGTGTTGCTGGTGGCTAGGGCCGCGATTTCAAAGCCGAGCGCCTTTCCGTTCAAGGTGATTGTCCCATTGATGCCGAAGCTCTTACCCTGCAAGGCCAGGCCGCCGGCGCCAACCGTGAAGCTGACAGTGTTTGAAGCCGCGCCTCCCGGGTTCGTTACCACGACCGGGAAGCTGCCCTGCGCGGCGAGATCGGATGCGCTCAGAGTAATGCTTATCTGATTCGAGCCGATGAACGTCACAGCGTGCGAGACTCCGTTGAATGTGACGGAACACGACGCGACGAAGCCGGAGCCGCCGATTGTGAGCGTCATCGGACCGGAACCGGTTGTCGCCGAGGATGGCGATAGGGCTGTGATCGCCGGCTGAGACGAGCCCGATTGGGACGAGCCTGACGCAACCTCGCGGATGCGGCCGGCGGCGGCGTCGGCGATGTAGATATTGCCGGCCGAGTCAACGGCGATGCCTTCTGGAGTGTCCAACTCGGCGCTGGTAGCTGGCCCGTTGTCGCCGCTCCAGCCTTGTTTCGCACTTCCGGCGACGGTCGTAACCACTCCGTTCGTCACCTCGCGGATTCGGAAATTGTTGGTGTCGGCGATGTAGATGTTGCCCGCAGAGTCCTCGGCGACCCCGAAGGGATCGTTCAACTGGGCGCCGGTGGCCGGGCCGTTGTCGCCGCTGAAGCCCGCGGTTCCGTTTCCCGCCACCGTCGTAATCACCCCGTTTGTCACCTTGCGGATGCGGTTGTTACCGGTGTCTGCGATATGGATGCTGCCCGCGGAGTCAACGCTCACTCCGAAGGGAAAAGCCAACACAGCGCTAGTGGCCGGCCCGTTGTCGCCGCTGAAACCGCCGCCGGTCCCGCTACCCGCCACGGTCGTTATCACGCCGTTTGTCACCTTGCGGATTCGGTTGTTGTTGGAGTCGGCGATGTAGATGTTGCCGGCAGAGTCAACGGCGACCCCTCTGGGGCCTCGCAACTCGGCACTGGTGGCTGGGCCGTTGTCGCCGCTGAAGCCCGCAGTCCCGTTTCCCGCCACGGTCGCAATCACTCCATTTGTCACTTTGCGGATTCGATTGTTGGAGGAGTCGGCGATGTAGACATTCCCAGCGGAGTCAACGGCGACTCCCTGTGGATAAGCCAACTCGGCGCTGGTGGCTGGACCGCTGTCGCCGCCGTAGCCTTGTGTCCCGTTTCCGGCCACGGTTGTAATCACGCCATTCGTGACCTTACGGACGCGGCTGTTCGTGCTGTCGCCAATGTAAATGCTGCCGGCAGAGTCAACGGCGACCCCGAACGGATTGCTCAACTGGGCGCTGGTGGCTGGGCCGTTGTCGCCAATGGGGCTCGCAGTCCCAGTTCCCGCAACTGTTGTAATCGTGCCGGCGGGAACAGCCGCGCAATCGCAGATGGTGAAATTGACGGCGTTCGAGGCGCCTCCGCCGGGTGTAGGATTGGTCACCACGACTGGGAAGCTACCACCCGTACTCAGGTCCGCCGCATTTAGCGTTATGGTCAACTGGCTCGTGCCGACGAACGTTGCGGAATGAGTGATGCCGTTGAACGTCACTGTTGAGGAACTCAGGAATCCAGTTCCGCTGATAGTAACCTGCAGAGACGTTCCGCCGAGACTTGCGGAATTCGGAGAGAGACTCGATATGGTGGGCACCGGATTCGGAGCGGTGACGGCCTGAACGACAAAACTCTGAGGAGCCGAGAAGACGCTGGGCGCGTCCGGGTTGGCAACGGTGATAGGAAAGGTGCCGGCGGTCGTCAATCGCGCAGTTGGCAGCGCTGCGGTCAACTGTTGCGCGCTCACAAACGTGGTCGAGAGCGGTGCCCCATTGAAGTATGCCGTCGCTCCGGGCGTAAAGTTGGAACCGCTCAGAGTCAGTGTCAAGCCAGCGCTTCCGGCAGGCGCCGTATTCGGGTTCACGCCCGCAAGAATGGGCGCCGCAGTCGAGGGCAAGAAGCCTCCGCTTGCCTGGGCGATCACTTTGGAGAAGTCGAGGACATCGTCTTTCTCATAGTCTTTTAAGTCGTGTCCAAAGATGGCCAACTTCAAGCCCACACCGCCCTCCGTTCCCCCTGAGAGGGTCCACCATGGATTCTTGGTAATGTCCGCGTCGAATTGCAGGTAGGAGTCCGGTGTGAACTCGGGCGACAGAACACCTTCGACCGTCAAATCCAGTGTGTAGCCGGCATAAGCCTTCGCCGTGACGTTCGCACCCACTGCAACCGGATCCGGCGTAAAGCTTTCCGTGGGTTGAAAGACGGGAGAGAAGCCTCCGTTCGCGTAAGAGACGCCCCCCGTCACGGACGCAGCTTGAGTGACACCCACCGAGAAGGAAGCATTCACCTCACCGCTGACGCCTACGAAAAATGTTACCGATGGCGTCAGGACAATCGGAACAAAGCCAACCTCTGCAATTACCGGGTCACCGGTTATGGTCCCGATGGGAACCTTGTTGTCGAACGCCGTGTGGTAGTTCGCGTCGAGGCTCAGATGGACACTTTCGCCAAGGGTTGCTGTGGCAGTGAGCGACTGCAGCGAGAAACCGCTGATGTGCCAGTCGAATTCGAAACTGGGGCAGACCTGGATCTGCCCGGTTACGGTGATGGTTCCGTTGGGATCCGTCACAATCGGGGTAGAAATCATCTCCACAAGCACGGGCGTGGCGCACTGTCCGGGCGATGTGTCACGCGGAGATGCCGCTCGATCGATCGAACTGAGGGGCCCTCCGCTCCGAATGGTCACGCCCGGGCGGAGGGCCTGCAATGCGTGCGAGTTTTGCGTCGTAATGGTGGTCTGAAACGTAAAATCGGCGTCCTGGAAAACGTCGGTAAGGGTGGCCTGCGATGTCTGAGCAGTCACCAGAGAACCAATCTGGCTTACGGACACGACCTTGCGAAGCAGCCCGTTGGGAGTGGTGGGCGTGATGCCGATCGCCAACACGTTTCCTGGAGAAAGAGCGCTGGCGGCCTGGCTCCCGGCCGCGACCGAGACCGTGGAACCGTCGGAGGAAACCGCCAAACCTTGCGTCTGTGTGCCGAGCGGCTGGACCGTTTGCAGGATCGCGGCGTTATATGACACCTGTACCGTCGTCGTGGAGCCGGCAGTGACGCTGGCAGTCCGCTGTGCGGGGAACGCGGCATAATACACGTTCGCGGCAGGAATCGAGTTCGCCGTGATGGAATAAGTGCCCGCGGGGACCTGGAGATTCTGACTCGCGGCGAGTACCGTACTGAATCCGGCCGCTGATGTCACGGCGACATTCGCCGCCGTGCCGCTGGGCAGTCCTGAAATCTGGATTTGCAGGCTACCTGTTCCGTTGGAAGTGGAAGATTGGACGCTGATGAGCGCCGAACTGGGCGATGAAACGCCGTTCACTGTCGCCACCACTGCGTAATCGCCATCCGCCAGGGAAGGCGGAATCTGGATCGCCACTTGGAATAGCGCCGCAAATCCAGGGGCCAGCGCAGCGCCGTAGACGGTTGCCGGCGTGCCGCCCACCGTCACGCTAACCGCACTGGACGTGGGATACGAGCTCGCCGGAACCTGCAGTCCAACCGGCGTTGCCGGAGTGGTTGGGCCGAAACCAGTGGCCCACAAGATAATCACTTCGCCAGGCTTTGCAGGCACGGTGGTTACGCCAGTCAGCGCGCCGTTCCGGGCAGCGTCGCTGAAGTCCTGGTGTGTCGCGACCGCGTAACCGCCAGGCCATTGGAAGAACGCCGGACTGTAGGTCTGGACGGTCGCCGAGAAGGCCGCGCTAGTGCCTAGTGAGTTCTTCACGACTACTGTAGTGGCCCCGGCGGCGACGTTCGGCGCTACCGCATTGATTTGTCCCGGACTAACGAAGTAGATATATGCCGGCAAGCCGCCCACTGTCACGCTAACCCCATCGAGAGAGACGGGAAGCTGCCCGTTGACAATGCTGTTCTGCCACGTGTCGCTAGCGACCGAAGCCAGATTGCTGCCTTTGATGGTGAGCCACGAATTGGGGGCGAAGCCAGTCAGGAAGCTGGCTCCGTTCTGCGCTGCAGTGATCACCGGTCCAGTTGGCGCAGACGCGAGAATCGTTGTCACGTCGGAGGCCGTGGCCAAAGGCGAGCCACCGCCCGCGACGGTCGCCTGATTAGTAACTTGCGATGGCGCGTTCGATGCCACGTTGACGGTCACGGTGATGGGAGGATAGCTGGAGCCGGGGTTCAGCGCGTCGCTCCGGGTACACGTGCTCAAGGTGCAAGTCCAGCCGGTGCCGGACATGGACACGAGCGTGAGCCCGGTCGGAACATTGTCGGCCACCGTCAACGTCCCGGCAGTTGGACCCGAAGAAGCGGCGTTGCTCACAGTTACCGTGTAGGTCGCACCTGTCTGCGCCTGATTGAAGTTGCCGGCGTGAGCCTTGGAGATGCCCAGTACGACAGGCGAAGCGAACGCTCTGCCCGCCGTCCACGTATCCCTGCACTGCCCGCCCGCGCAGGCGCCTTCTCCCCCAAAAAGCAGCGATTGGCTCTGCGCCGAGTCGTACGCTAAGGAGTCGTAATATCGGGCCGGCGGACTCGTGGGAGATGAGAGTTGCGTCCAATTCGCGCCGTCCCAAGTCCACGTGTCTGATGATTGCGGAGCGTTAACAGTCTTGCCGCCGAACAGCAACGTATATCCGCCTGTTGCGTCGAACGCCAGCGCGTGGAATGTCCTTGCTGGCGGAGAGGTCAGTGGCGCACTCTGTTTCCAATTCGTCCCGTCCCAAACCCAGGTGTCGTTGTACGTAGATGAGCCGAAAAAATCTTCTCCGCCAAACAGAACGACCCGACCCCGCGCGGCGTCATACGCTACAGCATGCCCGTCTCTTCTCGGTGGGCTTGTGGCCGGAAGCAGTTGTGACCAATTCGTCCCATCCCACACCCAGGTATCCATCAATGGCAACGGCACGAGGGTCCCAGGGATGCCGCCAGTCATGACGACCAAACCGTGGCTGGCATCATAGACCATGGCGTGATTCTGTCTCGTCGGCGGGCTTGTGGCTGGGAACACTTGCGCCCAGTCCGTCCCGTTCCATACCCAGGTGTCGTTCATGTAGTTACCGGTGGTGATGTTAGTTCCACCAAACAGCACGGCTTGGCCGTGCGCAGCGTCGTAGGCCATCGCCGCCCAAAACCTTCCAGGCGGGTTGTGGGATGGATTCCTGTGTGTCCAGTTTGTTCCGTCCCAAGTCCACGTTTCGCTTCCGGTTCGGTTGCTGTCAAAGCCCCCAAACAGCAAAATTTGGCCGCGTGCAGCGTCATAGGTCATTGCAGGCCCAGTCGCCCCCGACGGCAAGGCGGCAGGGAACTCCTGCGTCCACGTGATGGCTGTCGCCTGTGCTGTACTGGCGATCATGACACTCACGGACGCCCCCGATCCGGTGTATGTCGCATCCCCGCTGTAGAACGCCCCCACGCCGTTAAGGCCTACGGCGAACTGGCTCCCGTTCACGGGCAGCGTTGCCTGCGCAGCCCCGCCGGTCCCCATCAGCGTCGCTACACCCAAGACCGTGTTGCCCAGGTTGAAGGAGATGGTGCCCGACGGCGTGACACTGCCGCTGGATGCTGTTACGGTCGCGGTCAAGGCCGTAGATGCCGTCGTGGCAATGCTGCTCGGACTGGCTACCACCGTTGTCGTCGTTGCAAGCCCTGCGGGAGCCGCCTCGGCGGCCGCTACTAAACCGATGTTCGGGGCGGCGAATAGAAAAAGCAGAAACCCGACGACATTCGTCCTCGCATTCATGACAGGCCTCTTACCCCGGAGATGCGGCGTAGGTACCGCCCCCGTTTCCTAGAAACGACCGGAACACGGATGCAACGCCACGTCGATGGCCCAAACCGCCGGCACATACGGTTGCCAGTGAATTGGGCCAAGTGGCGCCGCCTCAGAATCACGGCGTGATCCACGTTTGCTCGGGTCGCGGAACGGTAAACTCCTTTTCGGTTGTTTGCGTTTGATAGGAAAAATACCACTCGAAGTTCTGCTTCTCCGTCACATTGCCGGCCTGGTCGATGTTGGTGACAACATCGAAGAAGAACACGCCCACGGTGCACGGAGCCGGAATGGTCGAGATCGCCGGGCCCAGGACGCTGACCTCCTGCTCGCCGCGCGGTGGAATGATGAGGTTAGCCAGATCGCCGTACGCCGAGGGATCGACAGGCGCAATCTTGCCGGCGACGTTGAACTGAACGGCGATCCCGGAGCCGCGAAACACACGCGACATCTGGTTGTTGAGGTGGATATGAAATACCAGACGGTCGGGAGCAATGGTCAGGTGCGGCGTTTGGGTACGCTCGACATACTGCGCGTTGGGGCTGGGCGCGATCATCGGAATCCATCGTGAAACCTGTGCCGGCCGCGTTTCAACGGTCCAGGAGTCCTTAGCCTGATAGGTTTCCGCCGTCACGGTGATTCGCAAGCCGCCCTTTGTCTGGCTTTCGGGCGTGTCCGCCAATGCAGCGAGCGACGGTACCGCCGCGGTGAGCTTCACGACTGTGGGTTGAGGGGGTTCCTTCTGCTTCTTTTCTTTCTTCTGGCCGAAGGCTGAAGCGCCAATGGTGACCAAAAGGAAGAACACTGTGAGTAGTTTTGCGAGTCCTGCCGCACTCTCTTTCATGGATATCGTCTCCTATCGGATCTGCACTAGCTGGGAGGCGTTAATGGCCGCCACCGCCAAACACATCTTGCGCCAGTCGGTTTTCCACAGCCCGACTGAAAGGGTCAGTTCCCTATGGCCGCCTTGATTTGCTCCGCGATCTTTGCAGACTCCGCATCGTTCGCCTTGGCGTCGCCCCATGGCTCGGTTTGCAGTAGCTTCTTGCGCTTCTGCGCTGTCACCACCACCCGCACCGATGTCTGCGTATCATTGTCTTTGATGCAGGTCACCTGGACCCGCGTCCCGGTTTGCGTGTATCCGCCCTTAATGTCGAGGGCTGTGACGATTTGGCCGGTGTCGCTACCGGCAGAATCGATTGTGTAGCCCTGGCGCTTCAGGTAGTTCAGCGCACTCTCGTAGGACTTCCCGTACGGGACACCCACCTGAAACGTCGAGCCGCCCTTGACATTCTGAGGCTTCTCCGATTCGGCGATCTTCGCCTCCCGTTTCGCTTGCAGTTGCGCCCGTAACTGGATGGTTGGCGCCAGGAGCATCGCCGTGGCGAGGACGACTGCGGTTCCGAGTTTCTGCGGCATGGTTCAGCACTCTCCTTGATTTTGGCCCGAACGTCGGGGCCCTGTTACAGCTCATCTGGGTCTTCAGATAGACCGGGAGACTCAGCTTTCTCCCCTGGCGCCCTCCATCCACCTGAGTGGTTCCGGCATTTGGCCCGCTCCATTCGACTCCTGTCCGGACACCGATGAGCAAATACCTTTCAGCCATTCGTCCCACGGAGCGTGGGCGTTCTCGCCGCTCCAGGCGCCCGTCTCGGGAAGGCGCGGCGCGATGGATACCACGCCCCCCCTGCGGGTGCATGCTGGCCCCACCGTCTGGGTGGCGCACGGCAGAACCAGATCGTACAATGGAATCCCGTTAGAACACGCTGAAGTTTTGCTGAATTATTCTGAAAAGAGCTATTGCGCGCCCTGGGAACCCGGTGAATGGAAGCTAAAGAGCCTGAAATCCGAATTAAGATCGAAGACTTCACGCTCGACCCCTCAAGCCGCGGACTGTACCGTGGAACGGAGCGCATCCGGTTGACGGCAAAACCGTTCGAGGTTCTGGTCTATTTGGCTCGTAATCGGTGCCGGGTTGTGCCGAAAGAGGAGCTACTTGGTGCTGTTTGGGGCGGCCGGCGCGACCATAACACGGTGGAGCAGGCGATTCGCCAGATCCGGCGCGCGTTACAGGATGACAAAGATCAGCCGCGGTTCATTCAGACCATCTCCGGGCAGGGGTATTTCTTCATCGGCGCCGTCGAGGAAGCAACCGGGCAGGAGGGGGACGCGGCGCCGGCGGCGGGCGGCAGCGTGGATACGGCGGGGGTAGCGCCACCCCCGGCCGGTGACACGCACGTATCCAAACAACCGTGGACACGACGGATCTTCCTGGGTATCTCGGGAGCCACGGCGGCGGCCGTCGGCGCATCGCTAATCGTCGGGTCGCGCGTCCGGCGCATTGAGCGGGCGGTATTGACCGGCAGCCTGCTGACCGCTCTCGACGGACTGGGGCAGACAATCTGGACATACCGGTTTCCCGACATCGTTCCACAGCCGGATGACGAGACGCTGAAGTGGCAGGTCCAGGTTCTCGATCTGGAGGGAGATGGGCATCCTGGGGTAGTGACCGTCCGCAGCCGTATCGGTGAGACCGCTTCGGTAGAAACCGCAAGCGACGAAATTGTCTACCTGGGGCCAACTGGACAAGTCCGATGGGCATACTCGTTTCATCCCGATCTGCTGGATTACGATGGCCGAGAATTCGCACCCGCCTGGCGGTGCACGCACCTGATCGCGGCGCCCTCCGGAAAGCAGCAGACACTTTGGGCTGCCGTCCGTCACGGCTGGCGGCGGCCCGGATGTATCGTGCGGTTCAATGCCGCCGGGGCGCCGTCGATCCGCTTCGCGAACTCCGGCTTCGTGGAAAGACTGTGCCGCCTCGCGAGGCCGGACGGCGACTGCATCGCCGCGGTTGGTGAGAATAACGCATTCGACCGCACTTTCGCTGCCGTAATAGGTATCCACGATGCCCCATCGTCCTCTCCGGCAGGCGACTCGAGGCAATACGCCTTCTCCAATTCGCCGTCCGGCTCACCCCGGGACTACATCTTGTTTCCGACTACCGAAATGCTTAGGGCGGTGGGAGCGCCCTACGGCGCTGCCAAGTATGTGGCCGTCACCAATAATGGCGGTTTTGTCGCATTTGTGTATGCCTCCAGCGACTCCGCGATCCAACTTTTGTATGAGTTCTCCGGCCGAACAGAGCCCCAGAGTGTCATGCCCAGTAGCGGTTACGCGTTGGTTCACGAGCGCCTCCGGGCCGAAGGCAAGTTGGACCACTCCTTCGGCAAGTGCCCCGAGGTATCCGGACCGCTCACGATCCGGCATTGGCGTCCCGTGGGAGGATGGCGCGATGAGAAGGTCCCCTGGCGAGGCTCGACAAACCAGAGATAGATGACTGCACGTTGCCGGGGGCCATCTGCCGGTTTGCCTCCCGGGCTCGACGGTGACGCTGAGTTTCCGGCCGAGGCGAAGTATCCCATCCACGCGCGGACGTTTCCGTCGCGGGCGTATGAGTATTACGACCCCGAGGTGCAGTCGATGGCGGGTAAGTAGGACGGTGTCGGGCCCTCGGCGGCCACCACTCCCTTACGGTCGTGGCTCCGGCTGTGCCGCATCCCGACTCATCGGGATGCTCGCCTGACGCCCGCAGTTTCCTCGGTCCTCCGCCGGGCATCGCCACGAGTGGCGACGCGGCGCGCACAAGTGCGCACGCCACGGGACTTAGTTATCCACGTACGTGATTCCGATCCAACGCCACTGACCGTCCGCCTCCTGGAGGAAGCCGACTTTCAACTGGAACGTGCAGGTGGGGCATGGATGCGCGTCGATCAGGAATTGTAAGGGCCGTCCAAAATCGTTCTTGGTCTCGCGGACGTCGCCACCTTTGATCGCCTTGTCCATTTGTTGCCAGTTGATCTGACGAAATATGTCGTCCGCCGAGCGAATGTGTGCGTGCTGAAAGTAAAACGTCTGCCCCAGCATCGCGGTAAGAGCGGCCTGGTCGCGATGGGCGATGGCCGCTTTGAAACTGTCGAAGAAGACGTTCCACTCGGAACTGGTGGGCGGTAAGGGGGTGGGCAGGTCGGCCGTGGCGGCCTCGCGCACGAAATGGAGCCGGAAGGGGAACTCCACGGTGGAGCCGGGTTTGGCCTCCGGTTGAGTTCCGGCAATGATGACGGGAGCCAGAAAGCGGCCGTTCCAGATGGCACCGCTGTCGCAGATCATGTGGAAGGAATCGTCGGAGTTCAGGTCCGCCGAGACCTCCAGAAAGGTCCCCAGCAGGTCGGATTCGCTGCCGTCCGCCAGGTAGAAGCCCTTGATCCTGGCGCCTTCGCGAGTCAGCAGGAACCGCTCGTGGGCTTTCCAGTCGGGCCCCGTTGTGTCGCCTTCCCAGATTTCCTGGACGGCCCGCCCCGGCCTGATGGCACGGCCCCTAAACGGATCGCCCACGTAGGCGCCGGTCTTGTCCACATACACATCCCGATCCCCGATAGTCACGCGCGCCAGGCCGCCGAGGAACGAATCGGCGGTGTCGAAGATGGGGCGCACAACGAAGCTGGCGCCTTTGACATAGCCCCAGCCGTCCTTGGTTCTTGCCGGGCGCAGTCCGTCGTCGCACGCTGGCTCGATTTCCAGAAACGTCTGCCCGCCAATCGGATCTCCCTTGGCGTCGATCAGGGTCCAGTTCGCGCCGGTACGCACGGGGGCCGCGCCGCAGTCGAAATTGAATGCCGCGTCGAATTGTGGATTCACCGCGAATTTGCCGCGCGCATCGATGTAGCCCCACTTACCGGAAACCGACACACCGCCGAGGCCTTCCGAAAAATTAAAGGCGTCGTCGAATTGCGGTTCGACGACCCATTTGCCGGACTTATCGATGTAGCCCCACTGGCGGCCGTTGCTGGCGGGCGAAGGGCCGCCTTGGAAGCCGAGTTTCGATACGCTTTGGAAGGTTTTCGGGAATGCGATCTTCCCCGACCGGGTCACAAATCCAAAGTACCCGTCGGTGAACTTCACGGGCGCATAATCGTTCGATCGGCTTCCCGAAAACTCGCCTATCCACAAATACTCCGGAGCGGAGATAAGCTTGCCGTCCGGGTCGATGAAGCCGAACCTGTCGCCCGCATGCAGCTCGTAATAGTCGCCGCAACAGAGCTTCACGCCCGCCCTGCCATACATGAACGAGACCTCGTCGTCGAACTGGGGAGTGATGACGACTTTCCCGGTAGTATCGATGTAACCGACTTTGGTCCCGATTTTTACCCCCGCCATACCTTCCGAAAAGTCGAGAGCGTTGTCGAACTGGGGGCGAATGACGGTGCGGCCGGATCGATCCATGTAGCCGAATTTGCCGCCTTCTTTAATGCGGTACAAGCCGCTGTTGTTCCGTTCATAGCGGCCCACGGGGCGGGCGCGCAGCCAGGCAAGCGTCCCTGCCACCGCCAGAACCACCATCGCTCCGCCGATGACGAGGGCCACCGTGCGGCCACTAATCGGCTGCCGCACGGGCACGGGGACCCCCGGCCGAATGGGGCCAGGGATGGGGTTAGCAGGGTAGGTCAGGCGCGTACCGCACCCGACGCAGAACTTCGATCCAGCCGGGTTGTCGTAACCACAGCGACATTTCATGGTCGGTCTCCTCTGTGCGCTCGCCGGTCCGCGTTATAGCACTGTTGCAACCATGGCTTTCGTCGGCCACACGCCCGGTGGGCGCATCACTCGGAGGGCCGGCGACGCACCAGCCTCGGGAATGCCCGCGCAGGAACAGCCGGGCCGAAGCATCGGGAGGTTGGAGTTGTAGGGGTGGAGGGTTTATGGCCGTCGTCCGGCCACGGGGCTACGGCGGAGCTTCCAGTCCAGACGCACGTATCGGTAAACTCCGGCATTCTGGTAATCGCGCCGCTTCCACGAAGGCGCTACGTCTACACGCTGCAGGTAGCGCGCCTCACAACCGAATCGTAACACGGGGTCCGTTTGGACGCAGGTTGGAGGGTTGCGGAGTCGTGCACGGTGTGGGCCGCGGGTGTTACCGCCGGTGTCAAACGGGACAGGGCCGGCCGGCGGTACACTCTGCCGGTCGGCCGCCCGACCCACCCGTCGGTCTCACTTCACTTCGAGCGTCTTCACGCCGGCCGCGCTGGTGCCGGCGCCGATGTAGCCGATGGCGCCCTTGGTTTTCGCCACATATTCCACCACATCGGCATCGGAGGCGACCATCTTGGGCATGGAGGCCTTGCCGGTAAAGACCAGGCTGCGGTAGTACGTCTCCAGAGCGCTCTCGGTCTTGCCGAGACACTCTTTCAGAAACCTATCGTGGGTCGTTCCGGCCTTCTCCAGGACCGGTTCGACATGGCTGCCATCCGCCAGCGAGGTCTTGGTCATCAAGAATACGGCCTTCAATTCGTCGGCGGACACAGCCGACGCGCCTACGCTCTGATTTGCAACTACTTTGATGTCGGTAGACCACGCGCTGGCCGCAACACACAGGCACAGCGCCGCGGCGACGAAGAGTATCGATTTGGATTTCATTGTCTTTGTTCTCCTATCCCTATAACCTCGTGCGGACCTTACATGTGGAATCCCATCCGGATCACGAGCATGTTGGTCATGGATTGCAGCCCTTGCGGGTTGCCAATGGAATAGAAACCATGGTAGTAATTCGTACCGACAGCACCGTCCAGAAAGTGTCCCTCGACTTTCAGGTCCAGGTAGCTTGTCAGATCGAATCGCGCGGTGACCGCCTGATCGAATAGGTGATTCGCCGGGACACTGTGGATCAGAGGCCAGTTGGGATAAAAGCGGGAATGGTAGGTTCCCAACTCGAGCCACTTCGAGACGCGGTAGGCCGCCGAGAGAAAGCCGCTCCGCTCGTCAAGCCCCGTTGTTCCTACACCAGTCCCGGTTTTCCCCAAGCCGGTTTTGTCCACAACCTGTATCTCGCGGCGATATTCTCCGTCGAGCCGCAGGTTCCCAATGGAATATTCGGCATAGAAGACCGGCGTATGGTCCTTGTTCGTATCGACCGTGTAGGGCAGATTGTTGCTCAGCCTTGTACCCTTTTCGCTGACGTTCAGATCGATGTACGAAGCGCCCGCCATCAATCCCTTCAACGGTGCATTCCACCTCAGGTCCGCACCCATCGCCGTGCCACCATAGGAATCCAGGCGGATCCCGGCGCCCAAGAGACCGAATGTGATGCCGCCTTGCATGTCGCTGGGGCGCTGCCCGCCGTACACCGTATAGGCCAGGCTGCCCGCCTTCTTCATGGAAATGTTCCCATAGATGTCGCCGCCTACGTGGGCGATGGTGTTGCCGCGCAGGTCCACCGGGTAGGTGGATTGCGGCATTAGTGCCCAAGTTTGAAGGAACTCCATATCCTGCGTGTCGTTGTACAGACCCAGTGCGGTCTTCACCTTGCCGGCCCTGATCCCAAACCAATCCTTGAACCGGTAATCGCCGGAGGCCCAGTCCAACTGCGGCTCCCAATTGCCGATGGCTCCGACGTTGCGAATGTAGAACTGAGCTCCCACACGGAACTTGTCCGTGATCTGCGACGAGATGTTTGCCCCGGCGTCGGTCATGGCGAAACTGCCGGAACTGGTTTTCATGGTTAGAAAATTGTTGTCGTTCGAGTACGCAAAGCCCTGCGACGCAAAACTGTGAATCTGGACGGGTAGTCCGTCGAGTTTGAAATCGAACTGGGCGTGCAGCAGGCCAGGCAAGGCTGACAGAACCGCGCCCAGAATGATCGTACGTGTCTTCATGATAGATTTAGGCCCTTTCCAAGTGAGACCGAAGAGACGTGCCCTGCAGCGTTCTCCGTGAAGCGCTGAGTCGGGCCTACCTCGTGTACCTTATCGGCAGCACGGACGGTTTCCATCACGGAGTGGGGGGAAAAGATGCGGAAAATCGAGTGGACGTGGCGCTCGGCATCGGGTGGAGAAGTGGCAAGACTGGCTTGTCCGCCAAGCGCCGGAACAGCTAGACTCGGGCGCCTTGCCGTCGCCCGGCATTCCGGCGGTGGCTGTGCGGCCGGCGCCATTGGAGGTGCGCGCCGGCCGCGGGACCGGTCAATTGGCGGCGATCTTCATCACGGCCGTGGTGGGCGACGAAACGCCGTTCACCGACACCACCACGGGATACGTGCCGGCAGTGAGGCTGGTCGGCACCGTCAGGTTGATCTGGTACAGGCCGGCGCCAATCAACCCGCAGTAGGACACCGCGGCGTTGGTGCTGCCGATGGTCACCGTGGGTGTCACGGTCGTGGCATAAGCTCCGGAGAACACCAGGCCCGGCGCTACGGCGGTGGTGGTGCCGCCTAGCCCGGTGGCATAGATTTCCAGAATGTCGCCGGGGTGCGCGGCCGCGGCTGTGGTGTATCCGGAAGCGGCGGCGCCGGTGCCGTTGATGATCGCGGAATCCGAGTAGCGCACCGCCAGCACATAGTTGGATGCGGTGAACAGACCCGGCAATACGGTGGATAGATTCGCGGCGATGCTGCCGCTCCCCGCCGAGGTGGTGACCTTCACCGTGACGCTGCCGGTATTCGTATCGGCGGGCGCCTGCACGTTGAGCTGCGTGGGGCTGGCATAGGAGAAGTACGCCGATTTGCCGTCTACCGTGACCGTGGAGCCTCCGAAGGTGGTGGGCAGATATCCGTTCACCACGTCGGCGCTGGTCGCGGTGTCGGTGGCCGTGGCCAGGTTCGTTCCATAGATCGATATCCAGGCGGCGGGCGCGACTCCGCCGATATTGCTGGCGGCGTTGACTACCCCGCCGGTGTTGATGGTCGGAAGGCTGGGCGTCACCGTGGTTCCCACCGGCAGGAGATAGCCGCCGTTCGCCAGCGTGTAGGTCTTTGCGCCCAGCGAGCTATTGGCCGAAAGGCTGCTGTTGTAGTAAACGTTGTGGCCGTTGCCGGAGACGTTCGAAACCGAGGTTCCGGAAATGCCGCTGGCGTCGGAGAATGCCGACACGTAGGAGTCCGCGGTCAGCGACCATTGGCTGGTGGAATCCAGCGTCACATTGGCGGCCGAGGCGGTATTGGCGTTGTTGATGGCGCCCTTCAGCGACGACGCGTTCTTCAGCGTGAGCGAGAGCGAGCTGATGTTGTCGATCACCATGTCCCCCGTCATGGTCTGTCCGTCCCCGGTGAGAACCACGGTGCCGCCATTGGAACCGGTGGTGCCCCAACTGCCCGCGGCGGCGTTCAGAAACACGCCCGAGTTGGCGATCGCGGCAACGCCCTTCAAGGTAATGGTTCCGGTGGTGTTGTTCACATAAAACAAGGGACCGGACGTCGGTGTGTAGTTGAGCGATCCGCCGGTCATGGTGAAGACGCCCTGGGTTCCGCTGGCATCGCCGGACATGCTTTGGTAGATCATGACGCCCCACTTCGTGAAGGTCGAAGTCAGGCTGGCGTTATTGAGGTTGATGGAGTTGGCGCCTTCGATGACGGCCATCTCGGCCCCCGTCACTTTGAATGTTGTGTTGGTAGCCGTCAGCGCGCCGGTGGAGTAGAGCCCCGCCGAGTTTCCTCCGGCAGCGGTCACGGTGCCGCCGGTGACGTTGACAGTCCCTCCGCCCCGGTCGGTGGCGACGGCGCTCGAACTTCCGCCGGTAGTGTTCAACGTACAGTTAGTCAGC